>Ga0214473_10007236_pt1 | contig 13187 bp, 8 predicted proteins | sample RVTome_7_FD_203509 | JGI IMG/M metagenome (GOLD analysis project Ga0214473, IMG submission 203509) | Soil microbial communities from uranium-contaminated site in the Upper Colorado River Basin, Wyoming, United States - RVT98D197 | ecosystem: Environmental > Terrestrial > Soil > Contaminated >...
CGCGGGGGGCGGGTACATCACCGCCGGCGGCCAGCAGTGCAACCGCATCGCCCGCTGGGACGGCCAGCAGTGGCGGCCGCTCGGGTCGGGGATGAACGCTTGGGTGCCCGCCCTGACAGTCTACAACGGCGAGCTGATCGCGGGGGGCTGGTTCACGACCGCCGGCGGTGTGGAGTGCAACTACATCGCCCGCTGGGATGGCCAGCAGTGGCGACCGGTCGGGTCGGGCATGGGCGGAGAAAGCCCCCGCGTGTACGCCCTGACGGTCTACAACGGCGAGCTGATCGCGGGGGGCTTCTTCACCACCGCCGGCGGTGTGCCGTGCAGCCGCATCGCGCGGTGGGACGGCCAGCAGTGGCGGCCGCTGGGGTCGGGCACCGAGGGAACGGTGTCCACCCTGACGGTCCACAACGGCGAGCTGATCGCGGGGGGCGAATTCACCACCGCCGGCGGCGTCCCGTGCAACTTCATCGCCCGCTGGGACGGCACGCAGTGGCGGCCGCTGGGGTCGGGGATGAACGCTTGGGTGTACGCCCTGACGGTCTACAACGCCGAGCTGATCGCGGGGGGCGCTTTCACCTTCGCCGGCGGGGAGCCTTCTTACAATTGGGCCCGCTGGGGCTGTCCGTTCAAGAAGGGCGACCTCAACTGCGACGCCGTAGTCAACAACTTCGACATCGACCCGTTCGTGCTGGCGCTGACCGATCCGATCAAGTATGCGCAGATGTTTCCGAACTGCGAGCGGATGCTGGCAGACATCAACGGCGACGGAGCGGCCAACAACTTCGACATCGACCCGTTCGTGAAGCTCCTGACGCCCTGATGCGAGTTGGTAGGGTGGGTCACGACCCACCCTACGTCTCAGACCTCCGCGCGCTCCACCCCACGGAAGCCCAGCCGTTCCGTCATCCGCCGCAGGATGACGTATAGCGACGGCACCACCACCAGCGTTAGCAGCGTCGCAAAGCTGAGGCCGTAGATGACGGCGACGGCCATGCTCGCCCACCACTGGCTCGACTCACTCTTCCACGCCCACGCCATCTTGTGGAAGTCGTAGCTCACGCCAACCGCCATCGGGATCAAGCCCAGCACCGTCGTCCCCGCCGTCAGCAGCACCGGCCGCAGCCGCGTCGCGCCCGCCTGCACACAGGCAGCCACCAGTTCCATCCCCCGCCGCTCCAGCAGCCGCGTGTAATCCAGCAGCACGATCGCGTTGTTGACCACCACGCCCGCCAGGCTGATCACCCCGATGCCGGTCATGATGATCCCAAACGGCATCCGGCAGACCAGCAGACCCGCGAACACGCCGATCAGCGAGAGGATCACCGTCGTCATGATGATCGACGGCACGATCAGCGTGTTGAACTGGGCCACCAGGATCAGCAGGATCGAGAACAGCGCAATCACGAAGGCCTTGGTGAGAAACGCCTGCGCCTTGTCCTGCTCCTCCTTCTCGCCGGCATACTTGAGCTCGTAGCCCAGCGGCAGCTCGAGCTTTTTCAGCCGCTCCTGCACGTTGCTGAGCACCTCGGTGGACAGCCGCCCCTCGGCGTCCGCCGTCAGCGTGATCACGCGCTTCTGGTTGATCCGGCTGATGGTCCCGTAGCCGCCGGTGTACTCGAAGTCGCCGAGCGAACTGAGCGGCACCGCGGCGCCATCTTTGTTCGGCACGCGCAGGCGGAACAGCTCGTCGACGTCCTCGCGCTGGGACGGCGGGAGCCGCACCGTGATGTCGTACTCGTCGTTGAATTGCCGGTACTTGCCAACCTCCGACCCAAACACCGCGGTCTTGATGAAGTTGCCCACGATGGCGGTGTTGACGCCCAGCAGCATCGCCCGCCGCCGATCGACGCGAAACGCCAACTCCGGGCGCGTCGCCTCGTGATCGCTGCGCAGGTTCACCAGCCCCGGCACGTCCGCGATGAGCTGCTTGGCCGCCGCGCTCAACTCCTCCAGCAGCTTGAAGTCCTCGCCGATGATGCGCACCGTCACCGGCGCGCCGGTCGGCGGCCCCTCCTGCTCCTTCTCGACTTTAATCTCCGCGCCGGCGATGTCGGCCAGCGCGCGGCGAATCTCGGCGATGGCCTCGGCCGACGGCCGTTTCCGCACTTCGTACTCGTGGAACGAAAGCGTAATACTGGCCAGGTGCTCGCCGCCGCCGCCGCTCGGGCCGCTGAGGTGCGGGTCACCGCCGCCGCCAAACCCGACGTTCGCAATGACGCGTTCCAGGTCGCCGGCGAACGGCCCGAGCCGTTGCTCAATGAGGCGCGCCAGGCGATCCGTTTCGCGAATGTTCGTGCCTTGTGGGCAACGGATGTCGATTACGCCGCGGCGCGGGTCGAACGTCGGGAACAGCTCGACGCCGTGGCCCTGCTTGGCATAGAGCGTTCCGAGTCCCACCAGCAGTAGGACCGTCAGGGCCAGCGTCGTGTAGCGGTGCTCCAGCGCCGTTTGAATGAGCCGCCGGTAACCGCGCATGAACCAGCCGTCGCGCACGCCCGCGCCCGACCACTGCGGCACCAAGATGGAGCTGAGCATGGGGTTGATGACCAGCGCGACAAACAGCGACGACAGCAGCGTGATGATCAGCGTGATGGGCAGGTACTTCATGAAGCTGCCCATGATCCCGGGCCAGAAGATCATGGGGGCAAACGCCGCCACCGTCGTCAGCGTCGACGTAATCACCGGCCAGGCGACCTCGGCGGCGCCCGACATGGCGGCCGCGATGCGCTTCCCGCTCAGTTGGTAGTGCCGGTAGATGTTCTCGACGATCACGATCGCGTTATCCACGACCATGCCCGCGGCCATGATCAGGCTGAACAGCACGATCATGTTCAGCGTGTAGCCCAGGAGCTGGAGCACGGTGAAGCTCAGCAGCATGCTGGCGGGAATCTCGACGGCCACGATCAGGCTGGTGCGCCAGCCCATGAAGATCAGCAGCACCGCCACCACCAGGATCATCCCGGACAGCAGGTTGTTCTCCAGGTCCGCCACCATCATGCGGATGTCCTTGGACTGATCGAGCGTGATCTCGAAGCGCACGCCCGCCGGTGCCCGCCGCTGAAACTCCGCCACCACGTATTTGACCGCGTCCGCGATGTGGATGATGTTCTCGCCCAGCCGCTTCTGGACGGTCACGGTGATGGTCTCTGCCCCGACCAGTTTGGGATTTCCGCCGTCGTCCGGCGCTGCGCGGGGAGGTTCGACGCTGCCAGTGTAGAGCCGCGAGAACGCTACGCGGTCTTTGAACGTGTCGCGCACCCGCGCCACGTCCGTCAGGTAGATCGGCTTGCCGTCCCGCTGGGCAATGAGCAGCGCGTCCACCTCCTCCGGCTCGACGAACTCCGCCGGCACGCGCACGTTGAACTTCGTCCCCGGCGTGTCCAGCCCGCCCGCCGAGATGTTGACGTTCTCCGCCGGAATCAGCGAGAGAATCTCGGGGACCGTCAGCCCGTACGCCGCGACCTTGTCCGGGTCGATCTCCAGGCGGATTTCCCGTTCCAGCGCCCCCAGCACGTCGCAGTTGAGCACCCCCGGAATGGCCTCGATCTCGTCCTCCAGCCGGTCGGCGATCAGCTTCAGCCGCACCGGCGAGGCGTCGCCCGAGATATTAATGATCAGGATGGGAAAATCGGCGATATTGATCTCCGTGAGGGTCGTCTCCTCGGCGTCCTTGGGCAGGTCCTTCTTGGCCAGGTCGATCTTGTCGCGCACGTATTGCATCGCGTCGTCGATTTTCACGTGCGGGAGGAACTCGATCGTAATGATCGACATGCCTTCGGCACTGCTGGAGCGAATCTCTTTGACCCCCTTCAAACCCGCCAGCTCCCGCTCGATCTTGATCGTCACCGCCGACTCGATGTCCGCCGGCGACACGCCCTCGTATTCGGTGGTTACCAGGATGATCGGGATCGGCACGTCCGGCGCCGCCTCCCGCGGCAGCGTCAGATAGCTGTACAACCCGAACACCAGGATGAGCACACACAGCACCCCCACGGTCGTGCGGTTGCGGATGGCAGCATCGGATAGGATCACGGCGGCTTCTTACGGCTCGTCGCTGAGATGGACCGGCTGGCCCGGGCCGACGTAGCGGTGCCCGGCAACGATGAGCCGGTCGCCCACCGCCAGCCCGCGCAGCACGCGGACGCTCCGCCCCCGGATGAAATCGAGTTCCACGTCGCGTGGCTGGGCGCGGCCGTCGTTCACCACGTACACCATCTTCCCGTTCTCCAGCGGAATGACGGCCTCCAGCGGGATCAGGATCACGTCCGCCAGTACGCGGCGCGTCAGCCGGGCGCGGACGATCTGCCCGCTGCGCAGCCCGTGGTCGCGATTCGCGACGGTGATCTCCAGCCGCGTGGTGCGCGTGCCGCCGTCGGCCAGCGCGCTGATGTAGGTGATCGCCCCCGCCACCTTCCGCTCTTCCGCGCCCCGCGCCACCACCTGCGCGCTTTGGCCCACCTGCATGAACGCGATGTCGCGCTCGGGCACATCCGCGACGACCTTCACGGTATCGATATCCACAATCTCGGCCACGTCATCGGCGGCCTGCACGTACTCGCCGACCTCGCGCGGCAGGCGGTTCAGGATGCCGCCGAGCGGCGCCGCGATCGTCGTCCGCTCAAGCTGGCGCGTCACCTCGTCCAGGTTGGCCTTGCTGACCGCCCGCCGCGTGGTCGCGTCGTCAAACTCGGTCTTCGACGTGATCCCACGCGCGTACAGGTCGACCAGCCGCTGGTATTCGTGGTCGTCGTACTCGAACTGCGCCAGGGCCCGCTGATACCGCGCCTCGAACAGATCGCGATTCAGGTGAATCAGCGGCTGACCCAGCGCGACCGGCTGACCCTCTTCCACCGGCACCCCCGCCGGCAGCGACACGTGGTTCCACGTCATCGCTTGTTGTCGCCGCCCGAACCGCTCAATCTGCCCGGCCACCTCGGCCGCCACCCGCACCACCTGGTTCGGCTCCACCACCGCCGTCAGGTCGACCGTATCGGCCAGCTCCGGCAGCGTCCGTACGACCTCAACCTTGACGTTCACCGGCGGTACTTCCGCGGGCGGGTCCGCCGTCACGTTCGGGCGCAGGCGCGCGACCAGCCCCACCCCCGCCGCCGCCCCGCCCACGAGCAAGACGGGAATCAGCTTGCGGATTCCCGCGCGCGTCGCGGTCATGATCGTTCGGTCTGTCTCACGCCGCATGTGCATCAGCGGAATGTTCCCGGTGCAGGGCCACGGCCCAGTGTACGCCCACGGGCGGGTTGCTAGCTAGGCATTACGGGCAAATCGCATGCCAACTCGCGCGGGTTTTGTCGCAGGGGTCCGCCCTGGTCCACCGCAGGAATCCGCCACCGGCCGCGGCGCTGCTCCTGTATCGAGACACTTTCCCTTCGCCGACGTTGGCGGTCTTCCCCACGCGCCCCGCGACGTGTTCGACCCTCTTGCGTTACCATAGCCAGGACGAGACGCCCGAACGCGGGCGTCATCCGCGCACCACGCCAGGGCGACCCATGCCCAGCTTACCTGGAGACGACATTATGCCCGGATCGGCAACCCCGTCAACGGCCGCCACCGCCGTCCGCAACATTATCGTGGGCCTCGTGTTTCTCGCGATCGTCATCCTCTTGTTGCTTTGGTTGGCCGGCACGTTCGCGCCCAAGATCGACGCCGCGCACGCCTACGGCAGCACCGCGCCCGCGCGGCCGGTCGGCGACACCCCCCTCGTCGCGGCGCGTCTGATCCGCACGCCCGTCGTCGAGCCGGCGGTCGGCACGATTCGGGCCGTCCACGAAATCGGCGTAGCTTCCAAGCTGCTGGCCAAAGTCGTGGTTCTTAACGTACAAGCGGGTCAGGAGATGCATGAGGGCGACGTGCTCGTCCGGCTGGACGATGAAGACCTCAAGGCGCGCGTCCAGCAGGCCCAGGCCGGCGTGCAAGCGGCCCAGGCCGCCCGCGACCAGGCCCAGGTCGAGTTTGAGCGCACCAAGAGCCTTTTCGACCAGGGCCACGCGGCTCCGATCGAGTTCGAGCGCGACCAAACCCGGCTGAAGTCCGCCCACGCCGACCTGGAGCGCGCCCAGCAGGGCCTGCGCGAGGCCGAGACCATCCTCGGCTACGCCACCCTTCGCAGCCCGCTCACCGGCAAGATCGTCGACAAGCTGGTCGAGGCGGGCGACACCGTCACGCCCGGCCAGGTCCTCCTCACGCTCTACGATCCCCAGCGCATGCAGCTCGTCGCCAGCGTGCGCGAATCGCTCACCCAGCGGCTCCAGGTCGGCCAGACCATCGGCGTGCGCGTGGACGCCCTCGAAAAAACCTGCGAGGGACAGATCAGTGAGATCGTTCCTGAAGCGCAAACGGCCAGCCGGACGTTTCAAGTCAAGGTGACCGGGCCGTGTCCGCCGGGCATCTACACCGGCATGTTCGGCCGCCTGCTCATCCCGCTGGACGATCAGGAGGTCCTCGTGATTCCGCGCGCCGCGGTCCACGAGGTCGGGCAGCTCCGCATCGTCGCTGTCGCGGAAAAGTCCAACGGTCAGGAGGTCCTGCGCCGCCGTGCCGTCCGCCTGGGCAAAGACTACGGCGACGACGTGGAGGTCCTCTCCGGCCTGCGTTCTGGCGAGAAGGTTGCCGTGCGCGCTGTCCCGCCGGCCAACCGCTCAGAGGCGTCACCCGCAGCGCAGCCCTGATGCGCATTCGGATTAGTGCGTGCGCGATCCGCCCGTAGCGTTGGCCCCCCGTGGCCGACGTAGTACGCGGTAGCGGTCCCCGCGCTACGGTCTTCCGCGCGACCCCGCCCGCGGCTGCGGATGCGCCTGCGCCGGTCCCTTCGGTGGCTTCGACGCCGGCGGCGGCTTGACCGCCGGCGTCGGCCCCGGCGGGTTCGCATCCGGATGCGCGTTCAGCTTCGGCGGATGCCGCAACGGCCACGCGTGTGCTGGCGCGAGCCGCCGCAGCGCCGGCTTGACCGGGTAATAGCGCACGTAAGTCCTGAATAGCGGGGACAGCCGCGGATACAGGGTTGGGTTCTGCACGATGTGCGTGACGATCGCCTCATCGTCGTCGAGGTCTTTGACGGCCGCGCGCAGCGCCGCCAGCTCATCCGCATAGGACGCGCTGGTCGCCAGCCGGTCCAGTAACACCCGGGCCGAGAGCGCCTGGGCCAGCGCCTCCTCGGCAGCCTGACTGCTCTCCTGCTCGCTCTCCGCCGTCGCGAGGGCCTGTTTGGCTTCTGCACCGGCAGCTTCGAACTCGGCGCCGCTGAGCGCGCCGTCGCCGTCCCGATCGGCCGCCGTGAAATCGATCATCAGCAACAGCGTGGCCGACGTCTGCGCCGCGCCCAGCTCCTGCGACTCGATCTTGCCATTCTGGTCCGTGTCTGCAAACCGCGCCTCCCGCGCCAGCGCGGTCGCCGCCTCGCCGGCCACGCGGTCCCCCGAATCCCCGCTCGAACCGCCCAGGGCGAGCACCCCACAAACCAGCATCAACAGGAATGGACGTCGGCCCGACGCGCGCATCGATCTCTCCTTCACAGAAGCTGGGCCTCGTTTCCGATGCTGGTTGTATCGTCTAGGCCGCCTACCCCCACCAACCCCGTCGGCCGTCCGAGAAACGCGAGTCAGCCGCGGCCGTCGTCGGCGCGTTACCGGCCCACGCCGGCCGCGCTGCCCGTTACGACGGACCGATCACCAACACGCCGGTCCCGTTGATGCGGTCGGCCTTGAGGTCCTGCAAGGCCCGATTCGCGTCCGCCAGCGAATACGTCGTCACATGCGGGCGAATCGGGATTACGGCGGCCTCGGCCAGCAGCTCGCGGCCGTCCTCATGCGTGTTCGCGGTCACCGAGTGCACGTCCCGTTCATAGAACAGATGCCGCTCGTATTGCAGCGCCGGCACGTCCGTCATGTAGATCCCCGCCAGCGCCAGCGTCCCGCCCTTCTCCAGCGCCGCCAGCGCCGGCGGTACCAGGTTCCCTGCGGGGGCAAAGATGATCGCGCTATCGACCTTTACCGGCAGCTCGTCCGCCTCCGCTCCGACCCACGTCGCCCCCATCCGCCCCGCCAGCTCCCGATGACTCGCGCCGCGCGTCGCCACATAAACCTCACAACCCCGATGCCGCGCGATCTGGATCACCACGTGTGCTGACGACCCAAACCCATAGAGCGCCAGCCGCCCGCCCCGCGGCAAGTTGCACCGCTTCAACGCCCGATACCCGATGATCCCCGCGCACAGCAGCGGCGTCGCCTCGGCATCCGCGAACGCCGCGGGAATCGCGTAGGCGAAATCCTCCGGCACGACAGCGTACTCTGCATAGCCGCCATCGGCGTGGTAGCCGGTGAACCGCGACGCTTCGCAGAGGTTCTCACGCCCGCGCCGGCAGAATCGGCACGTCCCGCACGTATGCCGCAGCCAGGCGATCCCGACCCGCTGCCCAACCGAGAGCCGTCGACAATTCGGCCCCACCTGGTCCACTACGCCGACGACTTGATGGCCCGGAATGATCGGCAGTTCTTGTCGCGGCAACTCTCCCTCGATCACGTGCAGGTCCGTCCGGCAAATCGCACAACAGCGCACCTGCACGCGCACCTCGCCGGCCTCCGGCCGCGGGTCCGGCAGCTCGCGCAGCGCCAGCGGTGACGATTCGATGGGCGCGTTCTCTTCAAGGACCATCGCCTTCATGCCGCACTCCCGTAGCCCGTCCGTAGCGACCCCGGCTGACGACGTTGGCGGCGGTCGCGCTTCTAAGATAGCATACGCATCTGCCGAGGGCTTGTTGCGGGAGATCAGGCATGTTGACGGCTCCGTTTCCGCTCGCAGCGTCCGCCGTCGGCCGGCTTGGTGTACTCGGGTGCCTGCTCGCAGCGCCCGGCCTGCTCCAAACCGACCCCGCCACGCGGCCCTCCGACAAACGTCCACCCGCGGGAGAACCAGCCATGAAGATCACGATTCAGACCACCGCGTTCAAGCACGGGGAGCCCATCCCCAAGCAGCACACCGGCGAGGGCAAGGACGTGTCGCCGCCACTGACTTGGACCGGCGTGCCGGCCGAGGCCAAAGAGCTCGTGCTCATCTGTGACGACCCCGACGCACCGCGCCCGGAGCCGTGGGTCCACTGGGTCCTCTACAAGCTGCCGCCCAAAACGACCGGCCTGCCCGAAGGGGTCCCGGCCAAGGAGAAGCTCACCGAGCCCGCCGGCGCGCTCCACGGCAAGAACAGTTGGAACACCATCGGCTACCGCGGCCCGCTGCCGCCGCCCGGCCACGGCGTGCATCACTACCATTTCAAGCTGTACGCGCTCAAGGCCGAGTTGGACGCCAAGGCCGGGCTCACCAAAGATGAGCTGCTCAAGAAGATCAAGGGACAGGTGCTCGCCGAAGGTGAGCTGATCGGAACGTATCAGCGCAAGTAGCGGCCGGGTCCTGCACCGGCCGGAAATGTAGGGTGGGCACTGCCCACCGTGCCCACCGTACCGCTGGCGTGTCTATGCGTGCCCTCTGGCTCGTCCGCGAGAACCTGACACGCCACCCCGGCGGCGACACGACGCAAATCCTGCAAAGTGCCCAGGCCCTGCGCACCCGCGGCGTACAGGTCGATCTATGCTCCGAGCCACGTCCCCACTTGGGCGGCTACGACATCGTCCACTTGGTTCACCTCGATCGCCTGTGGGAGAACGTGCCCCATTGCCGAATGCTGCGCCGCGAACGCCGGCCTGCGGTCCTCAGCCCCATCTACTGGCCGCCGGACGAATTCGACCGCGCCGGTCGCGCGGGCGTGCAGGGGCTACTGGCGCGGGCGTGCGGCAGCCGGACGTACGAGAACCTCCGTCTTTGGCAGCGCTGGGCGATGCACGTGGCGCAGTACCGCTCCCTCCACAGCCTGCGGTCGGCCCGTGCAACCTTTCGCGCCGGCGTGCGCTACGTGCTCGACACGGTAGCCCTGTTGCTGCCCAACAGCCACGCCGAGCGGGAGCAGATCGAACAGCGTTTCGGGATTCGTAAACCCGCCGTGATCGTCCCCAACGCCGCCGATGTCGCCACGTTTGGCCCGCCCGCGCCATCCGCGGGTCCGCGTGACGGCGTGCTCTGCGTGGGTCGCATCGAGCCGCGCAAGAATCAGCTCGCCCTCATCCAGGCCCTCCGCGACAAGGACATCCCGCTCACACTGGTCGGCCAGGGCGGTCGCTTCAGCCGCGCGTATGAGCGCCGGTGCCGCCGCGCCGCCGGTGCCAACGTCCACTTCCTCGGCTATCGCCTCCCGGAGGCCCTGCACGCCCTGTATCACGCCGCCCGCGTCCACGCCTGCGTGAGCTGGTACGAGACCCCCGGCCTGGCCAGCCTCGAGGCCGCCCTGTGCGGCTGCGCCCTCGTTGTCACCCCCGGCGGCTGCACGCGCGAATACTTCGGCGACGACGCCCACTACTGTCAGCCCGACGACCCGGCCTCGATCCGCACGGCGGTCGAAAACGCGCTGCGCGGCGGGGCTTCGGATCAACTACCCCAACGTGTGGCCCACGAGTTCACCTGGGAAGCGGCGGCGGAAAAGACGCTGTCAGGCTACACGCTGGCGCTACGGCCGTAGCGCTGACGACGACGTAGCGGCCGGGCCCCGTACCGGCCGTGGTTCGTTGGGTGTAGCGCTGACGATGTAGCGGCCGGGCCCCGTACCGGCCGTGGTTCATTGATGATGTCCCCGCGCAGCGCCGACCCACGAGAAAAGTAGCGTCGGCCCCCCGTGGCCGACGTAGGACGCCAACAACCGCCCACCGTCACCACAGCCCTCACACATGGAGCGCACGCCCGTTGCGGCCCGCCGACCGTAGCCATCTCCTCGGTCATGTGGTGCCGGTGGATGTCGGTGCCCGACCAGCCCTTGGCATGGCGTGGGCGGAGTCGTGGCAAGTGTTGAAGTGCGTGGAGCGCCAACTGGCGCACCGCTGCGCAGTGCCCGTCACTGCCGGCACCTAGGCTCCTCGTTCGCCCGATATAATGTCTCACGGCACCCCAAGTTTCGCCAGCGAGGAACGCCCATGGCGCCATTTATTGAGAAGAACGGCCGACTTGTCGTGCGACAGCGGCACAAGGTGCCCATTCAAAGCCCCGAAGGCCAGCGCTACCTCCGCGAACGGCACGCGGCCGTCATGCAGCACATTGAGCTATATCCCACGCTCCGAAAGCACCTCTTTACGGACGCATGGGCCAAAGACTTTGTGAAGAGGTGGCTCGCCGACCCGCGAACGCTGGCGAACTTCTGCTATCCCTGCTTCTACCTCGAGCCGCTGCAGCTCCAAATCGGAATCTGGCCCAACGACTACCTGGCGCGCGCCGACAGCGGATTGCGGTTCCTGATCGAAAATGCACGTGCCGCCAATCGAAAGGACCTGCTGGGAAACCTCCTAAGCGGCGTGTCAGCCTCGGCGGAATTCGAGGTGATGCTCGCATGGGCGCTGAGCGCTCACTTCGGCGACCAAGCTGTGGAGCCGTACCCGCGCATCAGCCCCAACGACACGAAGACCGTGGACTTCGCCGTCGTTCGCAACGCCAAGCGCCTCCTGATTGAGGCCACAATCCTCCTCGACGACCGCCAGTCTGCCCAGGAGATGCAATGCTGCATGGAGCACGGTCTTCCCGGGACGTTTCATTTTCGCAGCGACGAGGAGGACGCCTTACGACTCCTCAAGGCGTGCCACGCGAAGGTGCATCAGCGGTCGCTTCAGGAGCCGCTATTCCTCTGCATAAATCAGTGCGCGTCATGGCCCGATCCAGCGACCGGCGCGGAAGTCGTCGGTCGTTTGCTCGCCCGCGAGATTTGGGCACGGGACTCAACGTTCGTGGGAATGGCCTACTTCTATGCCAGTCACCTTGTGGCGACTGGATTTGCCGAGCCACGCGCGCTCGCCACGGGTACTGATTCGGCACTCCTGAGCGAAGTCCGCTCTGCCCTTTGCCGCCTTGTCGACTCGGAATCGCTGGAGCGGGCCACGAAGAAGACCGAGCAGACCGTTGGCGCCAATCCTTGATCGCGCCCGCAATGGTCGCTGTCGGTGTCTCGCACCACGGCCCGTGTTCGACGGTCGTGCTGACCCAGCGTAGCACGAGTGGGCCGTCTTGCCAGCGTCGCTGCCCCCGATAGCCGCGCGCGTAGCGCGTCCGTGTGTCCACCACAACGAACGTCACCGAAGACGTCCGGCACGGAGGCCGGACGCTACAATCGACCAGCGTCGGCCGGCAAGCCGCCGGCCGCTACGGCGTCAGACGTGCAGGGCGCGGCCGGCTGTCGCGAGCGCTGCTTCTTTCACCGCTTCCGCCAGCGTCGGGTGGGCGTGGCTGCACCGCGCCAGGTCCTCGGCACTGGCGCCGAACTCGATCGCGACGGCCGCCTCGGCGATCAGGTCGCCGGCTCGCGGTCCGATGATGTGTACGCCGAGGATGCGGTCCGTTTTCGCGTTGGCCAGAATCTTCACCTTGCCGTCCACGTGCCCGAGCGCCCGGGCGCGCCCGTTGCCGCGGAACGGGAACACGCCCTTGCGATACGCGACCCCGGCCTCTTTAAGCTGCTCTTCCGTCTTGCCGACGCCGGCGATCTCGGGCTCCGTGTAGACCACGCCGGGAATCGCGTCGTAGTTCACGTGGCCGTAGCCGGTCGCGATGTGCTCGGCGCACGCGATACCTTCATCCTCGGCCTTGTGCGCCAGCATCGGCCCGCGAATCACGTCGCCGATCGCGTAGATGCCCGGCACAACGGTCGCGAAATGCTCATCGACCGGGATGCGCCGCTTCTCGTCCAGCGCGATCCCGACCGACTCCAGCTCCAAACCGCTCGTGTTCGGCACGCGGCCCACCGCTTCCAGCACGCGGTCGCACGTGAGCGGCTCAGCGCCCGCACACTCCACCACACAGTGCCCCTCCCGGGGCCGCGCCGCCGTGACCCGAGCGCCCAGCCGAAACTCGATGCCCTGCTTCTCAAACAGTTTGCGCGCCTCGTCGGCGATTTCCGCGTCGGTCCCCGGCAAGATGCGGTCGAGGTATTCGAGCACCGTGACTTTCGCCCCCAAGCGTCGCCACACGATGCCGAGCTCTAGTCCGATGTAGCCCGCGCCAATCACGACCAGATGCCCGGGCACTTCGGGGTAGCTCAAGGCCTCCGTGCTCGTGCCAATGCGATCGCCATCCTGCTCCACGCCCGGCAGATT
>Ga0214473_10007237_pt1 | contig 13185 bp, 12 predicted proteins | sample RVTome_7_FD_203509 | JGI IMG/M metagenome (GOLD analysis project Ga0214473, IMG submission 203509) | Soil microbial communities from uranium-contaminated site in the Upper Colorado River Basin, Wyoming, United States - RVT98D197 | ecosystem: Environmental > Terrestrial > Soil > Contaminated >...
AAAAGTCCTTTGCGGTCACACCAAGACCAATAAAAAGACTCTTAAATGCGCTCAAAAATCTTACGACTCTTCCTATCATAGTCTCCAAAAACCTCCGGAATTTTATGCGGTTCTTCTCCAAGACAGCAGTCCAAGCTGCAAAGCAAGCTCTAGGATCAGAGGAACCGAGGGGTCAAGTAAGAACTTAGACAAAAAGCTCGAATCCTTGAATCCTCGAATCCTTGAATCCTTTTCCAGGCAAATACTTGTCAAGTAATAAAGTCAACCAATCAGCTACATGCCAAACTGAGAATAGCGATCTATATAAAGGCTGTGACTGCGCCCGCGATAGCCAAATTTATCAGCGCCAACGGAACCAGCACTTTCCAGCTTATATCCATTAACTGGTCGGGCCTAAATCTGGGATAAGTCCAGCGAATCCAAATTACAAGGACTATGAGAGCAAAAACTTTTATAAGAAACCAAACAACCGATGGCAAAAGAAAACCTGATCCTCCGCCCAGGAAAAGAACAGTCGCCATCGCGCAGGCGGCAACCATGTGGGCATATTCAGCCATCAAAAAGAGCGCAAACCGGGCGCCGCTGTACTCCGTGTGAAATCCTCCAACCAGCTCGGCCTCGCCTTCGGGGCAATCAAAGGGTATTCGATTGCACTCGGCCAAAGACGCCGTGAAGAACACTAAGAAGCCAAGGGGCTGCCATAGGATGTGCCAAATCCGGGCTTGCCCGGAGACAATGGCAACGGTGCTCAGGGAGCCGGTAAACATGACCACGCCGATAACCGATAACGCCCGTGGAATTTCATAGCTGACAAACTGAGCTGCAGCTCTCATGCCGCCGAGGAGCGAATATTTGCTGCGGGAACCCCATCCCGCCATGATAAGACCTATCGATGATATTGACGGGATTGACAGAAAATAAAGCAACCCGACGTTAAGATTTCTAACCGTCAAATTTGAATCTATCGGGATTATCAAAAACGCCAAGACCGCCGGCAGCAAAACAATAAATGGAGCGAGCACGAACACCCAACGATCGGCTTTGGCCGGAATAATATCTTCCTTTGTAATTAGTTTTAGGATGTCGGCCAGCAACTGCAGAGCGCCGTGCGGACCGACTCTCATCGGTCCCAGTCTGGACTGAACATGCGCCGAGATCTTCCTCTCCAGCCAAACCAAGACCATGACGGAAATGCCGATCACTGAAAAAATCACCAGACCGGCCACCACAGCGGCAACGACATGAGCATAAAGAATAGGTATGCCCCGTACTTTGAGTAAACCGTCCAGCCAATTAACAAAAGATGTCATCTATCCACCTCGGCGAAGCAGGGATCCAAACCACCAATGATAACCGCCGCATCGGGAACCCTTAGCCCTTTTAGGACCAAGGGTAGAACGCAAATATTTGAGAATCCGGCACTTCTGAACTTCCAGCGGTACGGTTTGGCCGAACCGTCTGAGACTATGTAGACCCCGTACTCACCGCGGGGTCCTTCAATGCGGGCATACGCCTCTCCGGGCTCAGGCTTGATCAACCTCGGTAAGCCTGGTGTGACGATATCGCCTGCCGGAATACTGTTCAACGCCTGTCTGATTATTCTGATTGACTGGCGGATTTCTTCAAAGCGCACCCTTGCCCGTTCCCAATTATCTCCCGTGGTCCCAAGCGGAATTTCGAAATCAAAACGGTCATATATTGAATAAGGGGCGTTCTTTCTCAAATCCCAATTGACTCCCGACCCCCTCAAGACCGGTCCTGTCGCTCCATGGTTTATCGCGTCATTTTCGGAAAGTACTCCTACTTCCCTATTTCTCTTCACGAAGATATAGTTGTTTAGAAGGAAGCCCTCATACTCGTCGACCTTCGGCTCCAAATAATCGCAAAACTCACGCGCCTTCTCAATAAATCCGTCCGGCAGGTCAAAACTTACGCCTCCGAACCGCACGAAATTGTGTGTGAGTCGCGCCCCGCAAACCATCTCAAAAAGATCCCAAACAAACTCCCGGTCGCGGATACAATAAAACCAAATGGTGAAGGCACCCGCATCCATCCCGTTGACGCCCATTGTCACCAAATGGCTGACTACTCGATTTAGCTCGCCTATTATCACGCGGATGTATTCAGCCCTCTCGGGAACCGGAATGCCGGCCAATTTCTCGACAGCGGTTGCATATGCCCAGTTGTTAACCATTGAACAGGTGTAATCAATGCGGTCTGTGAGGGGAATTAATTGGCTGTAAGTCCGGTTCTCAGCCATCTTCTCGATGCCCCGGTGCAAATAACCGATGTGAGGAATTGCCTCGACGATGACTTCCCCATCCAGCTTGAGCTCAAGCCGCAACACCCCGTGAGTAGCCGGATGCTGCGGTCCCATATTTATTTGGATTTCTTCAGTCCTGATCATTGTGACTCCAAAAAACCGAAATGCAAAATGCAAACTTCAAAGTGCAAACTGCAAAATTTTTGAAACCAGGCAAGAAAACATTTTGACTTTTTCATTTTGCATTTTGCATTTTTCATTGAAAACAGGCGCACAAGGCAGCCACGAAAAACCATTCTGATATTGGGCGTCACTCAAGCGATACTAATAGAAGTCCGGCTTTCGTATAAGGTTTTCGTGTTCAAAATCTTTTCTTAGCGGATGTCCTTCCGACTCTTCGGGCATGAAGATCCTTCGCAAATCAGGATGACCCTTGAACCTCACGCCAAACAGATCGAATACCTCTCTCTCGTGCCAGTTAGCTCCGCTCCAAAGAGAAGTCACCGAATCAATCTCCGGATTGTCCCTTGGCACCTCGCACTGAAGCAACACGCCGTCTCTGCCAAAAGTCGAAAATAAGCCGTACCTCAGTGCAAAAACATCTCCTCTGTCAACTGCGGTGACAAAAGAAAGATGATTAAAACCGGCTTCCTTCAGGTCCCCCATGATTTCGAGAACGATTGATGATGCAGCCCTGATGGAATGTTCGAGTTCGCCGCCCGCCACATCCAAAATCTTATCGCCGAATTTCTTTTTCAATCCTTCGATTGACTGACTCAGGGGGTAGACTTTCTTAACCACGGTCACCACCCTCCGCGATTTTTTCCTGCAGCTCCATGAGGCCGTGCATCAAGGCTTCCGCCCTCGGAGGACAACCGGGTACGTACACGTCAACAGGTATGACCTTATCAACACCTCTGACAACTGTGTATGAATCGTAATAGAAGGGACCTCCATTCGTAGCGCAACCCCCCATGGCGATGACATACTTCGGTTCAGGCATTTGATCATACAATCTCTTTAGCATCGGCGCCATTTTCCAGGTCAGCGTGCCGGCTACTATTATGAAATCCGACTGACGAGGTGAGCCACGAGGTATGACGCCGAATCTATCAAAATCAAATCGCGAACCGCTGGCTGACATCATTTCCATGACGCAACAAGCCAAACCAAATGAGAGGTACCAAAGAGAGGACTTGTGAGCCCACCTAAGAATGGATAAGTTCGGCATCTCTTTCGGCTCACTTAGTTCATATCCATCAAACTCGTCCGGCTTGGTTATGTCCACTCCAGGAATCCTTTCTTCCAGGCATAATAGAGAGCAAACACCAGTATCCCCATAAAAAGAGCCAGTTCAACCAAGGCAATCAACCCGGCACCCCTATAAACGACGGCCAAGGGAAACAGGAAAACCGTCTCAATATCAAAAGCCAAGAACAACAGCGCGAAGACATAGTAGCCTACGTGAAATTTTGACCAGGGCTCACCCAAGGAAACATTTCCGCACTCATAGGGTTCAAGCTTGACCGGATTAGGATTTCGAGGAGCAAAAAAATGGGAGACCATTATGAGCTGAAGAATGAAAAAGACGGCAACAACAGCAATTATCGCCATGTAGAGCAAATCAATGAGATGGCTGGAAGTCATAAAATGCGCCCCTCCGGAAGTTTTGCGTTCCACTTCATGGTAGAGTCCGCGGGCAAAGCCCGGGGCTTCCGGCAAAAAAGAAAGAAACACCCTTCACGGCATGTCAAAGAAAGGAATGACAAATTAAAAGCCAGTTTATCTTGAGACTAGATAAGAGCCATTGCAATAACAAGCGATATTCGGCCAACGGCCAATTTGTAATAATGGACGGCTTAAAAATAAACGCAAAGGGAGAATGTTGTCGAAGGTCCAATGTCGTACGTCGAACGCTCAGATTCCGGAGATATATCAACTGCTGTTTCTCTTACATTCGACGTTGGTCGTTGGTCGGCGCTGACATCATGACATCATGTAAGCTCAGTTAAGCTGGTCGATCACCGCGGACGTAGACCATCGCACCTGCAAGCTCACAGCGGGCGGAACCCGCACGCCAAGACAAGCTTCTTCAAATACTACCGCAAAATGCGTTTCGCTTACTATATAATCAACAAGAAAGGATTCGCATGGTAGATATAGCCAGAAGAAATCTGTTTCAGGAAAAACTGCGTTTTATGATTAGCAGCGGCGGCGTTGCCCTTGCGATAATGCTCATCCTGATACTAAACGGCTTTTATACCGGTCTAGACAGACAAGTTAACGCTTACCTCGATAACACACCAATCGATATCGTTGTAGCTCGACAGGGTCTTCGCAACTTCGTTGGCGCCAATTCCTTAGTTCCCCTGGCTGATAGAAAAAAGATTGAAGATGTCGAGGGTGTTAGGAAAGTAATTCCTGTATTTGTTTCCTACGCTGTTCTGGAAATAAAGAGCAGGAAGGTTTTTGCTCTCCTCATCGGTTTCGATCCCAAAGTAGGCGGCGGGCCCTGGCAAATGTTAGAGGGGCGCTCTGAAATCAAAAACAACGAAATGGTTTATGACGAAACAGCCGCTATCAGAAATCACTTAAAGATCGGCGACAAGCTAACGGTGCCCGGACAAGATCTAAAGATTGTCGGCTTGTCGGGAGGAACATCAACCTTTATGACGGGAACGGCGTTTATTACTTTTGAGCAAGCAGCGCTTCTGCGGCAAACTTCAGGAACATCCGGCTATTTTTTGGTTGCCGCAGAAAGGGATGTTGACACTACTTCTTTGAGAAAAAGAATTGCCCGCGTTGTTCCTAACTTGAGCGTGGTCGACAAAACGACAATGGCCAAGAACGATGTTGCTCTTTTTGCCGGTGTCTTCAGCGGCCCGCTGTTGTTAATGGTAATCATCGCCTTTTTCATCGGTATACTGCTGGTTGGTTTGACTGTCTACACCGCCACCGTTGAGCGTTCAAAAGAATACGGCGTTCTAAAAGCGATAGGCATGAAAAACAAAAAACTCTACTTAGTAGTCTTTGAGCAAGCCATCATATCCTCTATCCTGGGATTTGCCCTGGGTGTCGGCTTGTCTTTTGTTTTAGTCAGCATGATAAGCAGATCGGCGCCGCAATTCTTGATTTTGATCGAGGCCGGATTCATTGCCCGGCTTTTCCCCGTAGCAGTATTGATAAGCCTGCTGGCGTCGTACTTGCCAATCCGGGTAATTGCCAAACTTGACCCGGCTATTGCTTTCAGCAAAGGAGCCTGAAGTGGCCGTTTTAATATCTATGCGAAACCTTTTCGAAAGCCGGGCCCGCTTCTTGATGAGCGTCGGCGGTGTCGCTTTGGCAATTTTACTAATTCTCGTGTTGGATGGAGTGTTCGCCGGGGCTCTCAAGCAGGTTACCGCCTACATGGATAATGGCGACTACAGCATTATGGTTTCGCAAAAAGGAGTCAAGAATTTGCACATGACAACTTCTTTCTTCCCTGCTTCTAAAGTGCAGCAAATAAGGCAGGTGAAAGGGGTTAAGTCTGCCGATCCTATACTCTACTCCGCAGACTACCTGGTCAAGGGAAATAATAGAAGCCTTTCTTATGTAATAGGTTTTATACCCGGCAAACCAGGCGGTCCTTGGACAATGGCAGAAGGTACAACCAGGATAAAATCCGGCCAGATCATTATCGATGAGAGAATCGCCGAAAAGTACGATTTAGATGTTGGTGACAAAATCGGTACGCTGGGAAGGCCATTTACAATAGGAAGCTTGACAAAAGCCACGGTCAACATTACCAATGCTATCTCCTTCATTCGGTTTGATGATTTCCAAAGAATAAGAAATACTCCCGGAATAGTTAGTTATGCCTTGGTAAGAGTTGAGAAGGGGCAAAGCGTAAGCGGAGTGATAAGAAGGATCAGACAGAAAGTCAAAGGGGTTACCGTCCTTACCAGACAAGGTTTTGCCTCCAGTGAACGCCAGGCCATCAGTGATATGAGCGTCGATATTATGAGACTGATGAATTCGGTGGCTTTTTTGATAGGCCTGGCCGCCCTTGGCCTGACGGTCTATACTTCCACCCTTTCTAAGCTTAGGGAGTACGGTATTCTCAAGGCGATTGGTTCAAAAAACCGCAAGCTAATGAGCATTGTTTTCCAACAAGCAATAATCAGCACACTGATAGGGTTGGCTATCGCAATAGTCTTTGCCTTTTTGATACGTTATGCTTTAGTGCTTTCCGGATCGAACATACTCATTGTCATCGGTACGCCATCGATCTTTAAGGTTCTGATCGGAGCTACCATAATCAATCTTTTGAGTTCCTCTATCCCGATACTAAGAATTGCCGGACTAGACCCGGCCGAAGTTTTTAGGAGGTAGGATGACAGAAACAAAGCCCGTAATAGAGGCTTCAGGGTTAACAAAAAAATATGGTGAAGGCGCAATTCAAGTTGTTGCTCTAAAAGAAGTTTCCTTAGAAGTTCAACCAGGCGAAGTCATTCTGATAATGGGACCGTCAGGAAGCGGCAAAACAACCCTTCTTTCGATTCTAGGAGCCCTTCTAAAGCCCTCTTCAGGCCTGGTCAAGCTGGCAGGTATAAACATATCAATTTTGTCCGAAAACAGACTTCCGGATGTCAGGATCAGTAAATTGGGTTTTGTTTTTCAAGATTTTAACCTTCTGTCAGCCTTGACGGTCCGAGAAAATGTTGAGGTGATTCTGAACCTAGCAGGAGTAAAGGGCAAAACAGCTAAGAAACGAGCCGAGGAATTGCTAACCAACTTGGGATTAAGGGAAAGATTGGACTTCCGACCGGACCAGATTTCCGGCGGCGAAAAACAAAGAGTTGCAATTGCCAGAGCCCTGGCCAATCAGCCGGATGTTCTTCTGTGCGATGAACCAACGGCTAATCTCGACTCAAAGATAGGGCACGATATCATACGGATGCTTCGGAAAATTGCTAAGGAGCAAGGTAAAAGTGTCGTTATTGTCAGCCACGACACGAGGATAAAAGAACATGCCGACCGTATACTATGGCTTGAAGACGGCCGGTTCAAAAGAATGACGGAGATGGCAACCGACCCGGTATGCGGCATGGAGATAGAAGTAGCAAATGCTCCGGCAAGCTATGTTTATGAAGGTAAGACTTATTACTTCTGTTCTCCCGCTGACGCTGAGGAGTTTCGAAACAACCCTGAAAAATATAAGAGTGCTTAGACGATGCCGGTATTATGCAAAGTCCTTCTGCAGTAGCGATAGCAATTGTCTGTTATCGGTGCAGGGGTAATAAAATACTAACCGGTGGACAGTTGGTGATGCGGAAGGTACCATCTCCACGATTGCTCTGACAGGCGAGACGCCTGTCTTGCGGGTCAGTGCACACAGACGCCTGTCCTACGGGTCAACGCACACTGATGCGGGTCGTATCTCTCGGAAAGAAAATATCGAGCGTCCAGTCAACCACCACCCTAAGCCTGTTGCTCCAGGTTGGCAGCCTCAATAAGTAAAGGGTTCGGCTGAACCACCAGGCAGGTAGCCCACGCAGCCTTACACCCTTCACAATTGCCACCGCTTTACGCCGCCCTAACGGCACAACCATGCCGGCGGGTGAAAAAGAGAAGGTCATAAGCTCTTTTTCTCCAGCCAAAGCCGCTATGTTTCTTGCCGCCATTTTGGCTTGCTTTATCGCTACCTGAGCAGTCGGAGGATAACTCTGTCCCGTTCTTGGATTCTCCTGATGAGCGCAATCACCCAGACAGAAGATATTCGAATGGCCGGCGACTCTCCCGCAGCAGTCGACAACAATCCGTCCTCCCTTGTCCTTCCCGAAGGGAAGCTCCTCGACAAACTTCATGGGAGTGCTGCCGGCCGTCCAAATGAGAGTCTTTGTCTCTATCTTTGTCTCGCCGATACTCACTACTCCGTCCGAAGGAAGCGAGGCGTGGACACCGAGTTTGATCTCAATCCGCCATCTATTCATAAAACGGTCTGCATAGGAAGCCAGCTCTTCAGTCAGCTCGGGAAGAATCCGATCGCCCCCATGCAGGAGGAAGATCTTAACCTCCTCGCCGTTAATATGAGGATACTGCCGCAGAAGCGTCCCGTAGATCATGTCATGCAACGCGGCTACCGTCTCGACTCCGGCGAAACCGCCACCCACCACGACAAAGGTGAGCATTTGTTTCCTTTCAGGGCTATCTTTGCTCAGCATTTCCGCATGCTCAAACATGTCAAGAACTTGATTGTGGAGCAGGAGCGCATCAGTGAGCGTCTTCAATGGAAAGACCCATTGTCCTTTTCCGTTTGATGATTGAGTGTCGGGGAGACGGGCCTGGCCGCCAACGGCGATGACAAGATAGTCATAGGGCATCTTAAGACAATGCCCCTTCGCGCAAAAAGCCGTCAGAATCTTTTGTTCAAGATCAACCTCGGTTGCAGCAGCCTGGTGAAACAAGAACCTCGGATCAGCCAGAGAACTCCTCACCGCAGTGAGAATATGACTCGGCTCCACATCTCCAGTTATGACCTCGGAAAACAAAGGTGTGAAGAGAAAGAAGTTTTCTTCATTCAAAAGGGTAACTTCCGCGCTTAGACCACGCGGCAAAAAACGCTGCAGATACAGCGCAGTGTAAAGACCACCGAAACCTGCGCCGGCGATTACTATCCTTAGCGGCTTGGAGGAACCATTTTTATCAGCCATCGCACCTTGCTTCACCTAGTCCGCGTTCAATTTTGCCTCCGCTCATGCGATGTTTCTTGTCTCCCACGATTTAGCAATTATGCCGGTTCTTGCAGTCGATTCTCGCATGTCACTTGTAAGTCATCCTAGCTCAAATCCAATTATCTTCAACTAGGTGATTACCCTGTTTTCGCCACCTCGATAAATGAAATCCAGGCAGAATCCAATCAATACCAACGCCTGGCTGAGCGGCTTGGCAAAGCGCAGCGTAGCCAAGTCCGACTCAAGCCGATTGTTAGGTAGCTACGTCACAATATCCCTTGTCTTGACCTCGACGAGATCAATGTCGGCAATAAGGATTAACACTCGCTCATGTTTAGCTACCAGTTTCTCCTTGCCCTTCTTCCCAATCACATACTCCGTAACATCCATGAGGATCAGCCTTTTGCAGTCATCGGAAAGGCCAACTAGTTTGCTGCGGTAGTTCGACCTGTCTTTGAGCATGATGTCCAGCACATTTCCGCCATACTTCAGAAAATCCGAGACAGTCCGAATTCCAGGGGCAGACATATTGACCAAGCCATCACTTTGATCCCTCGTCGGATTGGCCGCTGACGAGGATCGTTTTCCTCCAAATAATCTGCGGCAGATATCACGCAAGCCCATGGTGAGTCTCCTCGCTAACGTCTCCGCTTGAACCAAGAGCTATGGCTCAGGATCGCATCAACCGTGGGTGCACCAGCACCAAGCCGGTGTTATGCAGTCACGCCTTTTGGAGCCAAAATAAAGGGCCCAGCATCAGGGACCTGCTTAGACACACGCAAGCCGTCCTTGATTAACCAAGCCTTCCATGGATGAGTACTGGTTCTCGCCCAAATGATAATGTCTGGCGCATCATTTCTCGCGCACAGTTCGGCAACAACTGCGTCGGTGACAACCACTCGATTGGCAAGAGCTATGTCGTCCGATTCAAGAATGAGCACCGAGATTCGACCACTTGCCTTTTCTTGCCAGAGCTTCGGACACTTCCGATTGAGAGCTTCGCGGATGCGATTGGGTCTCAAAGCGTCAAGGTCAGGAGGAGTACGCTGTTGGATGATTAGCTCACTACCGTCACTAGCATCCCTGCACAGTGTAACCTCGAACGGCACACTGGGCGGCCTAGCGGTAAGTTCACAGTTGCCATCAGATCCCGTGTCCTCCTCAGCGTCCAGTGTACCACCGTTTTCCACGATCCATGTGGACAAGGCGTTGCGGATTTCTGCGTGCTGAGCAACCGGTACTGTTGCCGCTCCAGCATCAACAGTGAGGAAGAAAACCCCGGGCAAACGCCCAGCAAGATCAGTTTCAAGAGGTTCTAGAAGCCGGGTGAACTGCTTGCCGTGCAAGATTTGCTTCGCGAAACTCTCGATTCGGGTGTGCTCAAGTGCGAACCGTGCTGTCGGCGTCTCGAAACGCAATTCGACAGCTGGGCATGTACGAACGACGGTATCAACTGACTCGACTTTCGTTATCGATTCAACGCGTCGCTCACCGATGAGGGAGATCACGGCTTCGCAGAGAGCCTGCTCGTTCTTTGGTTCTTCGTCTACCACGTTTCTGTTAATTGAGTCCCCCCGTCGTGGTAGGGATACCGGTTACCCGGCACCCCCCACACATCCCCGGACGTGCAGTTTTCCCGCATCCGGTTCTTCGGTTGTACTCGCTTCTGCACCGGCTTATCCCAACGCGCATTGATGCAGACGTCTCTTTTCCATCGGCCTTGGCCTTGGTATCTTCATGTATTCAAGCATCTGCTTGAACTTTTCCCAGGTGTAGCTTTTGCGTTGGCTCCTGCGATTCAGCCACTTCTTCGCATACTCTATAACCTGTCCGTAAAACGACCAGACGGAGCGTGAATTGCCATTTACATAATAGTAATTGTAATGGCCCATCAGCTTTTGTTTTAGAGTCTTAAAGAACTGCCTTTTAGGCAGGTGCCGCGACGCTTTGAGCCACTCCCTGATCCGTTGCAGCGCAACTTGCTGCTTAGATGGCGCCGTACGGCGCATGGCACGAGGGATACCCTTGCGATCTTTAAACCAATAAAATTCAAACCCCAGAAACGTGAAGGTCCTGCCACGCTTGCGACTGGGATGAAAACGGCTGAACCGAACGATCTTCGTTTTGCTCGGCTCTACTTGCAGCTCATAGCGACCAAGCCGTTTGGGAAGAACGTCGTAGAACCGCCTGGCATCGTCGCTGTATTGAAAGGCGCATACCCAATCATCGGCATAGCGACACATGATGGCACGTCCTTTCAAGTTGGGCTTGACCACATCCTGGAACCACTCATCCAGCACAACATGCAGATAAAGGTTCGATAGGATGGGCGAGACGATTCCACCTTGCGGGGTCCCGGTGACCGGGTGCTTCACATAGCCATCCGGCTCCAAGATTCCCGCTTTCAGCCACTTGGTTATCAACCGCAAAAACGCACGGTCATCGATCCGCTTCTCCAAGATGGTCAGCAGCTTGTCGTGGTCGATGCTGTCAAAATAGCTTTTGACATCAGCTTCCACGATGTAGCCGAATACGCCATACTGGAGTTGAAACACCAAATCGCTGACCGCATCTTTGGCCCCTCGACCCGGACGGTATCCATATGAGCAGTCCAGAAAGTCTTGCTCATAGATCGTCGTCAGGATCACGGCTGCCGCTTTCTGGACAATCTTGTCTTCCAGAGCCGGTATGCCAAGGGGGCGCTGTTTGCCGTTTGCCTTTGGAATGTAACGCCTTTTGATCAGTTTCGCCCGGTATCTCTTTTTCCTCAGCCTTTCCACCAATCTTCCCAGATTGGCTTCAAGGTCGGCGCCATACTCTTTTACGGTGATGTCATTATCGGCAATGGCGGCATCCTTTTCCAGACCCTTCCATGCCAGATGCAACATCTGTGTGTTGAGCAGACGATAAAGATCCCGAAAGCGATGCTGCTTGTTGAGACTCGCTGTTTTCGCTATTCCCCGCAGTGAGGTTTGCACATCGATATCCGATCCAGCTTTGTCCGGCATGTGTTTCCTTTGCGAGCTGCGTACTTCCGTCAAGTCCTTCCCCATGTACGTGGCTTTCCCACGCTCTGAGTACTACGCTTGATACGACTCCCACTCAACCAGGGTTCCTCCACGTTAGCTTTGGTTCCCCTTCCTGCATTTGCATTAAACTTAGGGTTACGCGTAGTTCCGTTTCCGGTTTCCCTTATGTGCCTAAATATCGTCATCCCATATTTCTGCCCAGGAGTTGAATGGGCCTCCCAAGTTCTTGTGTGCATCTGTTCATACATGCCACGGCTTGAGAACCCCGCCGGTCCTTCACATCCTTACCAAAACGGATGCTCTTGTATTGCCTTCGGCGCACGTTACAACCCTCGGCGACCGGAACAAGCTTATTTCGAGGCGATGCCAGCACTTCAGGGAGTGCAGTCTCCCCTGCGGCCTGCATGATTCTCTGTGTACGCTTCGTGTGGGTCGTTCGACGGTATGTCTATCCTTCCCAATCACGCAACACTCGATACGGGTGGATGGTTAATCCTTCCCCGGCAGGGACTTTCACCCTGTAAGATGCACCAAGCTTCGCTTGGCGCGCTAACGCCGCCGATCAGCGGCCGGCACGAGTGTGGAGGACCTGGGACGCGGAGGCCCGCCCGCGGAGGGCCACCGAATCCGTGCCCCGGTCCGCTGGAACGGCTTGTTGGGGCAGCATTTATTGCTTCGCTTGGATACCCGAAGAGATACGTCACTCGGCATGCACCAAAAGAACGAATCCGCCCAATCTCCCATTTGTACCCTGGAGCACCGCAATTTTCTGTAAGTTTCCGCAACTCCACAGGAGAATAGGTTCGGAGGCAGGAAACAAAGCCATCCCAAGCGCCAATCACAGGCACTATTGGTACGACATAGGTCCAAAGAAGATGCCGCCAAGTCATAGGACGCACGAAAGGCATACAGAGCCAAATAAAAACAGGTGTTAATAGAATTGGAATGGCCCAGACAAGAGCGTTGCGTTCCGTGTACTCAAAAACAGCTATGCCCTGACTCTTGCTCGATGCGTCATGCAGAATACTCCGGGCATGATCCGGACGAAAGTGGTGAAAGGATGCAAACAGCGTCCTGAAGCCGAAGAGTTGTTGAGGAACATCAGTCGCATCGATAGAACTGTCCAAGTAATCAATCCCCTTACCCGCTTCTTCTTTGGCCTTCTTGAATGCAGCCA
>Ga0214473_10007238_pt1 | contig 13184 bp, 10 predicted proteins | sample RVTome_7_FD_203509 | JGI IMG/M metagenome (GOLD analysis project Ga0214473, IMG submission 203509) | Soil microbial communities from uranium-contaminated site in the Upper Colorado River Basin, Wyoming, United States - RVT98D197 | ecosystem: Environmental > Terrestrial > Soil > Contaminated >...
AGCCGCTTCGCGGCTGGTGTCAGGAAGAAAATGGCCTTTGCGAGGCATTTCTCTGTAACCCATGCTGGTTCCAGTACTTGCGGGCATTTCCAGCATACCGCACCAAACCTGTTTTCTTAGGAGGAGCACCGCGACGAAGCAATCTCTTCCGCGAATAGTCACAGGCTTTGCGAGATGGGGGCTAGAAGCTGGACTTGTTCAGGAGGCCGGGCAGTTGCTCGGTCGCCACCCAGGTCACGCCGTACAGGACCAGCGCGATCACGATGATGAACGCGAGAATCGACCCGAACAGCACCGCGGATTCCCGGATAAAGGGATACGCCCGGATCCTGTATACCTTTGTGGCCTTGTAGACCACCACGAAGGACGCCAGCAGGGGCAACAGCCACAACATCGACGCCGGGTTTGTGCCAATGTGCATCGGAGTGGTGAAACTCGCCAACAGGATTGCATTGAAAGCCGTCATGTCAATCGTCCGCCCGTTCAATCCCTCGCAGGTGTGCCAGGTGAATCGCGTTCACGATACACAGGAGATTCAGCAGGCCCGCGGTGCTGGTGTAGATTTGCCCGATCTCGTTGGGCCTGCCGTACACCGGAAAGTCCCCCGTCGCGCTGAGGCGGCCGAGGAGAAATACGACGGGCGAGTTCATGATCTGTGCGACGTACCAGGGCTTGGCGCCCACGGGATCGATGACGCCGATGGACCCGACATATAAGCCGACCAGGAATGTCAGGATAATGGCCGCGCCGACGACGGCCGCCCGCCTGCGATCGTTCAACGCGTAGTGTCCCGCGCCCGGCACGAGCCACGCCAGCAGGCCGATGGTGACGAGGTACAGGGTGTGATTATCCTTCCATGACTGGGCCATTATGCTGCGTCCTTGGATTTCTGTTCGGCCGGGTCCGCTTCCTGCGCCGGCTCTTCCGCCGGCCGGGCGGGCCTGAAGTTCAAACGCTTCAGGATGTTCGCGGGATTGAAGTGCACGACCGCCAGGTTCTGTGTCTGAATGAAATCTTCCTGCTGCAGAAGCATGCCCTTCATGCTCTCGTACTGCTGCTGGTTGAGCCATTTCACCGAGACGCTCTTGACGGCGTAGAAGCTCTGGCTGGGCTTGAACTCCAGGACCTGGGGCATGTTCACGGCCAAGTCCGCGTTGGCCGGGACCAGCGAATAGAACCGGTCGACAAGCTGTTTCTCCACCTGGGTCTCGTTGGCGATCATGGCCGCCGCCGGATTGCCGATGGTCTGCGTGGCAACCACCTGCAGTTGGGCGTCGGAGATCCTCTGCAGGTCGTTCAGATGATCGAGCTTGAACACGTTCGGATCGTTGGGGTCCTTCTTGGCCTGCTTGCCGTAGAGGTCGTTGAACTTGGCGATGGCGGGGTCCCAGCCCTCTTTCTGGGCCAGGGCGACGAATTCCTCGGCCTTGCTCTTAGTCGCATCCCACGCCGCCAGCTTCTGCACGTCTTCCATCACCTTCTCCCGGACGGAATAGACATCGTCCTTCTTCGTGGATGGATCGCCCAAATCGATCGTCCGTGTGGTGAAGATGACGTTGAGGTCTTCCGGCGGCGCGGCCTTGCTGACGCCGGTGATCTTTACGACCATCATGATCTGCCCGGACAGGTCGGGACTCATCGCCACCATGGGATCGCTGGCGGGCCCGATCGTCGTGTGCATCCTGGGCGCCTGAGCGAACATGAGGATGGCGGCGTTCTCCTCGAGTTCTTTGACGGCGAACAGGAGCTGGCCCAGGCGAAGCGCGCTGGCCCCCTGGCTCGATATGACCAGCCTGCCGAGGTATTTGTCCATCTGCATGTCCACCGCGTTCAGCCAGCCGGTCTGGCCGTTGAACGTGGGGATGCCGTGCTTGAGGCTGAGCTCTTTGGTGATCCTGTTGTAATCGCCTGCCTTTTCCTTCAACTGCTCGACGGTCGGTTCCTCGCCTTCTGCCGTGAGTTCCGCCAAGTCAACGTCGGCTACGGTCCGGACGTCCTCCAGGATTTGCTCCGCCTTGGTAATGATCCTCTGCTTGCGAAGCTGCTCCAGGATCGTCTCGGCGACCTCCGCGTAGCTCGTCACCCGCTGAGTTTTCGGTGAGTTCGGATCGTTGGGATCGGAGGGCGCCTCCTTGGTGAAGAGGCGCTGGCGGTTCTGGCGATAGTACACCTCCGCCTCTTCCTGGGTGGGCGCCGGCACGATTCCGGCCACGTCCTGGAGTTTCAGGGCGACATAGTCGAGTTGAAGACGATCCGGCAGCTTATATCCGAAGCCGAACGGATTGTCCTGCGTGACGCTTCCGGCGAGATTGGCCTTGTACTTGTCGAATTGGGTCTGCAAGGCGTCGTCCGGCGGCGGATTCTGCTTATCGACAAAGGCGCGGGCCGGCAGTTGAACGATTTCCGCGTCGAGGGTGCTTCCGCTGCGGCTGGCCGTATGCGCCAACTGCGGAATCGTCACATCTTCCATGGAGCAGATGGTCTGGGCGTACTGCAGCACGGCCAGCAGCTTGCCGAACGTCTCCAGGATGGTCTCCTCCGAGGCTCGGAACCGGTTGACCATGCCGTCCATTATAGCCGGATAGCTCTGGCCCTTGAAGAGCTGAGGGATGAGTCGGCGGCTGAGCAGGTCGCCCACGTCCGTCGTCGGGACCCGGATTCCCGCCGACTCCGCCTCATCGGTCAAAAGGATCCAGTACACGCCGGGCAACACCGTGCGATCGTACATCTCGCTCAGTTGTTTGTCGCTGATGAGGAACTGGTTCTGGCGAATCATCCGCATGACCTCATTCATCAGGCTCGGCGAACTCCGGCTCTGCGAAAACAGCAGCTCGCCCAGCAGGATTCCCCGAAGGTCCTGCTGCTGCAGCACCGCATCGGCCTGCAACGCCTGCAGGATCTCGAGCTCCGCATTGGCCTCGGCCACCATCAGGTGAGTGATTTTCGCCTTCTTGCCGTAATAGGCGTAGGCGTCCTTGGCCCCGCCTCCGGGTTGGAGCAGGTACTCCAGTGCCGACCCGCCGACAAAGGCGAACATCAGCACGATGACGACCACCGCCATGATCTTCTTGTTGTTCCTTCTCAGCCACTTGATAGGACTACTCATTGCTCTGCTCCAGGTTGTGACGCGCCTGTTATCCTCTGAAACACAAAGGGCTTAACATTACTGTAAGGCCCCGCGCTTTGCAAGAAAAACGTTGAATTTACCGCTCGCGGTTTGCGATTGACAATCCGGGGCGAATCGTGGATACCTACCATCTTACGAGCCGGCATCCGTGGCTGTTTGCCGGGAAAACCAACAGTCCGTCCTAAATGGTAAATCGTCAATGGTAAATCACAAATCTCAAGAGGCTTTCGCACGGGCCTGTCAGTATATCCCGGGCGGCGTCAACTCGCCGGTCCGGGCCTTTGGCGGCGTGCGCGGTACAGACGCAAAATCTTGCGTCTCTACGCCCCTGTTCATCGCCTCGGCCAAGGGGTCCAGGATCTTCGACATCGATGGCAACGAGTACATCGACTACGTCGGCTCGTGGGGCCCGATGATCCTCGGTCATGCGCACCCGGCGGCGGTCGCCGCGATCCGCAAGGCTGCTGAGAAGGGGGCCTCGTTCGGCGCCCCGACCCTGGCGGAGACGGAGTTGGCCACCCGCATTGTCGGCGCATTCGGCTCCATCGAGAAGGTGCGGCTGTTGAGCAGCGGGACCGAGGCGGTGATGACGGCGATCCGGCTGGCCCGCGCCCATACCGGGCGGGACCTGATCGTCAAGATGGCCGGCTGCTATCACGGGCACAGTGATTCGCTGCTGGCCATGGCTGGATCGGGTCTGGCCGAGCGGGGCGTCGCCGCCAGTCTTGGCGTGCCGGACGCCATTGCCAATCTTACGATTGTGCTGCCCTACAACGATATCGAGGCGGTCAAGCAGGCCTTCGGCAAGCATGCGGGCCGGATCGCCGCCGTGCTGATCGAGCCCGTGGCCGCCAACATGGGGCTCGTCCTGCCTTTGCCAAGCTACCTGGATACGATTCGCAGCCTCTGTGACGAGAACGGCACTGTACTGATCTTCGACGAGGTGATCTCGGGGTTCCGCGTGGCGTTCGGCGGGGCCCAGGAACGCTACGCCATCAAGGCGGACCTCACCTGCCTGGGCAAGATCGTCGGCGGGGGGCTGCCTCTGGCCGCCTGCGGAGGCAGGGCCGGGATCATGGATCTGCTGGCGCCGGTCGGGCAAGTGTACCAGGCAGGCACCTTGAGCGGTAATCCTATCGCGACCGCCGCCGCGATTGCCACGCTGGAGATCCTTGCGGAAGGACGATGCTACCGCGAGCTGGAATCCGCCGCGGCCAACCTGGAAGCCGGGCTGGCCCAGGCCGCTTCCGAGGCCGGTGTTCCCCTCACCATCAACCGTATCGGCTCCCTTTTGAGCTGCTTCTTCACGGACAAGGCCGTGCGGAACTTCGACGACGTGCGAGCGACCGATATCGCCGCCTTCAAGAGGTTCTTCGCCGAGATGCTCCAGCGGGGCATCTACCTTGCCCCAAGCGCCTATGAGGCCATGTTCCTGTCCCTTGCTCACACGAAGGACGACATCGAGCGGACCATCGAGGCCGCCGCGGATAGCTTCCGGGCGGTGGCGGGAAAAGGATAGGACCTATAGGACTCATGGGACCAATCGGACCTATGCTTGCGGTCGTTTTGCTTGGCGTTGTCCAGCCGGCTGCGGCGAAGGGACTGCCGGATGTCCTGGGCGTCACGCACGTGGCGGGGCGGTACTACCTGACGGACAAGGACTTCCTCAACGAGGGCGCCGACCAGATTCTGGCCCTGGGCTCGCGGGTCATCAAGGTCTGGTTCTATGGAAAACGCCACGAGCATCCGATGGCCGCGTACTCCTACAACTCGCAGTGGCCCAACGTCGATTCGCTCGTCGAGGGCGCTCGCATCCCGTACTTCAAGCAACTTTTCAGTAAGCCGTTCACCACGTATGTCATGGTCGTCACCTCGCTGGGCCGCGATGACGGCTATTGGCGAAACGGCATCACCGAGGAGCAGAAGCGGGATGAGCAGCGCCAGTTCTATGAACTCGCCAAACACCTGCTGACGGAATACAAGGGCACGGGCAAGACCTTCGTGCTCCAGCATTGGGAAGGCGACTGGATGGCTCGCGGCAACTTCGACGCCAAGACCGAGCCGACGCCGCTGGCACTCAAGAGCATGGTCGAATGGCTCAACGCTCGCCAGGCAGGGGTGAACCAGGCCCGGCAGGAGGTAGGGGAGCAGGGCGTCCACGTGTACCATGCCACCGAGGTCAACCTCGTGGTTCAGTCGATGAGGAATGGGGTCGCCGGCGTGGTCAACAAGGTCCTGCCGCACACGCGGTTGGACCTGGTCTCTTACTCGGCGTGGGACTCGGCCACCTCGCATTATAGCGATCCAAACGTTCTTCGGGACGCCCTGGATTTCATCGCGGCCAATGCCCCCGACAGTCCCGCCTTCGGCAATCGCAACGTCTATCTGGGCGAATACGGCATGCCGGAGAACAACTACTCGCTCGCACAAATCCAGACGGCCATACCGAACGCCGTGCAGACCGGCCTCCACTGGGGCTGTCCCTACATCGTCTACTGGCAGCTCTACTGCAACGAGCTGAAAGACCCGAAGATCCAGCCGCCGGTGAAGACCAACGACGCCGTCCGAGGTTTTTGGCTCATCCGCCCCGACGGCACCAAGTCCTGGGTTTGGGACTACTTCCACGGCCTGCTCACGGCCAAGCAGTAGAGACGCAATATGTTACGTCTCTACGGCATCTGCGATCTGAATTTGTAGTGGCCGGAGCCGACTTCGAAGATGGCGTTGTTGCCCTGCATTTCGACGAACCTGACGCCGACCGTGTTCGTGGCGGGCCTGCGGTCCTCTCGGACGGCTGCGGCATCCTTGGCCGGAATGTACACGGTCGCGACGGTGTTCGTCGGGATCGTCACCTCAAGCGAGAACTCGCCGTCCTGCACTTTCCAGGCCGTGGCGATCTTGCCCTGGATGGAGTTGTAGCCGGCCTTGGCCCAGGAGATTCGTCCGCCCGGCCGGGGGTGGATGATGATCCGCTGGTAGGCGCTGTCCTCGGTGTCGATGCCGCCGATGGTCTTGAACATCCATTCGGCGACGGCGCCGAAGGAGTAGTGAGCGAAGGAGTTCATGCCGGCGTCCTGGAAGCCTGCCTCCGGCGTCCAGCCGTCCCAGCGCTCCCAGATGCTCGTCGCCCCGTGCCGGATCGAGAAGCCCCAGGAGGGGAAGCTCTCACTGTGGAACAGGTGATAGGCCACGTCGGTAGCGCCGAAGCGGGTCAGCGTGGCCATCAGGTCCTTCGTGCCGACGAAGCCGGTGGACAGGCGCCAGTTGCGGTCGCGGATGTTGTCCGCGAGGTGCTTCGTGGCGATCTCTCTCTTTTCCTTGGGGAGCAGGTCGAAGGCCAGCGCCAAGACGTAGACGGTCTGGGTATCGCCTTTGATCTTACCGTCCTCAGTGACATAGGCATCATTGAACGCCTGCCGGATATTCTCGAAGAGCTGCTCGTACTTCTGAGCGTCGTCTTTCTTGCCAAGCACCGCGGCGATCTCGGCCACCAACTTGGTGCTACGGGCGAAGTAGGCGGTCGCCAGCACGTCCTTGGGCGTATCGGCCTGGATGCTCAGCCAATCGCCATAACCTTCGGCGGGCCGGAGCAGGCCCTGCGAGGCGCCCTTGCAGTACTCGATCCACTTCTGCATCGAGTCGTAATGCTCGGCCAGCACGCGGGTGTCGCCGTAAACCTTGTAGATCGTCCACGGGCAGATGACGCCGGCGTCGCCCCAGGCGGCGGTGCCCCCGCCGATCGCCACCTTTCGCGGCGAGACGTCGGAGAACGCGCCGTTTTCAAGCTGGGCGTCCTCCACGTCCACCAGCCACTTGGTGAAGAACGCGGATACGTCGGTGTTATAGGTCGCGGTGCGGACGTAGATCTGGGCATCGCCCATCCAGCCGAGACGCTCGTCGCGCTGCGGGCAGTCCGTCGGGATGTCGATGAAGTTCGCCCGCTGCGTCTGGCAGATGTTGCGATACAGCGTGTTCGCCAGCGTGTCGGAGCACTCGAAGCTGCCGGTGACAGGCGTATCCGACGTCAGTTCCACGCCAAGGATCGAGTCGAGATCGGGCTTGCCCGGATAGCCGGTGAGCTCGACGTATTGGAAACCGTGGAAAGTGAATCGCGGCTGCCAGACTTCATCGCCTTTGCCTTTGCAGAGGTAGATGTCCGTGGCCCGCGCGTCGCGCAGGTTGGTCGTGTAGATGGTGCCGTCGGGGTTCAGCCGCTCGGCGAAACGCAGCACGATCTTCTGGCCCGGCTTGGCGTTGGCGACCTTCAGGCGGACGAAGCCCGCGAAGTTGGTCCCCATGTCGTAGACGTACGCGCCCGGCTCCGGCTGAGCGATGCTCACAGGCTTGATCTGCTGGAACTGGCGCACGAGCACGCTGGGATAGGCCTCGATTGCGGCGGCGGCGGCCTCCACGACCTTGACCGGCTGCCACTTGCTGCCGTCGAACGGAGCCGTGCTCCAGCCGGGCATCTCCCGGCGGGCGTCGTACGTCTCGCCCATGAGGAAGTCGCCCTCGAGAATCGGTCCCGCAGCGGCGGTCCAGGTCCGGTCCGTGACGATGGTCTCGGACGTGCCGTCGGCGTACTCGACGTGCAGTTGAGCCATGAATCGCGGGTCTTTGCCGTAGTGGTCTCGAATGTGCATCCATCCGATGTGGCCGCTGTACCAGCCGTCGGCCAGGATGCCGCCGACCACGTTGAAGCCTCTGCGGAGCAGACTCGTGACGTCGAACGTGTTGTAATAGACCCGGACGTTGTAGTCGGTCCAGCCGGGGGTGAAGTAGGCGTCGCTCACCTGCCGGCCGTTGATGTGCAGCTCGTAGTTGCCGAGAGCGGAAGCGTAGATCGTCGCCCGCTGGACCGATTTCTCCAGGCTGAATTGCTTGCGCAGGTACTGCGCGGGCGGCAGGAACAACTCGCCCGAGACGACGTTCAGCTCGCCCCAGGGCGCAGCGCCGTACGCGCCGACGGCCTGCGCGTTGCGCCAGTTGCGGGCGTCGAAATCGACGTTCATCCAGTCGGCCCCGGCGGAATCCGACGCACGCCAGGTGTTGTCGGATACGATGGTCGCGGGGGCGCCGTCGGCGAATTGAAGTCTCAGGATCGCCAGGACGCCCGCGGGGTTCGGGGCGTCGCCCTCGTTCTTTGCCTCGACTGCCAGCACGTTCTTGCCCGGGAGCAGGTGCTCCTTGACGTCGCCTGTCACGATCTGCTTGAAGTTGTTTCCATTGCGGATTCTGCGGCCGTTCAGGAACATCTTGAAGCTGTTGTCGGCCGTGACGGCGCAGGTGGCGGAAAGAAGCTCGCGAGCCTGCGGGATGATGAACTCCGTGCGGAAGTACCGTGTGCCGATGGGGGCGCCGGCGGCGGCATCGCCCTCGACGTGCCAGATCCACTGCGCCTTGGACAGGTCGAGCTTCTGGACTCCCTCAGGGCGTTTGCGCGAGGCGTCGAAGGCGATCCACCGGGCCTTCCAGTCATCCGGGCTGAGCAGTCCCATCGTCCAGTAGGCCGGCTTGCTCCAACCCGAGGGTTCGCCGTCCTTGTCCCAGACGCGGACCTTCCAATAGCACCGCATCTGTGATTTCAGCGGCACGCCGTCGTAGGCGATCTGGATCGACCGGTCCGACATGACCTTGCCGCTGTCCCAGAGGTCGCCGGCGTCTCTCTGGAGACGCTTGGGATCGCCGGCCACGAGAATCCGGTAGGCGCTCTGGGCCCTCGCTCGTCCGGTGGACTGGGTCGTCCAGCTCAATCGGGGCTGGGTCTCGTCGATTCCGAGCGGGTTGACCAGGTATTCACAGCGCAGGTTCTCCGTCGTCAGAGTGCCCGCCTGCACGACAGATCCGTGAGTGACAAAACAGCCCAGGAAAACCGCCACGACCGCCGGGAGAATTGCACTATGCGTTCCCATGATGCTGACCTCCAAACAAGAGACATCGAAATCGCAATCGGCACATTCCAGGTCTGCCGCTATGGCGCGAAACTTAGAATTGGGAACCCAACACAGGATCGAGGGCCCATTCCTGGTTCTCGGATTGCGATTCCGACGTTTGCATTCTGACATCTGATTTTGGCATTTCACGAGGCGGGGGCCCCGAGCGGTCTTCCGTGCCGCCGTAGATGAAGCGCATCTTGCCGACGTTGGGAATCCATCGCAGGGAGACGAGTCCATGGGCCAGGCGCATCAACGGGTTCCTGGCGTTCTGCCGAAGGAAGGCTTTTATGCCCTGGGGCCAGGGAAACTCGAAGCCGCTGGGCCAATAGACGAACAGGGCCCTGCCGACCATGTAGTAGCGTGGCACGACGCCGGCCCTGGGAGGCTCCCAGCCGCGGTTGGCTACCCTGGGCTCGTACCACCATCGGCCGTCCTCGCTGTTGGGACTGTTGTCGCCGAGCACGAAGAATTCGTCCTCGTGGAGTGTGAATGGATTGCCCTCGATGGCCCTGGCACTGCGGCTGGCCTGGCCGTCGCCCGTGTAGTAGATGTCCCGGAAGACCGCCACATGGGACAGCGTCAGTTTGCCGCTGCCGAAGATCGCCGCACGGGGCGACGGTTCCGTGCCCTGCTCCATCGCATCGGCGGCACGACCCAAATCCACGGACAGTTGACTGCCGTTGCACTCGAACAGCAACTGGTGGTCCACGACGGCGAACTTGACCAGTGCGAACGTTCCCGGCAGCGGGAGATCGACATCCCCGCGTCTCAGGACCGTTTCCTGCCCTCCGTTGACTTTGCTGAGCACCGCCTGGCCGGAGAAATCGAGCCGGGCATTGTAGATAACGCCTTTCTTGCTCAGCGCGATGCCGATCTGTCCCTGTTCGCTGCCCGGTTGGAGGTAAAAGCGGACCATCAGATCGCTGCATTCCGGTTTACGGTAGTACGTGCGCACGTGGTTATATGCGTAGGCAATGTTGAAGCCGTTGGCCGAGGGGGCCCCGTGCGTCAGCACGTCGGGCTTCTCATCGGAAGAGTCCAGCACGAGCTGGGTGGGATTGGCCGGATTGATCTTCCAGTCGGATGCCCCAAAATCGAAGGGCGGTTGCCATTGATCCCCGTTGAACGCGCCCCGCTGATTCGGGTGCACCGGCTGATAGTCATGATCATAGACCGGCATCCACAGTTCCTGCTGCACGCGGGCCGGTTTGCGCGCGATCCGGCCGTCGATATAGATGTCGCCGTCGATGATCTCGATCGTATCGCCCGGCAGCCCGATCAGCCGCTTGATATAGTTCTCGGAGGGGTTGGTCGGGTTCTTGAAGACGACAACGTCCCACCGATTCGGCTCTTTGAACTGGTAGATGCATTTGAGCACGAGGATGCGGTCCCCGTTGGCCACCGGCATCTCCTTGGTGGTCGGCGTGAAATACCCGCAACTGGGACATCGGGTCTGCTCGCCGATCTCCTCGGGTCCCGGGGGGATCGTATCCTCCGGCAGGCCGTACAGAGGATTCGTCGGCACGAATCCGTACTCATACTTGTATCCGCACTCGGGGCAACGCAGCCGAAAGTGCGCCCCCATCAGCGTGTCGGCCATGCTGCCGGTGGGGATGCGAAAGGCCTCCATCACGAAGGCCCGGAACACGAAGGCCAGAATGAAGGCCGTGATCAGCCACTCGAAGGCATTCGCGATCTCCGCCGCCCGATCTTTTTTCTTCTGTGCCGGTTTGTTCCCGTCCGGTCTGGGAGTCTTGCTTGCAGTCATTACCATCAATCCCGTTTACAGGCAGCCACATTCCCGGCGGTTGGATGGCGAAGGATTCCTTCCTCGCCGCCTTCCATCGCACCTGGGCTCGCCGGACGATTGCTGCTCGCCCGGCGGCGTCCATACAAGCCCGCCATTATGCCGTCGAGAGCGCATCCGGTCAACTGTGGTGTGTCAACCCGTGACCATGATTTTCCACTTGCGAGGATGGACGCAAATTTTTTTGGCCGAAAGCGCTTGCCGCATCGAAGTCTTTGCTGTATAGTAGTTTGCAGAAGTTTGTCCTTTCCATTCCGGTGGTCTTTGCCTGGGAGTTGCCTGTGGAAATCGCGGGCCGAGCCGCCGGAAAGGGCGTTCGTCGGCTATGAGGGTTCAGATGGCCCTGAATTACTGTTGGGTAGGCCGGAGACAATACGTGTTGGACGGCAGTGCGCCGCACAGGGCCTTGGCTCTATCTCCAAATCGCTCTTGCCTTCAAGTGAGGTAATCTATGGCGACAGTCACGAAGAAAGAACTCATTGACCGGATTGCGGAACGCACGCAGGCCAAGCGTGTCTCGGTCAAGCGTATCGTTCAAGCTTTTCTCGATGAGGTGATGAAGGAACTGTGTCAAGACAACCGCTTGGAGTTCAGGGACTTTGGCGTTTTCGAGACCCGGACGCGTGCGTCGCGCACCGCGCAGAACCCGAAGACGCTGGAGCGTGTGGACGTGCCGATGAAGCGCACCGTCAAGTTCAAGATGGGCCGGCTGATGCGGGAGCACCTGATGGCTGCCGCCGCGGCGCAGGCGAAACGGGGGATGTAGAAGCCGTGCCCGGGCCGGCGACCCGTGGCGGCGCCGGATGGCATCCGGTCGTCCGCCGCGAGAGCCGATGGCAACCTTGCCGCGAGTCTTCCAAGAGGAGTTGCTCATGGTGGAAGGGAAGGTCAAATGGTTCAACTCCCGCAAGGGGTATGGATTCATTGGGACCACCGATGGCCGTGACGTTTTCGTCCATTATTCCAGCATTGCCAGCGAGGGGTTCAAGACTCTGGACGAGGGCGACTGCGTGCTTTTCGACGTGGCCGAGGGTGAAAAGGGACTGCGGGCCACGAATGTCGTGCTGAAGTCCCCCGCGGTGAAGCAAGCGCCGTAAGGCGATGGAGAGGAGTAGTGTTCGTCCGCTCATTTCTGTTGGCATCGGGCCCTTGCATCTGAGAAGCGGCCCGGGTATGATGAGTGGCGAATCGTGAGAAAAGAGTATGATCGGCGCCAGTTGCCAATCCGGACTTGATTGCAACGTGCTGGTGCTTAACAAGCACTACATGGCCATCCGTATAGTCGGCGCGAGGCGAGCGTTCTCGCTCCTGTGCCGGGACTTGGCCGAGGTCGTCTCCCTCGAGAAGGACACCTACGCCAACTATGACTTCCGGAGTTGGTGCGAGGTCAGCCGGTTCCGGCATGAGTTCGAGCCGGACGCCTATGACTGGGTCTCGACCGTCAACCTGTACGTCGCCGTGCCGCGCATCATCCGCCTGCTGTTCTACGATCGGCTCCCGCGCACCGAGGTCAAGTTCAACCGGCGCAACATTTTCGCCCGCGACAAGAACCACTGTCAGTACTGCGGCAAACGATTTCCCACCACCGAGCTTTCGCTCGATCACGTGATTCCCCGGAGCATAGGCGGCAAGGCCACCTGGGACAATATCGTCTGTGCCTGCTCGCAATGCAACGCCAGGAAGGGCGGCCGGACCCCCAAGCAGGCCAACATGACTCTCATCCAAAAGCCCATCAAGCCCAAGCACAGTCCGCTCCTGCACATCCACCTCGGCCATCAGCGATACCACTCCTGGAAGCAATTCCTCGACCATGCATACTGGTCGGTCGAGCTGAAGTAGCCGTTTCGGGTGGGCGGCGACTTTCATTTGTACAAGAATCCGGGTCGCCACCATGATTTTGTCACGTTTGAGTCGCGTCTACACTCTATGATAGATAGGATCATATTGACGATCTCGGAGCGATTGCAGATGACCGACTTGGCAGGTGAAAATGAATTGCTGCGAGCGAGCCTGTCGTCCGCCAGCGGTTGCATCGGGGCCGACAACTTGTCAAATCGGAAATCGCCTCGCTCGTGGAGGACACCCTCAGCCGCTCCGGCCCGGGCAAAGCCTTCACCATCGGCGTCATCGCCGCGTTGCCGGCACTGAGCACCCAGACCGCCGGCGCCGCCGTCGCCGGTCTTGCCGCCAAAGGGGTTCCCGCCGCCAGGACGCTCCTTGCCGCCGGCCTCAGCGGCGCCATCCTGGGCCCGATCATCGGGCTGCTCGGCGGCATTCTCGGCGCTTGGTGCAGCATCAGGAACACGAATTCGCC
>Ga0214473_10007239_pt1 | contig 13183 bp, 12 predicted proteins | sample RVTome_7_FD_203509 | JGI IMG/M metagenome (GOLD analysis project Ga0214473, IMG submission 203509) | Soil microbial communities from uranium-contaminated site in the Upper Colorado River Basin, Wyoming, United States - RVT98D197 | ecosystem: Environmental > Terrestrial > Soil > Contaminated >...
GCCCCTCCTGCGCCAAGCGCTGCTCGCCGAGCTGCAGGGGCAGGCGAGACCAACGAGGATCCAGGCTGCATGAGCTCATCATCGGGAGGCCGCTTCGCGAAGTTCAACTAACTTTGGGATTGACTCCGCCTGATGGGCCTGGTCTATCAGGCGGCTACTGGGGTCCTCGGCAACCTCACCTATTCGTATGACGCAGAGGGAAATCGCCAAACCATGGGCGGCACGCTGTCCCAGGTGCTCTTGCCTGGTCCTATCACCGGGGGAATATATGACCCTGCAAATCGGCAGCTCAGCTTCGGCGACAAGAGCATGGCCTATGACCCCAATGGGAACCTCGTGACCCTGACCGACCCCACGGGGACCACCAGCTTTACTTGGGATTCGCGAAACCGCCTCACTGCCCTCAGCGCCACTGGACTCCAATTCCAGGCAAAGTATGATACGGCGAACCGCCGGATCGAGCAGGCTGTCAACGGACAACATCACACGTATCGGCACGATGGCCCGGATGTCGTGCAGACAAGCTTCTCCGATGGGACCGAGGTCAATTATCTCGGAAGTCTCCAGATAGACGAAGTCTTGGCCCGAGATACCTCCGAAGGCTACCTGACGGATGCCTTGGGTTCGGTGGTGGCCCTCGTAGATGCGAGTGGGGTTATTGCGACCCAATACCAGTACTCCCCCTTCGGTGTCCCGGCGCCTACGGGCCTTGGCTCCACCAATCCGTTCAAGTTCACGGGTCGCGAACACGATGGGACCGGACTCTACTATTACCGAAACCGCTACTACGATCCCCGCCTCAAACGGTTCATTAGCGAAGACCCGCTGGGGCTTGCCGTAGGGGTGAACCTCTACGCATATGTTGAGAATAATCCCGTCAGCTATACGGATCCCTTTGGCCTTTGCCGGGACCCCGGGGGGAAGGGGATCAGGTTCTGCATGGAGACCTTCATCCCCGCCGATGACATTGGCTTCGGGATAAAGGGCGATGGTGATGACCGCAGCTACAATCCGGATGGTGGAACCTATAGAACTCATCAGGAGGTAAACGTTGATCTGCAAAGCCGAACCTCGGAAGGACGGAAGGACACCGGTCCCACGAGGGGACCGTATGGGCGCGAGGGGAAGGCGAGTGGGTCTACGCTCGAACAAGATGTGGAGTGGACCAGGGATGGGGGCGCCATTGTCCGCATCTCAGGCAACGAATCCATTCCGACGATTCCAGGAGCACCAGGGATTACCGTAGATCTCAAGATCAAAATATCCGATAAGGGGGAGATGTGTGTGACGGGCGACCACGACGGATTCCCCGGTTACGAGTTATGGGTTTACCGCGAGGGACGACCCCCAGTGCCCTTGTATGGGTTCATGCCGAGTATGAGTCGGAAGCGTATAGCGCCCCTGAAGCTCCTCCCCCCCGCGGAGATTCCCGTCAAGAGGAAGTGCATCAAATGAACTGGAAGACAGGTGCGTGGCTCTATCTTCGGAATGCCCTTCTCTTCCAACTTCTGGGTGTCCCGGCGTGCATCGCCGTATCCCTCATGCTCGACTTTTCAATGGGGCTATTTCCAAATCCCCTCATGCCTCTTGGTGCCTGGCTCAGGAACACGCTCAAGATCTTCTCTATCTATGGGGTCACGGGCGGATTGGCACTGAGTCTCCTGCACACGTGGATAATGAACAGGCGTGGCATTCTATCCCCAGCTGCCACTCTTCGTCGCTCCCTTATCTATGCTGGAGCAATCGCTCTGGCCGAAGCTATCCCCCTCTTCCTCCTGTTATGGGGAAGCTGGGCACCGTTCGTGATTTTGATTCCGGGCGCGCTAATTTATGGTTGGTTCGTGGGTCGGCTATATCGATAACAAGTGAAGGAAAAGGTGGATTGGAGCGCCCCCACGGCCGGATCTGATTTGACTTGAATGGAAACCTCGTCCGCACCACTGATCCCCTGGGGCGGGTGACCCAGTTCATCTACGATGCCAGCGGGAACGTCACCACCTTCGAGTACGACGGCCAGGGGAATCTCACCGCCATCACCGACCCCGAGCAGAACCTGAAGCCTCCGGCGGACCGGCTGAAGACCACCTTCACCTATAACAGTGCGGGGCAGCCCCTCACGACGACCGATCCCCTGGGAAATACTACGATCTTCGAATATGACACTGCGGGGAATCTCGTCCGGATCACCGATCCCCTTGGCAGTGCCACCAACCGGACCTACGATCTCGTCTCCCGGCTCATCGCCCAGACCGATGCTCTAGGAAGAACGACTCGGTTCAGCTATGATAGCCTCAACCGCCTGGCGGGGATCGTGGATGCCTTGAACGGGCAGACCACGTTCGGCTATGATCTGAACGGGAATCTGCTCACGGTGACGGATGCCCGGGGGAACACGATCAGCCACGAGTATGATTCTATGGATCGGCTGAGCCGCCGGATTGACCAATTGGGACAGGCTGAGACCTTAACCTACGACGGTGTTGCGAACCTAGTCGGCACTACCGACCGAAAGAACCAGACGACCACCTTCACCTACGACCCCCTAAACCGCCAGGCGCGATCCGAGTTCGCGGATGGCTCCGTGGCAACGTTGCAGTACGATGCGGGCGGCCGCCTCCTCCAAGCGGACGACACCGCCGATCCTCACCGACCCATCGCCATGACGTATGACCCCCTGGACCGCCTCCTGGCGGAGACCACGAGCCTCGGCACCGTAAGCTACCAGTACGACTCTCTCGGCCGGCGCACCCAGATGACCGCCAGCGGCCAAACTCCGGTGACCTACGCTTACGATGCCAACTCGCGGCTGCGCACAATCACCCAGGCACCCTTGACCCCGGTGACCATTGACTACGACGTCGTGGGTCGGCGGACGCTCCTCACTCTCCCCAATCAGGTGAGCACCGAGTACCAATACGACGCCGCTTCTCGCCTCACCGCGCTCGTCTATCGGAACGGACTGGGAACACTTGGGGATCTTCAGTACATGTATGACCCCGCCGGCAGCCGTACCGCCGTCGGCGGCTCTTTCGCGCGGACGCTCCTCCCCGACCCCGTCCCGCCTGCTACCTACGATGCTGCTAATCGCCAACTCACCTTTGGCTCCAAGACGTCGATATTCGATGACACCGGGAACTTGACAAACCTCAATGAGCAAACGGGAATCACAAGCTTCACATGGAATTCTCGGAACCGCCTAGTGGGCTTGAGCGCCCCGACCCTCTCCGCAGCCTTCTCCTACGATGCCCAGGGGCGTCGAGTTCAAAGGACCATTGCCGGCAACGTGACGCAATTCCTGTATGATGGGGTGGATGTAATCCGGGAAGTCGCAACTGGAGGCGATGTCTCGTATCTTCGAACCCTAGCGATTGACGAGACGTTGATTCGAGGTAGCGATGAGTTCTTCCTGGCCGACGTTCAGGGATCCACTGTCGCACTGATAACGCCTCTGGGAAATGTGGCAACCGAGTATGCTTACGAACCGTTCGGGCGCTCCTCTGCGGCACAACTCCCCTCAGACAACCCCGTCCAATTCACGAGTCGGGAACTGGACGGGACGGGGCTTTACTTCTATCGAGCCCGTTACTATATTCCTAGCCTGGGCCGATTCATTAGCCAGGACCCGGCCGGATGGATCGGGGGTATCAACCGGTTCGCCTACGCGCTCAACTCTCCACTGAATTTTCTTGATCCATTTGGGCTTGCGCCGCTTACTTATGACCAAATGAAGGAGTTCGTCGCCAAACACAACAACTCGGGGCTTTCAGATGAAATTATTCTCGCACAGGCCTGGAAAGAGAGCAGTTTTGACCCCGAGGCTGTGCCCATCAATCCCAAGACCGGACGACCTCTAAGTACAGCTCGAGGTCTGTTGCAAGTGACCAAGCCTGCGGCCACAGATGTTGGCGTTAACCACGATGACCTATTCGTCCCCGAGGTAAACGTTGACGCGGGAACGCAGTACCTGAGAAATCGTTATGATTTGGTAGAGAAACGACGACCAGATTTGACGGATGAGGAATCACGAATTAGACGAGCCCTGGAACTCTACGGCACTGGGAAGGGCTACGGGGATAGCATTCTTTATGCCGCCAAATGCTTGAAGGGTAGAAAGTCCGAACCGATGAAGTGCCTGCGCCGGATACACAAGTGAGGTCGAAGGAGGAATAACCGTGCGACATCGCGTGAGGATAGGGGGAATATTGGTGCTCGTATCTGCGTGCGTGATGGCCCGGCCTGGGATCGCGGCAGACAAGTTACGCGATCACATCCTCCCGAGTGTACCAAAGGATGCTTATCTGGTTGCGTATCTCCCATGTTCGGTGCTCGGACCTGTCGTGGAGGTAGTCTGTGTGGTTACAGAGAAGCAAGATACATCAAAGGTGAATGAACCCTCGCGAGTTCTATATTTTTACAGGGTTGAACGCGGCGGCCTTAAGACGATACTTCAATATGATGCGTATAACGCACTCGATTCGATCGGCATGATCAATGAAGATACACTGCTGGCAGTGTGGGTGACTGGAAGCGCTTTTCAATTCACAATATTCCGTGGCTTCGGGACCAGCGAGATCAGGCAGGTCTTAGACGTCGGCGGGAAGTCATACCCTGAAGTGGCTGATCTGGATGGGGATGGAGTTCCGGAGGTACTCATCACAACTTGGGAGTACGTGGTCAGGAAAGGCAAACGAGAGTTCCTCCCCACGAAGACCAGCATCTACCGGCTAGAGAAGGACAAGTACAAAAAAACCCAGGTCCTTCCATGGCAGGACAGATATCGAGCGCTGCAAAAGCCTAATCCATGACCAGTGACCTTCCAGCTACAGGTTGGGTAGAGGTCTAGTCCGGTCTGCCGCAACGGAACAGGATGGAGGCGGGACCGGCCCGCCTTATGGTCGTAAGCCGGGACCCAGCTCACTTTCTTCACTTATTCCTTGTAATGCGGGACGTAATGCGGGACGTCTTTGACTATGTTGACTAACGCGAAACCCTCACCACCACCGATCCCCTCGGCCGCGTGACCCAGTTTAATGGGGGACGGGATGGGGGACCAGGCCGTTTTTTCGATGTCAACGGTATCTGTGGGGGACGTTGCATCCGGACGATCCCTGTGCTACGCCTCCCTCGCCATGCCCCGCCAATCGCGCCTCGATGCCTTCCGCACTTCGTCCGGAATCTTCGGTCCCGCTCTTCGTCCGGGATCTTCGACCGGCACCCTCCACCACGTCATATTGCTGGGGCTGGAGCGGCGCTCCCTCTTCCGGGATGACCAGGACCGGGTGGAGTTCGTCGCCCGGCTGGCGGCTCGGGCGGCCGCCCGGTGGCAGCAGGTCCTGGCGGAGTGCCGCTAGGAGTGCCCGGATGCAACGTCCCGCATCCCGAATATACCTACGATCCATTCGGTCGAACCCAGGCCGTCGGTGCTCTCACAAGTAATGCGTTTGAGTTCACGGGGCGAGAGAATGATGGAACCGGGTTGTATTACCATCGAGCGAGATACTACAATCCTATCCTCCACCGCTTTCTCTCCGAGGACCTTCTTAACTTCACGTTCGCCAAGTTGAACGGCGCAACAGCAGTGATTATTCCGCAATTCTCCGCTCGGGCCCCTGTTCTTGCCCTTCCAGTCGCTAGAACCCAGACTGGTTCTAGCATCATTTCCACCTCGATTTTTGCCAATAGTTTCTCAATAGCAAACAATGCGCCTACAAGATTCGTGGATCCTCTAGGGCTATGGTACCTGGATCTCAACGTTTCAGTTGGAAAGTGGGTTGGCGGGACATACGGTGTCTTGCTTGGTGAATCTGGAATCTATCCATACTCGGGAGGGGGGATTGTCATAGGGCCATTTCCCGTGAGTGGTTCGATCACGTATTCACACTCAGATCCCACTCCGGGGTTGAATTGTGGGGTCCAGGCGCAGGCCGGATATGCAGTCCAGGTAGGGTACGCCTACGGTCGGAAAGGGGGACCGAAAGGCGGACCATTTGAGGAGTTTGGATTTGGGTTCCCTCCAGGTATCTCGTTGACGTGCTACACTGTGGTGGGGCCATTTCAACTCCCGGAATACTTCCCTACGCCGTGAGGTGATCCGCATGGTGGAAAAGATATTCGGTCTGGTCTCCATCTTATTCGGCGTAGCTTCTGTGGTCTTCCGGCGCCGGTTCGTCCGGTGGCACCATACCCTATTCTGGTCCAATCGTCCACTCAGCGAGTCTGGGGCGAGAGCCCAAGAAATCCTTCAGCTCGCGATTGGGGTCTTTTTGATTGTTCTCGGCCTGTTCCATTTGATATTTCGCTCGTGAAAGAGATCCGGGTCGTGGTATTGGGCGCCCGCCCGTTCTCTCGGTGTCATCACTGAACGCTCCCAATCGTGACGCATTTGGTGGGGGACGTAATGGGGGACTAATGGGGGACCAAGCCGTTTTTTCGATGTCAAGGTAAGATCCTCCCTGCGACGTTGAGACGTCGTGCCTTCGCTCCTTTGCCTGCTCCGCGGGGGCATCACCCAGTACACGTATGATGCGAGCCATCGCCTGATCACCATCACCGATCCCCGCAGCATCACCTACCTCTCCAACGAGTACAGTCCAGGGAGCGGCCGGGTCCTCAAGCAGACCCAGGCGGATGGGGGGATCTGGCTGTTCAAGTACCAGCTCCAGGGGGCCACCGTGACCGGCCCCGGCTGCCCTGGCCCCACCTGCCTCACCGAGGAGAGCAGTGCCCGGGTGGCCCAGGGCTACAGCTTCAGCGGGGGCTTTGTCGTGGCCACCACCGTGGTGGACCCCCGGGGGAACCCCACCACCTCCCGCTTCACCCCCGATGGCTTCCCCCGGGAGAGCACCGATGCTTTGGGCCAGACCACCCGCCAGGAGCGGGACGCCGACGGCCGCCTCGTCCGCACCACCGACCCCCTGGGCCGGGTGACCCAGTTCGCCTACGACGCCAGTGGGAACGTCGCCAGCATCACCGACCCTCTGAACAACACCCGGACCTTCACTTACGAGGCTACCTTCAACAAGGTGACCTCCATTACCGATCCCCTGGGGAACCTCACCACATTCGAGTACGATGCAAGCGGGAACCTCATCGCCATCACCGATCCCGAGCAGAACCTGAAGCCTCCGGCAGACCGGCTCAAGACCACCTTCACGTACAACGCGGCGGGCCAGCCCCTCACGACGACCGACCCGCTGGGGAATACGACCACGTTCACCTACGACAGCAGCGGGAACCTAGCGGCGATTACCGACCCGCTTGGGAATACCACGACCCGCACCTACGACCTGGTCTCACGATTGATCGCTCAGACCGACCCCCTAGGCAACTCCACCCGCTTCAGCTATGATGCCTTGGACCGCCTGGTCACCCTCGGGGATGCCTTGAACGGACAGACCACGTTCGGCTATGATCCCAACGGGAATCTGCTCACCGTCACCGATGCCCGGGGGAACACGATGACCCACGAGTACGACAATATGGACCGGCTGAGCCGGCGGATCGACCAGCTCGGGAAGCCCGACACCTTCAGCTACGACGGGAACGGAAATCTGCTGAGCAGCACCGACCGGAAGCTGCAGACCACCAGCTTTATTTATGACCCTCTCAACCGCCGGACGCAGGCGACCTATGCCGACGGCGCTGTGACCACATTCCAGTACGATGCGACCGGCCGCGTCCTCCAGGCGGAAGACACGGCCGACCCTCACCGACCTATCACCATGACGTACGACACCCTGGATCGCCTCCTGAGTGAGACCACCTCGCTCGGGACCGTGAGCTATGGGTACGACACCATTGGCCGCCGCAGCCAGATGACTGTGAGCGGGCAATCCCCGGTCACCTACACGTACGACGCCGCTTCTCGTACCCGCACGATCACCCAGGCCCCGTTGAACCCCGTGGACATTCAGTACGATGCGGCAGGGCGGCGTACACTGCTCACCCTGCCGAACGGTGTCTCCACCGAGTACGTCTACGATCTCGGCTCACGGCTCACGGCTCTCGTCTACCGCAACGCCCTTGGCCCCCTGGGTGACCTAACTTACCAGTACGACCTCGCCGGCAACCGTATCGCCGTCGGCGGCTCCTTCGCCCGAACTCTGTTGCCCGACTTGGTGCCGTCTGCGACTTACGACGGCGCAAATCGCCAACTCACGTTCGGCAGCAAGACCATGACCTTCGATGATAACGGGAGCTTGGCGACCATCACTGAGACAGGCGGGATCAATACCTTCACCTGGGATGCTCGGAATCGACTCGTAGATCTCGCTGGCCCGGGGACAACGGCATCGTTTGGTTACGATGCCGTCAACCGGCGTGTCGCCAAACAGATCGATGGCCAACTCTTTCAGTACCTCAATGACGGCGATGACGTCATCCGAGAGATCATGAGCGGTACGCCCATGATCTACCTCCGTTCCTTGGGCATTGACGAACCCTTTACACGTGCCGGTGTTGAGTCGTACCTCGCCGACGCCCTCGGTTCGACCCTCACCCTGACGGATGCGAGTGGGGGCTTCACCACTCGATACGTTTACGAGCCATATGGCCGTCCTGCTGTGGAAGGTGTGGCATCAGGCAATCCGTTTCAATACACCGGACGCGAAGCCGATAGTACAAGTCTATTCTTCTACCGGGCTCGGTACTATCACCCAGGCCTCGCGCGATTCCTCTCTGAGGATCCATTGCGAGAGTTCGGGGGAATCAACTTCTACGTGTACGCCGGCAACAACCCGATCAACCATATAGATCCCTTTGGGCTGAAGCTGGACGTGTCGTCGGGGCGATTAAGGGCGGCTCTCGAAAAGGTAAAAGCGACTGAACGCGGCAGGGATGTCTATCAAAAACTAGAGGATAGCAAGATAAACTACAAGATCGAGGAGACGCCATACCAATCACATTATGATTACCCGAATAAGACGATTTATGTGAACCCCGATTTCCCAGGCTATGTGAGGTCGAATCTCCGAGACGCAGGCATTCGAACGACAGCCGGCTGTGTGCGCCCATCCGTGGAAAGGGCGCTCGCCCACGAGATGGGGCACGCGCTGGGCTACCACGCCCGGGGGTCTGTCCGAATCGAAATGCTTGTTATTAAGAGTGTCGAAAATCCGGTGGCCGAGAAGCTGGGACAACCGGAAAGAATCAGCCATGACCCGTGCAAACCGTAGCGCCATATCCGCCGATCACCCCAGTCTACAGGAAACTGAATGAGATCGGGGAGGCTCTGGCATGCGAAAAACGGACATCCGCGTGACTACCTGTGTGATCATCCTTATCCCCCTAATCCTCCTACCGGTCGTTGGAAGAGGCGGAGCGGAGCTGAAAGCTGGCCCAGGGGCTCAGGAACCTCTGATGCGAGTGTACCTGATCCCGTTTGACACCTCCACCTATGTTGCCATCTCGATGAGCAATATAGGCGAGGGGACGCCGTACGACATTTCGTTCGTCGACCCAGGTCCGGGTACCCGGCAACGAAGGCACCCGTTCATTTCTAGGCTGCACCGGCAGCTTCAATCCGATCCCGCTCTCGGCAGGAAAATCAATGACGCTGCAATTCGTCTCCGGGTTGATCTCGGAGGGCAGACATTCTTTGCCGACGAAGGAGGCGTCGTCCTAGAGAAGGTGAGCGGGAAAACATTCCGGCTTTCGAAGGCGCAGAGGCGGGAAATCGAGAGGGAGATTATTTATTTCTCGGGCGTCGTTGATATCAATGCCGGGAAAAAACTGGTGTTGTTCCCGGATTGAAGGGTATCATTCTTATAGAATCCTCAGGAGGGGGACGAAAAGGGGCACGTAGGTTTTGAAGCAACTTCACACAAGCAACCCTTGGGCAGCCGCAGACTGGCACCGAGCACCTCACGGACTGCGAGGTCACCGTCCCCCCCGGCGCCGTCACCGGTCCCCTCCAGGTGACCACCTCGGGCGGCACCGCCGCCTCCACCGGGTACTTCATCGTCCTGCCCACTGAGGACTTCCAGCTCAGCGTGGCCCAGACGACGGTCAGCGTGGCGGCCAGCGGCGAGGCGGCCATCCAGCTCACCCTGAGCGGGAGCGGGGGGTACACGGCCCTCACCACGCTGGGGGTGAGCGGGGTGCCCCCCGGGGTGAGCGCCACCGTCGCGGAATATGGATCCGGGTCGCGACGACGAGCGGGGGCAGATCTTCTCTGGTCTACGTGACGGCATCGGCGAAGGGAATCCGCGTCCAGTGACATGGCCTTCGTGCATATGGCGCCCCAGGATGACGCTACGACTTGGCTCGTGGATGGTCCTCGCCCTGCTCGTGGGCGGGCCGGGGACCCGTGCAGCGGAGACGCAGTGTCGGGATTGGGGTGCCATCGTCGCCTCAGCGTCCGGGGGCGACAGGCCGTTCGTGGTCCTTCAGAGAAGCGACGGTGGCTTACGCTATGTGGACCTTCTCGCCGTGGACCTTCGTAGGGTGCCGACGCTCAAGGTCGGCAGCCTTGTCGCCGTCAAGGGCCTGGTCGGACACCGACCGGACGAGGTCGCGGCGACTTCGCTCACCCCGCTCCGCACCGTCCGGGGACGTTTGGCGGCGCCCGGCATCGGCGCTGACGAAACGACAATGCTGATCATCGGAGATGACGGGCGCCGCCATGCAGTGACGATGACTGCCGCAACCACCGGGAGACGGAACATCACGCCGAGCGGCAGCCTTTCGGTTGTCGGCTACTCGGAGGGATCGCCGGAGCGGCTGATTGCCGTGCACATCGAATCTATCCAGGATCCCTTTGCTGCCTCGCGGCGGCCACCGGCCGCCAGTGATGAGTCGTCGGGGGAGCGAGAGTGCGGCACGACCGCGTCGCGCGTGGTGCATGCGGGGTTTCTCCACACAGGCGAGAGGATGCGCGAACCGGCTGGATCGGGACGTTCACAGGCACCATCAGCGCCCGGCTCGACAGCAGCCAGGGGGATGTCGACGTACTACGCGTACGATTCCGGGTCCATCCGGGCGCTTCGGGCGCTGCCTACGAATGCGAGGATGACAGGGGCAGAGTTCGACCAGCAGGATACCGCCATGCTGGGGTTCGTACGAAGGTACAAGCTTCCCCCCACGCTGGCCTCGAAGCTGTTCGCCTATCTCCTCACAGCCCAGGCGGACGTGGCCATGCTGAGCCGAGCGGCGCATGGAGGGTACGTCGGGAGCATCGCTCCTGTCACGAGGCAGGTCTTGTGCCTTTTCTTCCGGTCAGAGTGCGGGAGCCCGGAGCAGCACCGGGCCGCAGACCCCTACTCCGAGGCTATCGGCCGGCTCGTCTTTGGGCGCGTTCTGGAGCGCGTCACCGAGGAGAACGCTGCGACCAAGCCGTACGTGAGAAGAGGCGGAGACCTTGCCTGGTGGGCGGAATGGCCCACGACGCCTGACGCAGGCTCGTGGAGGCCTTGGCTCATTCCGGCCGCCAGCCAGTTTCGCGCTCCGCCGCCACCGGTCTATGGCTCGGCCGAGGACCGGCAACAGGTCGAGCGCGTGAAGGCGGCCATCGCCCAGCGCACCGCCGAGCAGCAAGCGGCCGTCCTCTTCTGGGCCGGCGGATCTGGAACCGAGACGCCGGCCGGGATCTGGCTCCGGGTCGCGGGGGACCACCTGCGGGCGACGGGTGCGCCGCTGGAGCTGGTCTTGACGGTCCGCTCGACGCTCGCGATGACGATGGCCGACGCGTTCATCGCGTGCTGGGATACGAAGTATACCTACTGGACCAAGCGCCCGTTCATGCGCGACCCGGCGATCCAGTCGTCGATCGCGACGCCGACCTTCCCGAGCTACACGTCCGGGCACGCCACGGTCTCGGCGGCCGCCGCGACGGTTCTCGGCCACTACTTCCCGGACCAGGCGAGCCGCTGGATGGCCATGGCGCAGGAGGCGAAGGACTCCCGCCTCTGGTCAGGGATCCACTTCCCGGTCGACAACGATCGCGGATTCGAGCTGGGGCAGGCGATCGCAGCCTACGCGCTCCAGGGCCGCTGATGGCGTGCGGCGAAAGACGGCTGCCGCTGTCGCTACTGCCGCTGCCGCTGTAATCAAAGAATGCTCATCACGACAGCGTGACCCTGGCTTCAGCTCGAGACCCCCGGTCCGAACGCTCATCGCACGGCTCGCCACCCAACGATTCATCTGTAAGCCAGGCCGCCCGGCCCACGAAGTGGGCGAGTAATAATGGACGTAATGAGGAACCCTGCCGTTTTTTCGGTGTCAAGTAATGGGGGACGTAATGGGAGACTACGTGGGTCCTGAAGCAACTTGTCGGAGGATAGGAGGTGCTCCCGCGACGGGCCTTCGACGGGGTAGCCTCCCCGGTGTGCCTAGATATTTTCCTCGGGATGTATCTCGAGGGCTTCGGGCCAGGTAGACTGTCGCCTGGGACGAGAGGTTGGTTCTTCCCAGGGAGGCCCGGCTTCGTATTTTGCCGATGGGATCGGACGGTTACTACTTGAGGGGAAGCTGCATCGGTCGCAGCTCTCGACGGAATGGGTCGAGGACCAAGCCGAAGCCTTCGATGGTCGTAGCTCCCAGAAGTGGATCATCCCCCGTCTCGCCGACAATCACCATCGAGTCTCCGCGAAGTCCCTGGTACTCAAACGTGGCGGTGGCAAGCCGACGGCGAATGACCTCCCCGTTGGCAAGGATGAACTCGCGTTTCGAATGAGCCCTGATCCCCAACCGGCGCAGGATCCGCCCAGGGATGAGCGAGTAGACCGCCCCCGAATCCACCAAGCACTGGACCTCTATCGTCTTCCGACCATCGGCAGGGTTCCCAACTCTGACCTTGACGTAGGTGACACCCATCTTCGTCCAATGCTCCCAAGAGGAAGGTGGATACGTGGATAGCCCGGCAGCACACGTGGCGCGGCGTCTCAGGGAGCCAGACTCCCGAATGGGAAGGAGGTCGGCCAGGGACGTTGCCGAAATCGTGCGACCTAAGTCAACGTATCAGCGACGGGCTAACGTGTCAAGGGCAGGGGCTTCCGCGATGGCAAAGACACCATTCGCAATGTCTGAGGGCGAGGCCAGGAGGGGCCTCAGGAGGTGGGACGGCCGCCCGGGCGGTAGCCTTCCAGATCCAGGAGGACGTACTGGTAGCCGGCGGCCTTGACCTGCCGCACGACCTCGGCGGCCAGGGCGGGGTCCAGGAGGCGTGTGCGCTCCTCGGGTGGCAGCT
>Ga0214473_10007240_pt1 | contig 13183 bp, 11 predicted proteins | sample RVTome_7_FD_203509 | JGI IMG/M metagenome (GOLD analysis project Ga0214473, IMG submission 203509) | Soil microbial communities from uranium-contaminated site in the Upper Colorado River Basin, Wyoming, United States - RVT98D197 | ecosystem: Environmental > Terrestrial > Soil > Contaminated >...
TATGGGCCAGTATCTCTTTTATCGTGTCGATTATCCCGTTGGAAAGGGGTATCTGCTTCTTGCCCCCGCCCCTGCTCAAGTCGCGCCAGTAGGCGAGCACCCCCGAGATGAACACAATGAGCGCGAAGAGGGCCGCCACGCCGAAGGTGAGGTCTATGTGCGGGAATACGGGCATGAAGAGGTGATAGACTATCTCGCCGTTTTCGCCCCTCGGCACACTGCCCAGATTTCCCTGTGCCGCAAGCAGGAAGAGAAACCACGCTATTGGCACCGCAAGAAGCAGAAGCAGGAATTTCGATTCCCCCACCATGTTGGCAAGGAATGCCGGTTTGGAATATCTCTTGATGGAGAGTTTCCTCACCGCATTTAGCACCTCGCCCGGTTTCGCGCCCCTCGGGCAATAGGCGGTGCAATCGCTGCACTGGTGGCAAAGCCATATATCGGGGTTGGAAAAGAGCCGGTCCTTCAAGCCCCACTGGGCATGAACCATCTCTTTCCTGGGGAACGGATTTTCCTCGGGCGTCACGTTGCACACCACGGAGCAGGTGGCGCACTGATAGCATTTCTTCAGGCTCTCGCCGCCCGCCGCTATCACCTCGTTCACGAACCCAAGGTCAGGGCTTATGATCCTTTCACTCATTTATATAGCCTCCTTGCTGAATCTTCCCATTTGCTCGCTAACCCCCTGCCATTTCTCGATGCCGCAAGACCGCGGGGAATACGCTCGCTATTCATTTAAAACCCTTTGAACGGGTTGGGGCCAATGTCGTCCTCTATTTTTTTGACGAACGCGTTTATCATATCCGGGAGTTTCGCGTAATCGTCTATGGCCACCTGCATCATCTGGCAGCGGTCGCTCTCCAACTGGAGCCTGTCCAAGGTCTCCTGCACCTTGCTGAACCGGACGCTCGCAAGCTCCGAGCCCTTGACGAAATGGCACTGATAGTCCTCGCCGAACTTGCAGCCCAAGAGCAAGAGCCCGTCCATGCCGCGCGCGAAGGCGTCCGCCACCCATACCAGGTTCATGGAGCCCAGGCACCTTACCGGGATGAACCTCACGGCCGGGTTCAGGTTCGCCTGTTTCCGGATGGCGATGGTGTCCAGGGCCGGATAGGCGTCGTTCTCGCACGCAAGGCAGACGACCCTGATGCCCTCTTCCGGTATGTCGATGCTCTTTATCATCGAGCCTATCATGTCCACGTGATAGTCCTTGAAGGAGACTATGCGCTCCGGGCAGGCGCCCATGCACGTGCCGCACCTCCTGCACCGGTTGATCTTATAGAAGGGGGTGCCCTTGGCGTCCTCGTCTATCGCGCCGAATGGGCACTCCTCCGTGCAGCGCTTGCAGGATGTGCACCTTACCATGAGGGGGTCGGGATAGGTCATGTCCCATGCCCTCGGATGCACCGCTATGCCCTTTGCGACATGCTCCACGCACTGTATGGCCTTCATGGCGGCGCCCGCCGCGTCTTCGGCGGCATCGGACATCGTCTGGGGCTGTCTCACGCAGCCCGCGGCATAGATGCCGGTCCTCCTCGTCTCGTACTGGAAGCACAGGAAATTGGAATCCGCAAAGCCGAAGCCTCCCTCGAGTGAGGGCAACTCGGGGCCTTGACGATATGCCAGGTTCAGTATGAATTCCGGCTTCGGTGTCTCTTCCAGGTATTTTGCTTTTGCCTCGTCTCCCTTCGCTGCCGCTTGTGTAAGGTTGTCGAGATAGGTCTGGGGGCCGGCCGTATTGGGAACTATGCCCGTGGCGAGCACGACCATATCCGCCTCGACTTTTATTTTTTCCCCAAAGAGCGTGTTTGATGCTTCGATTACCAGATTCCCGCCGTTCTGGACGACACCGGTCACCTCAGCCTTCGTGAGCATTACGCCGGGGTCGTTCTGCATGTTCTTATAGAAAAGCTCGGTCTGCCCCGGTGTGCGGATGTCCTTGTAGAAGATCATCGCCATTGCGTCCTTATCGGCCTCGCGCACGTATTTGGCCTGCTTAAGCGAGGTGGCGCAGCAGATGTGCGAGCAGTAGGGCAGATGCTCGGGGTCGCGGGAGCCCGCGCACTGTATGAAGGCCACCTTTTTCGCGGGGCTTCCGTCCGAAGGTTTGAGTATCCTGCCCCTTTTTGCGATCTCCTCGAATTCCACGTTCGTCACCACGTTGGGAAGCCCGTATCCCAGGTGTCCCAATTTGGTTGCGTCATAAGGTTTCCAGCCCGCGGCCATCACGATGGCCCCGGCCTTGATCTGCTCCTCCCCCCCGGGAGTCTTCAGGGTGACGTCATAGAGGCCGGGCTGTCCGTCCGTTTTCTCTATCGTTGTGGAGGTATAGATTTTTATTTTGGGGTTGGCCTCCGCCTCTCTTGTTTTTGCCGTTACGGGCGGTTCTTCCAGTTTTTCGTAGGGGTATTCGCGGGGGACGGCTTTGTAAAGCTTCGCGCCCCAACCGCCCAACCGGGCTTCCTTCTCGACAAGAACGACATCATAGCCGGCCTTTGCGGACTCAAGGGCCGCAGTCAAACCGGTCATGCCGCCGCCCACGACCATTATGGTCTTATTGATGTCTTCGAGGACGCCGGGCGAGGGGAGGTCCCCCTTCTGGGCCTTTACGATGGCCATGCCCACGTAGTCGGCCGCGAGCGAGTCAGTGGCCTCTTCCCTGGGGGGCTGTGTCCAGGCCACGAGCTCCCTTATATTGGCCCTCGACAGAACGCACCCGGGGAAATCGAACTCGTCGGTCTTGGACCTCCAGGAGCAGGCCCCGATGATGAGGGCGTTCACGCCGTCGTTTTTTATGTCCGTGTTTATCATCGCAACCCCGTCGGGGCTGCAGAGGATATCGTGCGTTTTGAATTTGTCCTTGGGCAGTTTTCCCGCGGAAGAGGCGCCGGCTATCACTTTGTCCACGTCCACGGCATCTCCTATGCCGCACCCCTTGCAGATGTATGCTGCGTATTTCTTTTCCATCTCCTACCTCCTCCCCGCCTGAATGCTCTTGAGCGCGGCCCCCGTGGCATCCTGCATTGAGCGGGCCACATCGAGGGGGCTCTTCGCGGTGCCCACGGCGTAGACGCCGGGCTTCAAAGTGCCCGGAACGATCAGCCCTTCGGGCGTGTAGGTAACATCGAGCGGCAACTTGTTTGCCCTGTTGGAGGGCTCCATCCCCGCGGCGAGGACGACCAGATCGAACGTCCCCTCGGCGCGCTTGCCGCCCAGGATGTCCTCATAGGTCACGACCACGCTGTCGCCGTTGCCCTGGGCGACCTTGGCGACCTTCCCTTTGGTCAGCTTCACGCCCTGCATGTCCCGCACCTTCCAGTAGAACTTTTCATATTTCCCGGGGGTGCGGATATCTATGTAGAATATCTCCGCCTGTGCACTGGGATATTGTTCCTTCAGATATGCCGTCTGCTTCAGGGAAGCCATACAGCATATATATGAACAATACGGCAGGTGGTTCTCGTCCCTGGAGCCCGCGCACTGGACGAAGGCGACCTTTTTGGGGGCCTGCCCGTCCGAGGGGCGAAGTATCTTTCCGCCCGTGGGGCCGTTCACGGAAGCGAGCCGCTCCATCATCATATTCGTGATTACGTTCTTCACCTTGCCCATGCCCAGGTTATCGGCCTTTGCTATCTCATAAGGGTTCCAGCCCGTGGCCACCACGATTGCGCTTGCGGTGACGTTTATCGTCCTCGGTTTCATCGTGAGGTCGATGGCCTCGTATTTGCAGGCGGCCTGGCAGGCCTTCCGGCAGTCCCCTTTACAGTAGTTCGCGTCTATAACGTACATTTGCGGATATGCCTGGTCGAACGGGAGGTATGCGGCCTTGGACTTCGCCATCCCGAAATTGAAGTCGTCGGGCCTTTCGGCGGGACAGGCCTGGGCGCAGGCGTCGCAGGCCACGCACCGGTCGTTCACGTACCTGGGGTTCACGGTTATGCCTACGTCGTAAGCCCCTTCCCTTCCGGATATCTTATCCACCTGGGCCAGGGTGTAGAAAGTGACCCGGTTGTTCTCCTTGAGCCGCCTGTAATTCAGCTCGAGGCCGCACGCCGGTGGGCAGAGCTTGGGAAAATACTTGTTGAGCTGGGCCACCCTGCCGCCCAGGTACGGGTTTTTTTCCACGAGTACGACATCATAGCCCGATTCGGCCGCTTCGAGCGCGGCCGTCAAGCCGCTTATGCCGCCGCCTATCACCAATATGGATTCTTGAGCCATCAAACAACCTCCTTCGAGGGCTGTGAATTCCTGCTGTTTTTATCTGCAACCTTCATCTATATGAAACCCGCTCATATCTATGCAAAGCCCCGCTCATCTATCTAAAGCCCCTTTATCCATATAGCCCCGGGGGCGAATCGTTTTCAATCTGTTAGATTAAATCTCTTTGTCCCTCAAAATCAATAAGTTATTCTTAAGGCGTTATAAAGGGGGCGCGAAAACGCGCCCCCCTTTCGGCACTCCTAAAAACAGCTCTCGAAGCCCGAAGGCTTAGTCAACGAGCTGCACATACTCTCTTGTGAAGCACTTCCAGTCGCCGGTCTTCGGGTCGAACCTGGAATTGACGAAGCACTTCCAGTTCTTGTCGTCGATGGCGAGGAAGTCGCCCCTGTAGTAGTAGCCGGGATACCTGGACTCTTCGCGGTGCAGTATGTGCCGCGCGTGAGCCTCGATAGCCCAGATGCGGTGATAGTTCTCCCATGCCCTCAGGAGCTCATGGTAGTCCTTGGCCCCAGTCCTGGCCGCGTCCTCCTTGAGGACCGCGAGCTGCTTCAGTCCCTCATCGAGGAGGGTCTTGGAGGTCATGTACCAGGTGCTGACGCCGCCAAAGTACTCGTCCGCGATCTTCTGGAGCCTTGCCTGCAGCATCTTGGGCTTGATGTAGTGCGGGTTGACCTCCGGAGCGGTCGAGTGGTTTTTGTACTTCTCGTAGATCTCGAACGGCAGATACATCTCGGCCGTGTACTCGTCCGAGGACTTGGTAAGGGTGGGCTTGAAGCTCTGGTTGTCCAGGACGAAGGCCACCGACGCCTGTGCCGCAATCCTGCCCTCGGCGTGGGAGCCGGAGGAGAACTTGTGGCCGCTGGCGCCGCAGATGTCGCCCATCGCAAAGAGGCCCTTGACGGTGGTCATCCTGTTATAGCCCCAGTACCAGTCGGCGGGGGCGCCGAGGTCGTCGGGGCCGCTTACCCAGAAGCCCGCGCAGCCCGCGTGGGATCCGAGGAGATAGGGCTCTGTGGGCATTATCTCGGACGGGGTCTGGTCGGGCTCGATGTTCAGGCCGGCCCAGACGCCCGCCTGGCCGATGCACATGTCAAGGAAGTCCTCCCATGCCTCGGCCTCCAGGTGCTTTATCTGCTTGGCGTCCATGGTCTTGGCGAGCTCGGCCATGGCATGATGGGTGTTCATGAGGATGGGGCCTTTGCCCTTCTTCATGTCGAGCATCATCATGTGGTTGCGGATGCAGGTGCCGAGTTTTTCGGCATAGGGGCTGTAGAGCTTCTTGGTCTCCTCGAAGTTCTCGCCCGTGCAGTAGTCCTCGCCAAGGGCGTTGGTGGCCTTGGCCTTGAAGAAGAGGAACCATGCGCCCACGGGGCCGTACCCGTCCTTGAACCTGGCGGGGACGAACCTGTTCTCCATCATGGTCATCTCGGCGCCTACCATCGCGCCCGTGGCATAGCCGGAGCCGGAGTTCCATACGGGGTACCACGCGCGGCCCTGGCCCTCGCCCACGGAACGCGGCCTGAAGACGTTGACCGCGCCGCCGCAGCCCGACAGTATCGCGTTGGCCTTGAAGAGATAGACCTTGTTCTCGCGGACGCTGAAGCCGATGGCGCCGGCGATCCTGTTGTCCTCTTTCTCGTCGAGGAGGAACTTGGTTACGAACACCCTTTCGTAGATGTTGTCGAGCCCGAGGGCCTTCTTGGCGGCCTCGGCCACGAGCACCTTGTAGGACTCGCCGTTGATCATTATCTGCCACTTGCCGGAACGGACGGGCTTGCCGCCGTCTTTGAGTTTTGCGCCGCCGGCCGCGCCGTCAAGCGTATGTCCGGCTTCGTCTTTTTTCCAGATGGGGAGCCCCCAGTCCTCGAAGTTCTGGATGGAGTCGTCAACATGGCGGCCGAGGTCATAGACCAGGTCTTCCCTGATGATGCCCATCAGGTCGCCCCGGACGTAGCGGACGTAGTCGGACGGGTCGTTCTCGCCCATGTAGGTGTTGATGGCCGAAAGGCCCATCGCGACGGCGCCGGAACGGTCCATGGCGGCCTTGTCAACGAGGGCTATTTTCAGCTTGCCCTTGCCGGCCTTCTCGGCGGCCTGGGCCCATCTGACGGCCTCAAAGGCCGCGCCGCAGGCGCTCATCCCGCCGCCCACGATCAGGATATCGCTCTCGACCGTGACGACCTCGGGCCTCTGACAATATGAAAACGTGCAGGTCTCTTTTTCCATTATCGCCCTCCTACTTCTTTAATGTGGGCAGTGCTTTGCCTTCGCCCTGATGGGTGAAGTAGCCCGGCTTTTTGATGTTCTCGAGTTTGGCCTCGGGTTTCCCGGCATACGGGTCGACCGAGCCCTCGGGGGTCGTCCTTATCGGGAATTTGAACCTTTTCAGTTTCCCGTTGCGGAACTTGACAGTCCACATTATCGAGTCGGAACCCCTCAACGGGATGACGTTTCCGCCAAGCGGAACGAAGTCGGCATAACCCCTGACCTCGATAGCCTGCTGGGGGCATATCTTGACGCAGTTATAGCATTCCCAGCACTGCTCGGGCTCCTGATTGTAGGCCTTCATCAGGTCCCTGTTCAAGGTCATGAGGTCGTTGGGGCAGATGTACTGGCAGGCGGTCTTGTCTTGCGCCTTGCAGCCATCGCACTTTTCGGTGATTACGAAACTTGGCATATCGGACCTCCTTCTTAATGTATCCCTGCAAAGCAGAGGATCTGAAACTTAAACCTGTTTAGAGAACACCCCCTTTCGTTTTACACACCCTCGGAATATTTATGAGTCTTTATCTCAACCTTTTCGGTCAGTCCGGAATAGTACTCCCTGAGTATCGCAAGGACCTCGGGCCTCGAGAAGTGGTCCGGGACCTCGTCGCCCTCGGAGAGCATCTTCCTGAGTTTCGTCCCGGAGAGCAGGAGCCTGTCCTCCTTGCCGTGCGGGCAGGTCCTCATTGAGGCCATGCCGTCGCACCTCGTGCAGTAGAAGGTCCAGTCTATCTTCAGGGGCTTTGTCTCGAGCGCGCCAGCGGGGATCTCGTTAAAGATCTTCTGGGCGTCGAAGGGGCCGTAATACTCGCCCACGCCCGCGTGGTCGCGCCCTATTATCATGTGGCTGCACCCGTAGTTCTGCCTGAAGAGGGCATGGAGAAGCGCCTCTCTCGGGCCCGCATATCTCATGTCGAGGGGATACCCGGCCTGTATGCAGGTGTCCTTCACGAAATAATGGTCGACAAGTGTATTGATGGCCCTGACCCTTACCTCGGCAGGGATGTCGCCGGCCTTGAGCTTCCCCAGGAGCTGATGGATGAGGACGCCGTCGCAGGTCTCGATGGCTATCTTTGCGAGGTATTCATGGGAGCGGTGCATGGGGTTCCTCAACTGGAGGGCGGCAACCGTGGACCAGCCTTTTTCCTCGAACATCTTCCTCGTTTCGGCAGGGGTCATGTAGATGCCCGGATAATCCTTCGGGAATGCGCCTTCGGAGAGGACCTTGACCGGCCCGGCCAGGTTCACCTCGGACTGCTTCATGACCATAACAACGCCCGGGTGCTCCATCTCGTTCGTCTTGAAGACGTTCTTGCACTCGAAATCCTTCTCTATCTTGAACTTCTCGGTCACCTTCATCGTGGCCATTATCTCGCCGCTCTCCTCGGAGACGAGTGCGATTTCCTCGCCCTTCTTGAGCGAATCGGCCTGCCCTTCGGTCGTGGAGACGGTCACCGGAATGGGCCAGAACGTCCCGTCCGCCATCTTGTATTCGGCGCACACGCCTTTCCAGTCGTCATGCCCCATGAAGCCGGTGAGCGGTGTGAGCCCGCCGATGCCCATCATTATCAGGTCGCCGGCCTCGCGGGAGGTTATCCGTACCTGGTTCAGGCCCTTTGCTCTTTTCTTCTCCTCTTCAAGGGCTGCGCCCACGAGGAGAAGCGGTTTGAGCTTCTTCTCTTTTCCATGCGGATTAACAAGTGCCATTCAAAATCCTCCTTTAAAGAATTTTTCCGTTACTTGACTTTTTCCATCTCGGCAACCATCTTGCCGAATATGTCGTCTATGCTCCCGGTCCCCTGTATCCGCCTTACAATGCCTTTTCCCGAGTAGTAGTCTATGAGCGGGGCGGTCTGGGATTCATAGACCTGGAGCCTTTTCTTTATCGTCTCTTCCTTATCGTCATCGCGCTGATAAAGCTCCCCGCCGTCCTTGTCGCATTTGTTGTCGCTCTTTGGCGGTTTGTAATAGATGTTGTACATCTGTCCGCATGCCTTGCAGGTCCTTCTGCCGGTCAGCCTTTTCATAAGGTCTCCAAACGGGACATCAACGCTAACTGCAAGCTGCAGGGGCTTTCCTATTTTGGCGAGCATCCCGTCCAGCGCTTCGGCCTGGGCCGTATTTCTCGGAAACCCGTCGAGGATGAAACCTTTGTCCGTGTCCGGCTCTTTCAACCTCTCCTCGACAAGCCCAAGGACCACGGAGTCCGGAACGAGCTCCCCTTTATCCATGTACCCCTTGGCTTCCTTGCCGAGCGTCGTGCCCGCGGCGACCGAAGCCCTGAGGATATCGCCGGTTGAAATCTGGGGAATTTGATATTTTTCAATAAGTTTTTTGGCCTGGGTGCCTTTACCCGCACCCGGCGCTCCCAAGAGAACAATCCTCATAGCTGACCCCCTTTAATAAAGCCTGTTTTTACCCGCGGCAGGCTGAAACAAGCTTAATATTATGAATTAACGCATATTTTTTTCAAATTGAATTATAAAATCCTAAGATTAAATTTTCTTATAATTTCAATTAATTTCGAAAATCTTTACTTACTTTTTCAAAATAGGCCCCGAGCTTCGAAAGGGCCTCCCCCCGGTGGCTCATGGAATCCTTCTCCCATGCCTCCATCTCGGCGAAAGTCCGGGCGTGCCCTGAGGGATAAAATACGGGGTCGTAGCCGAACCCTTTATCTCCCCTGGGTTCCGTCCCTATTGTCCCCTCAACCTGCCCCGAAAAGGTGAGGGTGTCCCCGCAAGGGGTGGCAAGCGCTATAACCGCCCTGAACCTTGCCCGTCTCTTCCCGGGAGGGAGATTTTCCATTTCTTTCAACAGCTTTCGCAGATTTTCCTCATCCGTTGCGCCCGGTCCCGCATACCTTGCCGAATAAACCCCCGGGGCTCCCCCAAGGGCATCTACTTCGAGCCCCGAATCGTCGGCCAAAACCCAGGTTTTTACGTATTTTGCGATCTCTTTGGCCTTTTTAAGGGCATTTTCCTCGAAACTCTTCCCGGTCTCCTCCACCTCGGGGGCATCGGGATCTGAAGCCAGCCCCAGGACTTCCACCCGGTCCACCCCGGCCAGAATTCTCCTTATTTCATCGAGCTTTTTCTTGTTCCGCGTGGCCGCTACCAGCTTCAAGGGTATTAGAATAACATATCGGAGCAACAGAGCGACAGAGCGACAGAAAATTCTCCACCTCCCCCGACCCCTCCTTGTTAAGGAGGGGAATCACAGGTTTCTCCATTTGCTTTCTCCCCTTTACAAGGGGAGATTAAGAGGGGTGATCGTTTTTTCTTTCCTGTCGCGCTATCCCGCTGCCGCGCTGTCGCTCTTAATTGACACCCTGCGAGGTAAGTGTTAAATTTTTGAAATGCTGGTGGGTATTTGCGTAGGGAATACTTCCGTATATATAGGTTTTTTTGCGGATGAGGAGCCGATAGTGCTGAGGCTTGCGACGAAGCCCATCCGCGAGACAACGGAATTCAGGTCGGCCATTGAGAAAGCGATTGCAGAAATCGGGCTCGAAAAACCCGATGGTGGCGTGATATCGTCGGTGGTCCCCGCCTATACCGAGCCCATGAAGGCCGTGCTGAAGGAGATTTCGGGGGGGGTTGAGCCCCTGGTCGTAAGCCACAGGATAATCAAGGACATGAAGTTCGCCGTGAGGACGCCCGAGGCCCTCGGGCCCGACAGGATATCGGCGGGATACGGCGCATGGAAGCTCTTCGGGGGGCCCATAGCCGTGGTGGACATGGGGACCGCCACAACCGTGAATTTCATCACGGCGGAAGGCGTATTCCTGGGCGGGGCGATTTTGCCGGGGGTGGCGCTTATGAGGGACTCCCTGAAGGAAAGGACCGCGAAGCTCCCGAGGGTGGAGCTTGAAAAGGTTCCGAGCCCGCTCGGGACCGATACCAGGGAGAGCATCCTTTCGGGCGTCATCTACGGGACGGCGGGCGCCGTGGCGAGGATCATCGAGGAGGCGGAGCTTGAAAGATTGGAAAAATTCAAGCTGGCGCTCACGGGCGGCCATTCGGAGCTTATCGCTCCATATCTTAAGAGGGTTGATTTCCTCGAGCCCTCGCTCGTGCTCAAGGGCATGAGGCTGATCCATAAATCCGCATAAACATTATGCATGAACTGAGGAAAGACCCCCTTATGGGAAGATGGGTAGCCGTCCTCGGGTCGTCCATGAAACCCGATGAGTACCCTTCCATTGAGGATGGAAATGAAGGGATTTGCCCTCTTTGCGACCTGAGTGTGGGCGAGGGGGAGGTGACTGTCATAAAAGGCGAGCCGATCCTGACGGAAGCCGGTGAGCTTGGGCGCAAAGGGGCCGGCATCTACGACAGGATGAACCCGGTGGGCGTTTACGAAATAGTGATCGAGAGCGCAGGGCACGCGGCAACGCCCGAAGAGACGGGGCCCGGGAAAGGGGGCGCCGGCGTCCATTTCAAGCGCGTTTTCGAAACCTATATAAAAAGGCTTGCGGTCCTCAGCGAGGACCCCCGCATACGTTACGTTTTTATTTACAAGAACAAGGGGAAGGCGTCAGGCGCCCGGGTGAGCCATCCCCATTCGGAGATATTGGCGACCCCCGTTATACCCGAAGCCATAAAGCAGGAACTCGAAGGGGCCAAGGCGTATTTTTCCTATAAAGAGAGATGCATATTCTGCGATATCCTCCATGAGGAAGAAAGAGCGGAAAAGAGGCTCATTGCGGCAACGGAGCATTTTCTGGCCTTCTCGCCTTTTGCGCCGAGAGTCCCTTTCGAGTTCTGGGTGGTCCCGAAGAGGCACTCCTGCGATTTCGGGGATATATCCCCAACCGAACTTGACGGCCTTTCAAGCCTCCTGCCGGAGCTCCTTCAGAAAATGAAGAGCGCCCTGAACGATCCGCCCTATGCTTATTACATCCACACGGCCCCCAACCGGGTGCCGCGCCGGAACCACTGGCATACCCTTGGGGACGATTATCACTGGCATATGGAGGTCCTGCCCAAGCTCTCTCAAGGGCCTCGGGCTATAGACTGGGGTTCGGGCTTTTTCATCCTTACCACATCCCCCGAGGATGCGGCAAAATACCTGAAGGAGGCGTGATATGAGCATTCAAAAGATTCTTTTTCCCACGGATTTCGCCGAGGGCTCCGCGGCCGCAATCCCCATCGCGGCGGACCTGGCCAGGAAATACAACGCGAAAGTATATATAATTCATGTGCTCGTGGATATCGGCAGGGCCACAGGCTGGTACGTGCCGCACGCGAGCACGGGCGAGCTTGCAAAAGATATGGAAAAAGGGGCCAGGGAACAGCTCGACCGGGTCATGCTTGAGGAGATGAGGGGCTATCCCGATATGGAGCGCGCGGTCCTCGTCGGCTCGCCCGCCGAGGAGATACTCCGGTTTGCCGAAAAAAACAATATAAACCTTATAGTTATGGGCACGTCTGGCCGGAAGGGCCTCGATAAAATGCTCTTCGGCAGCACGGCTGAAAAGGTTGTCCGGAATTCAAAGTGCCCCGTCCTGACCGTCAGGGCATAAAGGGGGCGCTTGAGTATATAATTAAGCAGCAAGATGAGAGTTTATCTTTCAGAGACCGCCTTTATGGACCTCCTCCTGTCTTCTGTGGAGGTCTATAAAAAGGAGTGCCTGGGGTACCTCCTCGGCTACAAGCTCGAGGACCGCTTCATTGTGGAGCACGCCTTCTGCCTTCAGAGTGCCAGCCGGCATAGGAGAGGAGTCGATCTGGCCGCAAAAAGCCATAAAAAAATAGAACACGTCCTCGATAACTTCCATCGCCTGCAGATAGTCGGCGACTTCCACTCCCACACCCAGTATGGCGAGACAAAGGGCCGCCCGGTCCCCTCCGGGGAGGACATCAGGAGCATGAAGGAGAACCAGATATACTTCATCGTGGCCATAAACAACAACATGAAGACGATGGGGTGGGGCGAGACGAGGGACGGCTCGATATCCGGGAGTGTTGGGAATTACACGTTCAAAATATCTGCCTATTTCATGAACGGCTCCGGGGCCCCCCGGAAGGCAAAGATACACTGCCCCTTCCCACCCGGGTTCGAGAAGTAAGGCTATATTTGAGTGGGGGCGCTGCCCCCAGCCCCGGAAGGGGGCCAGCCCCCTTCACCCATGTTTTTTTACATCTAACCCCTTGATTTTTTGTGGCAATCCGCACAGCCGGATAGACCGGGTTTTGTGAAATAGAATATTTTTCAAGCACCCCGCCCAACCTCTCCTAAGTAGTTTCCTTTCAAAACAGGCACTTACGTGTAATTAAATGCGCCTGGCATTCTATTTGCTTTGTCTCCGGTTGTAATGAGGCTTTTATTTAGGGAGGGCGAGTGAAAGGGCTTTTTAAGCCGATAATCATTTGCACTTTAGTTCTGTTTGCTTTTATAAATCTTGCCGACGCGAAATCGCCGATTCATGTTTGCTCCTATGACCATGTAATCGTGAATGGCGTACCGACAACGAAATATCAATGGGTTTCATGCGGTTGCTCGGACGGGCCATGTGTAGCTTACTTCTGTACCGCCATTCCCGGAAATTACGAGTGCCCATGGCCGGCTTATCCGGATTGGCCGAAGTCATGCGATATTCTAATTGAAGGCCTGATCGATTACTGGATCTTAAAAGATTATTGCTATTGCAAAGACTACGACAATGACGGTCATTACAGGGTATGGGCTCTCA
>Ga0214473_10007241_pt1 | contig 13182 bp, 8 predicted proteins | sample RVTome_7_FD_203509 | JGI IMG/M metagenome (GOLD analysis project Ga0214473, IMG submission 203509) | Soil microbial communities from uranium-contaminated site in the Upper Colorado River Basin, Wyoming, United States - RVT98D197 | ecosystem: Environmental > Terrestrial > Soil > Contaminated >...
GCTGGAAGTGATCAACAGCAAGATCGGAACTCTGCAACGCAACGCCTATGGCTATCGGGACGACGAATATCTCAAACTCAGAATCTTCAATCTGCACAACGCAACCTACGCATTAACCGGATGAACCCTTATTACATCATTTGAAGAGCCAAGGTCTTTCAATATCTCCATTAGTTCGGACAACGTCATGCCCGACCCGTTCTCGGCAGCTTCAACCAATTTCTTGAAGCCAAGGACGTCTACAAACCCAATAAACCTTTCCTGAAATTTCACATTCATCGCAAACACACTAAGAATCTCATGACTTTTCAAATGCTAAAAGGCGAAACATGGGAACCCCATTCTTATTTCTCCCTTTCCAATCTCGCATAGCGTTCTCCAGACAGATGCGTCGATCCCAGGGCTAAGCCCAGGACGCCATCTATTAGTTTGAGGTTACAACAGATGAGTCTATTTGTCACGGATTTTCGGGGAGAATGGAAAGGATTCTGAAGGTAGGACACAGAACTCAGGAGACGGAAGGTAGTGTTCTAACAGATTCCTCGGCTTCGCTCGGAATGACCGGGTCGCGAACCAAGCGGCTGGAGGGCCAAAATCTGCTGGCGGCCGGCTTGCGGCTGGGGTATCATACGCTCCGTACGGAAAGACGATGGACAACGCGTCCCTCGTCAATCGTCCCCCTGCTTCCGCAGGGGCGAGCCTGTCCCCGCGAAAGCGGGGATCTCTCGTGTCCGGTAGGAGATGTTTTGACAGATGGTCAAGATAGCTAAATTTCTCACGCTTGCGGCGGTCATGATTTTCCCCGGCTCGGCTATGGTTCGCTCCGCAGAGACGAGCAATCCTGCTGGGGCAAGCCCCACCCTACGATCATACCCCAACCGCTGGGTGTATGTCTCGCGGTCGCTGCGTAGAGACAGCGACGTTGCCGATATCAAAGCCATCGTCAAGACCGCCTCGCAGTCGGGCTTGAACGGCATGGTCCTGGCCGCGGGGCTCGACAGGCTGGATGGCCAAAGCCCCGACTACCTAAAAAGGCTCGAACAGGTCAGGCAAGTCTGCAAGCAGAACGAATTCGAGATCATCCCAACCATCTTCTCCGTCGGATATGGAGGCTCGGTCCTCGCCGAGGACAAGAACTTAGCGGCGGGATTGCCCGTCGAGGACGCATTGTTCATCGTGCAGGATAACAAGGGCCGTTTCGTCCCGGGCTCTGAGGCCAAGATCGTCAACGGCGGATTCGAGAATCACCAGAACGGCCGCATGACGGGATTCGCGTTCCACGACCGGCCAGGCGAAGTCTCATTCGTCGATACCGAAATCTTCAAGGCGGGCAAAGCGTCGCTGCGCTTCGAGGATTTCGGCAAATTCGAGTACGGCCACGCCAGGGTCATGCAGGAGGTTACAGTCAAGCCCCATCGCTGCTACCGATTGAGCTGCCAGGTCAAGACCGAATCGCTCGCGCCCGAGGGCGCTTTTCGCTTCACGATTCTCGGCCCCGACGGGCGCAACCTCGCCCCCTATGACCCCGCGGTTGCCTCCACGACCGACTGGCGCCACGTCGTGATGGGCTTCAACAGCTTGAATTATGACAAAGTCAGGATTTACGTCGGCGTCTGGGGCGGAGAATCAGGACGATTCTGGATCGATGAGTTGGCCGTCGAAGAGGTGGGCCTGCTGAATGTGCTGCGGCGCCCCGGCACGCCGGTGACGGTGCGAAACGAAAAGACGGGAACAATCTACAGGGAAAATACAGATTTCGCCTTCATAACCGATCCGAAGCTGGATTTCAGGTTCGACCACGATCTGCCTGAAATAGAAATACCGCGGGCAAGTAAAATCAAAGACGGCCAGCGCCTGCGCGTGAGCTACTATCACGGAATCGCGATCAACCGGGGCCAGGTGACGGTCTGCATGTCCGAGCCGGCCGTCTATGATATCTGGCGAAAGCAGGCGGCGCTGCTGCACCATTACCTTTCCCCCCGCAGGTATCTGCTGAGCATGGACGAAATCAGGGCGGGCGGCGCATGCAAGGCGTGCAAGAGCCGCAACCTGACGATGGCGCAGATATTGGGCGAATGTGTAACCGAGCAGGTGCGGATCATCCGCGAGGTCAACCCGGCCGCCGAAATCCTGATCTGGTCCGACATGTTCGATCCGAACCACAACGCTCACGCCGATTATTACCTGGTTGACGGCGACTTCACCGGCTCATGGAACTACATCCCGAAGGACCTGGTTATTGTCTGCTGGTATTACCAGAAGCGCGCCGAGAGTCTTGCCTTCTTTTCATCGCTGGGCTTTCGGATGCTCGCCGGGGCCTATTACGACGGCGATACCCTTGAGAACCCGACGGGTTGGCTCGACGTGCTGGACTATACCCCCGGCGCAAGCGGCATCATGTACACGACCTGGAGAAACAAGTACGAGCTTCTGGCACCGTTCGGGAATCTCGTGACAAGGCAGGAGAGATAGGAATGTATGGTGGGGCTTGCCCCACCATACCACTCCAGCAGAAATCTGTAAGGAACCTTCATCATGAAACGGATTCATTTCTTTTTCGTCATCGCCATAACGGGTTGCGCCGCGGCGCTGCAAGCGGCTGACGGCGGGTTTGTGCCTTTGTTCAACGGCAAGGACTTCGCCGGCTGGGTGAACGTCAACTGTGCGCCGGAGACCTGGACCGTCCGCGATGGGATGATTATCTGCACAGGGATTCCGACCGGCGTGCTGAGAACCGAAAAGCAATACGAGAACTACATCCTGGAATTGGAGTGGCGGCATATCAATAAAGGCGGCAATGCAGGCCTGTTCATCCACTCCGACCCGATCACGGCCATGGGCCAGCCCTTCACTCGCTCGATTGAGATACAGATAATGGACGGCAACGCGGGTGATATGTTCTCGATTCACGGCGCGACGATGACGCCCGACAAGCCCCATCCCAAAGGCTGGGTCCGCGCGCTTCCCGCTGAGAATCGGGTGAACCCGACGGGGGAATGGAACCATTACCGCGTGGAGAGCCGGGATGGGACCGCAACGCTGGCCGTCAACGGCAAGATTGTCACTCGCGGCTACCACGTGAACCCGCGCAAAGGCTATATCTGCCTCGAATCCGAAGGCAGTGAAATTCATTTTCGCAACATTCGCATCCGCGAGCTGCCCGGCTCCAATCCGCCCACCGACGTCATCGCACAGCAGGATCAGGGTTTCCGCTGCCTGTACAACGGCCTGGACCTTCGCGGCTGGAAGCAAACGCCGGGCAACGAAGGCCATTGGCGCGCGAAGGATTGGATTCTCGACTATGACGGCAAGAGCGAAGCCCAGGACAAAAATCTGTGGACGGAAAAAGATTTCGGTAATTTCATCCTTATCGTCGATTGGCGGCTGCCCGACGAGCCCAGGCTTGAAAGCGTGCCCGTGGTTCTGCCCGATGGGTCCGAGGCGACCGACGCAGAGGGCAAACCGTTGATGGCCGCCGTGATGGATGCAGGCGACAGTGGCATTTATCTTCGCGGCTCCTCCAAGAGCCAGATCAATATCTGGAGCCGGCCCGTCGGCTCAGGTGAAATCTGGGGCTACCGCACGGACCAGAAGATGCCGCCGGAGGTGCGAAGGGGCGCAACGCCGATGCTTAACGCCGACAAACCCCCAGGCCAGTGGAATCGTTTCGAGATCACCGTTATCGGGGACAGGGTCACTGTCGCAGTCAACGGAAAGACAGTCATTCGCGAGGCCCGCCTGCCGGGTCTGCCCGCACGCGGCCCTATCGCCCTGCAACATCACGGCGACCACGTGCAATTCGCCAACATCTACATAAAGGAGCTTGACTGATGCTTTTTGCCACACGGTCAGACAAGTCGGACGGGCCCCACTCGCGGCGCGATTTCTTAAAGCACGGCAGCCTCACTCTCATGGGCGCAATAGCACTACATCAGGCTGCTCTGGCGGTCAACACGGCCCCCAAGAAAATCCGCATCGGCGTTGTCGGAGGCGGGTTTGGCACGTCCTTTCAATGGCACGAGCATCCCGATTGCGTCGTCCAGGCCGTCAGCGACCTGCGCCCCGAGCGGCGAGAGCGACTCATGAAGGTCTATAACTGCTCGAAGGCTTACAACAGCCTCGAAGAGCTGGTGCTGGCCAAAGACATCGACGCGGTCGCCATTTTCACCGACGGCCCGCTTCACGTTCAGCACACCATCGAGGCGATGAAGAACGGCAAGCACGTGATCTCCGCGGTGCCGGCGGCGTGGGCCACAATCGAGCAAGCCGAATTGCTGCTGGGGACCGTTAAGAAGTACGGCCTGACGTACATGATGGCCGAGACCGGCTATTTTCAGCAATCGACCATCTCGGCCCGCAAATTCTACCAGCAGGGCAAGTTCGGCTCGCTCTATTACAGCGAGGCCGAATACCAGCACCCAGGGCTCGAGACACTCTACCTCGAGAACGGCAAGCGAACCTGGCGGTACGGCCTGGCGCCGATGCACTATCCCACGCATTGCACGAGCCAGCTCGTAGGCGTTACGAGTGAGCGCCTGACGGAGGTGGTCTGCCACGGTTGGGGAGACGACGACCCCATCCTCAAGGACAATGTGTACGACAATCCGTTCTGGAATGAATCGGCGATGTTCAGGACCAATCGCAGCGGCGCGTTTCGCGTCAATATCTGGTGGAAGGGCGCCCATCGCGGCTGCGAGCGAGCGCAATGGATCGGCGACAAAATGAGCTTCTACGCCTCGCACCCCAATGGCCTGGGCCCGGTGATTGCCCGCTCGGCGGAGCGGATGGAAAAGGACGATGCCGGGTTTGCCCGCAAGGCCCCGATGTTCGAGCGATACGAGCAGCCGCAATGGTGGAAGACCGATATGCTGCCTGAGCCGCTGCGCCATGACAGCGGCCACGAAGGCTCGCACACGTTCCTGACGCACGAATTCATCGACGCTCTGACTCACAGCCGCTCGCCGGCGGTTGATCTATATGAATCGCTGGCCTACACCGTGCCTGGTATTGTCGCGCATCAGTCGGCCCTGAAAGAAGGTGAGCTGATGAAGATTCCTCAGTATAACCGGCCTGATGCGCTGTAACAAAAACTGGACTGAAATCATTTTGGAGGTGTCACTATGTATCGCAACATTCTGCTCATCGTCGCGTTGGCCGCGTTCCTGACACTGCCGGCGGAGGCCCAAACCGAACAGAAGGTCTTTCGTATCGGCATCATCGGCCTGGACACGTCACACGTTACGGCCTTCACGAGTTTCATCAACAACCCGTCGAAAAACACCGGTTGCAAGGTCGTCGCCGGATATCCGGGCGGCTCGCCCGACGTGTCGGCTTCGGCGACCCGCGTGGAGAAGTTCACGCAAACCCTCCGTGACAAGTACAGCGTGGAAATCGTCGATTCTATCGAGCAGCTCTGCCAAAAAGTGGATGGGATACTGCTGGAAAGCGTCGATGGGCGGCCTCACCTTGCGCAGGCCAAGCCCGTCATCGCCGCGAAGAAACCTCTCTTTATTGACAAGCCGATGGCCGGCAATCTTGCCGACGTGCTCGAGATATTCCGGCTTGCCGAGCAAAACAACGTGCCGTGCTGGTCCAGCTCATCGCTGCGATACTTTCCCGCCGTCGTCGAGATGAAGGAAAAGGACACAGCCGGCCAGGTGCTCGGCTGCGACGTGTTTAGCCCGTGCGATCTTGAAGAGCACCACCCCGACCTGTATTGGTACGGCGTGCACGGCGTCGAGATGCTCTTTGCCGTCATGGGGACCGGCTGCGAGAGGGTCCAGCGCACCCAGACCAAAGATTGTGACTTCGTCGTGGGCACTTGGAAAGACGGGCGAATCGGCACCTATCGAGGACTGCGAACGCCCAAGAGCGGCTATGGTGTAACAATCATTGGCAGCAAGGGTATTATTCAAGGCGACAAGTCCGCAGGCTACGAGCCTTTGGTCGATGAAATCATCAAGTTCTTCAAAACCGGGCAGGTCCCCGTGCCGAAGGCTGAGACCATTGAGATCTTCGCTTTCATGTCCGCAGCGGACGAATCCAAGGCAAAAGGCGGAGCCGCCGTTTCTGTGCCCGAATTGATTGAAAGCGCCAAAAAGTAAAACACGAAAACGCTGTAAGAAGTGAGCTAAAGTGAGGCAAAGCCCACGCGAACTTCAAGCACTTTCAACTTTAGCCACTTCGGGAGAAGCAATATGAGCGTAACAAGCGGAACATTCAGGATAGTGTTCATCGTGCTGCTGTGTTGTTCGTCCGCTGCTCTTGCGGAAAAACTGTCGGTGGGCAACGCGGCGATTTCAGTTACAGTGGATACCAATGATGGAACGATCTCGGTCAGCGACAAGCGTACCTTGCCTGCCGGCAGGCAGGTCGGGTTCACCTGGCAACAGAAAGTTGCGGCCAAGGGCAAAACCGCAAACGCCTCACAAGTTGCAGACGGCATCAATCTGACCTGGAGGCCGCCCGGAGGAGGCAGCAACGTCTCAACGAAGCTTCGCCTGGATGGGGACAAGCCTGAGTTCACTCTGGAACTTTCCGCCGAGGGGGAAAGAAAAACGTCGCTGGATTTTCCGCATCCGTTTGTCACCGAGCCGGGCACGTACCTAATCGTCCCAATGAACGAAGGCATTTCCTACCCCGTCGAGGATGAAACTATCGGCACCATGCGGCTTGTCGCCTATGGCGGTCATGGGATATGTATGCCCTTTTGGGGCGTCACCGACGGCGGGCGGGGACACATGGTGATTATCGAAACGCCGGACGACGCATCCATTCAAGTAAAGCGTCTGGATAAAAATCTCTGCGTCGCGCCATCATGGGATCCGCAGAGAGGGCGCTTCGGCTACAGCCGGAAGCTACGCTATGTTTTCCTCGACAAAGGCGGGCATGTTGCCATTAGCAAACGCTATCGCGCTTATGCGAAGGAGGCGGGTCTGCTCAAAACGCTCGAACAGAAACGCAGCGAGAATCCGAACGTCGATTTGCTCATCGGGGCCGTGAACGTCTGGTCGTGGGAGAAGGACGCACTACCTCTCGTCCGCGAGATGAAGGCCCTGGGCATCGAGCGCATTCTGTGGAGCAACCGCGCGTCGCCCGAGGTCATTGAGGCGATGAACCAGATGGAGGGCGTCCTGACAAGTCGCTACGACATCTACCAGGACCTGATGGACCCGCAGATCGTCAAGGAAAAGCTCCGAGGCTCGCACCAGGACTGGACTCAGGCGGGCTGGCCCCAGGACATCATGCTCGACAATTCCGGCGACTGGCAGAAAGGCTGGCAAGTCAAAGGCAAGGACGGCCAGATGTACCCATGCGGCGTACTGTGCGACAAGCAGGCGCTCAAATACGCCGGACAGCGCGTGCCCCCGGAGCTCAAGACGCAACTTTATCGCTGCCGCTTCATCGACACGACGACGGCCTCGCCATGGCGCGAATGTTACCATCCAGACCACCCCATGACCCGCAGCGAAAGCCGGCACTGGAAGATGGAGCTGCTGCGCTACATGTCGCAAACGATGAAACTCGTCACCGGCAGCGAAACGGGACACGATGCGGCGGTCCCCTACGTCCACTACTTCGAGGGAATGCTCAGCCTGGGACCCTATCGCGTCCCCGACGCCGGGCGCAACATGGGCCAGATTCTGGAGGAAGTCCCCGAGCGGGTCGCCAGGTTCCAGGTCGGGCACAAGTACCGGCTGCCCCTCTGGGAGCTTGTTTATCACGATTGCGTTGTGGCGCAGTGGTACTGGGGCGATTACAATAATAAGCTGCCTGCGATCTGGCAGAAGCGGGACCTGTTCAATATTCTCTACGGAACGGCCCCGATGTTCATGTTCAACCGCCAGGTCTGGGGACAATACAAGGACCGTTTCGCTCAGAGCTACAAGGACATTTGCCCGATCACTCGCGCGGTCGGCTACGCCGAGATGACCGACCATCGCATCGTGACAGCCGATAGAGACGTCCAACAGACAACGTTCGCCAACGGCGTCACTGTCACCGTCAACTTCGGTGACAAACCCTACCGGCTGCCCGACGGCAAGGAAATCAAGCCGATGAGCTATCACGTTGCAGGGATGCAGGATTAGCCACGAAGGCACAAAGTCACAAACTAAAATACATCACGGCCTTAGTGCCTTCGTGACTTTGTGGCCAGGTTCACCTTCGGCATCTTGTAGCAGTAGGCCCAATACCGTGATTCGCTCCAGGCCGATTCGGCGGGAAATGGATGGCCGGGGAAGAGTTCTCTGGCGTCGGGCACGTGTTCGATCTTGATCTCCAGACGCTTCACGCCCTCGGTCAGATGACGCGGGATGAGGAATTCCTCCTCGCGCCAGCGGCGGTTGCTCGTGATGACGGTATGCTGGGTTTTGCCGAGCTCGCCTTCGGAGCGGGGATAGCTATAGACGCAGGTATTGCTGCCGGCGGTGTACCACTCGCCCACGTATTGCCACTCGCCGCCCGCCCCATCGGGCCTGACGGATAGTTTGGCGCATTGGTTCGGATAGAGGTAGTCGAATTTGCGGCGCAACATCACTCCGAGGTTATCAGGGTCCAGCCGCATTTTGAACTGCGACGTTCCTTTCATCGTTCGCACGTAATCCTGCTCGGCGGGGAAGTACATGCGTGCCCCCCGGCTGTCGGGGCCCCACTCGTAGCGCGAGACCAACGCATAAGGCTCACCCGCGGTGGGCGAGTTGTATTCGTGTTCGCGGACCTCAACGTTCGGGTCGCACGTATGGAAATGGTCCGTCAGGACCAAGCTGGGAGAATCAATCCCATACCAGTACGCAACGCCGGAATAATGTTCCGTCGAGTCGTTGGTCCCGCCGTGCTCGAGGCCGATGACCGCCCGGTTGCCGAATGGAAACAAATCGGCAATCAGGAAGCGATAGGCCGAGTTGACCAGGTCTTCTTCAGTTTTCGACTCTTTCTTGGTGGTCCCGACGGGATGGCCGGCAAAAGGCAGCGTCATATTGCGCCCGCCCCAATAGTCGCCGCCCCCGCCCCATTCTTCGGTTCCCGTGCCCCACGCCTGGGGGGTGCTACTCTGGTCAAAGAAGAAACGTGGGTCGCCCTCCAACGTGGGCAGGAAACCATCCCGCGAGAAAATCCAGCTCATTCCGACGAAGTTGCCACTCCAGGGGCCGCCTCCTTCGACTGCGGCCGTATCCAGAAAGATCATGTCCCGGCCCGGCATCGGTTCGGGATGGTCGCTGTAGGTTGCATGGAAATAGCCGGCGTGATTGACGGGGTCGGTGAAGGGCACGGTGCGCACTTCCCATTTGACGTCATCGAACCTACGCCCCTCTCGCTCCTGAACTTCGATTTTCGCGTGCCGGAAAAACGGCATAGGCCAATAGCAGGATAGATAGACATTTTCCTCGTCGTAGCGAATGACTGATGGAAAAGCTTTGACCAGATACTCTCGGTTGTCACTGTTGTAGAGGTGGCCCGCGCCGAAAAACAAATCTATCGGAGCGTCGATAGAAGAATACCAGCGCCGGTCCCACGTCACGCGCAGGCGGGACTGGCCGAATTGATAGGCATCCTTTCGCGGCACCGTGAACTTCAGCGCACGGATCGTCGCAGGGGCCTGGTCCAATTCGACGACGGTGGTCCATTCATAAGGCCGCACTTGCAGCTTGCCTGTCTGGGTCTTGACACCCTCGCCCGTCGGCGCTATGTCAGTCCCCGCACGATTGATCAAATCCAGTACGTCAGCCTGCGGGGGCGATTTGTCCCACGACGCAAGAGGTCGGTAGAGGTTTTTCATGCCTGGAGAAAAAACGTGGTAGATGTAGTAGCCTGTGCCGTAGAAGGTCCGCGTGTACGCAATCCGGAGCGAATCTTCAAACGGCAGAGGAACCCACATCAGGTCGGCGCCTTTGGTGGTTGACCAGGTCCAGACCAGCGGGTTCGGAAAAAGCTCTTCGGGAATAAAAGTGGTTGTCTCGAGGTTCTTCTTGGCGTTGACAGGGTCGGCAGTAGCGGTTTCTTTGACGATGAAATCCTCGCCATCCACTTCGTAGTGCCACGGGCTGCCGTGCCAGTGGTTGGTGCGCTTGAAGTACAGGACACCCGGCCCCTTGACGTCGAGCGCAACGTTGAATTCGTCGGACTGCTGGTAGAGGTAGTGGCTGGCGTCGGCGCTGCGGTTGTTTCCCTCGCGGTCGTACGTGCTGCGCATGTAGGCGCGGATTCCGATTCGATGGTATGGCACTTTCTCCCATAAGCGGTAAGCGTCCAGACCGATGGGGACGACGGGAGGCTCATCGGATTGCCGTAGCGCGGAACCAGCGCAGCGGGCAGCCTGCGGCATCCAACCTGCGATAAGAGAAACCAACATCAGCGTGAACAACGGCGTTCTGATTCTCATATTCATACCCGTCACTTGTCGTAGCGAAGATCGCCCCCCGTGATTCGCCGCAACTGTCCGAATTGCGCCGGCCTTTTGAATTCGGGCACCTCGGCAGCCATTTTGTCATAGATGGCCTTGAGGCGTTTGACAACATCGGGATTCTGCTTGCTGACGTCGCGCTGTTCAGCGGGGTCAGCTTCGATATCAAACAGCATCATGTTTCTGGGCCCATCGCCGCCGATGACGCCCGGATAAGCACTCGGGCGGGCCTGCTCATACGGAGCCATGATCGTAACGCCGTCCGGCCCACGCGGGTCCACCCAGTCTTCGTTGCGCTGCGGTTCCGGGCCGGGCGAGCGAACGTGAAGCCTCCATCGGCCGCTGCGCAGGGTCACCAGATTCGGACCCTGCATTCCAAAGATGGCCTCGTGGGGGCTCTCGGCGTCGCGGGATGTTAGCAAAGGCCAGATATCTTTGCCGTCAATCACACGGTCCGCCGGAGCATCGACGCCCAGGGCTTTGAGAACAGTAGGCAAGACGTCAATCGTGCCAGCCGGCGAATTATTGACGACGCCGGCGGGAATTCGCCCCGGCCAGCGGGCAATCATGGGCACACGAAGGCCGCCCTCCCACGTTTTGCTTTTCATGCCGCGAAGCCCCCCGGTGCTGCCGCCATACCACGGTCCATTGTCCGAGGTGAAAATCACGAAAGTATCATCAATCCCCAACTGCCTGAGTTTCTCAAATACCCGGCCAATCGAAAAGTCCAACTCACGAATGACATCGGCGTAGAGATCGTCAGGTGTATCGGGCGTATAGAAATCCTCCGACGCCGCTAACGGCTTGTGCGGCATCGCGTGGGGCAGATAAAGGAAAAACGGACGCTTGGCGCCGGCGCTGCGCTCGATGAAATCGAGCGCCCTGTCCGTGTAGCGTTTGGTCAACGTGGCCTGCAGGACAGGGTACTCGACGACCTTCTCGTTTTCCACCAATTGCACTGGGCGCATATCATTGGAGTACAGGATTCCAAAGTATTCGTCAAAGCCCTGCCGCCGCGGCAGGAACTGCGGCGTGTGCCCCAGATGCCACTTGCCGATGCACATAGTGACATAGCCAGCGCTTTTGAGCGCCTCGGCGATGGTAATTTCCGAGTGGGCCAGAGCGACCTCGTTGATGCCCGCGTCGGGCGCTGGGTTATACACGACACCGTTTCGGAATGGATATCGGCCCGTGAGGATTGTCGCCCGAGACGGCGCGCAGTATGGCGTCGGCACGTAGAAGCTGGTCAGCTTGGCGCCCTCGGCGGCCATGCGCTCGAGATTGGGCGTTTCAACGGGCGACTCTTTCACACCGAAACCGCGGATGTCCCCATATCCCAGGTCATCCGCGAAGATGAGGATGAAATTCGGGCGGTTCGTAGTGACGCCGTGAGGCGTTTTTTTCGATGCCCTGACGGGCACACTACAAACAGGCAGCAACACCCCGGCCAGGCTCCCGCCTAAGAATCTCAAGAAGTCACGCCGAGTTGAATTGTCATCCATGATCATAAGGCAAGAATACAGGATACAGAATACAAGCATCGCAGGTTGTCTCCTGTCTCCTGTATTCTGTATTCTGTATTCCGGATTTCAGTCATCCATGAATTTTTTCAATATCGCGGCGGTGTGCATAGCGATAAGCATCAGGTAATCCAAGTCGCTGAGAGTGTAGTGTTCGTGGATCATGGCATTGTCCGCATAGAGCACGCCGAAACAGCCGGTCTGACGCATGATCGCAGCGACCATAGCCGAGCGTATTCTTTCCTTGGCCTCCATCTGGGCCGAAACGCGAGGCAGGACAAAGAACTGGCCCTTCTCCACCGCCTGGGTGATCTTCTCACTGAGCTGCAGCTCGCCCAGTTCAACCGCCGAGCCATCGCGCCGCTTGCCCGCGTGACAGATCATCGGGCCGGAAGGCTGCCGTCGCAGCGCAGCCCAGACGTGGTACGCGTTGAATTGCTCTAATGTCACATCCAACAGAGTCAACAAGAGCTCATCGATGGTCCCGGCGTCGAAGATTCTCTCGCTGGCCTTCGAGAAATCGGTGAGCCTGTGGGCGGCCAGTCTCATCGCCGGCGCGTGCTGGGCGTCGGGTCTTCTGACCACCGTCTCGTGCTTGGGCGTCGCCAGTGCAGCCTCGAGCTGAAGCGTGTCCTCAGGATAGGTCGGCATCTCCTCCCGAGCTTGGTCCTCGAACATGATCTCGATGAGAAAATCGGTAATGCGAAGGCAATCGCCGTGCTTGACTTCGGCGCGATCGACCGCCTTGTTGTTCAGATACGTTTTGTTCGACGAACCCAGGTCTTCTACCGTCCAGCGTCCATCCTCCGCGCTATGGATTATCGCATGTTGTCTTGAGACTGCCTTGTCAGGCAGGAAGACGTGGCTGTTCGCCCCCCTGCCGATGGATACTGGTCCCTGTTCGAATTGGAACTCTTTCGTGGGGCCGTCTTTTTGTTTCACGACAATGCGCATCATTGATCCTCTTGCCACGAAGACACTGAGGCACGAAGGTTTTGAATTATCATTTCTTTGTGTCTTTGCGCCTTCGCGGCCATATCCCTTTCCGTGCTTCTGATACTCCTGTTTGCCTGACTTGTTATTTTACAGAATCTCATGGGCAATGTCAAGTCTTATTGTCTCAAACTGAGGGATTTTACGTTAAGCATCTGCGTAGCAAATCCTTGTGAAGCCAGAAGCATGTGTCTATCGCCTCAATCAAGCCGCCCAACAAGCGATACGAAAGAAAATCAGGCTTGTCCGGCAACGGCTGAGACAGGC
>Ga0214473_10007242_pt1 | contig 13181 bp, 10 predicted proteins | sample RVTome_7_FD_203509 | JGI IMG/M metagenome (GOLD analysis project Ga0214473, IMG submission 203509) | Soil microbial communities from uranium-contaminated site in the Upper Colorado River Basin, Wyoming, United States - RVT98D197 | ecosystem: Environmental > Terrestrial > Soil > Contaminated >...
GCGGTTGTCCTGGCCGCACGTTGGACAGAGCACCGTCGGTCGCCCCTAACTGGAGGCCCGCCCGGAGTCTCCCGCTGGGAACATCGACAATCGTGCGTGATTCGGGGAGCGATGTCAACGTGAGCGAACGAAATGGGAGCATTCTTTGACTATTCTCGGCCGATAGAGAATAATCGGGCTTACCTGACGGTGGGCCACCGTAGGGTAGGGGGCGCCGTGGCCGAAGAGTTGCCCGAGGGCACCGTCACTGTCCTGTTCACCGACGTCGAAGGCTCCACCGGCCTGACCACGAGTCGGGGTGATGAGGCCGCGCGGGATGTCCTGCGCGCCCACGAGGAGCTCGTGCGGCAGCAGGTGCAGGAGCACGACGGCCGCGAGGTAAAGGCCATCGGCGACGGCTTCATGGTGGCCTTCGGCTCGGCGCGTAAGGCCGTTGCCTGCGCCGTCGGCATCCAGCGAGCGCTCGAGGAGCACAGCCGCGGCCAGCCCCAAGGTGACCAGGTCCGGGTCCGCATGGGCCTGAACACGGGCGAGGTCGTCCGGGAGCGGGACGACCTGTTCGGGGAGACAGTGAACGCGGCCGCCCGCATCGCCGCCAAGGCCAAGGGAGGCCAGGTCCTGATCTCCGAGGCCACGAAAGGCGTGCTGGGCCGGGCCCAGGATGTGCAGATCGTGGACCGCGGTCGCTTCCGGCTCAAGGGGTTCCCGGAGCGCTGGCGCCTGTTCGAGGTCGTCTGGCAGGAGGAGCCGCCGGCCAGCACCGCGCCCCTCCTCGTCGAGCGCACGCCGTTCGTGGGCCGCGAGGCCGAGCGAGCAGAGTTGCGCCGTTGCCTCGACCAGGTAGCGGGTGGCCACGGCGCCCTCGTGATGATCGGCGGCGAGCCGGGCGTCGGTAAGACGCGGCTGGCCGAGGAGCTGATGGCCGAGGCCCGCCAGCGGGGCATGACGGCCCTCATCGGCCACTGCTATGAGATGGAGGGAGCTCCACCCTGCATCCCCTACGTCGAGATCCTGGAGACGGCTGCCCGGATGTTCCCGCCGGAGACCATGCGCGAGACTCTGGGCGACTCGGCACCGGAGGTGGCCAAGCTGATGCCGGAGCTGCGTCGCACGGCAGGCCATGCCTCCTGTGCGCGGCCGAGATCGACGTTCGGGTCGCTGGAGAGGAGCTCGAGAATGAGGACCAGCAACACTTTCGTCGGGAACACGGCTACGTGTCCGGCACCGACATGCCAGCTCCTTCGGTCATCTCACTAAACGCGACTGTGGCTAGCATCGCGGTCACAGAGTTCCTTGCCCTTGCCACAGGGGTGCGGCAGAGTCAGTACTACACCTATTACGATATGCTCGAGCAGCGAATGGGCCCGCGGATAGTGCAGGCCAACGGTAACTGTGTTGCGTGTGCGGTCGTGGCACTTGGGGACCGCGTCAACATGAGACGATACGGCTTGCGGAACGCTGCCCGTTAGCCTACCAGCACAGACAAGCTGTCCCGATTCCAACGCCGCCCAATCTTCGTTATCGGCCATCGAGATGGGGCATACTTGGCTAGGAGAGCTCCCACCTTCTCGCCAAGGAACTTCATCCCCTGCTCTCGGGCGGTGCGGGATCAGCGTTCGGTCCAGATGGCGCAGATGGCCCACTTTCCGGATCATCAGAACTTAACAGGGTAGAACTGCCCTCAACAGGGCCGCCGCTCGCACACCTGCCTCGTGCCCGGCTACGGTGAGACCTTAACTGAGTCGCAGCCGAAGAACTTGTAGGTTGCCCCGCCGGCCGCTGTGAACGTGCCCTTCACGCACGCCTCGGTCGAGGCGGTCGTCAGCCCGCTGTCGCCCACGCTGAAGTGCAGGACCATATCCAGGTCCTTGTCCCGCTTCTTCTCGTTCAGCTCGCGGCTGTCCTCAACGTGGCCGGCCGAGTGTACCTCGGTGGCGCCACCCGCCTCCGGGAACACGAGCGCGGCTGGCCCAAACAGCACGCTGAGCGGATCGATCGTGGCGGCGTCGAACGCCAGGGGGAGGCCGTACTCTCCCGCCTCGGTCGTCAGCACCGCGACGGTCGCGTGGCCGTTCAGGTTCATTGCGTTGGGGAAACTGCCGGGCTGGATGTTGATGGCGACCGGCACCACGCACTCGACTGTCACCGTTGCGGAGGCGGTGTTGTTCGTGAGGTTGGGATCAACATCGTTGGAATCCACGAGCCCGATCTCGTTCGCGAACGAGAAGGTCTGCGCGCCGGGAGCACCGCAGGTGATCGTGAACGTCTCGTCGACGGAGCGCAGCTCGTCCTTGGCGACCGCGACCGCCGTCTCCGACGACGCCGCAGGCGAGACGCTCGATCCCGCGGGCGCCGTCGCGGTGCGGGATACCGAGACGTCCACCGGTGACGACGGCCCGTGGTCCGTGATCACCTTGCGCAGCGTGAGGTCGACCGGCTCTCCGATGATCACCTCCGGCGGGGGAGCGACCGCATCGAAGCTCACGATCCCCACGTCCGCCTTGGCCTTCACCAGCGTGTCCTCCCCCTCGCTGTTGTCCGACGGGTCGGGGTCGATCTCCGCGGCGGACACGCTCGCGGAGTTCGTGATCGTCTTGGGGCCTCCGTTGGCGTAGACGAGGTCGGCAGGGATGTCGACGGTCACGGTAAAGCTCGTTTGCGTACCCGCGGCAAGCGCTCCGACGGCGCAGGTGAGCGTACCGGCGGGCGACTCGACGCAGGAGCCGGAGCTGCTCGCGTAGACGACCTCCGGCGGCAGCGTATCGCTCACGGTGACGTCGGTCGCGTCCGAAGGTCCGTCGTTGGCCACGGTGATCGTGTACGTGAGCGACTCGCCCGCGTAGGCGGGATCGGAGGAATCGGTCTTCGTGACGCGCAGGTCTGCGATGGCGAGGTCGACGCGCCAGATGCCGCGGCCGGTCCCCAGGTACACCCGGACCACGCCTGGCTTGTCGTGGTCGAAGTGGGCGAACATGGGTCGCGGGAGGTGCGGGGTGCCCGAAGCGCCGGGGGTGAACGGGTCGGTCAGGAGGGACCAGCTCTGCCCGCCGTCGCTGGAGACGAACACGCCTGAGGACGCCCCTCCGGCAACCAGGAAGTTCGGGTCCTCGGGGTCGAAGGTGACCATCAACGGCTGGAGGTAGGGGAAGATACCGTCCCCGGTGACCTGAGGGTAGGGGATGAACTCCCCGCCACCGCTCATCAGATTCGTCAGCTCGGCGTCGTAGGTCCAGCTGCTCCCGCCGTCGTTCGAGCGCATCATCCGTGGGTCTCCGTCCCCGACGATCGACGCGTACAGCCGGCTGGCGTCGGAGGGATCGACGGCGACGAGGCCGAAGCCCGTCCCCGCAGGAACCGATCCGCCGGGGGTCTTGGGGGGAGCCGGTATCTGCACCCAGTCCGACACGCCGGGGGAGACCTCTTTGTAGGTCCAAAGCTCATCGCCGGCGAACGGGCTGCGGGCCCCGCTGTCCGGCCAGAAACACCGCCCGGCGAGAATGTACGGTTGCGGCCCCGCCGGGCCAACACCGACTTCGATATGGCACGGCGGCTTCGCCGACGTCCAGGTGCCGAGCGCGGAGCCGAGCGGCGAGGTCTTGACGCTGGGGACGTCGCGGACGCCGACCGGGATGGCGGTTCCGCCGTAGGACGATGGCGTGTTGATCGCGATGAAGTACCGGCCGGAGCCCGCCCGCGCGATGAACCCTGGGATATCGAGCGGCGGATTAGCCGCGATGACGCCCCAGGTCCCGTTGGCGTCCATGTTCACGAAGCCGCGGTCGCCCGCGGTCACGTCCCCACCGTTGCTGGAGACGACCACAGTGCTGGCGTCCGCTGCGAGGTCGTAGGTGTCGCCGCCGACCCCGTGCTTCCACGTCGGGGCGCTCTTCCCCGCGTCGCTCGTGTAGTAGAGACCGTTGTCCTGGGTTCCGAAGTAGAGGTCCTCGTCGTCGGCCCCGGCGAAGCTCACGCCCTCCATGTCCCACAGCAGGAACGCGTGGAGGCCGATGTTCGCTCCCTGGAAGTCGGGATCGTGGCACGCGGGACTCTGCGTAAGCGAGTTCTTGTAGATCCCGCCGTCCGACGAATACAGCGTCGGGCAGGCGTCCACGCTCGTCGTGGGATCGAACACCAGGTCGCCGGAGTCGCCGTGCGCCTCCTGGGGTAGCTGCCCGTTGAAGTCGGTGAAGGCGTCCGAAATGAGCGTGCCCGCCCATGATGTGCAACGGGAAGTAGTGGGTGAGGGGACAGCCGGCGTGGCGCAGGTTCCCCGCACCATGTTCCCGATGCCGGCCCAGACGTCGTACCCTGTCGAGCGGTCGTTGGTCACTACGAACGGCAACCTGGCCTTCGCGCCGCCGATCGGCGCGTCAGGGTTCGGCAGAACGATCCAGGTGACGCCGCTGGCGGTCCCCGTCCCGTCAAAGGCGACGACCCCTTGGAACAGCGTGCCGCCGACGGCGGCGAAAACCTCGCCGAAAAGTATCGGCGCGGCGAACATGGCGAAGACCACGTTCGCCTCCTCGGGCGAGACCGCCAGCGAGCAGAACCCGCCCGGGAACGGGCTCGGCGGACCCAGGTTCACCCACGTCCCGGGCGCGCCGGTGAGGGACATCAGCAGCCCGTCGTCGCCGCATGCGTAGGTGCGGCCGCCGGGGAGGGCGACGACGTCCCAGACACTGTTCGCGGTGCCGTCGTTGGGCGTGGGGTCGAACCGCGTCCAGACGCCGCCGTCGTCGGTGCTCCTAGCCAGCCCGCAGTTAGTGCCGGCCAGGACCTCGGAGGTTCCCGGCCGGAGCGCGATCCCGAACCCGGAAGGCTGCGCCGCGCGTTCGGCCGCGCACCCCGCCGGGGGCGCCGGCAGGCGTCCGCTCCACGTGACACCGCCGTCGGTCGAGACCTGGAGCACGGCCGTCGTATCTGTTCGCCCCTCGTTGAACGAGGTGGCATACACGCGCGCCCCTCCCGGAGCGACGTCCACGTCCCACGCGGTCCCGGGGAGATACCCGTCCAGGTGAGACCAGAGCCCTCCACCGTTCATCGACTTGAACAGGCCACCGACCTCACTCGCCGCGAAGTAGGTGCTCGCGTCGCCGGGGACGGCAGCCAGGTTATGCACCCGCCCACCGTCCTGCCCGCTGACGCACGGGGCCGGGCAGTCGGGGATCCCCGCGGCCGGCTGGCCAGGATAGGGTCCCACGTTGTCGGGGGTGATGTCGACGAACGCGGTGACGCTAGGCGCCGCCTGGGCCGGCGGAGCGGGGACGGTGACCAGGAGGCCACTCCACAGGGCGACTACCAGGACCGCCGTCCACGCGCGCACCCCGCGACAGATCAAGTCCAGTGGCTGCCGGCGCTCGACCGGGCGCCGCGAGCCGAATCCCGGCCCCGCAATGGCGATATTGGCATCGGGGAGATGAGAGGCGGAACTGCCTTCACGTCCCATGCGCGTCCTCCTCTTCGCAGCTCGCAGGCGGAGTCTCCGCACGGGAACGCAGCGCCGCCCTCTCCGTGGGCCATGATCAGACCAACGATTTCCCCAAGAAGATACGGGTCTTTCGTTGCCGCGTCTGTCGGGCAAGACCCGTGCAACGTGTGGGGTTCTGCCCCGCGTCAGCGCCGCGCTGACGCGGATGCGTGGCTGCGGCCCTTCTCTCGGATTCACGCGCGTTGTTCGGAGTCAGAGTCGGCCAATTGGGATTGCGGGACCAAACGAGGCGGGCCGACAACATTCGTTGCACGACGGACATCAGCGCGCCCAATCTAGGAGTGGAGCCATCGGCGCGTTGTGGCGTATCATGGGGCAGTCGGCGGCTCGTCAAGATTGCGAGGCATGCGTGCGGCTTCTAGGAGTGGTCCTGGTTGTCCTGTTGATCCTCCTTCTTTCGCCGTCCGAGCGCACCACGCCCGTCACCGCGTTCGACACTCTGCATCACCGGGACGCCACCGGCCAGGTCCTCAAGGACGCCGGTTTCAGCGATCCGGCGACCGGCATCGTCACTGTTGGCGACTGGTACGTCGACCTCTATGTGAACGCCAGGCTCTACGGCGACGTCAAGAAGAACGTCGCTGAGCTCCACTTCGACAACCTCTTCAACCTCGACCAGATTGAGAAGCAGTGGCAGTGGCTGGAGGCGATAAGCAAGAAGAAGCTCGCCGAACTGAAGGCGGGGGGGAGATGCGATGCCTTCGGCATCCTCATGCTCACCGGCGTCGTCCTTCATGCTGTCCAAGACTTCTACTCTCACTCCAATTGGGCGAAGCAGTTCTCCGACGACCAGGTATGGAGCGACTGGACGGCCGTGCCCAGGGACCAGCGTGCCGGCCTCTACACCGGCTGGTACCCGGACAGCCGCTGGGCAAAGTTCATCGGCCCCCCTTCCGGAGTCAGGACGCACGACAAGATGCACATAGACCACTCCGGCCGCCCCGACTGGGAGACCGCGCAGGCCCAGTCCGTGAAGGAATCAGGCGTGTGGGTCGCGAAGTTCAAAGAGTGGCTCGGCGATGACGCCTGCTGGGCGAAGGTCAAGGCCTGGCCCGTCGCGGGAGACCCGCAGGCCTACCTCATCACGCCTTCGTCCCTCTCCGGTATCACCCCGCTCCAGCAGGAGCTCTCGCAGATGGAGCAGATCAGCCAGGGCGTCCGACACTGGGACGGACCGATCGCGTCCTGGGGCATCAGCAGCGATGCCATAGACAGGGCCGCCGCCCGCGTCCTCGCGGCCAACCGTGAACCAACGGTGTTCGATGCCAAGTTCCAGTGGATACTCGGCCAGATGGACGTCAAGCTGGCGCTCGCCGACCGCTCCGTCATCCTCGTCATCGACGCCTCCGGCAGTATGAGCGATCCCCTCCCGGAAGACCCTTCCGGCAAGCGGAAGATCGATGGCGCAAAAGAGGCGATAGTGCAGATGCTTTCCAGCCTGCCCGCGACCACCGAGGCGTCGGTGATGGCCTACTTCTCCTGCAGCGATATCCAGGTCCAGCCTTTCACCATGGACAAGGAATCCCTGATCGAGAAGGTGAACGAGATCGAGCCCAGCGGCGACACCGACATGACCGGCTCCATCGACGCCGCCCGGATGCTCGTAGCGAACGGCGTCGTGAGCTCACCGAACGTGGAGGGCATCCTCCTCTCCGACGGGCAGAACAACTGCAGCGGCGACCCTGTTGAGGCGGCCGAGATGTGGCACAGCCAGCCTATAGATCTTCCTTCTGCGGGCGCGCCGATCGCCAGCGCTATCGGCCCGGCCGCTCCCGCATATGACGGAGACATCGTGGGAGCGCCTCGCCTTCAACCCGGCGCCGGGGCCGACGCCGCTCGTGCGGGCAAGGTAACCTCAACACCCGTGCTTCACGCCATAGGTTTCGGTGTCGATCTCGCTGCCGAGGAACAGCTGAAGGCCGTGGCCGCCGCCGGCGGCGGGAACTATTACTCCGCCACCTCCGTCCAGGAGCTCACGGGCGCCCTCGGCACGGCCAGCCAGGGGCCCGGCGGCGGCGACGAAGGCAACGACGCGGTGATCGTGCTCCTGGTGGGCGTGCTCGTCGGCGGTGGCGTCTACATCTACTGGCTCTTCGCGACCGGCAAGACGAGCCGGGCCCGATAGGAGATCGGCAGAGTGGCGACGCAGCCTGAATGCCGCTCCTGCGGCGCGACGGTGTCCGTTGGGCTGGCGTTCTGCACCGCTTGCGGTGCGGCGCAGAACGTGTCCTGCAGCCGCTGCGGCGCCTCCATTTCGTCCGGCATGGCCTTTTGCGGCGCCTGCGGCGCCGCGGTCAGCGCGCCGGCACCCCAGCCCCCGGCTCCGCCGCCGGCCTGCGCCAATTGCGGGGCGGAACTCGTTGCGGACGCCGGGTTCTGCGGACACTGCGGCGCCGCCGTAGCCGCAACGCCGCCCGCTCCGTCCATCGCTCCGCCCCCCACCCCGACGCCGCCGACCCCGTCGCCCACTCCCGCACAACCGGCCGCGGCATGCCACGCTTGCGGTACCCTGCTCCGGGAGGGCGCGCGCTTCTGTCGCAAGTGCGGGAGCCCGATGGGAGATGGCGTGGCGGCCGTGGCTCCATCGCCGGCGGAGAGAGCGGCGTCGTCCCTCGTCGATCAGCTAACCTGGAGGGTCGCCGCGGCGGGGGCCGGCTTCGCCCTCGCGGCCATCGCCGCGTTCCTGGCCTGGGCCAGCGCAGGAGGTGCCAGTGCTTCGCCGTTCGACAGCGGGGCGAGGTTCCGGCTCGGCGATGCTTTGGGCAGCGACGCCATAGACGGTCCAGTCGCCGTGTTCATCGCTCTCGGCGGCCTGGCTGCGCTCCTGGCCGGCCTTCTGGGGCGCATCGATTCGGAGACCGCCAGACGATGGATCATCGCTCTCGGTGCGGCAATCTTGGCGCTCGGTGTTGTCGAGATGCAGTTCGTGTCCTCTCGCCCGGGCTCGGCCGATATCGGCTTCGGCTTGTACGTCTTCGCGCTGGCCGGCCTCCTCGCCGCGGCTTCACCCTGGCTGCCGGCCACGAAAGTCCGCAACTGACCGCCGCGAACCCCGGTCCTGTCGGGGCACCGGTCCGCTACTCGTGAGCGGCGAGCAAGCGGCGGGTTGGGGGAGCGACGGCTACCTCAGCAAAGGGGACCTCCGGGCACAAGCTCAAGACCGTCGTGCGGGCGATAGCGCGCGGCGAGACCTGAGTCACCCCGAGAATCGCCAGACGGTTGCGACGTTCGTTGCCATATCGGTTAGACCTTGGTCCGTTGTCGCCCGCGCCCGCTCGTTCAAGCTCCATAAGCCCCGCTCCTCGGTAGCTCTATGCACTGTCCGTGCAGAACGTCTGGGTCTCACAATCCACCACGCTACCTGCCGCTCGCTCCGGCACCGGCGCCCGTCTGCTGGCCCCGCGCCTCATCTGTTCTTGTCGAGGCCGGCCAGGCCCGCGCAGAGCGACGTTACCCAAGATCTCTGTTCTCGCGCAACCCTAGTCGATATCTCCAATTCTCGTTCGCCCTGCGCTGTGCCTCAGCAATCTGCTGCAGCCACTCTCTGCTTCTCCACCAACAGCGGCGGTCGACAGGGAGCCGGGCTGGCGGTCCCGCCCTGAGTCGCTCTATGCCTTGGCGGATGAGTTCAGCTTGACTCACGCCGATCTTCTCCGCCTCCGACTCAAGCCAGGACGCCTGATCCATGTTGACGATTGCCACCTTCAGTACCCTTCCTCGACGGGCCACGTCCATCACTCCTTCCCGACGTGATTCATCATCGCACCAGCGGCGCGTAGCCGGCCGCCAGGAGCAGTTCGTCCATCTCTTCGATCCCTAGCCTCAGAGCCAGGCCGAGCCGGATTACGGCGTCTCGACTGGGGTGTCTGGCACGGGGTCCCCCGGGCTGCGGGTTCAGCAGGTCCTTATCATCACGGACCAGTCGCCAGACGTATGCGATGTCCAACCAAGAGTGTCGGGCCAGACTGGTAATCGACAACCCATGCCCCTCCATGAACCGCCTCAGCACCGCCGAGAACGTCTCCCCCTCTGCCAGCACGGAACCGCTGACGAAGAGGTGCCTGTCCCCACCGCTCTTCTTCGCTATCTCGGCAGCCACCAGATCGGTCGCCTTCTCTCTTCCTGTCTGCCTGATGACTTATCCTCTCACCGGAACGTAGCGCTTATTCGGACCAGGTCTCCGGGTCCTCATCGTCGTGCCAGGTGTCATGATCATCGTCGGCATCGTCGTCTTCCTCGTCCTCGTCCACCTGATGGCTATCGAACTGGCCTTCCCCGAAGTCCTCTCGCTTCTCTTTCTTGTCGTCCGCGAGGTCTTCCCTATCCTGTCTGTCAGCAATCAAGCCTGTGAGATCGACACGTGTCCTGTCGATCTCCAGCCAGTTCCCAAGGACCCGAGATGGATGCAAATCATTTAGCGTGGCGAAGAGGCAGAAGTCCTGATCGACAGCCTTGCTGCTGACCCTCCGCAGGTTCTCCAGGCGCCGGGCCCCGCTCGTGGCTACAAGGAGGCGGAAGTCAGCGATGTCCGATTTCCCCCGCCTTTCCTCTCGACGATAGACCTGGTACGCCGTCATCTTCTGGGCGAACCGGCCGTTCGTCTCCGTCCCCATATCCACTTCGACAAAGCACGGCAGCGAGCAGCCCTTGCTTCGCCACAGCCGGAAGTAGCCGTCGGGCCGAACCGGGACCCAGCGGTGGACCTCCCGATCGAACACCCGCTTGTCCCATCGCCGGAGCTGGGCCTCGCCCGTCCAGCTGCCGAGCCTCAGGTCGGTATCCAACAGAGCCGCTTCAAGCGATGCCCAGAGCCGGGCGATGGCCAGAGTGTGCTCCATGAAGAACGCCGTCGCTCGGTTGTGCTTCGGCGTCCAGTCCACTTCTCCCCGATCAACACCCAGGTGGACAGCTACAGCATCAGCACCTCGTGAGCTGAGGGCGTAGACAGCGGGACTTCGTCCGGTGCCGGGGAGCACCGGCATGACGAGCCGTTGAACGTAGCCGGCTTCGTACAGCACCTGCAGCCGACGTGCTGCTAGGCTGGAGCGTCGATCGAAGTCACCGTCCTCACGAGAGAAGAAAGCCCATTCAACGAGCTGTCGAGTGAGGAAGCGAAAACGATAGACAGCAACGAGGATATCGAGATCACGAGATGCTATCCTCCAACCTCTGCGATGCTTGGTGCTACGTTCTCTGTTCCGTGCTCTGAGGCTCGTTCTCTCTTGCATCTATCCTCATCCCACCAAGGTCTGCTTCTCTCTCATCGCTCCAAGCCTGATGTGATTAACGCCAAGCTCATGTGATGACTGAATGATCTGTGTAACAGAAATAAAACAGTCGGGGACTCCAATTTCAGTCAACCCTCGCCCCTGGCGAGGCCGGCCGCGCTCCTCCCCCCGCTCCTCCAGATTCGGGCGCGCCCCTCTGAACCGAGCTGGAGTAAGGTTGAGTGAAATTCGACTGAGCCCGAAACCGTGGACATTTACGTCCAGGCTTTCGTCCGCACTTCCCAGACCCGTTCCAATCAGGTCAACCTCCACCCGACACGCCCTTCGCGGCTGGGAACCTGGTCCCGCTGCGACTCCGAATAGTAGTGCTCGCTCGTCCGTGGTCCCTCCAATCTAGCGACGACCAGTCGAATCTCACTCCGAAGGTCGGGCCTGGTGGCCAGATACGGCGACGGCAGCCCGAATTACGTCCAGCCAATGTCCGGCTCGAGCTCTCGCACCCGATCTGGGGCCAGTCTAGAAGCAAGCAGTCCAATTTCAGTCCAAAATTCCGGCCCTTTTAGTCCAACTCCAATAGGGGCTTAGTCCAATTTCAGTCAACCCCGCCTCATCGAGGTGACCGTTCGGTCCGACTCGCCCCGCAAGCTGAGAGATTCGCAGTCCAGATTCGCTACGTTACCGGCCATGGGGCGCAGCCTAGAGAGCGCCACTCCAATCCAGCTCCAACAATCAGCTCCAATTTCTCCAATTGGGGGCCAATTTCTCCAATTTGAGTCCAACGGAACTCCAACCGCATCGACCCTGACGGCCTCGGCCGCTGCGCGTCACAAGGCTGCCAGCACGGCTCCGGCAACGCCCGGACAAGGCGAGTTGGACTAGGGCCGCCTTCGGTTGGACTAGAACGGCCCGATTCTTGGACTAAAATTGGACTGGCCGGAGCCCCGCAGGCCGTGTCGGCTGACCGAGCGTCCAGCGCGACGTCTACGCCAGATCTGACAACAGGCGTTGACTCTACTCTTGGGTAGACTACGCACGAGTAGCCTACGCACGTTTCGACGATCGCCGGCGAGGACCGCTCCGAGCTCGAGAGCTGGTAGGCGGCCAGGCCTTGACCCATTGCGGGAGCGAGGTTACGATTAGTGTCGGATAATTTCAGAAAGTGACATTATAATGCATCATGACTAACCCCACTGAGATTCGCGCTCGTTCTCTGTCGAAGACGGAGGCTGGCCTCGTGTCGCAGCTGGAGTTCGAGAGTGAGCTTGTCATCGACCTCGACACCATCCAGCGTCTAACAAGCCTGAACCGGAACTCGGCGCGCATCCTCGCTGCGCGGCTGGTCAAGAAGGGCTGGCTCGCTCGCGTCCGGCGAGGTGTATACCAGTTCGTCCCTGCGCAAATGGGCGGCTACGAACGCCAGGACTGGTTCATGGTCCTCCAAGCCGTTAGTGCACCTTACTATCTCTCCTTCCTCGCCGCCGCCTACCACTACGGACTCACGCCCCAGCGGCCGGCGGTCGCCCAGATGGCCACGCCACGCCTCATCCGCGCGCGCTATGCGATTCCAGAGCACGGGATCGAGCAGGTGGTCATCGGCGAGGAGCGGTTCTTCGGGACGCGCGAGGAGACGCGAGACCGACTGACCATTACGATCGCGGAGCCGGAGAAGACTGTCATCGACTGCCTCGACGCGGTGAAGAGGTGCGGTGGCATTCTGGAGGTGGCCCGCATCGTCCAGCGGGCCGCCCGGCGGCTCGACGTGGCCACCCTTGTGGACTACGCCATCCGTGTGGGCACCAAGACCCTCTCGCAGCGGCTGGGCTACTTGCTCGAGCTGGCGGGTGTCGACGTTGAAGGTAGAGACCTGCAGCGGCTCAAGGAGGGCCTGGGGCGCCGTCGCGCATACCTCGCCAACGTCTCGATGTATGGGAGGAAGGGGTCGTTCGTTCCCCGCTGGGGGCTGATCGACAACGTAGGACGAGAGCGGCTTCTTTCCGAGGCCGAGTTCTGAAGCTCCAGTGATCTCCCGCCAGTACCTAATACGGGTCCCTCCGCAACCGGCCGCAGCGAGTGGCCGGTTGGGGTCCGGTGGAGGGCGCGCCCCGCTGGCTGTAGCCTACTCGCATTGCCACGGTTTCACTGCGCCAAGAGATCCTGGGGCGTGACAACATCGATGCTGGCAGTGCTGCGCTCGCGCTGTTCCTTATCCCAGGTGACGAGGGGAACGCCGAGCCGGTGGGCCAGCGACACATACACAGCGTCCGCTCCGCGCAGGCCCAGGTCTGCGGCAAACCGGCCGGCCAGTTGCGCCAGTTCCGCCTCAATGGGCACCAATCGGATGTTGGGAAGACGTTGGAGCAAGGACAGAGCCTGCATCGCTAGTTGTGGGCGGCCGATACGGCGGGCTATGGCTCCGGCCACTTCCGGAAGCAGCAGCGCCGGCGCCGCGATGGTCGTGCCCTCTT
>Ga0214473_10007243_pt1 | contig 13181 bp, 8 predicted proteins | sample RVTome_7_FD_203509 | JGI IMG/M metagenome (GOLD analysis project Ga0214473, IMG submission 203509) | Soil microbial communities from uranium-contaminated site in the Upper Colorado River Basin, Wyoming, United States - RVT98D197 | ecosystem: Environmental > Terrestrial > Soil > Contaminated >...
CGTCGTAGGGTTCGCTCTTCATCAGCACCACATCGGCGCTCTCGATCGCAACATCCGTGCCTGCGCCGATGGCAAAACCCACATCGGCCTGGGTCAGCGCCGGGGCGTCGTTCACGCCGTCGCCAACCATCCCGACTTTGAGACCTTGGCCCTGCAGCTCCTTGATCTTGGCGGCTTTCTGTCCCGGCAAGACGTCGGCGAGGACGATGTCGATACCCAAGAGGCCCGCGATGCGCTTGGCGGTGCCGGCGTTGTCGCCCGTGATCATGGCCACGCGCACGCCCTGCTCATGCAGTTTGGCGATGGTGGCCGCCGCCGTCGGGCGTGGTGCGTCGGCGATTGCGATGAGGCCCAGGACCGAGCCGGCCCGCGCGACGTAGATCACGGTGCGACCCTCGCCCTTGAGCGCCTCAGCCTTTTCTCCCAACGCCGAGAGGTCGAGTTTTTCTTCCTCCATCAAGCGCCGGTTGCCCAAATGGACTTGCTCGCCGGCAACCGATGCCGTGGCGCCCTTGCCCTCAATATTGAGGAAGCCCGAGATGGACGGGATATCGAGCCCCTTGGCACGCTCGACAATCGCCACGGCCAATGGATGGTCAGACCCATGCTCGACGGCCGCTGCGACGCGCAATACCTCATCGGACGGAACACCGGCGGCGGGAACGATCTCGACAACCTTGGGCTGGCCCATGGTGAGGGTACCTGTCTTGTCGAAGACGATGACATCGAGCTTGGTCGCCTCCTCGAGGGCCGCTGCGTTCTTGAACAGGATGCCGTTGGCGGCGCCGAGGCCCGTGCCCACCATCACCGCCATCGGGGTGGCGAGGCCGAGGGCGTCGGGGCAGGCGATGACGAAGACAGTGATCGTCAGGGTGAGTGCGAACAACAGCGGCTGCCCGAGGACCCAGAACCAGGCGGCGAAGGTGCCTAGGCCAATGACGATGGCCGCCAGCACCAGCCATTGCGACGCGCGGTCGGCCAGAAGCTGCGCCGGTGCCTTGGAATTCTGGGCCTCCTGCACGAGCTTGACGATCTGGGCGAGCGCGGTATCGGCGCCCACCTTGGTGGAGCGGTAGCGCAGGGTGCCGCTCTTGTTGATGGTCGCCCCGATCACCTGGTCGCCGACCTTCTTGGTGACCGGCATCGACTCCCCCGTCAGCATGGATTCGTCGATGGTCGACTCGCCTTCGACGACCTCGCCGTCGACCGGGAGCTTGTTGCCCGGCCGCAGCACGACGATGTCGCCAAGGACGACCTCGGAGGTGGCGATCTCGACCTCCTTGCCGTCCCGCAGCACCATGGCCTTGGGCGGGGCCAGATCGAGCAGCGCCCGGATCGCGGCCGATGCGCCGGCTCGCGCCCGCATCTCGAGCCAATGTCCCAGGAGGATGAAGACGAGGAGAACTGCTGCGGCTTCGTAGAACTGTTCGCCATCGAAGAAGAAGGTGGCGCCGACGCTGAAGAGATAGCCGGTGCCGACGCTGAGGACCACCAGCACCGCCATATTGAGAACCCCGTTCCGCAGCGCCCGCCATGCAGCCACGAAGAACGGCCAGACCGGATAGAGGATGGCGGCGCTGGCGAGGATGAACATGGTCAAGTTCATGCCGAGCCCGAACGGTGGCGCGATCAGCGGCTCGGTCAGCCCCATGGGGTCCAGCGCGAAGATGGGCAGGGTGAAGATGAGGCTGACGAGGAACCGGTTCCGCATGTCGCGGACCATATCCTGCATGTCCATGCCGGCGCCGTGGCCCATTTCGTGCGCCATGGCGTCGTGCGCAGGGGCAGCATCCGCCGCTGCCGGAGCGGATGCCGGGGCGTGGCCCTCGTGCCCGGCGTGCCGCGGCGCTGCGTGCATGTCGGCGGGCTTCGCGCGTCCCGCATGCCCCTCATGCTCGGACTGCGACGGCGCCCTGGGGCTGCTGGGCGGCACGACGGTGCTGTCAGGCACACAGACATGGCGCGGCGCTGTCTCGCCGCGACAGTGAAAACCACAGGCTTCGATCTCCGCCGCCAATCGTTCAGGACTGGTCATGCGGTCGTCGTACATGACGCTGGCGGTACTCGATCCTGCGTTCATAGCGACGCTGTGCACACCGGAGAAAGCCGCCAGCCTTTTCTCGACGGCGGCAAAGTCCAGAATGCTGACGAGATCGCCGACTTCGAGCGTAACGGTTTTCATCTTCTGCATTCCCTTTGCGCCCTATGTCCGGTAGCCGAAGGTCGACATCATCCCGCTGGCCATGTGGTAGAGGTGGTGGCAGTGGAACGCCCAGGCGCCGGGGTTGGCGGCGTCTACGGCGATGGTCACCGAGCGCATCGGGGGGATCAGCACGGTGTCGCGGACGGCGCCGGCGATCGGTTGGCCGTCGATCGCGACGACCTGGAAATGATGGCCGTGCAGGTGCATCGGGTGGGCCATCATGCTCATGTTGGTCATCTTGACCTCGACCCGGTCGCCCAGGTCGGCGAGGATCGGCCCGTCAAGGCCCAGGCCCCATTTGTAGGCGGCCATGTCGCCGCTGAGCGTCATCGCGAAGGCCTTGTCGGCCGGGCGCGCCGCGAGCGGCGCAGCGGCCCGCAACTGGGACTCGAGCGCGAGGTCGAGCACCGGGCCGTCTTCCGTCCCCTGCGCCGCGATTCTGGCGATTTCCGCTCCGGTGGGCCTGAGGATCAGGCCGGTGCGGTGCGGGCTGCCTTCCCGCAGTGCCAGGATCGGGAACGAGCGTGCCTCGTTGGGCAGCGCGAGGCGCAGGTCGATCCGCTGGCCCATGCTTATCGGGAAGCGCCGGCCTTTGATCGGCGCGACATCCTGCCCGTCGACGGCGATCAGCTCGCCTTCGATCTCGCCCAGATCGATGGTGAAGGCGGTCGCCGTGGCGCCGTTGATGATCCGCACCCGGATGCGCCCGCCGCGTTCGACGGGCACCACCTCGGGATCATCCAGGGTACGGTCGTTGGCGAGGTAGGCGTCGTACTCGATGTCGTTGAGATCCATTGCCATGGCGCCGGCGCCCGACATGTCCATGCCGCCGTGGTCCATGCCCGCCATGGGCGCAGCATCGGGCATCGCCATGCCGCCATGATCCATGGGCGCCGCGGCATTGCCCGCCAGACCCGCCAGCAGCTCCTCCGGCGACTTGAACGAAAAATCGTGCAGCAGGATCACGACCTCCTGCTCGTCCCGTCCGTCGTCGTCAGGATTTGCGACGATCAGCGGCGCTGCGAGCAGAGCCTGTTCCTGCAGGGTATGGGCGTGCATCCAATGGGTACCGGGGCCGCCCACCGGGAAGTCGTAGCTCCGCTCCTCGCCGGCGGCGATAAGCGGGAGCGGGGCGTCGCCGACGCCGTCGCTCGGCCAGGGCGGGGTGAGCCCATGCCAGTGCATGATCGTGCTCTCGGCGGTTTCGTTACGGAGCAGGACGTTGAAAACGTCGCCGGCACGAAAACGGAGACCCGTCGCCCCATCCGGCTGCTGCAGTCCGAAGACGCTGGCGGGTTTGCCGTTCACCTCAATGCTGCGGCGGACGATGCTCAGCGGCCTGGTTGCTGATGGTTGCGCCCCATAGGCCGGCCGCAGAAGTCCCGCCGGCAATGACACTGCGGCCGCGCCCAGGAGCATGCCGGTGAGAAGGTCACGACGTTTCATTTTCAGTTTCCTTTGCGATGAGATTCAACGGGAGAAAGCGGGCGCTCGGAGCCGGCCGTCAGGCGGCCGATCCCCAAGGCGGAATTGGTTGCGGCGATCGACGCGGCCGCGCTCTTCTGCAGTTCACAGATCGCCCGTATCGCGTCGACTGTCTCGGGGATGACGATGGCCTGATTGTCCACGATGTAGGCGTAGAAAAGCTCGTTCCCGCGGACGGTGACCATGTCCTCCCAGAGCGCCACCTCGTAGAGGTCACCGTGTGGCCGCCCGATATCGAGCATCCATTCCTTGACGCTGTTGAGTGCCGGCAGGCCGTTATCACCGCGGATCAGGGCGATTCGGGTCGAGGCCCGGAAGGCATTGAGAACCTCCTCGGTCGTACAGGCCCTCGTCAGCCGAACGTTCCAGTAGTGCAGGTGGCTGAGGGTCTGCGGCACCTTCACCGCCATGGTCACCACATCCAGCTCCGGATCGACGCTCTGCGCGTCCGGCCCTTGGTGGCTCGGAATGGTCGGCTCAGGCACCAGGGTATTCATGATGCCGGATTCGTGACTTTCCCAGGGGTCGGTTGCCCGACGCAGAAGGGTGCCCCGCGCCGCTACGAGGAGCCTCGCGTTCTTGAGAGCGGTGAGGGTCCGAACGACAGAGGTCGTGTTGCAGGACACGACGCGCGTGCTGTCTCTGCCGACCGCGCTGGCATAGGACGATTCCGCGACGAAGGAGTGGCCGGTCGCCGCATGTTCTTCGCCACCCTGCAGGATGAATCTGAGCCCGGTTGCGCGATAGGTGGCGATGTTTGCCGAAGCGATGTGCTTGGGCGTGCAATCGACAACGACATCGGCCTCCGCGAGCAACTGCTGCAATTCCCCGCTGGTCCGCATTCCGGCCTTGCTCATGGCCTCCGCGGCTGCCGCGTTGGCGCCGAAAACGCGAAACCCCTTCTGGAAGGCGACCTGGGTTCGCCAATCGGCAGCCACGTCGGCGATTCCGGCAACTTCCATGTCGGATTGCAGGCCAATGGCGTCTGCGACGCGTTTCCCGATGACGCCGTAGCCGTTGATGGCCACGCGAACCTTGCGCCGCTCACTCATCGAAGTCCTCCTTTGGTATCTGTCCGACTCTCGTTCTCATTCGTCCCAATCCGCACCACGTCCGGGTTGGCTGATGCGTAGTCCAGGGCGTATTCGAGCTCGCCGACGGTTTCGGCGTGCACGGTGTAGAGAGGTTGGCCGGCGGAGACCTTGTCGCCAAGCCGGACGTGCATCTCGGCGCCCGCCGCCTTGGAGCCCGGGGCGCCGGCGAGCTTTGCCACCCTGGCGATCCTGCGGTTGTCGATGGCGATGACGCGACCCGCGGCCGACGCGGCCAGAGGTCTTTGGTGCGGCGCGGTCGGCGGCACGCGCAATCCACCTTGGGCGTCGCAGATGCGCTGGAACTTCGCCCAGGCGCGACCGTCCGCGACGGTCTGGATGGCCATCGCGACGCCCTGGCCCGGCGCCGCCCTTCCCGCGAGCTCAAGGAGCGCCCCGGCGAGGGCGCACGCGCGCGAGTGCAGGTCTTCTGGATAGTTCGGGGTTTGCTGGAGAACGGCCAGGACGTCGCGCCCTTCGAGGGCCGGCCCTATGCCGGCGCCAACGGGCTGGTTGCCGTCCGTGATCACGACGCTGGTGGCGATGCCGAAGCGGCTGGCAACACTGGCGAGCCGAGCGGAGAGAGCATCGCCGGCTGCGGCCGTGCGCACCTTTGCGGTGGGGCCGACGGGAATATCGAGAACGAGGTGGGTCGAACCGGCGGCGACCTTCTTCGATAGGACTGAGGCGACCAGTTGCCCTTCGGAGTCAAGATCGAGCACCCGCTCGACCCGTATCAGCAGATCGTCGGCGGGGCTGAGCCGCACCGCGCCGCCCCAGACCACGCAGCCGCCCTCGTGCTCAACTACCCTGCGTATGGCGGGCAGGTCGAGATCGACCGGCGCCAGCGTCTCCATCGCATCGGCGGTGCCTGCCGGCGAGGTGATGGCCCGCGACGAGGTCTTGGGCATGGTCAGGCCGAGCGCGGCGGCGATTGCGACAACGATGGGAGTGGTTCTGTTGCCGGGCAGGCCGCCGACACAATGCTTGTCGACAACCAGCGGGTTGGGCCAGGTGAGGGTCTCGCCAATATCGACCATCACCCGGGTGAGCGCGAAGGTCTCCTCCTCGTCCAACGGAAAGGACGACCCCGAGACCAGGTAGGCCGAGGTCTCCACGCCGGAGTATCGCCTCGCCGCGATGTCATCGAGGATTTCGCGATACTGATCCGCGCTCAGCCGGCTGCCGAAGATCCTCGACCGCACATGACCAAAAGAAGTCAGAGGATCAGGGTGGCGGACGCTTATCGGGCTGCCATGCGAGACTCCCAGCAAGGTCCACGCCGCTTCCGACAGCCCCGCTTCATCAACCGTGAGCAAGTCCGATGAGACCTGGTAGAGCGTGGCGACGACGCTCCGATCGCCCGATTGGAGCAGCACCCGAGAGCGGGAGGAGAGGCCCTCCGAGCGGCATACGTGGCAGTCGGTGCGCATGAATACAACCGGCTCATCCAGGGTAAGAATGCCAAGCCGACGTGCCCGCAGGGGCATGGGGGATGCAGACGTTCTATGGGCCAAATGCGAAGCAGTGTCCGTCATTTGAGCACCGCCAGTTCCAGATGTTCGGGGATCTTGCACGGCCATCCGAGCTCAGCTTCGATCCTCTGGCGCAGGGCTTCCGATGCCTCTGGCTCGCCATGCGAAATGAAGGTCATGCGCGGCGCGGCCTTGAAGCCGCCGAGCCAGCGCAGGATCTCGTCGGCATCGGCGTGGGCCGATAGCATCGATAGGTTCTGGACTTCCGCCCGCACCGGCACGTATTCGCCGTGAATCTTGATGCTGTCGGCACCCGCCACTATAGCCGCGCCGCGCGTACCCGCTGCCTGGAAGCCGGCAAAGAGGATGGTGCTGCGCCGATCGGGGGCATAGCGCTTGAGATGGTGCAGGACGCGCCCTCCCGTCGCCATCCCGCTCGCGGAAATGATGACCTTGGGCACGGGATTGTCGGTGAGGGCCCTGGACTCCTCCACTCCCCGGACGTAGTGGGCGACTTCGCAGGCCTTGATGCAGACACCAGGCGTCAGCCGGTGATCATCCAGATGCGTGCACAGCATCTCGCTGGCGTTGATCGCCATCGGGCTATCGAGGAAGATCGGCACATTTGCCAGCCGGCCGGCGGCGCTCAACCGTTCGAGGTGATGGAGCAATGACTGCACCCGGCCGACCGCGAAGGCCGGGATGATCACCGTGCCGCCACGCGCAGTGGTGCGATTGATGACCTCGGCAAGGGCATCCTGCGGATTCCGCTGATCGTGACGGCGGTTGCCGTAGGTGGACTCGACGATCAGATAATCTGCCACTGACACCGGTTCGGGATCGAGCATCATCGCATCGTCGAACCGGCCGAGATCGCCGGAGAACACGATCCTGATGCCATCCCAGTCGCATTCGATGGTCGCGGCCCCGAGAATGTGACCGGCGTGGCGCAGCCGGATCGTCGGCCCACCTTCCACCTCGAGCGGCTGATGAAACGGCACCGGTGAGAAATGCGGAAGCGCCGCCTCGGCGTCCTTGAGGGTATAAAGCGGCAGCGCCGGCTTGTGCTTTGAAAAACCGTGACGATTGGCGTACTCGGCGTCCTTCTCCTGCAGGTATCCGCTATCCCGGAGCAGGATTTCGCAGAGTTCCATGCTCGCGTGCGAGCAATAGATCTTTCCCGCGAACCCGTCGCGCACCAGCGCTGGCAGGTAGCCGGAATGGTCGATGTGGGCGTGGGTCAGAAGGACCGCGTCGATGGTGTTTGGCGGAACCGGGAAAGGCGCCCAGTTCCTGAGCCGCAGCTCCTTGTGGCCCTGGAACAGGCCGCAGTCCACGAGGATGCGCCGCCTGCCGTTCTCGACCAGAAATTTCGAACCGGTGACGGTGCCGGCACCACCAAGGAACGACAAAGACAAGCTCATTGCTCATTCGACTTTCGCAAGAGATGGGCGACCGCTGTGCGCGAGGTCGGAGTGGTGTGGGCGAACACACCCCGATCAGAGCCCGCGAGCGGCGACCGCGTTGTGAACTGCGGCAAAGATCGATCCGACCACGATCCCCGAAGCCAGGCTGAAGAACAGGCCTTCCAGCCAAGCCTGAGGCGAGGTTACCGGGGCGAGGGTGAAGAGGCTGACCCAGGCATGCGTTACCTGCAGGCCCGGCGCCACCAGCTCAGCCAGCGCGCAGATCACGAACAGAGCGACCAGCGCGAGGCTGAGGGCGATTGCTGAGCCAAGCAGGGATAGCGTGCGGTTCTTGCCGATGTCGATCATGGCGAGCTCTCCCCGGCAGGGGGATTGCCGTCCTGCATCTGCATCATCTGCATCTGCATGGACTGCATCATCTGCATCATTTGCATCATTTGCATCATCTGCATTTGCATCATCGGCATCCGCATCTGCATCGTCGACATGTCGGGTTTCGCTGCCATGCCTTGCTGCATCATTGGCATCATGCCCATCATGTCCGGGCATTTGTTCGCCGCGCTGTCTGCGGCTGCGGGGGCTGTGGGCGTTGCGGTTGCGCCCCCTTCCGCTGGTGCCGCCTCCTCCGTGACAGCAGGGGTTTCCGCCCCTTCGGGATGATGCGGGTCAGTCTGAGCGATTGCAGGATTGACCAGACCGAAAAGCAGGGCCGTGGCGAATAGGGACTTGGTGGTGAGCATGGGGTGATCTCCCTTTGCGGTTGCACTGAGTTGAAGACAGAGTGGTGCTGACGAGGCGCCGATCGGCCGCGGCACTGAAGCTGCGCCGCGGTGACGATGGTCAGCCTGGCGCTGAGCCGAATGTCAGGCGAAAACGCGGGGAGGCCGGCGCGTGAGCCGTGGGTCAGTCCCTGCGAGTGCGTTCGCCGGCATGAATCCCCAGCTCGGGCGAACAAAGCTGACAGATGCCGCCAGCGTTGCCGCGAGTACGGCAAGACCGCTCGGGCCGCAGCACGACTGGCTGAGCATGACGGAGCAGCAACCCAACCAATCGTTCGTACACCCCTGATCGCTGCAGGGCTGGTCCCCGAATGCCGAATCCGGAACGGCGTGGTCGGCGAACAGGTGAATGCCCGGATCGAGACAAGGGGACGGGGCGGCAACGACGGAACTGATCCCAAGCACCAGGGCCAGGCTGAGGATCAGCGTGACGACAAAAAGCCGGACCTGGGAAATGGATCGGTTCATGCTCGCATTATTGTTGCGCTGGCAGGCCGATCATTGATCGAGATCAAACCGGTGCGCGCGGTGGGGAGAAGAGCTCTGCATCACTGCACCTGCCGCTGCGCAACGGCCACACCGTCGCTGATCCGGTCGCTCGGATGCAGCAGGACCTGGTCGCCTTCAACAAGCCCGGACAGGATTTCAGCCGATCTTTCGTTGCGATGCCCGATTTCTACCGGTGTTGCGCGGGCCCGGCCATCACGAAGCGCGAACACGGCCCAGTCGTCACTTGTGCGAAACAAGGCGGCCACGGGAACGCTGAGGGCCTGCTCCGTGCTCCAGAGCTCCACATGCACGGTGACGCGGAAGTTGTTGCCGAGTGCCGACCAGGTTTCCGGCGGATCTAGCAGATCGATCAGGGTGCGCACGCGCAGCTCCTCGATCCCGAGCGCCGACACTTTGACGAAACCGTCGGGCTCGACCCGGGTGACGCGACCGCGCAGCGGCGGCCCACCCCACTCGTCGATGCGGACCGTCGCCCCGGGCTTGATCTGAACAGCGTCAGTGGAGAGGAGGTCTGCGACGATTTCCAGGTCGCGCGGATCGCCGATCTCGAGAATCGGTGTGCCCGCCGGCAAAACGCCCTCGCTCTGCTGAACAATTCTCAGGATGACTCCGGTGGCTGGAGCCGTGAGCTGGATGCAGCAGGTAGGATCGGGCGCAGAGTCAGTGGCGGCTGGGTCGATCAGGCGGGCACGCGCGGCCTCCCGTTCACTCAACCGGACCTGCAACTGTGCTTTCACGCTTTCGAGAGCCGCTTCGTTGACAGCCGCGTCCGTCTGGGCCGCCTCGAGCGCCTGTGGAGGGATTGTGCTTGTCGCAGCGAGCGACTGCGCCCGCTCCAACTCGTCGCGCGAAAAGGCCAGCAAGGCTTCGATGCGGCGCACTTCGGCCTCGGCCAGCGTTACCGCGGCGTCCGAGGCGGCCACCACCGCTTCGAGCTCTCCGCGCGAGCGGATGTCGAGAAGGCCCGGCTGCAAGGGCTGCAGAACGGCTACCACGGTCTCGCCCGCGACCACCGGATCACCCACATGCAGCGAGCCCTGTTGGGGATCGCCGGAGGGATTCGAGATCCGGAGGAGTTTGCCGGTGATCGGCGCCGATACCGCAAAAACGTGGCGCAGGTTGGTTCTCGCCTCATCGTCGACGGTAACCTCCATCGGTCCTACGGTTACCGTTGCGAGGTCGACCGGGATGGGCCGCGGCCAGGCGAACCAGGCTACTCCTGCGGCCATCACGAGCAGGGCGACAGTCCAGAGTGCAGGCTTCAACCAGCGCATCGATCAATCCCTTGTCTTGAGCACAGCGACGAGATCGAGCGCGCCCACGCGCCGTGCGACGATGAGCGCCGAAACCGCCGCAGCCACGAGGATGATGGCGCTGGCGACCACGTAGGTGAGGTTCTGCATGATCATCGGGACCCGCATCAACTCGCCGGCGAGCCGCGTCTTCATGATCCAGGACAGACCAAAGCCGAGGGCCCAGCCGGGCGGCTGCGCGATCAGCGTGAAGAAGGTGAGTTCGAGCAAGAGGATGCGGATGGTTTCCCAGCGCGTGAATCCCAGCACGCGCAGGCTTGCGAGCTCCCGTGCCCGTTCCGATAACGCGATGCGGGCGCTGTTGTAGACGATGCCAAAGGCGATGATTGCCGCGAGCCCGGTATAGATCCCCGCCATGGTTGTGATGGTGATGGCGAGGGACCTGCGGAAGTTGGCGAGCGCCGCGTCTTGGAGCGCAAGGCCGGCTGCCACAGGCATCGCCTTGATCGTTCCGTAGAGGTCGCCAATCCTGCTGGCGTCGAGACTGACGTTGACGCCGTTGGCGCTCGGCGCCTCGCGCATGAGGTGCGCGAGTGCCGATGCGTCCATCATGGCGCGAATGCCGAAGTAGTCCTCGACCATTGCGGCAATCGGCACCGAAACGGTACGTCGTTGCCCTTCGAGCAGGTCAAGCTCGACCGTGTCGCCCACGCGCACGCCCAGGATGTCGGCCAGATAGGCGGAGATCGCCAGCCCGGATTCGGGAAGGACGACGGGCCTGAGCCCGGTGTCGATGATGCGGCTGAGATCGGCATTGCGCGGGCGGCCGCTGACGCTGACGCGGCGCTCCACATTGCCGCTGCGGACGCGGGCCGGGACCTCGCGGACGGGTTCTGCGACAAGCACACCGGGCAGCCGCTCCACCTGCATCACCACGTCTGCCGATTGCTTTTCGACAAACCCGATGTTGGCATCCTGCCGATCGGCCAGGAAATAGGTGACGTCGACCAGTTGCTCGATGGCGTCGCCGGTGAACAGCGAAACGATGAGGATAGCGGTGGCGAGCGCGATTCCGACCGTGGTCAAAGCGGAACGGATCGGCCGGCGGCCCAGGCTGCGCAGCGTCATGATCATCGGCTGGGAGACGATGCGATCGAGCGAGAACCACTCGGGCAGGAAGTGGCCGTAGCGCGGCGGCGCAGCGGGCTGCATCGCGACGGCCGGCGGGAGGGCGACGATCTCCCGGATCGAGCGGAAGGCACCCACGACTGCCGCAGCAAGGCTCAGCGCCGCTGCGAAAACGTAGACATCGGGGCTGTCGGCGAACACCAGGAACGGAAACTGGTAGAACTCGCCGAAGATCTGCGTGACATAGATGCCCAGCCAGGTTCCCGCCACACTGCCGATGGCGATGCCGGCGAGAGCAATTCCGAGCACGAACTTGATGTAGTGGCTGGCGATGGCAGTGTTGCCGTAGCCGAGCGCCTTGAACAGCCCGACCTGCTCACGCTCGAGGGCGACCAGCCGGCTGAGGACGAGGTTGATCAGGAACGCGGTGACGAGCAGGAAGATCGGCGGGATCGTGCTGCTCATACTCCGCAGCATATCCAGCCCATGCTCAAGAAAGGCGTGGGACGTTTGATCCTTCCTGCCGTATGCGGCGCTCCCGCCGAACGGATCGAGAATTGCGTCGAGCCGATCGATGACGTCTGGTTCCGAGGCGCCGGGAAGCAGCTTGAGGCTCACGCTGGAGAATGCGCCTTGGAGACCGTAGGCGCTGGCGAGCGCTCTCTCGGGCATCCAGGCAATACCGAAGCGACGGTTATCCGGCATACGGTCGCCGGGCCCGATGGCGTAGATGAACTCCGGGGATAGTGCCGTTCCCACAATTGTGAGCTCGCGCTTTCGCCCATTGAGGATCGCCGAAAAGCTGTCGCCGGGAAGCAGTCCGTGCGCCTTGGCGAAGCCGTCGCTGACCATCACTTCATCGGCGCTGCCGGCATCGGGCATACGGCCGAGGCGCAGGTAGGGCAGATTGAGCGTCGGCTCGCCCCGCTCGGGAAGCGAGAGGAACAGTCCGGTGGCCGGCTCCGGAAAGTTCTCGATGTCGAGCAGGGCGAGTTTGCTGATTCGCGCTTCGACTGCAGCCGTGCCCGGAATCTCGGCAATGCCGTGCACCAGCGTCATCGGCGCCCGCCGCACGGTCGCAAAGACGTCGGCGAAACGGTAGCGTTCGTAATAGGCCGCACGGGTCTCGTCGAGTGAGCGGAATGAGCCGACCGAGAGCACCAGCGATGCTACGCCGCCCGCCACCACCAGGGCGATCGCGAGAGCCTGCGGCCAGAGCCGCCTGAAATCGCGTAGCAATTTGATGTCGAGCATGCGCATCGCGGTCACCAGACAAGCTCGGCCGCAGAGCGGCGGGTCTTGTTCTCCTGGACCCGGGAAATACGACCGTCGGCGAAGAAGAACACCCGATCGGCGACATCCTGGATGGCGGCGTTGTGCGTGATGATCAATGTGGTGGTCTTGAGCTCCGCGCTCGCGGTCAGCAGCGCCTCGATGACGCGGATGCCGGTCTTGGAGTCCAGCGCCCCCGTCGGCTCGTCGCACAGCAGCACCTCGGGGCGCTTGGCGATGGCCCGTGCGATGGCCACGCGCTGCTGCTCGCCGCCCGAGAGCTGGGCAGGAAAGTGCCGCATGCGGCCCTCAAGGCCCACCAGCGCCAGGGCGTCGGCCGGCTTGAGCCCATGTTTCGAGATCTGGGTGACCAGTGCGACATTTTCGTAGGCGGTGAGGCTGGGCACGAGGTTATAGAACTGGAAGACGAAGCCAACACGCTCCCGCCGATAGAAGGTCAGCGCGCGGTCGTCGAGCGCTGTAAGCTCGACGTCCTTGAACAGCAGGCGGCCGCTCGTCGCCTGGTCAAGGCCGCCCATGATATTGAGGAGGGTCGAC
>Ga0214473_10007244_pt1 | contig 13178 bp, 8 predicted proteins | sample RVTome_7_FD_203509 | JGI IMG/M metagenome (GOLD analysis project Ga0214473, IMG submission 203509) | Soil microbial communities from uranium-contaminated site in the Upper Colorado River Basin, Wyoming, United States - RVT98D197 | ecosystem: Environmental > Terrestrial > Soil > Contaminated >...
CGGTATAAGACTGGTTCAAATGCCATATCCTGCTGCTTCTGCCAAGAACATCACCAACGATATCCTGCCAGTAATCCGTTCCCAGCAGCGAGCCGGCCTTATGCTGAAAGCCACCATCCCTGGCCAGAACCGGGCATTGTATAGTCCCACCAAAAATGTACTTCAGAATCTCCCTTGCCATGAAATCAGCCAGCCCTTTTACAAAATGGAATTCACTATGGCCGTACTCACCGTAATAGATTACATCGGCGCCGTCAGAATATTGAGCCGACATTGGCAGGGCACCATCATCCATATCCCGCGGGTAAGCGTCAACACCACCATAATCAAACTGCGGGCTTAAAGGTGCATTTTCACCCGATATAAAAGCTAACCAATGCCTGTTCTGCCCCACCCACTTGCCGTCTTCAGAGCTATCGTAGGTCGCCACTGACATACAGGCACCCTTGGTAGTATTCCATAAAGCCGCGCGGCAATAGGTGACAAACGACCCACCACCGGCCACCGAATATCTATCCAGGCTCTTAATGGGGCTATTAATAGTGACTACAAGTGCCGTCCTTTCAGCCAGGTTACCGATATTTTTGGCTACAGCATAGAGGACTGATTTACCACCCATACTATGCCCGATAAAGATTATCTTGCCCTCTGCGGGCAGATATTTGTCAACGCTGTCAGCAATGTTCTTAGCCCAGCTTTCTATATCCACATCGTTAGGATAGCATCTGTTCAGAACATTGACATTAACCTTGATTCCGGGATTGGCTTGCTCGTATTCAAGGATATATGAAGATATCTGCTCCGCGACAGAATCAGACAGGAGTTGCGGACCGCAGGGATTACCAGCAGCACCATGAAGAAAAACGAAATTCAGATTCTTGACCCCACCGGTACTCTCTGCGGCTGAGCTCACTGAACCAGCAAAGCCGAGTTGAAGGCACAGCACAATGGCTATCACAATTGATAATCGCTTCATAATCTGACTATTCACTATACCAGCGACCACTTTAATCAATAGTACACTTAAAAGGATAACACATGTCCCAACAATATTTCATGTCCGATGAGATATGTAGCCAAAAGGCTAAAGGGATAACAGGCTGTCGACGAATTGTGCTCTTTCTCCAAGTTTGATATACTTCGCCTTTGGTCATCTCTGGACGCTCTTCCGTAATATTAATCTGAATAATGAAAGGAGACATTAACACATGAACTGGGATCCGATAACCACAATCAATTTCGTGCTCTGCGTCGTAATACTTGCCTTAGGCATCTGGGCTTACGCCAAGAAGAAGGGCGACGTGGCTCTTTATATCGGCATAGCCTTCGGCCTTTTTGCCGTCTCCCACCTTATGACACTGCTCGGGCTTGCCGCAGGTCTGACAATCTTTCTTATCACAATAAGGCTGATAGCCTATTTGCTAGTCGTGTTCGCTCTGTGCAAGATATTATTTAAAAAATAGCTTTGATCTACAATGCCCTAAAGCGGCCAACTCCGAATTAGCGATATATTGTGTCATGTGTGAGGGCGCAATTCAGGCCTTCGGAAATTTATTTATTTCGAAGGCTCGATGAGTGTTAGTTCGAGCCTCGAGAATTAGCCTAAGCCCCCAGCCTCTCCTTCTTACGCAGCACCTTCTCCACGTCCTTCTTGGCACCGACCTTCTGAAAGATGGCAAGGGCTTCATCCAGGTCTTCATGCGCCTTCTCCCGGTCTACCTTGCGCCCGCGGGCCAGGTACATCAGGCCACGTTCATACAGTGTCTTGGCTTCATCCCAGGGTAGCTGGTATTGCCTGTTGATTTGAATTGACTTGTCGAAAGACTGGGCTGCCGTTCCCCAATCCTTACGCGCTGTGGCCAGCATGCCCCTGGCCAGATACATGGGCGCAGGCAGTCCATACCAGTTCTTATCTGGCTTCAGCAGCTCGAAGCCTCTGTCCACATATTCCGCCGTTTTATCAGGCTGGCCCATTTTAAGATAAAGCTCGGCCAGCACCGGGAGCACCCATAGCTCAAACAATACATTGCCACCTTTCTGGCAGATTTCTAAGCTCTTTAACAGCAATTCTTCAGATTTAGCATAATTGCCCAGTTCCAGGTTAAGGCTGCCCAGGACGAGAGAACAGGCGCCCACGGCGGCGAGATTGTTCCTGTCCTGATGAAAGGGTATTGCCCATTCCAGATACTCCCCGGCTTTGTCCCATTCGCCCTGACGGAGATAGTGATATCCGACACCGGCAACGTCCTCGAAAAGGCCACCTGCAACCATTTTGCTCTCAATACTCTTGACTGCCTGGCAGGCCTCCTCCGCCTTGGCCATTTCTCCGGATAGCGCATATATTAACGTCAGCGGCCGCCTGAGGCAGGCCTCTATGGTAGGTATACCGAACTTTATCGCCTCGGGGAGAATCGTCTCTCCCCATCCTCTGGCTCTGGGGATATCCCGCACCAAGGCCAGCGTAACACAAAGGTCACCCCCCAGTATCGCGATGACGATGGGATTACCCGCCTTTTGTACAGGCGGCCAATTCTTCTCATTGTAGGCTATACCCTCGTCTATCCATCCAATATACGTCCATGCTGTGCCCAAGCTGGTGCCCATAGATACTCCCAGCCTGTCAAGCATGTCGACGGTCTTCTGTGCCCAGGTAAGGGTAGTAGCCGGTTGGCCACGATGGAGATACGCACGGGCGGTGCGCTGATAGACAAGTGCCTTGTCCATACTATCGGGGTCTTCATCCACAATTGCGGCAATGGCCTCCAGGTGCTTAAGCGCCTTGTCCTCCCTGGCACCACCCCAACCGCCAGTATATAGCAGTTGGATATGCATATGCATGGCCACCATATTGTGCTTATCGCCTAACTTCTCGTAGATTTCCAGCGCTGACTCGGCATTACGAAGACTGGCATCGAAATCCTGTTGTGCTGCATTGACAACAGCCAGATTCTTCAACACCTCCGCCTTCTTGGCCAGCTCCTCTTCCATCGTTGTCCTCCCTATTTCGGAGCAACACCCTAAGCTCCCAGCCTCTTCTTCTTCCGCAGCACCTTCTCCACGTCCTTCTTAGCACCGACCCCCTGGAAGATGGCAAGGGCTTCATCCAGGTCGTCATGTGCCTTCTCCCGGTCTGCCTTCCGTCTGCGCGCCAGGTACATCAGCCCACGTTCATACAGCGTCTTGGCTTCATCCCAGGGTAGCTGGTATTGTCTGTTGATTTGAATGGCCTTGTCGAAGGACTCGGCCGCTGTCCTCCAGTCATTCCGCGCTGTGGCCAGCATACCTTTGGCCAGATATATGGGTGCGGGTAGGCCATACCAGTTCCTGTCCGGCTTCATCAGCTCGAAGCCCCTGTCCACGTATTCTGCCGCCTTGTCGGGCTGCCCCATCTTAAGATAAAGCTCGGCCAGCACCGGGAGCACCCACAGCTCGAAGACAACGTTGCCCCCCTTCCGGCAGATTCCTAAGCTTTTCAACAGCAGTTCTTCGGCTTTGGGATGATTCCCCAGCTCCAGGTTAAGGCTGCCCAGGGCAAAGGAACAGGCGTCCACGGCGGCAAGGTTGTTCCTGTCTTTATGGACAGCTATTGCCCATTCTAGATACTCCCTGGCCTTGTCCCATTCTCCCTGGCGCAGATAGTGAAATCCAATGCCGGCAACGTCTTCAAAGGGGCAAATTGCCCCGGTTTCTGCCACTGAGTCCTTGTCCTGTATAGTCTCGACCGCCTGGCAGGATTCCTCCGCCTTGGCAACTTCTCCAGACAGCGCATATATTAGCGCCAGCGGGCGTCTCAGGAAGAGCTCAATTGTAGGTATACCGAACTTAGTCGTCTCGGGGAGAGCTTTCTCCCCCCATTTCCTGGCCATTGGGACATCCCGCACCAAAGCCAAGCTGAGGGTAAGCTGTTGGCCCAGCATGCCGATAACGAGCGGGTTTCCCTTCTTGACGACCGGGGCCCAGACATTCTCATTGTAGGCTATACCTTCGTCTATGAGTCCGGTATAAGTCAAGGCAGTGCCCAGGCTGGAGGCTGCCTTCAGGCGTGTGCCCATAGGCACACCCAGCCCGGTGAAGATGTCCACAACCCTCTGTGCCCAGCTGAGGGCGGTAGCCGGTTGGCCCAGGTGGAGATACACATGTGCCATACGTTGATATAACAGACCCTTCTCCACGCTATCAGGGTTCTCTTCCACCATAGTTCTGGCCGCCTCCAGGTGTTCGAGGGCCAAATCCTCTCTCCCAGTGACACTGTATATGGTCAGGATATCCATATGAGCGCGTAATATCTTTTGTTTGTCGCCCAGCTTCTCATAGAGCTCCAGCGCCGACTCAGCATAGCCAAGGCTAGCATCATAATCCTGTTGTGCTGAAGAGACGAGTGCCAGATTCTTCAATACCTCTGCTTTCTTGGCAAGCTCCTCTTCCATCATTGCCCTCCTTTCTCCATCAGCTTCAGGACAGTTTCATAGTATCGCCTCGCCTGGTCCCAGGCGAACAGCCTGTTTGCCTTGTCCCCGGCCTTCTGAGAGTAATCAATAGCCCTGGACAGGTCATTCCCCTCGAGAAAGTGGTATGCTAGCGCTTCCAGATAGTCGTCTATCTTCTTGCCATATACTTTCTCCACCGCCTCTCCCACCTTCATATGGTGCCTTCTCCTTCTCACTGGGCTGATGTCCTCGTAGAGCACGTCCCTGAGTTGAGTGTCAGCGAAGGCGTAGACTTCCTCGCCCGAGACGTGCCGGTCCACCACCAGGCGAGCCTGCAGACACTTCTCAATGATGTCTATCAATCGGTCTTCATCAAGGCCAGTAACCTCTCTTAGCACCGGAAAACTGAACTCCCTGCCAATCACCGCCGCCGCACTGAGGACGTGGCAGGATTCTTCGTCAAGGCGCTCCAGTTTTTTCCCGAGCATCTCCTTGATGCCTCGAGGAACATGCACCTGAGAAAGGTCCTTGACCATCCAACCTTTTTCCACAGGGTAGACTGCCCCCTCTTCAACCAAAGAGCGTAATACTTCCTCGACAAAGAAAGGATTGCCTTCCGTCTTGCCATAGACCAGGTCAGGCAGCTCGCTGGGAATCTTCTCGCCTAATGTCTGCCGAACCATTTGAAAAACTTCACTAGATGCCAGCCGTTTCAAGGGAAGCGTATAAAACAGTCTCTCCCTGTTCATTTCAGCAACCGTGCGGGAGAGGGAATGTTGGTCGTCAAGCTCCAGGTCACGATAGGCACCCAAGACCAGGAGACGCTCGGCGGTGATAGCCCGCGCCAGGTGGTGCAGAAGCTCCATGGAAGCATCATCGAACCACTGTAGGTCATCGAGTAATAGCACCAGCGGGACCTCTTTGGAGATGTTGACAAAGAACTGGGTAACTGCCTCGTAGAGGCGGACATGTTGTTGCACATTGGGTGCCGATGTTGTAGGTGGGATGGTGCCTAACTTCTCGCCAATATCGGGGACTAATTTCGCCAGCTCCGGGGCAAAGGCGCCCACGGCTTTGAACAGAAGAAGGGGCGGTGCCCAGCGGAAGTACTCCTTGATGATGTCGCTCCAGGGCTGGTAGGGCACAGCTCCCTCCCGCTCGTAACCTCCACCCATGAGACACTGGGCACCCCGGAGTTTGGCGTAACTTCTCAGTTCATAGGAGAGCCTGGTCTTGCCAATGCCAGCCTCTCCTGTGATAAAGACTAGGCTTCCCTCACCTCTTAGGGCTGCATCCAGGCGCGCCCTGATGATTTTTATTTCTTGTTCACGGTCCACCAGCGGCTGAGCCCATCGTGGCTCGGGTGTGGGAATGGCCTCAGCGGCTTTCTCCCCGGTTGGCAACTCCACGGGCGCGGGCCTGGTTTCCGGCGCCTCAATCACAGACTTAAGAGCCTGGGAAAGCTCGCTAGCCGATTGGTAGCGCTTGTCCGGATCTTTGGAAAGAAGCTTGAGTATGACCTGCTCCAGGGCTTCCGGGGTCTCCGGGGCTATCCTTCGAGGCATCATAGGGAGGTCATTGATATGGCTGAAAATGACCTTTACCGGGTCGTCGCCGGGGAAAGGAGGCCTTCCGGTAGCCATCTCATAGAGAACGCAGCCCAAAGAGTAAAGGTCTGACCTGGCATCGCTGTGCTTCCCCAGGGCTTGCTCAGGAGGCAGATAGGCGGGAGTTCCCACTATCACCCCTCTTTGAGTGAGCTTAGGCCCGCCCAATGCCCTCGCCAGGCCAAAGTCCATCAGCTTGGGCAGGCCTGCGGAGGTAATCATGATGTTCTCCGGCTTGATATCGCGGTGAAGAATACCGCGCGAATGGGCACATTCCAAAGCCTGGCAGACCTGGCTACCGATTCTTAGCGTGGTGGCCGCATCACAGCGTCTACCAGGATTAGAACTAATCAGGCCGCTGAGGTTGGGGCCGTCGACGAACTCCAGGACAAGGTAATGGCTCTCGCCCTCCTGCCCAATGTCATAGATGGCAACAATATGCGGATGGGAAAGGCTTGCGGTAGCCTTGGCTTCCTGTTCGAAGCGGGCAAAGGACTCTTGGTCAAGGCCTTCGCCCTTGATGACCTTAACCGCGACGGTTCGGCCAAGTCTGGTGTCCTCAGCTTTGAAGACAATGCCCTTGCCGCCCTCTCCCAGCTTCTTTGCTACCTTGTACCTGCCCCCTTGGAACGATTCAAACACCGCTAATTTGCTACCCCCCCCCATTAGCTGGTCTAGCTGCTCAAACTCTAGTGAGCAATTGCTGCCTGACTAATAATCATACTCTTATATGAGTATAAGGTCAATACTCATTGACCTGACTCTAATGCTTGTCAGTGAGCAACGGGAAAAGATGGCATGTTCATAATATAACCAAGTATACACCTTTCAAGCTGGCTGACTTAAAGCGCCTCTAAGTTGGTTGCAGCTAGGGTCAGGTTTCCGTGACGTCACATTGTGGTATTCTGTCTCCTGTATATCCCGAGCACTTCGTAGCCCTGAGGGATGGAGTATGCCTTTGCCACCTGTATGGCATCAAATCCGGTAACATGCCATCTTCCGTCCCAGCCTATCTCTTTCGCCACCAGAAAGAAATGTGCCATGGCAATGCCCACATCGAGGCGATAGTAGTGCTTGCCATCGCGAACACTATTATATCTCCCTCTGGCATCGGCCACAGCTATTATCTCCCTCCCGTTTACCAAAAATCGCCACGGCTGGACGTTAACCCAGGACGGCGCTAAACGGGCACATTCCAGAGCCTCGAGCAGTTCACTATCTCGAGTATCAAGCGGCGAAGCCCATTCAGAGCCAAAGGCTATTTGATCGAGCGGCTTCCTCTTTCTGGAATCCGGCGAACCCAGGTGAATCAGGCTATGAATAATACGGCCGTAAAACGAGGTATCGGGATAGCCAATCGGAGTCAGTGCGATAACACGCTCATCTTTCTCCAACCCTAAGAAAGTACCAATTCGTTCCTCAATAAACAAGCCACCTATCCAGCAGGTACCGAGACCTTGCCCAGTGGCAAAAAGTATCATCTGCTCCATGCGAAAGCCCATGTTCAACATGAACAACGGTTTTTCCTCCGATGTGGCTATAACAAAGTGCGGCGACGAGCCGAAGAGCCACTGTTTCCCAGTTAAATAGGTCATCCGCTCCGCCACCAGCTTGCCCTCTTGGATTAGATGGAAGCGGACTCTAATATCATCGTCCAGAGCCACGGAGTTTTCACCGGATTTGACCACAGCCTGCAAGATTTCTTCCGGTACAGGTCGCGGCTCGTAGTGACGAACGCTGATTCGCCTGCGTATGGCCGAACGTATACTCATAAGTTACTTTTTATTTGCTACTGCAATCACCCTGACCCTAGCCATCTCCCATCAAGTGAGAGGCAATATGTAAAATTCTCTCTCCCCTGGAGGGAGCTTTTCCTTAAAAGTTCCAATTTTCAAGGAGTTTTGGGGCAACTGGCTCTTTTGCCTCTAAAGTCCAAAAGGTTGGCTCAAGCCCCAATTCATAGATAGACTAAATCAAGACACAGATGTTATGGCGATATAATACAAACCGGCCGGTAGGACTTTACTAAGTTAGGCCGAGTTTGCTAAAGAATATTTTGTTTCTTTGTTCAGAATCTTTCACTATCTTATCCCATGCAAGCACTTCCATGTAAAGTCTATTGTTAGAAAACCACTTGAAGTATCCTAAATCATCGGGCATCCGGATGAAGTCTTTGTCCTTATATAACCAGTCCTTAACCTTGGTGGTAAGGTCGCAAATTAAATAGCCATAAAATGGTGTATTATCATCAACGTATATGTCACGACCTTCTGGTGTTTTATATTTGCCTTCTCTAATACCATTAACATATCTGATTATTTGCTCAACTGGGTCTTCTTCGCTGGATGGATTCGTGAAATCTTCACGTTGGGGTTGCTTAAATTCAAATATAGTAATTGGATTGTTTGCCTCATTCCCGCCCCTATAAGCTTTTCTTTTATTAAATATTAGGAGGTCTGGTCTATCCTTTTCTTCCTTATCCATAGGTTTGTCAGAACTGATGTATTCCGTGAAGTTAAGTTTTTCATCCAGAATCCATAGATTGTGCCCTATATAATCAGTGCTTTCTGAATCAGTTCTCTGAGGGAAAATAAGGCCGTGGATGTCCTTTTCTTTATTGTACTTCCCATCATCTTTTATTTCTAACAAATTTCTCAATAATTCCAAAACAATTTTTCTTAAAGCGACATAATGGGTCAAATCGCTTATTCCTGCCTCTTGGACTGATTCAACTAACTCATTGGCCTTGGCAAATAGTTCTGTTTTGGGGTCAGCTATAATTTTCTTCAATTCAGACTTCGCTGATTTTTCCTTTCTAAATCTTACCTGTTGCAAAGCAGCCTCCATTGCCTGTTCATCTAAGTCAGACGGCAGAGTTGGCCAGTCTATATCTTTCAAGTAAGGCTTGTACCAAGGGGCTGATTCATCAATATACTTTTTGAAAGTATCGTGCCTCTTTTGTCTTCTAGTCTGAACCTCTCCTTTAAATACTGCTGCAACAATATTTGCAGACTGTTTTTCAATAGCGTGCTGCGACAAAGAATAAACAATATCACTCCCTTCAGTTGGGAAATTAAACCTTCCCCTTTCGAAGGTAACATTATCATTGAGATATTTCCCTAAAATATAGGCGATGATTATATAATTTTTACTCGTTTTATCATCCGTCTCAACAAAATCATCTTTAAATTCAGGTATATATTTAGATAATGATGTTTCTGTTACTTGCCTGTTATGAGCTGTTAGGCAAAGCTTACTCGTTATACTGCCCGGATAAATTATCTTGTATATCTTTACTTTAAAATCGTTAGATTGTTCTATTTGACCAGTTGTGAATCCTTTTAATGAAAAGGATTCACTGTGAATATGTTGTATTTCTTTGTTATCTCCAAGCAAATCATTGAGTATAATTTCATTATCGTTTTCTTTTAACATTATTGTTGGGCATTTAGAAGTATCACCTACGAAAAAAACTAGAATCCTCTCAAGTATTTTCTTAGATATTGTCTTCAATTCTTTGTCATAATCGTGTTGCTTAAGTCCTTCCAAAGACAATGTTGTTTTGGTATCAGAAGCACTTATTTCTTGGTCTGTCTCATTTTCGATAATGTCATTCTTTGAACCTAGACTAAACTCTCTCAAATGGTGTTTACTATTACTCTCATATACACTGCTAAATCTAACTCTAGTAAAATACTTTAGGAATATAAATCTTCCTAACCCTTGCCCCCCCATATTTATCTTATAATCCGTGCAGAGCGTGTCAAAAGCATCCCTATTTGGGGGGTTAAAACCAATACCATTATCTTCTACAATGAACCCTACTATATCTGGTAACGCATCAGTTTCAAATGAAGCTTGGGGATTCCTTATAGGTGTGATAACAATCTTTCCATCTGACCTCTTAGTTTCCGATATTGCTTCTATGGAATTCACTATAGCTTCTATAAGTGGACTATAAACAGTGGTTCTCTCCTTTAACGTTGTGTCAACAAATCTTGAAATATTGAAGTTACTCATTTCCCCCTCCCCTTAATCCTCTCCCGTCAAGGGAGAGGACTTGTTGGTTAGCTAAATAAGTTTACCTTCTGTGATTTACCGTCTTTATCTATATGCTCGATGGCAATGGGGAAACCCTTGCCGCCAGCCGTCTTCACTTTGGTCTTAGCGAGCTCAAGCAGGTCCATGGGATTGACGCAGGCCTCAGGTGGCATGAGTATGGCGCCTATTGCCGCCGGTATGCCTGTACCTTCACCCATGCCTTGTCCTCTGGAAGACATCGAGAAGATATAAGTGTTCTTTCCGCCGTCCTTGTACCCCTTAACCACAATCTTGAGACAACCCATAGGCTGGTTAATCCCGGCCTCCTTCATTAACTTCTCCCGCTGGGAAAGTATATAGGCGACGGCAAATTCCAAGGGGATAACCTTGTGACCCTGCACCTCAATCGGCTTCTCATCCGTGATGTCCAGCCTTACCATTCCCTTTATCAGCTCGGCATAAGCCGGCGGCAGCACCAGCCCCAGGTTAGTTACCCTCTTAACGCCCTTCAAATATTTGGGCAGGGTTATGGTCTCGGGATGCGGATATCCATAGACACTGTATGTACCAACATCTTTAAATTCGGTCTCCTCCTCCAATGCCTTTCCACTGTCCTCAAAGAGATTCACCGTGGTAAATTTGCCATCAAGGAACATCGGTATATCTACCTTCATCGAATGAATTCGGTGCTTCACCACCGCCGCCCCTTCAATCTTCTCGCCGCCATGTGCATGGTATATGTCTACCGCCTCAACCTGGTCGAGCAGAGAATCGGCACAGAACCTGACCAGAACATTTGCTACGCCGGGAGAGCTTCCCATTCCGATGAGCGCCGAAACGCCAGCCTTTTTCGCTTTATCATCCATTGCCAGAAGCTTCTCGGTAGCATCAAAATCATCGCAGACATCAACGTAGTTTATCCCGGCTTCTATCACCGCTTTCATTATGGTAGGCCCGTGTTTGTAGAAGGGCCCAACGCAGTTCAGCACAACCGCTGAGCCGCCGATTGCCCTTCTTATGCTATGGGGATTTTCAGCGTCAAGTTCAGCGACAGAGAGCTTAGCTCCCTTGAGTTTCCCGACCAGTTTTCTCGCTGCGGCAAAATTAATGTCAGCGACCGTTATTTCAGAAAATACCCCGCTTGAAGCCAGCGTCTCTGTGGCTATGCTTCCAACTGCCCCACTCCCTCCCAAAATCGTAACTTTAGACATTTCTCTACTCCTTTTCCTTTCAAATCCTGATACCTTTGCTGAATGGGTCTACCCATTCCTTAAGCGCAATGGCCAATTCCTCATGCTCCCTGGCATATTCTGCCACCGGAATACCCTGCATGGTGGCATCGATTGCCTGCCGGAACGCCTTCCCGCCAGCAATAGGACCTTGAGGATGAGCATGGATGCCACCTCCAGAGCCTATCACGACGTCATTGCCCAGAGCGGCCACCACCTGTGGCACCATGGACGGGGTGATGCCGCCGGATGCCATGGGGAATGTCGGCTTCAGATTATACAGCGGGAACGATAAATTCTTGGCAGCATTCTTGAACTTATAATCTATCACCGGCGCTTTTCCATATGGTGCAGGAATGACAACTACATCAGCACCGGCCAGACGGGGCAGCTTGCCCAGCACAAGATGAGAGCTCATACCATGATAAGGCGACATGTAAAAAGCACCAGCCACATCCATGTGCGCTAAAATAGGAACATTGATGCTCGGGTCTTCAGCCAGTGCCTGCATGACCGGAAAACCGACAGCCAGATAATTAATCATCAGCGCATTGCAGCCTAGCTCGACAGCACGCTTGGCAGTTTCGAAGACCTTAGGTATCTTGTCGGTTACGTTCACAGTGTACAGCGTATGTTCACCTGTTTCCTCATAGACCTGCTTCTCGATTTCCATATAGCACTTGACACGTTCCAGCGCCGAATTGAAAGAAGCATCGGCTATCAGTTCATCATCCTTGACGATATCACAACCGCCAGCCGCCGCTTTTCGGAACAATTCAGCTCCAACTTCACATGTATAACCTGTGCACGGCTTTATCATGTTGTTAAGCAGAGGTCGTTTCGGGACTCCCAAAATTTCTCTGATACCATCAATACCGAATTTAGGCCCTTGGAAACCGGCAACGTATTTCTTGTTGAGACGTATGTCCACCAATTTGATTTCGCCACCCATAGAAATATTACCCACCACCGTGGTCAGCAGCATGGGTATCTGTTCACCGATGTTGACCTGAGGATAAGCTACCTGCACAAACCACTGTCTGTTCTGCAGATTAGGTGGCACAGTAGCCTCATAGTCGGGCATCTCATAAACGCCAATCACTTTAGCTATGTGCTGACAGCGGACTTCAGGGGTCTCGCCTGGTACCGGCAACCATGTGCCCGTGCTCTGCTCCACCGCCAGCATGGGAGCTATAAGCGGGATAGGTAGCGCCGCCGGGTAAGAAACAAGATACGTGGCGATAATGTAGTCATCGTAATCTACGCCATCCGGCAGAGCTATGGGCAGACCTAAAATCTCCTGCATTTCCATCTAAACACCTCCTTCACATGTCGTCTTATCGAATCTTTCCTTGTTCAGTTTTCTGTAGAAATCTCGCAGATCAGTATAAACTCTTTGATAAGAATTAAACAGAGTGTCGTAAATTTCGGAATTTTCCGGCTGCGGCTCAAATACCCTGTCTACCTTTACCACCTTCTTCAGCGACTCGAAATCCGGATATATGCCGAGGCCCACCGCCGCCACCAGTGCCGCCCCCACCGCTCCGGCTTCCTGAGGATCGCAGACCGTCTCGATATTCCTGTGGGTTACGTCTGCCATAATCTGCATCCAGGGTTTGCCCTTGGCTCCCCCACCTATAACCCTGAGACGAGGCAGAGGAAACTTGAATTCTTTTTCCACAATTTCCACTATCCACCTGATGTTATAAGCCACGCCTTCATAGACAGCCCGCAGCAAGTGTTCGCGGGTATGCTCAGCGCTCAAATTGAGAAATGTGGCACGAACATAACAATCATCTATCGGAGCCCTCTCTCCATAAATCCAGGGTGTAAAGAGCAAATAATTTGAACCGGGTGTAATTCTGGTAACTTCG
>Ga0214473_10007245_pt1 | contig 13176 bp, 8 predicted proteins | sample RVTome_7_FD_203509 | JGI IMG/M metagenome (GOLD analysis project Ga0214473, IMG submission 203509) | Soil microbial communities from uranium-contaminated site in the Upper Colorado River Basin, Wyoming, United States - RVT98D197 | ecosystem: Environmental > Terrestrial > Soil > Contaminated >...
CTGGACCGGGATCGAAAGGACGTTGGACTTCGTTTCCGTCTCGACGTCCGCCGTCATGGACATGCCGGGCCGGAGGTTCAGTCTGCTCTCGGTGATCCGGATTTTCACCGTGAAGTTCGTGACTTCTTCCTGCGTGCCGAGTCCCTTGGAGCGTGCCGTATTGGCGATTTCGTACACGACGGCGTTCACTTTTTTATCGGGAAACGCATCGATCGCAATGCGCGCGGTATCGCCGATCGACACCAAGATGACATCGGTCTCGCTCACATCGACCTGCGCCTCCATGCGCGAGAGGTCAGCGATCGTCATGACATCGGTTCCCTGAAACTGCTGGGTGCCGAGCACCCGTTCCCCCAGCTCAGAATTGAGCTGGCTGACCGTGCCGTCCATCGGCGAGAAGACGGTGGTCTTCCGCAGGTTTTCATTTGCCTGATTCAATGAGGCTTCCGCCTGCGCAAACGACGCTTTGGCGGATTCGTGCGACGCCTTGGCCTGGTCATATTCCGATGTTGAGACCATCTCCTTCTCGGAGAGGCTCTTCACGCGCTTGTATTCCGCTTCTGCCTTGGTGCGTTGCGCCTTCGCCTGCATCAACCCCGCCGCCCACTGGTCGCGCTGTGCGACGTAGACGTCGGGTTTGATTTTCATGAGGAGCTCGCCCTTCTTCACGCGCTGCCCTTCCTTCACGGGGAGCGCGACGATTTCGCCGCTCACTTCGGGCGAGATCTTGACCTGGACTTCCGGCTGGATCTTGCCGGTAGCCGTGACGACCTGCGTCAGCGTACGGGCCTTCACTTTCTCGACCTGGACCGGGAGTATGGGTTCCTTCTTGCTGCCGAGGAACAGGACCAACCCGAGCGCCACGATGACCAGTCCGATCACCGAAAAGATGATCAGTTTTTTCCTGGACTTTTTCCCGTTGGTAGCCATTCCCGTTGCTCCTTATAATTGTGGAGGGTGCGAAAATTCTGCGTGCTTAATAGGTCCGCTCGCCGAGCGTGTATTCGAGATTCCTGTGCGCGGTAACGTAGTTGTAGACCGCATTGACGGAATTCGCCTGCGCGGAAACGAGGTTCGCGTTGGCGACGAGCATGTCGAGCAGCGTGCCTGCGCCGAGGTTGTAGCGTTCTTCGGCAATCTTGAGGTCTTCGCCCGCCGACACGAGGGCTTTCTGGCTGACTTCATACTGTTTCCGCGCCGCCTCGAGATCCAGCAGGGCCTTTTTCATCTGCGCATTGATGTCCCGCTCGGCCTGCGTCAGGCTGATCTCCGCGTTCCTGCGGCTTGCGATCGCCGACTGGACGGAGTTATTGGTCTGAAACCCGTCGAACAGGTTCCACCGCACGCTGAGACCCCAGTTCACGTTTTTGTTATTGGAGAGGCTGCGCACCTCGTCGCTGGAGAGCCCGTAGCCGGCGAAGGCGCTCACCGAGGGGAGATACCCGCTCCGCGCGACGGTCACACCGGACTGAGAGGCGTTGTATGATTCCACCGCTCCTTTATAGTCCGGTCGCGAGGCAATCGCCCGCTCCACCAGCTGACGGAAGTTTGCGTACTTCGACGAGGTGGCGTCAAGTTCCTCCGCCGAGAGCGCGGTGGAAATCGAGGCATCCGCGAAGACATACTCCCTGCCGACATCAAGCCCTATGAGCGCCACGAGGTCCGCTTTCGCCTTGTCAAAATTGTTCTGCGCCTGGATCAAGGAGAACTCGTCGCCCGCGACCTGCGACTGTTGGCGGTAAACATCGGCAAGCGACAGTGACCCGACCCGGTTCGATTCGGTTATCCGCTCCAGTTGACGCCGGTCGCGTTTGAGCGATCCCTCGCTGACCTTCACCAGTTGCTCGTTCCGCAGGACGTTCAGGTAATTGGCTTCGACCTGGAACACGATCGACTGGCGTGTGCGGATCGCCGTGAACTCCGATGCCACAGAGCGGGAGCTGGCCTGTCCCACCTGCCCCTGCTGGGCGAACCCGTCGAAGAGGGTCCAGTTCAGATTGAGCGCCGTGTTGAAGTTGCTTGTCGTGCTCTTGGATGCCGGTATGACGACGGTTCCACCGCCGAAATTCGCCGTGCTCGACCCGGCGCGGTCGGTCTGGTTCCGATTCCAGCTCCCCGTTGCTGAGAGCGTGGGGAGGTACCCGCCATAGGCAGCGGTCACGCCCGCCTGTGCGGCGTTCATGTTCGCGTCTGCCTGCACGATGCTCAGGTTGTTCTCCAGGGCGGCCCGCATCGCCTGTTCGAGTGTCAGGCTGACAGTTTGTGCCTCCAGGGAGGCGGCGGATGCGCAGAGAACTGCCACGATGGCTGCACTGACGAATCGCATACATTACTCCTTGAATGGGGGGTAGCTGATGGTATTAATTTTAACGACAAATGGGGGTGAAAGTTTCATCGCCGGCCGTTCAAACCGCGCCTTTCCTGCCCAGAATCCCGTCTTTTATAGAGAGGAGGTACGCGAGGGCCGCATCGTGTTCGTTCGGGATTTTGCCGTCCAGGATTGCCTCTTCGATCGCTTTCTTCAGGTTTCCGACGGCTTTCCCGGGCGCAATGCCGCAGACGGACATGATTTCTTCCCCCCGGACGGGGGGTTGCCAGTTCCGCAGGCGGTCGCGCTCCTCCACTTCGGCAATCTTCTGCATCACGAGCTCGTAGTTGCGTAGATACCGGGAGACGAGCGTCGGATTCTTCGAGGTGATATCGGCCCTGCAGAGGATCATCAGGTCCTCGATGTCATTGCCCGCCTCGAAGACCAGCCGGCGCACCGCAGAATCGGTCACCACGGAATCCACGAGGGCCATCGGCCGGAGGTGGAGCCGGACCAGCTTCTCGACGTAGCCGCACTGTTCCATGGGGAGCTTCAGGGCATGGAAGATCTTCTTCATCATTCGTGCCCCGACCTCCTCGTGGCCGTGGAAAGTCCAGCCGGTCCCCTCCTTGAAGGCCTTCGTTCGCGGCTTCGCGATATCGTGCACGAGCGCGGCGAACCGGAGCCACACATTGCCGGAGGTCGCCGCCACGTTGTCCACCACGACGCACGTATGGAGAAACACGTCCTTGTGGTGGTGGTCCTTCCGCTGGTCCACGCCTGCCATCTGCGCAACCTCCGGAAAGACGATGTCCAGCACGCCGGTATCGAACATGAGGCGGATCCCCACCGACGGCGCCGGCGACCTCAGGATCCGGAAAAACTCATCCGCAATCCTCTCCCGGGACACGATGGAAAGGCGTTGAGGCATCGCCCTGATGGCCTCGAGGGCCCGGGGGTCGATCGTGAATCCGAGCTGTGACGCAAACCGGATCGCCCGCATGATCCGGAGCGGGTCATCCTCAAACGTCGCGGCGGGGTCCAGCGGGGTCCGGAGGAGTTTTTTCGCCAGATCGCGCCGCCCGCCGAGGGGATCGTGCAGGACGCCAAAGGTGTCCCTGTTGAGCGAGACGGCCATGGTGTTCACCGTGAAATCGCGCCGCTGAAGGTCTTCTTCCAGCGTTCCCGCGCTGACCTCGGGGCGGCGCGATGCCGCCGCGTACGATTCCTTGCGCGCACCGACGAATTCCACTTTGCCCGACGGGAGCGTCAGCATCGCCGTCCCGAACCGTTCGAACGTGACGGCACGGGCACCTTCCCCCCACTCCCGCGCACATGCGCCGGCGAAGGCCACCCCATCGCCCATCACGAGGATGTCCACGTCCGTGTCCGCCAGTCCCAACAGCGCATCCCGGACGTAGCCGCCCACCACGTACACATCGACACCGAGAGTATCGGCGAGGGCCCCGACGCGGGGGAGCACCGGGTGGGCAAGCGCTATGTGGTCCTGCGCACGCATCACGTCATCGAAAAACTCTGCTGCCCGATCTTGTCCATGATCGCGTGCGCGACCTCGAGCGCGCGCCGGCCGTCCTCCCCTGTGACGACGGGCGGAGTTCCCGTCGCGACCGAATGCGCGAACTGCTCCAGTTCGTAGCGAAGGGCGTTCACCTCCTTCACTTCGGGCTGTTCGTAGACGATTTTCCTCTTGTGCTTCCCGGAGCCGATCTCCCCCAGCATCATGGTCCCTTTCTTCCCCGGCTCGCCCTCGCCGACCAGGCGGAAGACCTCGGCGAGTCCCTCGGAAAAGTCGATGGCGATATAACCGTCCTTCTGGAAAAGGCGCATCTTCCTCATTTTACGCTGGGAGATCCTGCTTGCCGTGACGTTCGCGACGCATCCGTTTTCAAACTGTATACGCGCGTTGGCGATATCGACGCTGTCCGACACGACCGCGACGCCGTTCGCCTCGACCCCCCGGACCGGCGAATGGACGAAGCTGAGGATCAGGTCGATATCATGGATCATCAGGTCGAGCACGACCGCCACGTCGGTTCCCCGCGGATTGAACTGCGCCAGCCGGTGGGATTCCACGAACATCGGCGCAATGGCGTAGTGTTCCAGGGCGAGAATCGCCGGATTGAACCGCTCGATGTGGCCCACCTGGAGGAGGAGACCCCGCCCGGCCGCGGTCCGGCAGAGGAGATCCGCGTCCGCCACGGAATCCGCGATCGGTTTCTCGATGAAGACGTGCTTCCCTTCCTCCAGGGCGCGGCGGGCGACCTCGCAATGCGCGCTCGTGCTGGTCGCGATCGTCACCGCATCCGACTCCTTCAGGAGCGTCGTGAGGTCCGGGGCGGCTTTCGTGCCGAATTCCTTTGCCGCCGCCTGTGCGCGGCCGGCATCAATGTCGTAGAGGCCGCTGAGCCTGACGCCGGAGAGCCCAGCAAGCATTTTGGCATGGAGCGCGCCGAGATGTCCCACGCCGATGACGCCGATGCGTATGGTATCCACGCGAGCTCCTGTTGCTGTCGTCAGCTGTTCCCCTCCGCCGTCCGCGACGGGTAGCGGACGCCCGTCCGAAACCACGACCCGAGGTCACCGACGCTCTCAAAGGCATAGGCCGGAGAGGCCCCGAGCACCCGCTCCCGGTCGTACGAATCCCACAGGGCCGCCACGGGGGTCACTCCCGCGTCCCGAGCCGAGGTAATATCACCGAGGGAATCGCCGACCATCAGGACGTCCGCCGGGGGGAGGGAGAACCGGTCGAGCACCTGCCGGATCCCTTCGGGGTGCGGCTTGTGGCGGCGGACGTCCGAGCCGGAGACGATCAGGTCAAAGTACCCGTCGATGTTGAGCGCTTCCAGTGTGATCAGCGTCGTCCGCCGGCCTTTGCCGGTAAAGACGGCAAGCGGGATTCCCTGCTCCCGGAGGTGTGCCAGCGTCTCCTCGATCCCGTCATGCAGCCCGGCCATACCGGCATGGTTCTCCCGGTAGAAGGCGCAGAGGTCTTCCATTGCGGGCCCGAGCGCCTCTTCACCGACGATCCTTACCAGCGCGCCTTCCTCGGGCGGGCCGAAGAAGGCGATGATTTCCGGCGGCGTATAGCGCCTGCCGCAATACTTCTGCGCGACATAATTGAAGCTGGCGAATATAAGATCGTTGGTCCTTGTCAGAGTACCGTCGACGTCGAATATCACGCCTGCCACCGGACGACGCTCCGCAACGGAGCGTCCCTCACCGTCTGAGTTCATCATACGCTATGGAATATACCAAGAACGGGAGGGAATATCAACGAACTGCGCGCCTTGCACTTCCGCGAGGTATGTAATACCTTGAATGACCATGACGCTCCCTCATCTTCAGAAACAGATCCATCTCCGCAACAAGGAAGACCGCCGGATTCTCGCCGGCCACCCCTGGGTCTTCAGCAACGAGATACGCGAAGCCCGGGGCACGCCGGCAATCGGCGATGTCGTCGAGGTCGTCGCGGCCAGCGGGACGCCGCTGGGCATCGGCTTGTTCAATCCCCATTCGCTCATCGCCGTCCGCATCCTCTCCCCGGTGATCGAAGAGATCGACCACACGTTCTTCCGGGCCCGGCTGGCCGCCGCGCGCGACCTGCGTGAGCGGCTCTATCCGGGGGAAACCACGTACCGCCTCGTGCATGGCGAGGGAGATTTCCTCTCCGGCCTGGTCATCGACCGGTACAACGAGCACTTCGCGGTGCAGACGTTCTCGTTCGGCATGGATCAGAGACTTCCGATGATCTGCGACGTGCTCAGGGAGTTTTTCTCGCCCGCTTCCATCGTCGCCCGGAACGAATCCCCGCTGCGCACACTTGAGAACCTTCCCCTTCACCGGGATGTTCTCTATGGAGAGCCAGGGCCGACGATCATCACCGAGCGGGGGCTCCGCTATTCCGTCGATCTCCGGGAAGGGCAAAAAACGGGGTTTTTCCTCGACCAGCGGGAAAACCGGGGCGTGCTGGAGCGATACTGCAAGGGGGCGCGGGTACTGGATGCATTCTGCAACGACGGCGGCTTTGCGCTGACGGCTGCGCGGGGGGGCGCACGGGAAGTCCTGGGCGTGGATGTTTCGGAGGAGGCCATCGCGCGGGCGCGCGCCAACGCCCTGCTGAACCGCATCGATGGAGTGCAGTTCGAGGAGGGGGATGTGTTCGCGATGCTGGCCAGGCTTTCGGGGAGCGGGGAGAAATTCGACGTTGTCGTGCTGGATCCGCCGTCGTTCACGCGGAGCAGGAAGAACGTGCAGAGTGCCAAGAAAGGATATCGCGACCTGCACCGCGCCACATTACCCCTGCTCCCGTCCGGGGCAATCCTGATGACCGCCTCATGTTCCCACCACATTCTCCCTGAGGTATTCATGGAGATTGTGGACGAGAGCGCCCGGCGATCGGGGCGAAGGTTGCAGCTGCTCGAATGGAGGGGCGCGGCGCCGGACCATCCCTCGCTCCCTGCCGTTCCTGAAACACGATACCTGAAGGCGGGGATATTCCGAGTCCTGTAAACTCTTCTCAAGTGAAGGGCACCTTATGAGATACCTCCCATCCCGGTGGTTCCCCGCGGCCTTCGTGCTTCTCGTGGCCGCCCCCGCAGCGCACGCGCAGCAATACCCGACCGTCCGGCCGCCCGACTCCACATCGCAGGCTGCATTCAACCGCCAGCCCGCCGTCGATCAGGCGCCCCCGCTCAACTGCTGGGGAGTGGACATCCTGATTTCCACGGACGGGTTCGGGCTTGGCACGTTCTACCGGAGGGAATTCACGCCGGATCTCTACGGGTACGGGAGTTTCTCGATCTCCGAGGCCAAGGACGAGCGGGAATTTGAACAGTTCGACCCGTACACGCAGATCTCCTATGTGCCGGGGAAACTGAACAGGTTCCTGGTTCTCCCCCTCATGCTCGGGATCCAGTACCGGTTGTTCCGGGAAGACATCGTGGATTCGTTTCGTCCGTACGTGAACGCCGCGGCGGGTCCCACCATGATCTACATGATGCCGTTCGTGGAGTTTTCGCCCCGTGCGGGGGGCGGCTCAGACGCCAACCAGGTTGATTTCTTCAAGAGCTTAGGGCGGGGGCGCCCTCATTACACCGCGTCGGCGTACGTCGGGTTCGGGGCGAATTTCGGGTCGGATAAATCGAGCGTATTCGGGATTAATTTCCGGTATTACTTTACGTACCTTTTCGGCGACGGGCTCCCCTCGCTCTACAGGACGAACCCTGTGACGTTTGTGCCGGAGGTATCGTCCCACAAGAAGAATTTTGGGGGGTTTTTTATCACGCTGAACGTGGGGATGGGATATTAATGGTGAAAGGCACTGGCGCGCACTCCGGATCTCCCCTAAACCCGTCGAGGCACCAATGCCTTTCAGTGTAACAGCACGCTCAACATACAAAACTCCGTCCGACTCTGCGGTGATGTACATCACTATTCCCGCTCCGGGGTCGAAGGAAGTCAGCGGCCGAGGTGCGGCGCAAGGAACCTGCCCGTGTGCGACGCCGGGTTTGCGGCAAGCTCCTCCGGCGTCCCCGTCCCCACCACTTTCCCGCCATCGCCGCCCGCCTCCGGCCCGAGATCGACAAGATAGTCGGCGCATTTGATGACATCGGGGTTATGCTCGATGATGAGGACCGAATTCCCCGTCTCGATGAGGGCATTGAAACAGCGGAGCAGGCGGGCGATGTCATCGAAGTGGAGACCGGTAGTCGGCTCATCGAACACAAAGAGCGTGTGCCGCTCCCCTGCGGGAAGCCCAAGGTGGGCGGCGAGCTTAATGCGCTGGGCCTCCCCGCCCGAAAGCGACGTGGCGGGCTGGCCGAGCCGGATGTAGCCGAGCCCGACGTCTTCCAGAACCTTCAGCTTCTGCGCAACCTTCCTCCCGGTCGCTTCCTGTCCGAAAAACCCGATCGCTTCCGTGACCGTAAGGCCGAGGACGTCGTCGATGTTCTTTCCGCGGTAGCGGACATCCAGGATCTCCTTCTTGTACCGCTTCCCCTTGCAGACATCGCACGGCAGAAACAGGTCGGCCAGGAACTGCATTTCCACCTTCACCACGCCGTCACCTTCACATTCGTCGCAGCGCCCTCCGGGGACGTTAAATGAAAACATCCCCGGGGCATATCCATGGATGCGGGCGGCCTGGGTCCCGGCAAAGATGTTCCTGATCTGATCGAACACCTGGATATACGTGACCGGGTTTGAACGGGGAGTCCGGCCGATGGGAGACTGGTCGACGAGCTCCACGCCGCTCAGGTGTTCGGCGCCGTCCACCGAGCGGCAGGCGCCGCTCTGCACGCCGGTTTCTCCCAGCGCGCGCTTGAGCCCGCCATACAGAACTTCGTGGACCAGCGTACTCTTCCCGCTCCCGCTGACCCCCGTCACGCAGACGAGCATATTGAGAGGGATCGTCACGTCGATGTCCTTCAGATTATGCTCCCGCGCCCCGGCGATGCGGATGGCGAGGCCGTTCGGGGCACGGCGGTGTTTCGGGACGGGGATGCTGTTTTTTCCACTCAGGTACGCCCCGGTGAGCGACCGGGAATCACGGAGCAGCTCGCTGACGGTTCCCGCAAAGACGATCTCGCCTCCATGTTCGCCCGCCCGGGGGCCGAGATCCACGACCATATCGGCCGCGCGCATCATGTCGGCGTCGTGCTCCACCACGATGACGGTATTGCCCGCGTCGCGGAGGGCGCGGAGGATGCGGATCAGCCGGTCATTGTCCCGCGGGTGGAGCCCGATGCTCGGTTCATCCAGAACATAGACGGCACCCACGAGCGACGATCCGAGCGACGTAGCGAGATTGATCCGCTGCGACTCCCCTCCCGAGAGGGTACTGGAGAGCCGGTCGAGCGTCAGGTAGCCGATGCCCACGTCGTCCAGGTACGCGATGCGCCGGGTCAGTTCGTCCATGATCCTTCGTGCGATGGCCGCCTCTTCCTGCCCGAGGGCCAGGGAGGAGAGGAATCCACGCACTTCCCGGATCGTCATGGCCACGATTACTCCGATGTGCTTGCCGCCGACGCGGACATCGAGCGCTTCGGGCCGGAGGCGCGCCCCGCCGCACGCCGGGCAGGTGGTATAGCCCCTGTAGCGGCTGAGCAGGACGCGGTAGAAGATCTTATACGATTTCTTCTCGAGCATGGCGAAGAAGTCGTTCAGCCCGTCGAACCTGTCATTCCCCTCCATCAGGATGCGGCGTTCCTCGTCGGTGAGATCTGCGTAGGGCACGTCGAACCGGACCGGCGCCGGGCGGGCTCCCAGCAGCGACTTGTGCCATTCCTTGAATTTCGGCGTCGTCCAGGGCTGGATCGCGCCATCGCGAATGCTCCTGCGCTTATCGGGGATCACCAGATCCATCGCTATCCCGACCGCTCTCCCGAATCCCTGGCACGCCGGGCAGGCCCCGAACGGGTTGTTAAACGAGAAGAGGCGGGGATCAGGCTCCTCGTAGTGCCGGTGACACTCTGCGCAGGCAAAGTTCTGGTTGAAACGGAGGATTTCGCCGTTCTCCGGCAGCACGATGCAGGCCAGTCCGCCTCCCGACGCGAACGCTGTCTCCACGGCGTCGGCGATCCGGGGGTTGGCCTTCCCGCCGGTGTGGACAAGCCGGTCGACGAGCACGAGGATGCCCGACGGGGGGAATGCCGGGGGGGGAGGGGCACTGTTCAGGTCGATGATTTCATTGCCGATCAGCAGGCGGAAGAATCCTTCCTTCCGGATGTTCGCAACGGATTCCTGCAGGGGTTCCTGGGGGTGGACCGGGAGGGGGAACGTGACGTAGAGTTTCAGGGCCCCCCCTGCGCGGGCAGAATGCTGATCGAGCGCGGCCTCGACCGTCCGGACAGAATCCCGGGTGACGAGCCGGCCGCACGTGCGGCAGTAGGTCTTTCCGATGCGGGCGAACAGCAGACGAAGGTAGTTGTAGATTTCGGTCGTCGTCCCGACCGTCGAGCGGGGATTGCGCGTGTTGGTCTTCTGCTCGATGGCCATGGCCGGGCTGATCCCCTGGATCAGGTCCACGTCTGGTTTGTCCATGCGTTCGAGGAACTGCCGTGCGTAGGACGAGAGACTTTCGACGTACCGCCGTTGCCCTTCGGCGTAGATGGTGTCGAACGCGAGGCTCGACTTTCCCGAGCCGCTCACGCCCGTAAAGACGATCAGTGTGTTCCTCGGGAGGTCGAGGCTGACGTTCTTCAGATTGTGGACCCGCGCGCCGCGGATCTGGATTGTCTGTTCCATGGGGACGAGAGGTTGCGGCCCGCCGGGAGAGTGCCCCTCTCCGGCGCAGGAAGGCCTTGCTTCACAAGCTACGGCATGCGGCGTGGAAAATCAACCTGTATACCGGGGGGGGGAAGAACGACGAAGCCCCCCCGCTCGAGCGGGGGGGCCTCGGCGAATGACGCCGGAGGGCGCGCTCAGTGCACGATGCCGTCCGTCGAGAACGTCGCGAGACCGTTCGGGCCGCCAACGGACACGCTGAGTGCCACGCGGGTCCCGATGCTGTCGGCGATATTCGTCGTCCCATCGCTCAGCCTGCAGGAGAACGTCGTTGCACCCGGTCCGGGGAAGATCATGTCGTTGAGGGTGATGCCACCGGCAACGCCGAACGTCAGCTGCACCTGGTTGACGGGCGCATTGGGATCCGGGGGAGGCGGAACGAGTGCGAGGACCGAGATTGCCGTCCCCGCTGCCAGCGGATGGCCCAGCGCATCGGCGACCGTAAATGTGAACACCTGGCTCCCGCCGTTCGGGATATCGAAGGTGGTCGGGTTGAAGTTGGAGATCAGCGAGCGGCCGCTCCAGAGGACGAGAATGCTGTCGGTGACGGCAACGCCGGCCTCGCCGAGCGTGCGCGCGACGATGTAGTGGTACCCATCGCCGAAGGCGACCGCCGCATACGCGCCGAACGGCTGCGGATTACCGCTGATCAGACTCACGGATCCCTGGCCGTCGGCGTTCGTGAAGACGGTCGGCTGGATGACGCCCGCGCTGCTTCTGAAATAGACCGCCGTGTTGACGGCAACCGGGTTGCTGTAGCGGTCGCCCACGAGGATCGAGACCGGCGTGCGCGCGTTCGCCACGCCCAGGATGGGAAGGTTATAGTAGGGCGCTGCGATCGTAAAGTGGACCTGGTCCGCGAACCCCGCATTGATCGTAAGCCGCACGGGCGTCGTGGATAGGACGCGGGCGCCGACGGTGCCCGTAGCGACAATCTGGAACACGCCCGAGCGTGTCCCTGCGGTAATGGTGGTGAATGCCTGACCGGCCGCGTTGGTCGTCACCGGCGTCGGCGAGATGTACTCGCCCCCGCCCGGCCCGTTCTGGATCGATATCGTGAGCGTGAGGGCATGGGCCGCGTCGATTGGCAGGCCGAGGGAATCGCGGACCTCAAACGTGAGGAGAGCGGTTTCCAGCCCTCCGACGCCCCGCACGGAAATCTCCTGCGGATTGGCGCCCAGGAACGCGATGGTCTGGGCGAGGCCGCTCCCGCCGCCGCCGCCCGGGTTCCCGATGATCGACCGGGGCGTCATGATGACGGTCGCCGGCGTGATGGAACCGGACTTGATCGAGAACACGACCGTCGTGTCGCGCCACCCGGACTTCGAGAATGCGACAATGACCGACGTGGTTGAGTCGATCGTGAAGGATATCGTGAACTGTCCGTTCGACCCGGTCGTCGTGGACGTGGATCCCCCCGCCAGACTTTGGGCGGTGATCGTCACGCCCGTCAGGGGCGTGGATGTCGTTCTGTCGAGGACCGTGCCACTGACCTGGCCCTCCCCTGTGACAGGACCGGAAGCGGAGTCGCTCTTGCACGCGAAGATCCCCAGTGACGCCGCCGCCAGGAAGACCCCCCAGAGTACCTGTTTCATACCATGATGTCCTATGCGATGAGAGAGAATTGTATCCGGTTAATCGCGTTTGCCGGTAACGTGCTTCTCGGACTTCATCTGTTCTTCGAGCCACCGCTCAAACACGCCGTCTTCCTTCGTCTTCTGGGTGATGCGCTCCTGAAGCGTCGGCACGAGCTCAGCCTTCATCAGAATCACCAGCTCCTTCTTGACGACCTGGTCCTTGTCGTAGCCGAAGAGATAGCGCAGCCCGAAGACGTACCAGGGGAGGTCTTTCAGGAAGGGGAGGCCGACCCGGACGACGCTCGACTCGGAATTGTACAATCCGCCGATGATGGTCTCCTCGCCGTCGAGCAGCAGGAGGTTCGTGTTGGCTTTGGTCTTGTTGATGATCGTGCTGATGGCGCCGGGCTGCACGGAGCTCCGTTCGACCTCGACGATCATATGGACAAAATTGACCCCCTGCTCGCTGATCACCTGCGGGCGCACCTTGCAGATCGTGCCTGCGCTGTAGAATTTGTCGATCAGGTTGCCGGCAAAGTCCCGTTCGCGGATAGAGAAGTCCTGCCCGACCTGGATGCGTCCCTCTTCGCCCGACCGGACGACCAGCTGGGGTCCGCTGAGGATTTCGCCCAGCTCGTAGTTGGAAAAGAGTTTTGCCAGGAACGTGATGTTGGCAAAGCTGACCTTGGGCGTGACCTCGGTTTTAAACACCTCGCTGGACACCTTGTCCGCCCCGGTGAACGTCAACGCCACATCAACGTCCTTCGTGCTCTTCATGAACGACCAGTTGATGCCGACTTCGTCCAGCTTGGTCAGGCTCACTTCGAAGAAGACCGCGGAGATCTTGATTTCGCGGCTCCGGAAGGACGCAACCTCTTTCTGCATGTCGGGCGACCCCGCGGGGGCGCCGCCGCCGCCGGGGCCCGTCACGCCCGCCCTGGAGGCATCGCCGGTGGCGGTCGTACCAGTGAGCTGGATATAGTTCTC
>Ga0214473_10007246_pt1 | contig 13175 bp, 12 predicted proteins | sample RVTome_7_FD_203509 | JGI IMG/M metagenome (GOLD analysis project Ga0214473, IMG submission 203509) | Soil microbial communities from uranium-contaminated site in the Upper Colorado River Basin, Wyoming, United States - RVT98D197 | ecosystem: Environmental > Terrestrial > Soil > Contaminated >...
GGAGCAGAAGATCGTGGTGGTATCCGCATCAGCTGGCGTGACGAACGCTATGAGGGATTTCATCTCGAAGCAGAGGCATGAGAAAGAGATCGACGATTTCCTTCTCCAGATGAAGCTGAGGCATGTCGACATGCTCCCGAAGAAGGACGGTCAGACCCGGAAGGAAGCGCTGGACAGGATAGAAGCCAAGATGACCAAGCTGGAGAGGCTCCTGTACGGCGTCACCTACACCGAGGAACTAACTCCGAGAACGAACGATCTCATACTGAGTTTCGGGGAGAGGCTGTCTTCCATAATCGTAGCCGCGAAGCTCAGTCATGATGGCGTGGAAGCGATCCCCGTGGAAGCAGATGCGATAGGGATGATCACCAACGATCAGCACGGAAACGCCGTGGCCATCCTGGACGAATGCGAGAAGAACATGGGACCCGCGTTGGCCAATGTCGTGAAGAAGAACGTAGTGCCTGTGGTGACTGGATTCTTCGGCATAACAAGAGCGGGTCACGTGACGACCGTGGGCAGGAGCGGTACGGACTACACCGCAGCTGTCGTGTCCTACGCGACCGAAGCAAGACCGATCGAGATATGGAAGGAGGTCGATGGATTCATGAGCGCGGACCCGAAGCTGGTCAAGAACGCCTTCCTGCTTGACAAGCTGTCGTACGAGGAGGCGGCAGAGCTCGCCTACTTCGGGGCACAGGTCCTGCACCCGCGCGCAGTCCAGCCAGCTAGGCTGAAGGGGATCGAGATAGTCATCAAGAACCTTTTCAAACCCGAATCGCCCGGGACGGTGATCGGGAAGAGCAAGCATGCCAGGAAGGACATCATCAAGAGCGTCTCGTACCTCCCGGACGTCGCCACGCTCAAGGTATACGACACGGGTGCTGGGTACAAGTCGGGATTCCTGGCGGACATAACCGCATGCCTTCACAAGGCGAACATCAATATATTCTCAGCAACGACGTCACAGACATGCGCTGCTATCCTCATCGAAGAGGCCGACATCCCGAACGCGAAGAAGGCCATCAAGGGGATCATAGGCACGGTCGGAGAGAACTACGAGGTAAACCCTGGAATGGCTTTGGTCTGCACGGTCGGAGAGGGATTCGGGCAAACAAAGGGAATTGCGGCAAGAGTATTCAACGCGGTCGCTGCTAAGAACGTCAATGTCGACCTGATTTCCGCGGGCGCTTCCATGGTCGCATATCACTTCACAGTCGACAGAAAGGACCTCAAGAACGCGATCGTTGCCATCCACGATGAGTTCTGGGGGAAGACCCTGAAGGAGAACACCTCAGACGGGCCGGTCTCCTAGGCGACCCTTACGAATGTGGAGTTGAACGCGGAGTTGCCGCCATACTTCTGGACGAAGTCCGTTGTGAGGAAGTTCACGTTCTTACCATTGCTCAACTTCGGCCAGAGCACAGAGTAAGTGAGCATAACGCCTCTGGGGACTGTATCCGATATCTCGGCTCTCACTGTCCATTCTCCGAGCTCGTTCGCGAGGGTTATCATCGCGCCGTCCTCGATCTCATCTTCCTTCGCATCCTGCCCATTCACGAACACGACGGGCTTGATCTCCGGCCTAAGGAGATGGTATTGCGACCTGACCAGGAGCGTGTGGACTGGCGTCAGCAGCTGGTATGGCAGGCGCTTCTGGACTTCAGAATGGGAAGGGAGCCCGCCCAGGCCGTCGGCAACGGCAGCCGCCGAGTACAGCTCTATCTTCCTCGTGGGAGTCGTGTATACGAGCCTGTTTGGGACCTTGAACTTCAGGAATCCTTTCTTCTTGAGGTCTTCGAACGACCCCTCGAACCCTCTGCTCTTCGAGATCAACGTTCTTGCGATCTTCTCGTCGTCCTCGAACAACTCCTTCTGGCTGAGTTTCATAGAGCTAGCCAATGCCCGGAACAGTTCGCTGTTGCTCTTGGCCTCGCCCAGTGGCTCGATGGCCTTCTCGTTGATTGACAGATACTGGTGAAAATAGGATGCATGGATGTCGAAGTGCTCGAAGAAGCTCGTTGCGGGCAGCACTATGTCTGCGTAGTCCGCGGTGTCGGTCTGGAACATGTCATGGACCACGGTGAATATGTCCTCACTGGCAAACCCCTTGCGAACAAGCGACTGATTGGGGAGCGTCGCAAGCGGGTTCGAATCATAGACGAACGCCATCTTGATCTTGCCGGTCTCGAGCGTCCTTCCGAGATCCACCATGTTGTGATAGATCTTCTTCCGTGAGGTCAAGCTCCAGCCTTCAAGGTAATCATTGTCGAAGTCGTCTAGATCAGTGGAGTAGAAGAAGCCTCTGTTCTCGCCTATTACAGCGGGCAATGCGCTAATGGCCCGGATCATCTCCCCGCCGTTCTTGTTCCTCTGCATGCCATAGCCCATCATTATGCAGTTCGGGCGCAGCGAGACATAGTCCGCTATGAAATCCTCCATGTCTCGCTTCGACAGACCCGTGATCTTGGCCATCTCGTTGAGGTCCCATTTCTTCGAGATCTCTATGAGCCTGTCAAAACCGGTTGTGTTCTTCTTGAGGAATTCCTCGGGGTAGAGCCTGTTCTCAATTATGTGGTTGATGCAGCCAAGCGCCATTGCTGCATCGGTCGTGGGCCTGATCTGGAGATGGATTCCAATCTCGGCCGTTGCTGTCCTTATCGGATCGATGACATAGACCTTTGCGCCGTGCTTCTGTGCCTTCTTGATAATCTCGAAGCCGTGCGGGCTGCTCCATGCCGGGTTCATTCCCCAGACCACAATGAGCCTGCATTTCTCGATCTCTTCCGGCAGCATCCCCAGGTTAGAACCGTAGACTATCTGAAGCGCTCTGTCGCCGGCTCGTGAGCATATCGTATGCTTTATTCTAGAAGCACCAATGGCGTTGAAGAATCTAGTCGGGAAATGCCTCTGGACAAAGCCCATGGTTCCAGCATAGTCATACTGGAGAATCGAATCCGTTCCATATTTTTCCGAGCGCGTCCGGATCTCGTTCGCGATCTCGTCCAAAGCTTCCTGCCAAGTGATTCTTCGGAACTTGCCCTCGCCCTTCTTACCGTCCCTCTTCAAGGGGTACAGAACCCTCTGCTTCGAATAGACATATTGCATGAGGTTCTGTCCCTTTGGGCACAGGAACCCCTGTGTGAATGGTTGCTTCTCGTTCGCCTCGATGGAGTGGAGCCTTCCGTTCCTTACTCTGGTGACTATGGAACATGTATCGTAACAGTCTCTTGGGCAAGTGTTGTATATGTACAAATGCTGGCCCTCCGGGACAAGATGCTCTAATATGTAGCTGCGCTACTGGATGAGCCTACGTGGATTTATAAATTCCCCGGCCAGCAACTTCACCAGAGTTCACCCATTGAAGCTGACATGGCATATCGCAGAGGACGTCGGCTTGTGGAGTATGGTGACCGTGTAGGTGGTCGATGCAGAGAACGGGGCTGCGCTGCCTGTCGTTAGGGTGAAGTAGTCACCCTGGTTCACGTTGCCGTTGCCTGCGAGGTCTGTGACGTTGCACCAGACGTTCGCTATCGGGCCAAGAGCAACGGCCGTAAATGATTCCCTAGCTGAGGTTCCGTTGTCCAGATCAGCGGCCACCGGCGACCAGGTCGCGGTGTTGCCATTCGGTTCCTGGAGCAGGATTATCACGTCGCTCCATATGGTGTCGTAGGATATGGGCGAGAACGTACATTTCACACCATAATCCACGGTCGTCTTCGTCAGGCTCGACGTTGGAACCCCCGGGTTGACGGAGCCAAAGCCAAGGGTCAAGATATAGAGAACGGCTGCCACGCCGACGATGATTAGAATACCGACGATGGCAAGAATGATACATATTCTGCCAATGTGCTTCGACTCTGGATCCGGCCTCGTGTAATAGATTGCGCCAATAGTGAATCCGACTAGAGGGATGATGAGTGATAGGATGTAGAATAGGATCCTCATCCCTCCACTGATGATCGGTTGCTGTTGCGCAGGAACCATAGCTATCCTATAGTCGTGCCCGCAGTAAGGACACACGTTCGCGTCGAACTGGATGGCGCGCCCGCAGGACACACAGTGCCTCGACCCAGGTGAATCTTGAGAGGGGGCAACCGAATCCAGCCGACCGCCGCATTTGCTGCAAACCTGACATTCATCCGGGTTGTTGGTGCCACAACTCGCGCATTTCATTGCCATCTTCCCACTATGAGAGTTGATTTGGCAGTCAATAAGGTTTTGGATAGAGGCATGTCAGCCTTGCCTTCTCACCATGACTTGCCCCATCTGTTCCTGCAGTATATCCCGGAGAGGCTTTTTCGCTTTCTAGCGGCTGGTACAACAGCAGGATAACCGAGCGTCATACATACGGGCACATCCCGTTCCCCAGGGATACCCAGTATCTTCTTCAGCTTATCCGGTTCGAAGTCACCGATCCAGCAGGTGCCCAGGCCCAGCTCTACCGCCCTAAGCGAAAGGTGATCGAGAGCTATAGCCATATCAACTGCAGAGTAATATGCGCCAGGCTCGCTGACTCCCACAAGGAATGCCGAGCAGCCAGCTACGAATTTCTGGTTGCCGCAAACAGGGACCAGCTCCCGCTTCGTTTCATCATCGGCGACAACCACAATGCTCCACCTCTGCCGATTCATCGATGACGGTGCGAGCCTCGCAGCATCAAGCAGATCCTCAAGGATGTCTTTCGGTATCTGGCTGTTCTTGTATTTCCTAATGCTTCTCCGCGCCGTGATTGCGTCTCTGACTTCCATCGCGCTCACCTACTTGACGAGCTCACCGATGACCCTGTACTCTCCCCAGTAGAGCATCATGTCCGCCTTGTCGTAGGCGTCGTCCTTCCTCGCCGCTACTATCTCGCCTATGAACCATGTGTGGTCCCCAGCGTCGACCTCCTTGACCTTGACGCACTCGATGTTGACCGGACATTCGGAGATGAGGGGCGCGGATATCTTCTGTGCCTTCTCCCTCGTCAGCCCAGCAGCTTCGAACTTGTCCACGCGCCTTCCGGACTTGGAGCCGCAGATCTCGGTCTCCTTCAGCAGGTTCCTGTCCGGTATGTTGACGGCGAAATCCTTGCTCTCATTGAACAGATGATGGCTGAAACGCTTGGGTCCGATCCCGACCCCGATGTAAGGCGGTCGGAATGAGAATACGTGGCACATTGCCAATGTGATTATGTTGTCCTTCTCCCCTCCAACGGTGCCCAGGACCACCGGAAAGCCTGAGAAGCAATCCTCCGCGTCGTCAGCTGATATGCTCTGTTTCATGTGAATCCCCAAACTATAGCAACCGCACAAACCTCATGTGCCTATTCGCCAAGAAGCCTCTTGTAGTCGTCAGCAGACATGAGAGCCGACAGCTCGGCTGGGTCGCTCATTTCGACAACGGCCATCCATCCCTGACCATACGGATCCTTGTTAAGGAGTTCAGGAGAATCAACCAGCTTTCCATTGGAGTCCTTCACGACACCAGACACCGGGGAGAACACTTCTGAGACGGTCTTGACCGATTCGACATTGCCCAGAACTTCTCCCACCTTTACATCCTTATCTGCAGCCGGAAGTTCCACGAACACTATCTCCGTCAGCTCAGTCTGAGCGTGATCCGTGATGCCTACACGCGCCAACTTGCCCTCCACTTTGACCCACTCATGGTCCTTGGTGTACTTGAGGTCCGGCAGAACGACTGACATATCTGGCCTCCCGATTGAACGCATGATGCCGTTATCCGAATTTATACCTTCTCCCTGGGCAGGCAACGGGTTGCGGCTCAGGGTGGAATGGTGGTGTTCTGAGTGATTGCATCTAGCTCTCTGAGGGCCTTTTGCGCAACGCGGCCGCGTCAGCCAAGCCGGTCCTGACCTTCTCGGGCTTGCTCAACAATACGCAGATGCTACATCTGTCAAGTCCTCTTGGCACGCCTGGCAGACTCAATGAGATCAACGCCTCGGCCTCGCCCAGAATATGGTGAACCTCACCATATTGCCTTTCTGGAGAATTCCGAGCAACCATGAGGATTGTTTGCAAGGCACAGCAAGGATTATCTACGGTCAACCTGATGCGCGCAACACGGTGAATATCGTGATAGACCAGCAAGCAATGAAATTCCTCGAAGAGCTGACCAACAGTTTCGGCCCATCAGGGTTCGAAAGGGAACCTGCAAGGATCGTCAAGACATACGTGTCGAGGTACTCCGACAAAGTCTATACAGACAAACTCGGCTCAGTGATGTTCAGCAAGAGAGGGACATCTGACAGCCCGGTCGTGTTGCTCCCTGGGCACGTCGACGAGGTCGGATTCATAGTATCATCCATCAACAAGCACGGATTCCTGACGTTCAACCCTCTTGGTGGTTGGTTCGATCAGGTTCTGCTGGGACAGAGGGTGCTTGTGAAGACCGACAAGAGCGTACTGCCCGGTGTAATCGCAGCGAAGCCGCCTCACCTGATGCCGGCAGATGAGCGATCGAAGGTCGTCGTGAAAGAGAAGATGTTCATCGACATCGGGGCTTCGAACGAGGACGAGGCGAAGGCCATGGGCGTCAGGATTGGAAACCCGGTCATCCCGGATTCGCATTTCTCGACAATGGACAAGAAGGTCTTCAAAGACGGCAAGAGGAAGGGATCCGACACCATCGCCATTGGAAAGGCCTTCGATGACAGGATCGGAGCATGGACCGCGGTAGAGGTCGTCAGGATGCTGGCAGAGAAGAATATCAAGCATCCGAACATGGTGATAGGGGCCGCGACGACGCAGGAGGAAGTTGGGCTTAGGGGCGCGCGCACGACAGCCTACGTTGTGAAACCTGATGTATGCCTCACGCTTGAAGTCGACATCTCCGGAGATGTTCCTGGCATCGAACCGAACGAGGCCCCTACCAAGATGGGGTTGGGCCCCTCCGTCGGGACCTATGACAGCTCGATGGTCCCGAACCAGGGACTTGTGGACCTTGTAATCAAGACCGCAAAGAAGCGCAAGATACCTTTCCAACTCTCGCAGATGGCAAGAGGAGGCACCGATGCAGGGGTGATCCACATCGCGAATGCGGGCTGTCCGAGCATCGTCATCGGCGTCCCGACAAGGCACATACACTCGCACGTTGGATTGTTGAGCATGGCCGATGCTGAGAACTGCGTGAAGTTGATCATCGAGCTTATTAAGGTGCTTGACAAGAAGACCGTCGCGGCTTTCACAGAGGTATGAGTCGAAGATGGCCCGGAAGTCCTATTCGCTCGATCCTGTACTACTGAAAGACCTCACAGAGGCGAAGGCAGCCCTTGCGAGACATGGAATCGTGATCATCAGGGGGGTGGAGACCGACCTTGAGCCTGCAATCATGGCAGAGGTCAAGGACTCAATGGCATCATCCCCCAGGAGACTCGCGCAACTGAAGGACGAGGAGCTGGACAGATACGCGGAGTCCATGCGGAAAGCGGCGTTGGGGTCGGCATACGAGCTCAAGGATCTCTATACGCGGCTGCTCGCGAAGCTGGGAACTGAGTTCCTTGGGGAGCTTGTGAAGGAACTCGAAGGGATAGACCAGCTGTTCAAATGGGAGAGGATATCGAGATCCGAGCAGCCCGTGAATGAATTCCTCGAGAGCAAGGGATTCCGTCCGATCGAGCTGACCGGGCCAGAGGCGCTTTCTGACGCGTTCAAGGTCGAGCTTGAGGAGAGATGGGAGGCCGCTTTCACCAGATTCAAATTGCTGGCGGAGCAGGCCGCTGAGGAAATAAAGCGCCAGGAAGAGGAAGAGGCGAAGCGCACGCCTGTCGACGAGTCGAAGAAGGGGCGCAAGAAGGTGTAAGTGCGATGGCCGTCCTCTCAGACACAGATATCCTAGCCATGCTCTCTGACGGCAATCTCAAGATTGAGGGATACATGGAGAAGAACCTCACGCCGAATGGTTATGATGTGACTATCGAGGAGATATGGATACCCTCCATCGATAAGAGGTTCAAGGAGGGGACCGTCAGGGTTCCGGGGAACTCATGGTTCGTCATCGGTACCAAGGAATACCTCGTCCTGCCGCACACTCTCGTGGCCGAGATATGGATCAGGACCACTTGGGCCCGCAAGGGCATATTGTCTTCTTTTGGTAGAATCGATGCTGGGTTCAATGGGAACTTGACTTTTTCCGCATACAACGCCTCGAAGGATGAGGTTGAGGTCCTCATTGGCGAGAGGTTCGCGCAGGTAGTGTTCGAGGAGTTACGCTCGCCTCCGAAGAAGAGCTACAAAGAACGGTCGGGAAACTACCACGGACAGAGGGGCATCACATTGTCTCCCAAGAAGGATTGAGACGGAGGGATTTCCCAGCTGGTCAGCCCAGTGTCGGAAGATATATCCCAACGAATCGACTACAATTCAACGTAAATAATAATCCCTTCTGAGACTATCACCGGTGTCGTTCATGCTGCTTTCCGAGATAGACAGAGTGGTTCAAGAGTCGGCCAGGAAACTGCTGCAGGTGTCAGTCCCGCCAGTCAAGTACTGGTTGCTGGTGGACACGCTCGGCAAGGATGAGAGTGACCCACTCGTGCAGAGGACCATCGCCGAGTGCATGACGTACCCACCGAAGGTGAAACTCCTTAGGACTCAGCGGGAGGACGGAACCTGGCCGATACCCAAAGCAAGAAAAGCAGAGGAGGATGCCGGCCCCGGTCCCCCAGTTGGATGGACATACATCACAATGCTCCGGAACCTCCAATTGTTGGAGGACTGCTGCACGACCAAGAATGAAGGTCACATCTCCGCGGCCCTCGAGAAGATCCTGAGCTGGCAGAAGAAGGAAGGGTACATCCTGGGTCCCAAACACGACACCTTTCCGCTCCCCCATTACAACGGATACGCCGTGAGAAACCTCCTCATCTATGGAATGGAGGACGACCCCAGAGTGAAGAAACTGGCTGACTGGCTTCTGAGCATACAGAGGCATGACGGTGGTTGGGTGATCCCGTACCTTGAAGATGTCAAGTACTTGCCAGAGTACCGACAAATGAAGGTGAACGATTTCATGCAACTGGTGCGTAAAGGCGACACTCCAAAGTCCGACCCGCAAGGATTCAGGGATGTCCCGAGCTGCATCTGGACAACCATGATGGTTGTTCGCGGACTTGCCCGGGGAAAAGAATACCGCCGTAGGAGAGAGCTACTGAAGGGCGCGAACTTCTTCCTCGACAGGTTCTTCAAGAAGAACCCGCACGAGGCTTACTATCATTCGGAGAAGAACTGGACCCATCTCAAGTACCCGCCCTATCCCGGCAACGGCATCAGCGCTCTATATCTGCTGACTATCCTTGGCTATGGTCCAGGCGACGAGCGCATGGAGAAGCCTATTCGATGGCTTCTGAACGCCAGGCACACAGATGGTTTCTGGTGGCAATCTGATAGACCACATGCGCAGAAGGACCAGTGGATCACTGGCTTCGCAGTCGATATCCTGAACAGGTATTCAAAGAACCGATAGCATTTATTACGAATCAGAGGAACTGCAAATCGAGGCCGTAGAAGGTCATGGTTGGGGAGTAGCTCTTGACCTTCCTCCTAGCCAGCTCCTTCATGACCCTTCCCTCTCTCCTTGCGGTATCTGCAATCTCGTCGAGTCTCGGTTGTAGTGCGGTCTCCTCAATGATCTCGTAGTAATGGATCGTGCCGCCAGGCTTCAGGGCCCTGAGCGCGTCAGCGACGAATCCGTTCGCATCGTGCGGTAGGTTCATGATTATCCTGTCCGCCTTCTCCAGCTTGGCAATCTCCTCCCTCGCATCGCCCAGGATCGGAGTTACAGCCACCGCCTTGTTGAGCGCGATGTTCTCCTTCATGAATCTGAGCGCCTCCGGGTTCAGGTCGATGGCGTAAACGACCTTTGGAGAGCGGGTCTTGGCAATCAGCACTGAAAACGGTCCGATGCCCGCGAACATGTCGATGACTACCTCGCCCGCTTCAACCTGTCTGGCGACGATCTCCCTCTCAGTGGCCAGCCTGGGAGAGAAAAAGACCTTAGCTACGTCCATCCTGAAGGTCATTCCGTACTCTCTATGGACGGTCTCCGTCGTCTTATCCCCGGCAACTATCTTCACGTTCCTGGTCCTGAATTCGTCCACAATCCCTGAATCCATGCAAACGGTCTTTATTGCCTTCTGAGTCGCGATGATGGCTTTGCCGATTTGAGGGGCATACGGTGCCACCTCATCGGCCATCTTGACCAGCGCGATGGAACCGAGCGTGTCATAGGATGACGGAAGCAATGGTCTGAGCTCCTCTGGAACGTCCACGAGCAACCGGTAGTCGGTCACCTGCTCCTCGACCTCCTTGAAATCCGTCGTCTCGACAGGGTATCCGAGGTCGATCCTCTGTGATATGGGCAGGTAGACGTTCTTCGCATCTGAGCGGATTTGGAGATCCCTTCGCAGAATGCTCTTCTCGAGGAGCCGGCGCCGAACGGGTTCGGCCTTCTTCTTCGGGACAACTAGGCAAAGGGAGTCCATCGAACAAGCAAATCAACCTATTCGATAGATAATGCAATCGGAGTCCGGACCCATGGAAGGTTACTTCAATCGGATGGGGGATTCACGGACCGATTGCGATGAAAGGCGAGCTGGTCTTCGTAGGCCTGGGCCTCCACGATGAGGAGGGTGTAAGCGAGAAAGGCCTGAAGGAGATCCTCTCCGCAGACCTAGTTCTCGCGGAGGTCTATACATCAGGGCTGTCCGAAGGATCACTGGACAGACTGGCAAAGAGGTCCGGAAAAAGGATTGAGCTCCTTGACCGGGCGACTGTCGAAGACGGCAAGAGGATCTTGGAAGCGAGCGAGAACAAGAGAGTCGTCCTGCTCATCGTTGGAGACCCAATGACCGCGACGACACATGTAGACCTCCGCTTGAGAGCAACCGAGGCAGGGATAGAAACACGTGTTGTTCATGGCGCGTCGGTCTTGACCGCGGTTCCTGGACTACTCGGCCTGCAGCACTACAAGTTCGGAAGGACAACGACGCTGCCGTTCCCACAGGAGGGCTACTCGCCAACAAGCCCTTACGATGTCATAGATGAGAACTTGTCCAGGGGCCTTCACACGCTTGTTCTCCTCGATATTGATGCCGAGAACTCCCGATACATGACGGCCAATGAGGGGTTGCATCTGCTTCTGGACATGGAGAGGCGCGTGGGACGTGGAATCATTTCGCAGAGCACTCTGGTATGCGCCGTCGCGAGGGCGGGATCGCGAGACTGCATGGTCAGGGCTGGCACTCTAGGCGACCTCCTGTCGACCGACTTCGGACCTCCCCTACACACAATCGTCGTGCCCGGAAAGCTCCATTTCCTTGAGGAGGAGGCGCTACGGGCGTTCGCTGGGAGGACTAGCCCTCACAGGTGAACCGGCGTGATGAACAAGAGCATCTGGACTCGGATCCAACACGCAGTCGAGGCCGGAAGGAAGAGTAGGGTTGGGATGGAGTGAGTAGCTTCTCCCTGTCCGTGTTCTATCACATTCTGACAATCTCTTGCTTCACGACGAGACCCTTCGATGGGAGGCGAGAGATGAACTTGTCTGGAGGCAGTTGTTCCGGGACGACCAGGCCCTTCTCCCGCACCTCACCTGCGATCAGCATCTCCGTCGCGACAGCCCCGCCCACTCCGACAAGGTAGCCCGTGGCGTTGCTTCCGCAGAGTTCATATGCCTTCTCATGGGACATCATGGTCCAGGTCTTGACTTTCGTCCTCTCACGGCCCTTGAGCCCAACGACTTCGACCATTATGCAGGCGTAACCCTTGACCTTCCCGGCCAGGTCCACCGGTCGAGGTAAGAGAGCAACCACTACGTCCAACGGCCTCACTTTGACGCCCTTGACATCGACCTCTTTCAGGCTGTGGAGACCCATCTTCCTGAGCATGTTAGCAGTCTTCGCGAAGTTGTCGTCTATTGCTATCTGGAAGTCGGCGTGCTTGATGCCTTTGATGAACCTCGGCATCAGGTAGGTCTCCTCATGATTCGTTTGGTAGACGGGAAGAGGGCCAAGTGGTGGCGGGAAATCATAGATCTCTCTGTGGCTGAGCGGAGGCACATAGGTCATCTTCCCATTCTTGAAAACGGCCGCGGGGACGGTAACTTCCTCGAGAAGGTCTATGGGGGACCACAGCGAGAAGAAGTCGTGGCCCTCCGCGACACCACTGTCGCCGTCCTTCACGTGCGCCTCCTCAACCACGTCCAACTTGCTTGCTCCGTGGACTGCGAAGACATCGGAGATGCCAGGATCCTCCCCTGTGGAGGTGAGAGCAGTCATTCCCGCATCCCTACACTCTGATCTGACTTTCTCGAAATCCTCCATCGATTCCACAGGAAGGCAGAAATCCACATAGTCTATCCCCAGGTCGATGGCAGTGTCCAGAACCTGCCTGTTCAGCTGCCAAGGCAATGAACTCACGACTATGTCCTTTCCTTTCAATAACCGTCTTAGATCCCTGGGATTAGTCCCGTTCACCTTAGCCGTGGAGATCTTTCCGCTCTTGATCCTGGCGGCCATCGCCTCGGCGGCATCGGTCTTTGCGTCAGCAAGGACCAGCTCATCCACTTTGGGGTTCCTTTCGAGTTGTTCCGCACACACTAGCCCTGTTATTCCACATCCGAGCTGAACCACTTTCGTTCTTTCGCCCTCAGGACCCCAATCACCCTGGCAATAGATAGTGGTTTCCGGTTGCTCTAGTAAACCATCATAAAATTCGATAATTAATATTATAATTTCCTATATTTTATTCTCTGTAAGGGAATGAGCCGTCCCGGTCATCTCTTCCTGCAGAGCAAGATACTAAGTCGAATCCTTTCTCCCAGGGATGGGTCCGCATACGTGCCCCAGAGTGTCTTCGCTCCGGGCAACCTCTGCTCGATGCCGACGAGTATCTTGTCCATCTCTTTGTCCCAAGGATCGGCAGCGGAATAGACGGCCACGGCGGCGGCCGCTTCATTCAGGTCGTAGTCGAACCATGGCGAGCTCATCGCCTCATCAACAACTCTCTCGACACGACCGTCTCCTCGGGCTAACCCAAGCCCGAATCTCCCACAGGTGGCGTCCCCGACGACCTGCTTGAAAACGCTCAGGTCGTTCCTGGCCATTGTCTTTGAAAGGTCCATTACCGGCCTCAGCATGATACTGTTCAGGACACCGAATGCCCTCGAGAGCG
>Ga0214473_10007247_pt1 | contig 13174 bp, 8 predicted proteins | sample RVTome_7_FD_203509 | JGI IMG/M metagenome (GOLD analysis project Ga0214473, IMG submission 203509) | Soil microbial communities from uranium-contaminated site in the Upper Colorado River Basin, Wyoming, United States - RVT98D197 | ecosystem: Environmental > Terrestrial > Soil > Contaminated >...
TGCCGTCGCGGTTATAGAGGCAGCGAAGCCGATCATGCCCCGGCAGCGCCCGGCCGAGATGCCGGGACGACTCGGTGTAAGGCATGTGCCCGGTCTGGTCGAGCACGGTGAAGGGGTTGGCGGTGAACAGGTCCCACAACCCTCCGAGCTGCACGAGGTCGCGGCTGGTGCGCACGTCCCAGGAGATGATCGCCGCCATGGCCTGGAAGATCGGGTCGGTAAGATAGCCATGGTGATCCACCGGGAGGGCGATGACGGTCTTCTCCAGGATCTGGTCCGCCAGGACCACTCCGAAGGCGAAGGTCTCGTTCGAGGCGAACTTCCCCTTCATCACGTCGATGAGCCGGTTGGCCTCGAAGGGGAAGTAGCCGTGAACGGTCAGGAACCGCTCCCGGAACGCCTCGGAGCGGAAGAGCACCGCCAGCTCGCCGGTGGTGTGGGAGGAGGTGTTGGAGAAGATCGCCGCGATCCGCTCCGGATCCAAGGTCTGCTCCAGGACCTCGAAAATCTTGGCCTTGACCTCGCTTCGCTCGGTGGCCACCTCCCAGAGGATGTCGGCGTCGGCCAGGTCCTCGTAGCGCTGGGTGTAGGTGGTTCGCCCCGCCAGGGCCTGGGCGTCCTCCGGACGAAGCTGCGAGGCCGTCACCCGTTGCTGCCACATGCGTGTCAGCCGATCTCGGGCCCGCTCCAGGGCCTCGGCCTGGACGTCCAGGAGGACCACCTGCCAGTCGGTCTTACTGAGCAGGTCGATGGCAATCCCCTGGCCCATGGTCCCGGCGCCGATGATGCCGATCCGGCGGACCTCGTTAACCCGCCGGACCGCGGCCTCCATCGACCGATCCCCGAAAGAAAAGGCGCGTTTCATCTGATCCGTTCCTCACTCGACGGCCCAAGCCGAGCGCCGTCTCCCCCGCCCGGGGTCCCTCCGGCACCCGCTCGAACGTTACGCTTGCTCCGTGTCACGGAGGATGACGGCGACGCCCTGGCCGCCGCCGATGCACGCCGAGGCGCACCCGTAGTGGACCCCGCGACGCTGCATCTCGTACATCAAATCCGTGAGCAGGCGTGCCCCCGTCGCCGCCAGGGGGTGGCCGATGGCCACCGCCCCGCCGTTGACGTTGGTGATCTCCCGAGCCAGCCCGAGTTCCTTCTCTACGCCCAAGTACTGCGCGGCGAAGGCTTCGTTGATCTCCCAGAGCCCGACGTCGCCCGGCTCGAGTCCGGCGCGAGCCAGGGCCTGACCGATCGAGGGCACCGGCCCCCGCCCCATCACCCGCGGCTCGACACCGGCCACGCCGTAGCCGGCGATCTCAAACCGCGCCGGCAGGTTGTGCCGTTCCGCCGCGGCTCGGCCGGCGATGACGAGTGCCGCAGCGCCGTCACTGATCTCGCTGGCGTTGCCCGCGCTGACCAGCCCGTGGGGGGTGATCCCCGGCAGCCGGGCCAGCACCTCCACGGACGTCGTGCGGACGCACTCGTCGCGGGCCAGGTGCCTCGGCGTGCCGCTCCGGTCGGCGGCGTCCACGGCGAACATGCCGCCGAGGGCGTCTCCGCCGTTCAGATGGCTCAGGCGACAGGCCGCCCGGGCCCGCCGGTGGGACAGCTCGGCGAACTCGTCGCACTCCCGCCGGGTGACGCCCATCCGCACCCCGTACTCGTCGGCGGTCAGCATCATGGCCGTCTCCGCCAGGTCGTGGTTGAGCCCCGCGAGCATGCTGTCTTCGATCCGCCCGCCCTCGACGAACTCCCAGAAGCTGGCCGCCGAGCGCCGCGGGGCCCGGATGATCTGGGGGGTCCGCGACATGGTCTCTCCCGCCACGCAGAGCACGATCTCGGCGTCGTCCACCGCCTTGGGCAGGGCGATCTGCTGGAACCCGTTGATCACCGTCTGGAGGCCCGAGCCGCAAATCCGCTGCACCATCAACGCCGGCACCTCGACGTTGAGATGACACCGCAAAGCCACGTTGCGCGGGAAGTAGATGTCCTGACAGCCGGGCGCCGTGAACTGGTACACGTTGGCCCCGACCACGGCGTCGATCCGCTCGCGGGCCACGCCGCTACGGCGGATGGCCTCCTCCGCGGCGAGCGCGGCCAGGTCCTCCGCCGCAAAGCCGCTGAGCGTCCCACACTTCAACCCCACCGGGGTCCGGGCCGCGCCGGCGATAACCACGCGCGGAACGTCGTCAGACCTCACTGGTGACCGTCCTTTCCGATTCCTGGGGCACATCGATCACGCCGGGACCGCCGCCCGCCGCGAACAGGGCCTCGATCCGGTCCTTGTAGTGCCCCCGGACCACTTTGCGCACCAGCTTGCCCGAGGGAGTCAGCTCCCCGTTCTCCAGCGAGGGTTCGCGATCGGCCAGCACCGCCCGGCGGACGCGCTGGTACTTGATCTCGATCAGGGGATTGACCCGCAGCAGCTCGCAGGCGAACAGCTCGAGGACCGCCGGATGTTCGAGCATCCCCGCGTCGCGGACGTCGTGATTCGCCGCCCAGAATCTCAGGTTGCGCAGGTCCGCGTAGAGCAGGGCCCCCACGAAATCCCTGCCGCTGCCCACCACCACCGCCTGGCCGATGTAGGGTGACTCATTGACCAGCACGGTCTCGACGCGCTGCGGCTGCACCTTTTCCCCGGTGGTCAGCTTGAAGGTGCCGTCCTTCCGGCCGAACACCCGCAAGCCTTCCTTGGTGAACTCGCCCAGGTCCCCGGTGCGCAGCCACCCGTCCTCGGTGATGACGTGAGCGGTGTTCTCCTCGTCGTCGAGGTACCCCTCCATGACGTTCGGACCCTTGACCAGGATCTCCTGCTCACTGTCGATCCGGACGGCGACGCCAGGCAGCGGCTTGCCCACCCACCCGCTCCGCCAGACGTCGTCCTTGGTCGTGGCGGTCACGCACGGCGACGTTTCGGTCAGGCCCCAGGCCTCCAGCACGGGGATGCGATGCTTGCGGTAGACGGCCTCGACGTTCGCCGGCAGGGCGGCGCCGGCGGTCAAGACGAAGCGGAGGCGCCCACGGAGCACGGCCTCCGCCACGGCCGAGTCCTCCCGGCACCGGCTCACCAGCAGGTCGTGGACCCGCGGCACGCTGAAGAACACCGTGGGTTGGAAGGTCTTCCAGTTCTCCACCAGCCGGTCGAGGTCCTTGCCGCGGGAGTCGTCCAGGCAGAGCTCGCACCCGTTGTACAGAGTCATGAAGCGCTCAAACAGCCCGCCGAAGCTGTGATGCCAGGGCAGGTAGTTCATGTAGACGTCGTCCTCGTCGAGGTCCCACATGAGCGACATGGCCTTCTGCTGGGAGATAAGGTGCTGGTGACATAGCCGCACCCCTTTGGGTGGCCCGGTGGTCCCGGAGGTGTACATGATGAGACACAGGTCGTCCGGAGCCACGGCCTCCACCGACTCGTGGAGCTGCGTTTCCGGCACGCCCCCTTCGGCGGTCAGGTCGGCAAAGTCCGCCGCGCCCCACCGTCGGACCTCCGGGTCGAAGTCCATGCAGTAGTAGCCGCCGACCCAGGGATGTTTAGCGCGTTCGATCTTGGCAAGCTGGTGCATACCCGACACCACCACCAGCCGCGGCTTGGCACTGTCCAGGATGTAGGCTACCTGGGGCGGCCGGTACCCGGCGAACGCCGGCACGGTCACCGCTCCGATCGCCATGGTCGCCAGTTCGAGGCAGTACATTTCGGCGCGGTTCTCCGAGATCACGCCGATCCGATCGCCCTTGTGCACCCCCAGCTTCAGCAGGTGGCGGGCGATCTGAAAAGTCCGACGGGCGAATTCCTCCCAGGTCAACGACAACAGTCGCCCGCCGCGGTGGTAGCGGAGGTAGGTGCGTCCGGCCCACCGCCGGGCCCGATCGCGCAGGAGCACGCCCAGGGACGGCTCGTAGTCCCCCAGGGGGATGGGGCTGGTGTGCTCCTCGCCCACCCGCTTGATGCCCATCTGCTCGTCCAGAGCCAGCGCCGTGGTCTGGCAGTATGCCAGGCAGGAGTCACTGAGCAGGCCCTTGCTCAGTTCGAAGCGCTCCTCCGGCGACTTGTACAGATAGTCGGTGCTGGTCGGGTCAAGCCCCAGACGGCGGCGCACCAGGTTGGCGGCGACGAAGTAGATCAGGTTGGTGGCCAGTTCCTTGAGGTGTGAGCAGCCGCCCCGGCCGCCGACCCGTTCGGCGATCTTGTTGACCACCCCGCGCTCGATGCGTAGCCCCACCAGGCTGTCGGCGAGAGACTCGATCTGTCGGCACACCGGGAACGGCACGCGCACCATGTGCAGCTTGCTGCGGGTGATCTGCTCGTCCGGAAGGTACAGACCGAGCTCGAGCTTGATGAGATGTTCGTCGTCGAGCATGGTCCCGACCAGCAGCATGTCCTGCGTGCCGTCCTCGTACAGTTCGATGTTGAAGTTGCGTTGTCCGGTGAGTTTCATGTTGCTCTGCCTCAGCTTGCCGGTCCGGGTCGCGGCGGACTCGTCACGGTGGCGCATCGCCCGGGCCATCGATTCCTGGATCTGATGCTTGAGCGAGGTGAACAGGGTCTCCTCCCCGCTGAGCCCCGCGGTGGCGGCGTAACGGCTGAGCGGCGTCAGGATCCACTCTTCATTGGCGAACAGCTTGACGCTCTGAAGCCCGCCGGCTAGGGCGTCGCGGAAGGTTTTGAGCGAGCTGGTGACGTGACCGGCGTGGGCCATGATCGTGGCGCGGTGGATCGGCCAGATGTCCTCGTACGTCGCCTCCGGCGGGTAAGCCCCGACCGACTGGCCCACGCGGAACACCGCCCGCGTGATCGCGTCGATGAATTCGGCCTTGGTAGGATCCTTGCAAAGATCGCCCATGCGCAGGTCGGCGAGTTCCCCGTCGGGCCGCACCGCATGGATCAGGCCCCCGACGTTGAGCACGATGGAGATCATCGCCTTGTCGAACTCGATCCGCGTGCCGGGCATGCCGCGGGCGTGGGTGTAGGGGTAATCATGGGCGGTGAGGATCGCCTCCACCCGATCACGTTCGGTGTCTCCGCCTCCGGCGAAGACCAGGGCACCCTTCCGTTCGAGCACGTAGATGGTCTCGGCTCCGCAGCCGCGCCGCCCGCCCGCCTGCAGGGAGACGCCGCGGACCACGCGATCGGCCAGCGCCCCCCACAGGGCCTCAGTGCCGTGGGGCAGCCGCCCCATCAGGATGGACTCCCGGAACTGCTCCTCGTACGTGCGGAGGGCCTGCTCGGAGAGGATGCCGTTCGGCAGGATCAGCAGGATGGGGACCTCGCGGCGGACGTCCACGACCGAGCCGAGCCGTCCCCGGCCGGAGAGGTTCTCCAGAAACCGGGTGAGCTCCGCGGTGAACAGGCCAAGCTGGTCGGGGTTGCAGCAGACCAGGAGCAGCTCGGGCAGGCCGTCCAAAGTGTCGGCTTCCAGCAGATTGGCGAGAACGCGGTCGGTGAGCGAGACGGTACGAAGCCGCCCTCCATCATCGACGTTGAGCACGCCGGCCTTTTTGAGCGACTGGGTGATGCCGTCGCCGCTGCGGCCGACGAAGCACTCCGCCTCCGCATGGAGAAAGAACGCTACGCCGAGCGCTCCCGGCGGATGAATCCCCAACTGGCCGCTCTGCAACATCGCCCCGCATCGCTCCTACGGAATCACGATGGAACGCAACGACACGCCCTCTTTCATCACTTCGAACGCGCCCTTGATGTCCTCCAGCTTGAACCGGTGGGTCACCAGCCGCGAAAGATCGATCGCCCCCTCCTCCACCATGCGGATGAGGGCGAGGTAATCGACCGGACGGCAGCCAAGAGAGCCGACGATCTCCAACTCCTTGAACATGATCTTCCCGGCGACGATGGACACGGCCTCAGGGGTGTAGCCCACGATGCACAGCCGCCCGCCGACGCGAACGCACTCCATGGCTTCCTCGATGGTGCGGGGGTTGCCGATCACCTCCATGGCGATGTCCGCTCCGCCGCCGGTGAGCTTCTTGACCACCTTACTGACCCGGTCGACCTTGGAAGCGTCGATCGTCTTGCTCGCCCCGAAGGCGGTGGCCCATTCCAGCTTGCGCGGGTTGATGTCTACGGCGATGACCTGGCCGCCGGCGGCGGCGGCCAGTTGCACGGCGTTGATGCCGACCCCGCCGCAGCCGAAGACCACCACGGTGTCGCCAGGCCTGACCTGCGCTCGGTTCTTGACGGCGTGGAACGGCGTCGAAAGCGCGTCGGCGATGATCGACGCCTCTTCCAGCGGGATCGACGCGGGCAGCTCGAGCACGTCCTTGGCGGGGACCGCGACGTACTCGGCATAGGCCCCGTCGAGATGGTTGCCCAGCATGGTCATGCGGCTGCAGATATTCTCCCGGCCGACTCGGCAGGCGAAGCAGCAGCCGCAGGTGAGGACCGCCGGGATGAGCACGCGCTGCCCCGGCTGCACGTTGGTGACCTTCGTCCCGATCCGCTCGACCACGCCCGAGGCCTCATGGCCCAGCACGATCGGCGGCTTCTTGAAGGTCGGCACGCCATGCTCGATGTAGTGCAGGTCGGTGTGGCATACCCCGCACGCCGCCACCTTGACCAGGATATCATCGTCTCCAATCTGGGGGACGGGGATATCCTCGATCCTCAGCCCCTTGTCGCCACCGTGGAATACCGCCGCCTTCATGGTCCACACCTCACTGTTTCATCCCTCCGGTTCGCTCTTTCTTCTGCGGTGCTGCCCGCCTCGATCTCGTACCAGGGACTCGGTGCCGCCATTCGAATCGTCTCCCGCATCGTTGAGCCCACGACGACCGCCACAGGGGGCGGCCAACCCTAGTTCAACAAACGGTCAGGCATGGCTCCACATCGGCGCTCGTTTCTCCAGGAACGCCTCCAGCCCTTCATGCGCGTCCGCCAGGGTCATAAGCTCGTTCAGGTACATCCGTTCCACCCGATCCAGGTGCGCCAGGATCTGCTCGCGGGCGACCAGGCAGGTGGCCCGCTTGGCCAGGCGGACGACGGGACGCGACAGCTTCTGAATGTCTTTCACCCAGCCCGCCACGGCCGCGTCGAACTCCGCGTCCGGGTACACGTGATTGACCAGGCCAATGGCCAGGGCGTCCGTGGCCTTGAGGGTGACCCCCAGGGCGTTGATCTCGACGGCCTTCTTGAGCCCGATCTGCAGAGGGAGGACGCAGGCCGCCACCGGCGGAAGCACCCCCACCTGCACTTCCGGCTGGCCGAACTTCGCCCGGTCTGATGCCAGCACAATGTCACAGAATGTGGCCAGCTCGCAACCGCCGCCCAGGGCGGCACCGCGGACGGCGGCGATGGTTAGGGCGTCGGTGGCGGCGAGCTTGCGAAAGATGCCGTGAAAATGCTGGATCATGTCCACGACCTTGTCGGCGGTGTGGTCGGTGACATCGACTCCGGCGCTGAAGGCCTTGCCCTTGGCCGCCACCAGGATGGCGGCCAAGCCCGTGTCGGCGACGACCGACTCCAGCAGTTGGTTGAACTCCGCCATCATGGGAATGTGCAGGACGTTGAGCGGCGGCCGGTCCAGCGTGATCCTGGCCACCCCCTCCGCCACGGCCAGCTCGAAGAATTCGTAGTCGTTCATCGCCTGGGTCGCTCCACCTCGTTCATCGACGCCGCCTCACCGCCGCCCGCGGCGGGCGGGCTCCGTTCGCCACCGATTCGCCCCTCAGCCGGGCGTAGCTGGGCGACACTCACCCGGCACCGCCCCACGGACCGCCGAGTCAGATGTACTGACCCCCGTCCACCTGAATGACGTGCCCGGTGATGTGCCGGGCGGCGTCACTGCACAGAAACGCGACCACGCTGGCGACCTCCTCCGGCTTGCCCAGGCGCCCCAGCACGATCTCCGCCAAGGCGGCCTCGACGACTTTGGGGGGAGCGTCGCGCATCATCTCCGTCTCGATCAGGCCGGGGGCCACGGCATTGACGTTGACGCCGGAGCGTCCCAGCTCACGGGCCAGCGCTTTGGTCAGGCCGATGATCCCGGCTTTGGCCGCGGAGTAGTTGGTCTGGCCGAACTTCCCGCGAAGCCCGTTGATCGAGGTGACGTTGACGATCTTGCCGAACTGCTGCTCCCGGAAGATGCCCGCCACCGCCCGGCAGTAATTGAAGTAGCCTTTCAGGTTCGTGCCGAGCACCTCGTCCCACTGCCCTTCGGTCATCTTCCAGATCACCGCGTCCCGGTTGATCCCGGCGTTGTTCACCAGGATGTCCAGCCCGCCGAACGCTTCGACCACCTGCCCGACCATCCGGTCCGCGTCCGCGAAGCTGACGACGTCCGCCTTCACCGCCAGCCCCCGGCGACCTGTCACCTCGATCGCCGCCACCACCCGTTGCGCCTCGGTCTCGTGCTGCCGGTAGTTGATGGCCACGTCGGCGCCCTGCCGGGCGAGTTCCTGGGCAATTGCCGCGCCGATGCCCAGGCTGCCGCCGGTCACGATCGCCTTCTTGCCCGCCAGTGCCGTCATGATCGTTTCTCTGTCCGAGGGCCGCTCAGCTCAGCTTGGCCCCGCACTTGCCGCAGAACTCGAAGAACGCCGGGATCCCTTTGGCTTCGCACGAGGAACATCGCTTGGCGTAGGGACCCCACAGAAACTCGCTCGACCCGTCGGGATCGGCAGCCCGCCGGCGCATGCCCACGTAATCCGCCTTCCGCTTCTCCACGAAGGCGGTCATGCCCTCATACGGCTCCAGGCTGGTGTAGTGGATGGCGAGCCAGTCGCGGGCGTGGCCGGTGGTGGCGTGCCAGGACAGGTCCTTCCAGAAATTCACTTGCGCCTTGGTGTAGCGGGTGCACTCGAAAAACTTGTTCACGATCTGCTCGCAGAGGTCGTTGACCACGCTGTCCATCGAGGACAGGTCGATGGAGTAGCCATCCTTGCCCTTGAGCGCTTTCTGAGCCTCGTCCGCTGTGGCCCGGCGATCGAAGGGCTCATCCCACGGATCGGTGTTCCAGTCGGCCAGATAGACCCGGTCGCCCCTGAAACGGGTCACGAACTCGCCGTCCGGCCCTTTCACCGTGGGAACGACGGCGTTCACCAGGCCCATGGCCAGCGAGGTGAAGGCGGAATAGCGTTGGTTCAACAACAGCATGCCCCTGGCGGCGCGGTCGCCGACGTGGAGGGGGAGCCACTGCGTCGACCCGCCACAGGCCACCGAGCCGACCCCGGTCCCCACCTGGGCGATGAAGGCGTGCTCGCCCATCACCGCCAGGTCGCAAGCCAACTGGCTCTCGTTGCCGCCGCCGACGGCCATGCCGTTGAGCCGAGCCACGACCGGCTTGGCGCAGTTCACGATGGACTCGATGTAGCTCTTGAAGCAGCACATGTACTTCCAGTAATCGCGGGGACGTTGCGTGTAGTTCTCCTGGTATTCCTTCACGTCGCCACCGGTGCAGAAGGCCCGGTCCCCCGTCCCGGTGAACACGACGACGGCGATCTGGTCATCCCAGGAGGCGTCCTCAAAGGCCTCGGCGAGCTCCTGCAACGCCGGAGTGCTGTAGGCGTTGTAGTTGTGGGGCCGGTTGAGGGTCACCCGGGCGATCCAACCCTGCTTCTCGTAAACGACATCCTGAAACTGGAACGACGTAGCCTCACGGGTAGGAAACAAACTCATGACGGGCTTCTCCGGACTGGAGTGTTCGAGCCCCACACGGCGAACGCACCACGCATACTTAAAACAAGACAATCGAACGGACGTTCGATCGAATTTATGGAAACAATCAAGCCATGCCAGCCTCGTTGTTACCACGCAAACACTCGACGTGACCAAAATTATGGCCATCTAGAGCCGCGTGTCAAGAGGTTTATCGGTTTTTTTGGCTTGACATGGTAGCCCGGGCGCTGCATACTGGATTCGATCAGTCGTACCTGAACATGGTGCACGAGCGCGTGTAGAATCACTTGGAATCGAACAGATGTTCGAACGTGCAGGCACGGCCTCGCCAAACCGAACGGCCGACGCAAGGGGGACTTACGACGAGCGGCTCAATCGCGTGCTCGAGGCCGCCACCGGGCTGATCGCCCGCGTGGGCTTCGGACGGGCCTCGATGCGGGCGGTGGCCAAGGCGGCGGGTGTCAGCTTGGCCGGGCTCTATCACTACTTTGACAGCAAGGAGAAGATGCTCTTCCTCATCCAGTTCCGCGCGTTCAACTCGCTGACCAACGGGTTGCGGGAGAAGCTCCACGGCGTGACCGACCCCATCGAACAGCTCCGCATCATGGTCCGTGCCCATGTGGACTACTTTGCGACAAACATGGCCGCCCTCAAGGTCTGCTCCCACGAGTTGGATACGCTGGCCGGCGAGGCCTTTGAAGAAACCCGGCGCCTCCGCCGGGAGTACTATGAGATCACCCACGCTATCATCGAACGGATCCTGGATCGCGGCGCCGCCGATACCTCCCTGGACCGGCATGTGGCCACAATGTCATTGTTCGGCGTGCTGAACTGGCTTTATCGGTGGTACACCCCGAAGCGCGGCTGCTCTCCGGCGACGATCGCCAACCAGCTCACCACGCAGTTTCTCTACGGGATGCTAGGCGCGAAGGAGCGAGACCAAGGACCAGCCCGGGCTGACCAGGGCCCGCTCCCGCCTGGGCCGGGTGACGGCGGTACCTGAATTCGTTGGGAACGTGGATTCCTCCCGTGTACCTGCCTCATGTCGAGTTGCACGAAGCCCGCACCGTCGAAGAGGCGGCTGCCTTGGCGGTCCGGCACGGAGTCGGTGGGCGGCTGCTCGCGGGCGGCACGGACCTGCTTGTGGACCTCAAGACCGGTCGGGTCCGTTACAAACACCTCATTTCGATCAAGAGGATCGCAAACCTGCGGGGGGTAACGGAGACCGGCGACGGACTTCGCCTCGGCGCCCTGACCACCATCACGGAACTCATCCGGTCTCCGGCAATTCGAGCGACCTTTCAGCCCATCCTTGACGCCGCGGAGCGGATGGCGGCTGCTCAGATCCGTAACGTCGCCACGGTCGGCGGCAACATCGCCTGTGCCGTCCCGTGCGCCGACCTTCCCCCGATTCTTACGGCCATGAATGCGTCGGTCTCGATCTGGTCGGCGGCTGGAGTACGCCGCATGCCGCTGGACGCCTTTTTCCTCGGAGCCCGCCGAACGGCCCTGCGGGACGGCGAGGTGCTGACCGCCGTGCTCGTGCCTGCCCCGCCGTCCGGGTTCGGAGCGGCGTACGCCCGGTTCGGTCTGCGCAATGGCAACACGATTGCCGTCGCGGCGGTGGCCTCCAGCCTGACTCTCGGCTCGCGCGGCACTATCACCGACGCTCGCGTCGTCCTAGGAGCGGTGGCTCCGGTGCCCAAGTTGGTGAAAGCGGCTTGTGCCTGCCTCGCCGGCCAGAAACCCGCCCAGCGGGCTTTTGCCGCCGCCGCGGAAGCCGCCATGAAGGCCGCCGAGCCGATCTCCGACGTCCGCGGCTCCGCGGAGTTTCGCCGCGAAATCGTCGGCGTGCTGACCAGGCGGGCCCTGGCGAAAGCCCACGAACGTGCCAGGGAGACGCTGTGATGGTGACCGTGCGCACGCTGTCCATCAACGGTAGCACGCATGCGGTGGCCGTCGAGTCGGGCGAGACGCTGCTGGACGTGCTCCGTGATAAGCTTCGCCTGACCGGCACCAAAAAAGGCTGCAACGTCGGCGATTGCGGGGCTTGCACCGTCCTGGTCGACGGCGAGGCAATGAACAGTTGCCTGCTGCTCGCCGCGGAGATGGAGGGCCGGGCGATCACCACGATCGAGGGCATCACCGAGGACGGCGGACTCACGCCGCTGCAAAGGGCATTCGTGCACGAAGGCGGCATTCAGTGCGGCTTTTGCACGCCGGGCATGGTCCTGTCCGCCACGGCCCTGCTGGCCAGGAACTCCTCCCCCACCGCCGAGGAGATCAAAGAGGCGCTCGCCGGGAACCTGTGCCGTTGCACCGGCTACGCCGGCATTCTCCGGGCTGTCCAGCGATGCGAGAACTACCGCGCGGACGGCACCTGCGGAAAGACCGGCGGAAGGGGATCGGACGATGCGCGGACGCCCGCCGATCAGGAACCTGAGAGCGGTGTGCGTCCTGGGTTCGCCAGCGTCGGAGTCTCCATCCCGCGCGTCGACGCGGCCGACAAGGTAACCGGCCGCGCCCAGTACACCGCGGACCTTTCGCTGCCGAACATGGTCTACGGCAAGATTTTGGGCTCCCCGATCGCCCACGGGCGGATCAAGCGTATCGACATCGCCAAGGCGTCGGCGCTTTCCGGCGTGCTCGCGGTGATCACCGGCGCCGACGTGACCGACACGACCTACGGCGTCTCACCGGCGCGGTATGATGAGCACGTGTTGGCCAAGGACAAGGTCCGTTACGTGGGAGACGAAGTGGCCGCGGTCGCCGCCATCGACGAGAAGACCGCGGAACACGCCCTGAGGCTCATCGAGGTCGAGTACGAAGAGCTGCCCGCGGTGTTCGACCCGTACGAGGCCGCGGCGCACGGCGCCCCGCAGATTCACGATCGTTACGCCCACAACATCAACACGCACGTCGATCACAACTTCGGCAACGTTGACAAGGGATTCGCCGAGTCCTTCCAAGTCCGCGAGGAGACCTTCACCGGCAACCACGTCTATCAATGCCCGCTCGAGCCGCACGCCTCGATCGCGATGTGGCAGCACGACGGCACGCTCGTTCTGTACAGCTCCACCCAGGTGCCGCACTACGTGCAGTACATGATGGCCCACGTGCTGCACATCCCGCTGGGCAGGATCCGGGTGATCCGGCCGTGTGTGGGGGGCGGATTCGGCGGCAAGGCGGAGACGACGCCTCTGGATCTCTGTGCGGCCCTTCTGAGCCGCAAACTCGGCCGCCCGGTCAAGATGATCTACAGCCGTGAGGAGATGTTCCATCACGGCCGCGGCCGGCATAAACAGCACATGAAGTTCAAGCTCGGCGTGGACCGCGAGGGAAACATCAAGGCGTTCAAGAGCGAGATCTACCTGGACGGGGGAGCCTACACCTCGTTCGGCGTGGCCACGGCTTACTACGCGGGCAGCGTCGTCCCCACCCTGTATCACATTCCCAACTACAAGTACGACGGCTTCCGGATGATGACCAACAAGCCTGCCTGCGGGGCCATGCGCGGGCATGGCGTGCCCCAGCCGCGGTTCGCCTTCGAATGCCTGC
>Ga0214473_10007248_pt1 | contig 13174 bp, 11 predicted proteins | sample RVTome_7_FD_203509 | JGI IMG/M metagenome (GOLD analysis project Ga0214473, IMG submission 203509) | Soil microbial communities from uranium-contaminated site in the Upper Colorado River Basin, Wyoming, United States - RVT98D197 | ecosystem: Environmental > Terrestrial > Soil > Contaminated >...
CACGGCGCACCCCATGACCGCCACCTTCAGGGGGACCGTCAACCGGGAGAGCCGACGCTCCACCTCCCGTGCGATGCCGACGACGTCGATCGAGACCCTCCCGCATGTCGGGCACGAGATGAAATCCGGACCGCGCTCCCGTTCCCCGAGGCTTTTCAGGATCTGCCACCCGACGCGTACCTCCTCCTCGGGGGGTCCTGTGATCGATACCCGGAGGGTGTCCCCGATCCCCTCCGAAAGGAGAATCCCGAGTCCCACGGCCGTTTTCACCGTCCCGGAAAAGACCGTCCCCGCCTCGGTCACGCCGATGTGGAGGGGGTAATCGAACTTCCTCGAGAAAAGCCGGTACGCCTCGACGGTGGTCGGGACGTCGGAGGCCTTGAGGGAGAACTTGATCTGCCGGAACCGGGCTTTCTCGCATAGCCGGACGGCCCGCGCGGCGCTTTCCAGCAGCGCTTTCGGGGTCGGCCCCCCGTGCCTGTCCAGGATGTCCTTTTCCAGCGAGCCTGCGTTCACGCCGATCCGGACGGGGATCCGGCCGGACCGTGCCGCCCGCAGCACCTCGAGGGTTCTCGCCTCTCCCCCGATGTTCCCCGGGTTGATCCGCAGCCCGTCCGCACCCGCCTCCACGCACGCGATGGCGATCCGGTAGTTGAAATGCACGTCGGCGATCACGGGAATCGGGGAGGAGGATTTGATACGCCGGAACGCCCGCACCGACGCCTCGTCGGGGACAGCGACCCGGACGATCTCGCACCCCTCTCGCACGAGCGAACGGATCTGGGCGATGGTTGCGCGAACGTCCCGCGTGTCCGTGTTCGTCATGCTCTGCACAGAGACCGGGGCCCTGCCGCCCACGTACACGTTCCCGATCCGGATGCGGCGGGTCTTTCTCCTTTTGATCATCGTGCGGATTACTATAAGCGAGGAGAGGGAATAGCGTCGACGTTAATTTTGCGAACGCGAAAGCCGGAAAACGTATTCGATATCCCCCCCGTCTCCGTCGGAAACGAGAAGGACCACCGGAATTTCGCTTCCCTGTGGAACGGCGGATTCCTCCCACGACAAGACGGTTCCGGACAGGGTCACTCCCTCCGGGAGCGATTTGGGGCGGATGGAAACCGGGTCGCCGTCGGGATCCCTGACCCGCACACGTCCCGTATACCTTGCTCCACTCCCCTTAGAGACGTCCACGCCCTCCACCACGGGAGGCGCGTTCACGATACGGACCTTCGGGGAAAAAGCCTTGGAACCCAATGCAATTCCGTCGTATACCTGAACCTCCGCATGAACCCAGGAATTCCTGGTTCCCTTCTCCATGGACAGCGTCTCTGCAGTCTCTGCCGGGATTTCCCTGTCGTCCAGGAACCAGCGGCACCGGTGGGAGACCGGGTCACCATCGGCGTCACGGGAGGAAACGACCAATCGGAGGGTGTCCTCCTTCTTCGGGGCCGGGGGGGAGATCGATACGGATACGATCTCGGGGAGGGCATTTTGGACGATTGCCTTGGTCGAATCGACGGAGATTCTCTCGCCATTCACCGTCACCTGCGCCCGTGCCGTGACCACATCCCCCCGCCGGAGGGACGTTCCCGCAAGCCGGTCGATTTCTCCCCTTGTTTCCCCTCCATTCACGTACCAGCGAAGATCCTCCAGGGCAACCTTGCTCCCCGGGGGGGAATTCAATACCACCGCCCGGACGCCGGTTAGGGCATCCGGCCCTGCGGGGACAAGCCCAAGGGAAACCCCGCCGGCCCGGGAAGAGATTGGGACCGGAATGCCGGATTCGGACGGGGTTTTGCCCTCACTTGCGACCGTCGGATCGGACGGGGACGAAACCTTTGCCCGGTCCCCTCCCGCTTTCCCGCACCCCGAAAAGCAGAGGGACAGGAGGAGGACGACGATTCCGATTTCCGGCCTTCGGAGCATCACTGGGCGATCCATTCCTTCCACTTTTTCAACTTTTTGAAGGAGGCAGGGGTATCGACGGGAATCACCGTCATTCCGGCATTCGTCGTCCCGATATACAGGGACGCGCCACCGCTCGCATTCATCGAGAGCACCGGACTGCTCGGGATCCCCCCGCCGCTAAGCTGTGCGGAGCGCTGTTTCCCGGTGACCCCGGTCACGGCAAGGATCCCCGCACCGGCTGTCGCCGCCGTTCCTCCAGGCGCCTGGAGGTTTAACGACAAGCCGTACACCCGTGCGATCCCCCCGCCGCCGCATGGGTCATTGGTCGGCTGGAAGGTCGTAAAGTAGAGCTGCCCGTTGAAGACGACCGGGCCCGTGAGGATCTTTTCGCTGGAGTTCGGCATGCCCGCGAACCAGCCGTTTCGTCCGCCTGCCACCGTGCCGAAGACGGTCTGGTCGGTGTTCGACAGCACGCTGGAAAAATCCGACAGGTTTCCGTCGTTGTAGGGACTCCCCGGGTCGCCGTCCCGGATCGCGTAAAATTTCCCGGTTCCACTCCCCTGGGGATTTTCCTGGTCTCCCGCTCCGTAATAGATCCACCGGTTCAGCGCCCCGTCAAAAGCGACCTCCGGTTTGTTGAAGAAGGGCTGCGCCGGGGGAAGGGTGGACGGGGCAAAGATGCGCTTCCCGCTCCAGCCGGAGGTCACCGTCTTGGACGAACTGCTGTAACTCCCCTCCGCTTTCACGTCGAACCTCCACAGCTGACCCCCGTGATCGACTTGGTAGACGTAATCCACGTAATTGTCGCCATTGGTGTCGATGAGCACAGGGGGAGAAACCAAGGGATACGCCATGCCGGAGTCGGACGCTGCGTCAAGCGTCCAGATCACCTTCCCCAGTCCGATGTCGATGACGTAAAACGCCTTGCCGAGGGGACTGACCAGCGCCTCTCCCGCATTGTGGGCGGAAAGCTTTCTGTCTGCATTCCCCGTGGAGGGGATACCGGTAAAGCTGGTCGGCGTGATTCCGCTGTACTCGGCGAGATCCGTTCCGATCTGAAGCGTGCCGGAACCGGGGAACCCTTCCGTGGAGGTGACGGAAATACTCGTTGCTCCCGCGCTGACGTTCGCCGTCAGGGTCGGCGGGGTCCAGTATCCGCCCCCGACGAAGGCGACCCAGCGGTCTTTCACGACCCCTCCGTCGGTGATCTTGACTTTCCCGATCACCGAGGTCGACCAGGTCTCCCCGAGGGTCGGGATGTCGGATCCGGTGAGCTCCCAGAGCAGCCTGGAATAATCATCCGCCGTGACTTGCGACGAATTGGGGGTGGATCTGTCCGGAGGATGGGTGACATCGAGGGCAAACAGGCCCCTGCCCCCCTTTCTCAGGCCGGAAACGAGGATCGTCTTCCATTCCGAGGATTGTTTGACGTTGTCGCCGTTCGTATCCAGCCACACGTCCGCCACGGCGGGGGAACCGTCCACCAGGTAGGGGTGACTCGAGGACGTGGTCACTTTCATCTTGTTCAGCATGCCCAGAAGAATCCTGGGGATATAGGCGAAGAGCTCTTCCCCCGTCCCGTCGTCGTAGCTCGGGGGGGTAAGCGAGGTTCGCCAGATTCCCGCGTCGAACGCGTGGAGCATCCCGTCGTTGCCCCCCGTATAAATGATGCGCTGACGATGTTCCTGGGTTTTCAAAAAACTTTGGCAGGAGCCCGATAGGCATTCCGCTGTGGAGAAGCCCGTATCGAAAAAGAACGGGTTGGGCGACTTTACCAGGACCGGGTTGGAATGGAAAATGTCCCCCAGCCTCTTGGCCTCGTTTGTCCGAAGGACCACGTTGTTGATCAGGTCGTCCCGCCCGGAGGACGGCACGCCGAGGACGTTGTTGTCCAGCCAGCTGTTGGAGGAGGAGAAGACCTGGCGGGACCAGGCTCCCGAGGAGTACGATGCGGTGTACACGTTCCTCGGCTCGGAGCCGTAGTTCCTGTTGATGCTGTACAGTGTTTCCCCGCCGTCCCAGAAAACGACCGGGGGCGACGTCAACGCCCCGTTGTCCTGCAGACCGATGCAGCCCAGGTGGCCTTCCCAGAAGGTTTCGGGTGCGTTGGCCGGGATGAACGTGGCCAGGTAAAGCTTGTTGCTGTCGGTGGTCCGCACCGCGGGGACCACGGGGTAGGTGAACGAGCGGGACTGCACGATGATGCTTTCAAACGAGTACTGCAGCGCCGTCAGGAGGTCGTCGGCGGTGTTCGAGAAAAATGTATTTCCGGCGGCGAGCGCGGCGTTGTCGCCACTTTGCGCCACCTGGTCGTACTCGGCTGCGGTGAGATCGATCCCCTTTTGCTCGGCCATCCTCCGCAACACCTGGCGAAGCACCTTAAGATGGGGCCTGTCGGAGCCCGAATCGTCGACGAGCATCCCCACCCCTACGACAAACAAGGAAATCCCGTTGTCCGCGAGGAGCTTCGCCTGGAGAATGCTTTCGGAGTTCCTCCCGATCTGACCCTCGTTACCGGACCCCGGGATCCCGTTCGCGTTGAAGAAGTTGATATTCCCGTAATTGCCGGCCGGATAATAGGTCGGGGAGGATCCGGTTCCCCCAAGGGCGATCGTGTCTTCCCCGTCCGTGACGAGAATGATAAACTTTCTCCGGCAGGCAACGGCCGGGTCCCCGACGGCGGCGGTAGTGAAGTAGGTATTCGCCGCATCGAGCGACCGGGCCATCGGGGTCGGATTACTGCCGGGGGTAAAGTAGTTTTTGATCGCCCCCCAGAGGGAACGGTAGGAATTGGTGTAGGGGGGCTGGTTGCTCTCGGTTCCTGCGGTTTGCACCGGAACCTGAATCCTTGAAAATCCGTTCCAGGTCGTGTTCGGCCCGTATAACATCAGGCCAAGCCTAAATCTCAGGGCATTTTCGTCCCCTGCTGCGGTGATGTTCTGGTTAAATAGATCGGCGTTGGTGCCGGACGTGTCCGGGAGGATGTGGGATCTTTGCGTCGGGTACGAGTAACCGGTCCCCGAAATCGTGACCGTGGATTGGTCCGCGTTCAGAAGTTGGTAAAGGACCCGATAGGTCACATCGACCCGGCTGCTCACCTGCGCGCCCGACCCGCCGAAGGTTGCGCGGTCGGCCCCGTCGAGATCCCCCACCTCGGATCCCCCGTAGTTGCGCGCCATGGACCCCGAATCATCGAGGATCAAAAGCACATTCGGCGTGGCCTGCGCCTTGAAGATTTCGGAATCGTCGCCCCGAGCCGCACAGGGAGGCAAACCCGCGAATGTCACCGTGACGATCAGGAAGAAAACGAACCCTTGTATGCCGCTTCGACGCCTCGACGCCATCTCCATGCCTCCTCTGTGCTTCCTTGCACCCCTAATAATTCGTCCCCGCGGGCACCGGCCCGTAGCTTACATCGGCATCCACGCGCACACCCCCCGTGAACCCCGAAGGGGCCTGGCCGCTCGAGGTGACCGAAAAGATTGCGAATTTGTAGTTCGCACCGAAGCCGGGCTCGGGCACGGAGGCGCCCGTAATGTTGGACTGTACCGTGTAGGCGGCGGTCATGCCGGTCCCGACCGTGAGCGCCGCCGTGTAATCGGATCCCGCAGGGTAGATGGTCGGGAGCTGCGCGATTCCGAAATACACCCCGGATTCGGCGGTGTTGCGGGTGATCGTTCCGACCCTGTGGTTCAGGGCGATGTTCATCTCCGTGCTGGAAATGCTGACCGCGTAGATTCCGACGGCGGTCAGGAGCACGAGGATGAGAATCGTGATGACCAGGGCATTGCCCGACCGGTTCATGCTCACACTCCCGAATTGCGGACGTCCACCGTCATCTCCAGCACCCTGCGGCGGTAGCCGTCCGTTCCCGTTCCCGCGGCGTGATTCCCGAGGGCGGGACGGACTTCCGTCCACCCTTTTTCCGGAAATTTCGTGCGGGCGATCAGAAGAATGCGTACCTGGCGTATCTGCGCCGGATTGCCGGGATTGTCGCTCCACGTATCCGCGACCCCGTCGCCGTCGGTGTCCAGCCGGTACTGCAACTGCATGTCCTCGATGCTGTCGCCCACCGGCTGGGGAGCCGCGCTCGCCATCCGGTCCACCATGAGGGTCGGACGGGTGGGGTCGGTCGTGCTGTCGATGTAATAGCGGAGGAATCGCACCTTCGCCAGCGTGGCGCCCGTCCCGTATCCCCCGGGAGGGAAGGTGTTGTGCCCGCCCGGTTCGTTGTAGGCTCTCGCCGAACCGCCGGGATTGTGCTGGATCTTCAAGGCCCCCCCCTGGACCTGGGTTACCTGGAACATGTCGGCGGCGGACCCGTTGGTGATGATGCAGAGGTCCCCATCCAGAAAACCGGCTACGCTGTCCACGTTGAATTCCGCCGAGGAGTCCGGCATCGGACTGCTGATCTCCGTGGGAGGCTGATTGGCATCCATGTCGTACAGGTACATGATGTAGACGGAGTCGGGACCGACCGTGTTGTCCACGGGATACAGGGAACGGATGGAGGTGACGCCGGTGCCGATCACATTGTTCGGGATGGTGACCGGAGCCGGGATCCCGTACCCCGCCAGCCGCAGATCCCGGGAAAGGACTTCGATTCCCTCCCTTACGTTCTGCTGCATCGCCGCGACCTGGCTTTGCACCTCGAACGATTTTTTCTGGAACGAGTAGGTTGCGAAAACGGCCGTCATCGCGATGGAGAAGATCACGACCGACGCCATGAGCTCGACGAGGGTGAATCCCGCTTCTCTCCTTGACCGCATCCTCATGTCCCCACGCTGGACCGCTGGGCGACCAGCATCACGTTGTGCCAGATCTTTCTGTCATCTTGCCAGCAGCACCACACGGTGATCGTCTTCAGGGCGGAATCGGCGACATTGGGGTCCACGCGCCAGATCCGGTAGAACGTTGTTCCGCGGACGACGACGTTATCGCCCGCGGCGCCGGGCAGGGAGGCGTACTCCGGGACCGTCGTCGTGGCCGAGTTGTTGTAGGCGGAGGTGTTCGCCTGGGAGACAACGCTGGTCCAGGCAACCCGCCGGATATTCTCCAGCCTGTCCTGCGCCAGTTCGGTGGCGATGGTTGCCTTGGAGGAAATGGCGTTCCCCTTGACGGCCGTGACCTGGAGAAGAGCAAGCGCCAGAAGTCCTACCGCGAGGATCGTCAGCGAGACGAGCACCTCGATCAGGGTGAACCCTTCCTGGAATTTGCGGTGCTTATGTCCAGCCATTTTCCACCCTCGCCCTGGTTGTCCAGCCGAACACGCGAATGGTCCATTGCTCGCCCAGGGTGTTGGAAATACGGAACCGGACCAGGTCCGAGGGAAAGGTATCCCCGGCGGGATTGAACGTGATCGCGACGGTCCCGGACGTGCTCGTCGTCGTTGCCCCCCCCTGGGTGGTAAGAACGGAGTCGATGAAGGCCCCGAAGGGGGCGGAAACCGGAGATTTCATGGCAGTCCACGAGGTGGAATTCGCCCCGGCGTTCCCCCGCTCAACGGCAACCGTGCGGGCTGAAAAATCGACGACCAGCCGGTGCTGCCTCCGGGACGAAAACGCCATGGTTCTCGCTTCCTCCACTCTCGAAAACACTTCCCGATGGAAACCGACAGACTCGTTGTGCCGGATCCATTGCAGGACGCTTGACCCGGCCAGGATCGCCCCGATTCCGATGATGGCGATCACGATCACCAATTCCACCAGGGTGAACCCTTTTTCCCGCATCGCCGGTTGACCGTTTCGCCTCATCCGACTCCTCCCGCCCCAGTAACGAGCAAAGGCCGTACCAAGTCGCATCGTTTCCTTAACCCCTTAAAAAACCGACACATCTCTCCTGACTCATCGGCCGGAAAAGGAAAAACATTTAATGGGGATTAAAAGTTTTTAGGCGATTGGGCGGAAAAGGGTCACGAAATTTCCCGCAGGGACGACAGAAGGAGGGTGACGGCATCGCCGGCCTTCTCCCGCAGGTGCAGGTCGGTGACCGACCGCGTCAGGGGGGTCTCTTCCGGGTTGATCTCGACGATGACGGCCCCCTTCCCCTTGGAGAGCCGGGGGATGTCGCACGCGGGGGTTACCTGCGCGGAAGTGCCGATCACCAACAGGACGCTGCAGATTTCCGCCTCAGACTCCGCCTCTTCCTGGGCGCTCCATGGGATCGGTTCCCCGAACAGGACGAGGTTCGGTTTCAGGATCTTGCCGCATTCGCACCGCGGGGGGATGCCGTTCCGGATCTTCTCCCGGGAAGGATACCGGTTCCAGCAGGAAAGGCAGATCAGTTCCTCGGCGTTCCCGTGGAACTCGATCACCTTGCGGGACCCCGCCGCCTGGTGCAGGCCGTCCACGTTCTGGGTGATGACCGACCGGAGGACTCCCATCCTCTCCATCTCCGCCAGCCCGAAATGGGCGGGGTTCGGGACGGCGCGGGAGAGAACGTCGACCATCTCGGAGAGCATCGTCCAGACCTTCTCCGGGTCCCTCAGGAAGGCGCCGATGGTCGCGTACTCCATCGGGTCGTACTTCTCCCACATCCCCTGGGTGCCGCGAAACGCGGGGATCCCGCTTTCCACGGAAATCCCCGCCCCGGTGAGCGCAACCGCGTTCCGGCGGGCCGCAAGCGTTTCCGCCGCCTCCCGGAAGATCTTTTCCCGCCGGTTGGCCACCTTCCTCTTTCGTCACACCTTGAGGAAGGAACCCAGCTTGAGCGCCAGCCCCATGTCCCCCGCCACCTTCAGCTTCCCGGTCATGAAGGCCATCTGGCTGTTCAGCTTCCCCGCGAGCAGGTCGAGGAAATCGTTCCGGGCCATCGTCACGGTGCAGTTCGGGTTCGGCGCATCGCCCGCCGCCACGGCGGCTTTGCCGTCCGTAAACGCGACGTTGTAGCTTTCTTCGCCCACCTTGAACTGGTAGACGCTGCTCATCCCGGCCAGCTTGGACGGATCCGCGTTGAGTTTGGACTCGAGCGATTCGAAATACTCCCTCACGGTCGTTTCGGCCATGGCGCCACCCTCCTTCCCGTCGACGGAAATGAATAGTGATTCATTTATTTCGACGCTACCACCCCTCCCCGGCCTTGTCAACGTCGGGAGATCGCGGCGGATTGCAGATAAGAATTCCCGCCGGTGGTATCATTCCGGCATGCGTGTTTTCGGCCTGACAGGGGGGATATGCTCCGGGAAGAGCACCGTGGCCCGGTTCTTCCGGGAGGAGGGAATTCCCGTCGTGGACGCGGACCGGATCTCGCGGGAGATCACCCTACCGGGAAAGCCCGCCCACGCCGACATTGTCCGGAGGTTCGGAGGCGATATCCTGCTGCCGGACGGACGGATCGACCGGAAAAAGCTCGGCGCGATCGTCTTTGCGGATCCGTGGAAGCGCGCAGAACTCGAAGCCGTCACCCACCCGCGCATCACCGAGGGGATCCGGGAGGCGGTCTCCGCCCTTGCCGCGAAGGGGCACGCGATCGCCATCGTCGAGGCGGCGCTCATCCATGAGAAGGGGCGCGGCGGAATGTTCGAGGCGGTGATCGGCGTGCGGTGCGAAAGGGGGTTGCAGGTCGAGCGGCTCATGAACCGCGACGCCATCCCGCGGGAGGAGGCGCTCCGGGTCGTCTCCGCGCAGATGGATCCCGAGGAAAAGACCCGGGCCTCCGACTACGTGATCGACAACTCCGGCGACCTCGCCGCAACCCATGCCCAGGTCCGGGCACTCGCGGAGAAACTCAGGCGGGCCGTACCCGCCGATTAGTCCGCCGGTGGTGCTCCGGGCGGATGATTCCTAAGACAGCAGCGAGTCGGGCGCCGTGTACTCCCTTGCGAGCGCCCGGGCGACCCCCTCGCACGTCACCCTGCCCGCGAAGGTGTTAAGCCCGGCCCGAAGCCCGGGATCTTTCCGCAAGGAGCCCAGGACGCCCGTCCGGACGAGTTTTCTGATATACGGAAGGGTCGCCTTCGTCAGTGCGGTCGTGGAGGTGCGCGGCACGGCCGCCGGCATGTTCGACACGCAGTAATGGACCACTCCCTCCTCGACGAAAAAAGGGTCTGCGTGCGTCGTCGGGCGGGACGTCGCAAGCGTCCCCCCCTGGTCGATCGAGATGTCCACCACGACCGCCCCCCGGGGCATGCCGCGAAGCATCTTCCGGGTGATCAGGACGGGAGGCCTGTCCCCGACGACGAGGACCGTGGAGATCACGAGGTCCGACGCCGTTACCGCCCGTTCGATCGATTTCGGCGTGGAGAGCACAGTCCGGACTCGTCCGCCGGTCTCCTTGCGGACCCTGGCAAGTTCCTCCCGGGAGATGTCGAGCACCGTCACGGACGCCCCGATGCAGGCCGCCGTCCGCGCCGCGCTCCTGCCCGCCGTGCCCGCCCCGATCACGCACACCGAGGCAGGCTTGCCGCCCGTGACCGCGGAAAGGAGAATCCCCCGGCCTCCCGACGCTTTTTCCAGCCCCCGGGCCCCCACCTGGACGGACAGGATCCCCGCCACCTCGCTCATCGGGCGCAGGAGGGGAAGCCGGCCGTCCCTGGTCACCGTTTCGTAGGCGATCGCCGTTACCTTCCTGGCCACCAGCTCATCCGTCAGCTTCGGGAAGGCGGCCAGGTGGAGGTAGGTGAACAGGGCCGTCCGGTCGGAGAGAAACCGGAATTCCCGGGGAAGGGGTTCCTTTACCTTGACGACGAGATCGGCGCTCCAGGCGTCCCCGGCGCCAGGGACGATCGTCGCTCCCCCCCTGGCGAACTCCGAGTCCGGGAACCCGCTTCCAAGCCCCGCGCCTTTCTGGACGAACACCCTCGCTCCCGCCTCGCGCAGCGCATGCACACACCGGGGGGTCGTTGCGACCCGGTTCTCCCCCTCCTTGATCTCCCGCGGGATACCGATGCGGAGCTTCATCTCCCTCCACCGGCTACCACCACCCGGGAGTCCGCCACCGTCAGACCCTTCTCGTGGACGATCACCGGGTTCAGGTCCATCTCCTCGATCTCGGGGTGGCGCGTCACGAGGTCCGAAACCCGCAGGAGCAGGTCGCAAACGGCCGCCACGTCGGCGGGCTTTCTCCCCCGGAGGCCTTCGAGGACGCGGGCCCCGCGGATCTCGGCAATCATCTCCGCAGCGTCTTTTTCCCGTAAGGGGACGATCCGGAACGACATGTCCTTCATCACCTCGACCATGATCCCGCCGAGCCCGAACATCACCGCGTGCCCGAACTGGAGGTCCTTCGTCACGCCGATGATGATCTCCTGGCCGGGAGCCGCCATCGCGGCCACGAGCGCTCCGCCGTCCCTCGCCCCGATCTTCCCGGCGGCATCCCGGATGCGCCGGTACGCCTCCCGGACCCCTTCCTCGCCTGCGACATGCAGGATCACCCCGCCCACGTCGGATTTGTGCGTCACGTCGGGGGAGTTCATCTTCAAAGCGACGGGAAAACCGATTCGCCGCGCCGCGTCGACCGCCTCTTCCTCGCTTCCCGCCGGGCGCGCGGGTGTGACGGGAAACCCGTTCCCGGCGAGAAACGCCATCGATTCGGCGGGTGTCATCGCCCCTACCCCCGCCCCCTGCTTCCCCGGCAAACCGGGTACCGACCGCTCCGGCACGAATGTTTTCCGGTCGAACCGCGCGTAGCAGGACAGGGCCCTGACCGCCCGCTCCGGCGTCGGGAAGACGGCGATCTTCTTTTCGTGCATCTTCCCCCGCTCCTCCCTTTCCACGTCGGCGCCGCCCAGGTAGGCGACGAGATCGCACTTCCCGGGGCGGACGACATCGGAGGCACCGGGGATCGGATCGCCGAAGATCGTCATGACCACGTCGTAATATCCGTCCGCGGTGGACAGGACCTTCCGGTACCGCTCCGCGTCGGTGTCCCCCGTAAGATCGAGGGGGTTGCCGACGATGCAGTGGGCGGGGAGAATCTCCCGCAGCCGGGTGGCCAGCCCCGGGGGAAGGGAAGCGACGCGAAATCCCTCCTCCTCGGCCACGTCGGTCGCGATGATGGCGGCCCCTCCCGAACTGGTGACGATCAGCATTCTCGGCCCCGGCGGGGGCGGCAGGTACGCAAGCGCCTTGGAAACGTCGTACAGCTCCTCGAGGGTGGATGCGCGGTGAACGCCGTACTGACGGAAGACGGCGTCGTAGATCTCGTCCTTTCCCGCGAGGGAGCGGGTGTGGGATTCGGCCGCCTTTCTCCCCCGCTCCGTCCGTCCTGCCTTGAAGATCACGATGGGCTTCCCGCACCGTCGCACGGCCGAGAGGAATTTTTCCGCGTCTTTTACTCCCTCGATGTAAAGGGCGACGACCTTCGTGTTCGGGTCGTCCGCGAAATAGGCGATCAGGTCCGCCTCGTCGACGTCGGCGCGGTTCCCCATGCTCACGAACGCCGAGAAGCCGAGCTTGTCCTCGGACGCCCAGTCGGAAAGCGCCGCGCCCACGGTTCCGCTCTGGGACACGATCGCGATCTCCCCCCTGCGCGTGATGAGCGGCCAGGAGGCGCACAGCCCGTGGTACGGGTAGTTGACCCCCTGGCAGTTGGGTCCGATCAGGCGAATTCCGCAGCGGGCGGCGTTCCGGACCAGTTCCTCCTGCAGCGCTGCGCCGTCCTCCCCCGACTCGGCGAATCCCCCCGTGATGACGATCGCGGAGCGGACCTTCCTCTCCCCCAACTGGAGGATGGTCGAGGGAACGAGCTTCGCGGGGATGATGACGACCGCGAGATCCGTCCCCACGGGGATCTCGCCTGCCGATCGGACCGAAGGGAACCCCAGGATCACCTCCCCCTTCGGGTTGACGGGGAGAACTTCCCCGGAGAAACCGGCATCCAGGATGTTCCGGAAGATCTGGAACCCCATCTTTTCGGGATTGGCCGACGCGCCGACAACGGCGATGCGTGCGGGCCGGAAAAGAGGCGTAAGGGAGGAGTTCATGGGATCACCTCTGCCAGGTGGCCCTGCCCCCTTCCGGCAAGCCGATGACCCGTGGCAGGAAGCGAAGCGTTTCGGCCGGAAGCGGGCGGCAGGATTGTTGGGGACAATCTAACAAAGGGGAACCGCCGTGTCACTTCCTTTTGCATCCCCGTGGCCGACGGAATCGGGTAGGAGGGGGCCGCGAGGCCCCCGTCCTCCCACACCACCGTACGAACGGTTCCGTATACGGCGGTTCCTGCTGTTCCGCACTTTGGTGACGTCGTCGCCTGCCAACCTTTGAGCGCCCAACCTTACCTCACGGATTCCGTCCGCTACTTCCGGTTTCAGGCCCTCATGCGAGGC
>Ga0214473_10007249_pt1 | contig 13173 bp, 13 predicted proteins | sample RVTome_7_FD_203509 | JGI IMG/M metagenome (GOLD analysis project Ga0214473, IMG submission 203509) | Soil microbial communities from uranium-contaminated site in the Upper Colorado River Basin, Wyoming, United States - RVT98D197 | ecosystem: Environmental > Terrestrial > Soil > Contaminated >...
CTCGCTCGGCGACATCCTGTCGCACTCGCTCGACCTCGGCCGCTACGTGACGGGCAGCGAGGTGACCGAGGTCGCCGGAGCGCTCGAGACCTTCGTGAAGCAGCGCCCGCTGCCCGAGAACCCGAAGCGGAAGGGCAAGGTCACGGTGGACGACGCCGCGCTCACGCTCGTGCGCTTCGCAAACGGCGCCGTCGGGTCGATCGAGGGCACCCGCTTCGCCGCCGGCCGCAAGAACTACAACCGCTTCGAGGTCAACGGCTCCCTGGGCAGCGTTGCCTTCGACCTCGAGCGCATGAACGAGCTCGAGTACTACTCACGCGAGGACGAGGGCAAGGAGCAGGGCTTCCGCCGGATCATGGTGACCGAGCCGAGCCACGCGTTCATGGGCTCGTGGTGGCCGGCGGGCCACATCATCGGCTACGAGCACACCTTCACCCACACCGTCCACGACTTCCTGAACGCGGTCGCCAGCGGCAAGCGCGTGCGGCCGGACTTCGAGGACGGCGTCCGCAACCAGCTCGTGCTCGAGGCGATCGAGAAGGCCGCGCGCACCAAGCGCTGGGTGAGCGTCGGCGCTCCCTAGCGCCCGCCCGGACTACTCGTAGCGCAGCGCGCGCACCGGGTCGATGCGCGAGGCGCGCCAGGCCGGGACGAAGCCGGCGTTCGGGCCGAGAGGGTTGAAGGCCTACGGCCGCTTGAGCTCCCGCAGCCAGACGTTGCGGAAGCGCATCGGGTTGCCGTGGTCCTGCAGGCTGATCGGAAGCGCCTCCGGGTGCGCCGCGTAGGGCGTCCGCACCTTGTTCGTGGTCGGTCCGATCAGCTCGCGCGCGTGCTGGACGAGGACACCATTGTAGAACACCGTGACGCGCGCGCGCTTCGTCACCGCCCCGGTCGCGTCGAAGCGCGGAGCCTCGTAGACGATGTCGTAGGCCTGCCACTCCCCCGGCGGCCGTGACGCGTTGACGAGCGGCGGGAACTGGCCGTAGACGGCACCGGCCTGCCCGTCGGGGTAGGTCTTGTTCTCGTAGCTGTCGAGCACCTGCACCTCGTAGCGGCTGCCGGCGAAGAAGACGCCGCTGTTCCCGCGCCCCTGGCTCTCGCCCGTGGGCGGCGTGGGCGCCATCCACTCGATGTGCAGCTGCACGTCCGAGAAGCTCTGGCGGGTCTCGATCGCGCCCGTCCCCTTCACGACCTCCATGTAGCCGTTCTCGACCTTCCACGCGGCGGGCGAGCCGTCCTTCTGGCTCTTCCAGGCCGAGAGGCCCTTGCCGTCGAACAGCACCACGGCGTCCGACGGCGGACGGCCGGGCACGGTCGCTGGCACGCCGGCGACCGGCGTCACGACGGCCGGCTGCGGTCGGTTCAAGTCGTGCTGTGGGATGCCCTCCGGGTCGATCGGGGCCTGCGCGAGGACTGGACTCGCGGCGAGAAGCAGGCAGGCGGCTCGTGTCAGGGTGGCGATCCTCATGGCTTCAGTCTCCTTTGAGCGGACGGTGAAGCAGCAGCCGCCTTATACCACCGCTGCGGCGGAAACCGAACGATGGCGCCGCAGGCGAGAGTTCGGGACGTGCTAGCATCCGCGCGCGGCCCCGCCCTGTGAGCCTTGCACCCGGAACCCGCGTCGGTCCCTACGAGGTGCTTGGCCCCCTCGGCGCGGGCGGCATGGGCGAGGTGTTCCGCGCCCACGACACCCGTGTCGCGCGGGAAGTCGCGGTCAAGGTGCTCCCCGCGCGCCTGTCGAAGGACAAAGACGCCCTCGCGCGCTTCGAGCGCGAAGCCAAGGCGGTGGCGGCGCTCTCGCACCCGAACATCCTGTCGATCTTCGATTTCGGCCGACACGACGGGACCGCCTACGCGGTCACCGAGCTTCTCGAGGGCGAGACTCTCCGCGAACGCCTGAAAGCCGGCGCGCTCCCGGCCCGCAAGGCGGCGGAGCTCGCGATCCAGATCGCCCACGGCCTCGCGGCCGCGCACGGCAAGGGCATCGTGCATCGCGACTTGAAGCCCGAGAACGTGTTCGTCTCCAGGGACGGGCGCGTCAAGATCCTCGACTTCGGGTTGGCGCAGCAGCTGGACGCGGGAGCGGCCGGCGGGGACGAACTTCCTGGGCACCAGCATGAGTAACGGCGGTGCGCAGAGCAACTACAACCCGGGGAACGTCGTCTTCAACACAGGGAGCGGAAGCACTGCCACAGAGATCGTGAGTGCGACACCCGCAGGCAACTTCGGGCAGCTCACCCAGTCGCGAGACCCGAGGACGGCGCAGGTCGGAATCCGCCTGACGTTCTAGAGAGGCTCCACGGAGGGTTGCGGGCACAGCGCCCGCAGCCCGCGTGCCGAACCTCACAAGCGCGGCGTCGGAAGCCCTCCGACGCCGCGTTTCGTTCTTTCGGGATCCAGCCTTCGTTGCCCCCGGCTGCTACACTTCCCCGGTGACCGATGGCCGCCATGCCGTCGCCGAGGATGCGAGCCTGGCGCTGCACTCCGCAGTGGCCGAGCGGATTCGCGCCGACCCACTGCTGATCGCGCGTGCAAAACGCCGGGTCGAGGACTGGCTTCGCGACGGCACGATCGCGAAGGCCTACGCGGAGGCCTGGCGGGAGATTCTGGACCGCCCGGGTGACGAAGTGGCGCGGTTTCTGGAGGATCCCGGAGAGCGCGCCCGCCAGCTCCGCCAGACGTCTCCGTTCGCCGGCGCGCTCGACCCGCGGACGCGCTGGGCGATCTGGCGCCGTGCCCGGCGCGGGGCCGGGTCGCCTTGAACCGCGCACAGCTCGAGCACGTCATACGGGCCGCGGCGACGATTGCCGGAGATACGGAGATCGTCGTCGTGGGGAGCCAGGCGATCCTCGGTCGATACCCCAAAGCGCCTCCCGAGCTGCTCGTCTCGGCGGACGTAGATGTCTACCCCAGGAACCACCCGGAGCGGGCCGACCTCATCGAGGGCTCGATCGGCGAGCTCTCGCCCTTTCACGAGACCTACGGCTACTATGCACAGGGCGTCGGCGACAGGACGGCGGTCTTGCCCGAGGGCTGGGAATCACGTCTGGTAGCCGTGCCGACGCCCGCGGGCACCGGCCTCTGCCTCGAGCCCCACGACCTGGTCATCTCCAAGTACGCCGCGGGACGAGAGAAGGACCGGGACTACGTCCGTACGGCGCTCCGCCATCGACTGGTGGATCGAGACACCCTGCTCGAGCGACTGGCTCGCACCCCGATCGACGAGGCGCTCCGAGGCCGGATCGCCTCCCAGATCGCCGTCGACTCCTCAGGGTAACGTCCCGGCCCAGCGCCAGCTGTCACCGGCCTAGAAAGGCGTCCTGCACCCCGAAGAAGGCGGGCTTGGCGCGGTACTGCTCGTCGAACAGCAGCGGGTCGTCGGCGCCGAAGCGGCCGTCGATCCAGCTGTGGGCGTCGGTGAAGCCCCAGAACGTGACGGCCTCGCAGCGCGGCTCGGCCACGCAAACGGCCACGATGTCCCTGTAGACCTGCCGCTGACGCTCCAGCTTTGCAGCAGAGTCGCCAGGCACGTCGCGCACGCGCACATCCATCTCGCTGATGTTGACCTGGAGGCCCAGGGCGGCGAGGCGCCGGATGTTCGCCGCGACGTCGGCGAGGGCCGGCAGACCCGTGGCCGAGACGTGCATCTGGAGCCCGACGCCGTCGACGAGCCCGCGCTGCTTGAGGTCCCGCACCAGGTTGTAGACGTCGTTCGACTTGCGATTCAGCCCCTCGCCGCCGTAGTCGTTGTAGACGAGCTGGGCCTCGGGATCGGTCTGGCGGGCCAGCCGGAAGGCCTCGGCCACGTAGTCGGGGCCGAGCCCGCGCGAGAAGACGGTGCTTTGCAGCCCCGGCCGTGCGTCGTCGATGGCCTCGTTGACGACATCCCAGGCCCACAGGCGCCCCCGGTAGCGGCCGGCGACGGTCCGGATGTGATCCTCGAAAGCGATCCGCAGCTCCGGCGGGGAGAGCGTGCCCACCCACGCCGGGGTCGCTCCGTGCCAGACGAGCGCGTGGCCCTTCACCTTCATGCCGATCGCCTCGGCGAATGCCACGATGCGGTCCGCGCCCGAGAAGTCGTACACACCCGGGGTCCTCTGGACCGGGTCCCACTTCATCTCCCATTCCGCCGTGACGTAGTTGAAGTGGCGGGCGGCGGCTCCCGTGTAGCTCGCGTCCGATCCCAGCCGGCTCGAAAAGAGCGCCGCGCCCACCAATCGGCCCGTCGTCGCCGCAGCGTCGCGAAGCGGCGCGACGTCCGTGTACGGCGGCCCGGGGGTCGCCGTCGGAGACGGTGTCGAGGGTGCGGCGGGCGACCCTGCCCCGCCGCACGCGGCCGGCACTGCCGCGATGAGCGCTGCCAATCGCCGCGCGACCGCGTACCGTCGCAGAGCGCCGTCCCTCAAGAAGTCATGGCTGTCAGCGGCGGCTCGCGCCGCCGACTCGGCGACCGGGAGGCGAGCCTGACGCCTTGCTTCGCGCCGACCGACTCTTGCTGTATGCCGCGGCCGTCTCGCGCGCGAGCACGCCTGGGAGCCCCCCGGTCCCGCCGGGAGGCTCGGGCTCGCCTACGCCGGGGGCCAACGTCAGCCCCGCCGCTGCGAAGCGTCGAAAGTCCTTCGGGTTGTCCGTGGCCAGCGGCACGCTGGCGCGGATTGCCGCGGCAGCGATCATGCAATCGGCGAATGAACCGCGGCGCCGGCCGGACTCGTTGAACAGGCGTGCCGCGAGCATCGCCTCGCCTTCGCTGAAGGCAGCTCGCTCGGTCACGACCTTGTCGAGCAGCTCCAGCGCAGTTGGCTCCACCGGCCCGCAGAGAAACTCCGCCCACGCCACTGCGCTCATGCCGATCGTCTCGCTCGCCGCCAACCACTCGCGCAAGCGTTGGTCCTGAAATGTCCCCGCCGCCAGGGCGCGGACCAGGAAGCTCGTATCGAGGTGAATCACCCGCGGCGGGTCTCGTGGCTCCGCGAACTGGCCCTGCGTTGCGCCCGAGCCGCCCGGGCCCAGCGACGCGCGGCGCTGGCTCCGAGCTCGAGGCCCTCCTGGAGACGATCGAGGGCCCGAATCGGCGTGAGGGATGGAGCGTCGGCCTGGACCCAGGACGCCCGGATCGCGCGCCGTAGCGCCTCGGACTTCGAGGTGCTCCAACGTCGGGCCAGCTCCTCCAGGGCCCGGAGTGTCTCCACGTCGAGCGAGTAAGTGGTCTTGACCGTCTGGGTGGCCATACTGGTATGGTATGGCCTTACCGGCTCCCGGGTCAATCGGCTGGAACGCCTCTCATGGCGCCAGCTCGAGCACCACGATCGTGTCGAGCGGGTCCAGGGCCTTCGGGTCCAGCCGCAGCAGCACCGCGTCCTTCTCGAGCGTGAACTTCACGGCCGCGCCGGTGGCGAAGAGCGACGCCTTCTTCACGGGCCGGGGCGGTCGCGCCACCGAGAGCACCGGGTCCTGCCAGTCGAGCACGTGGACGAACACGCGGCTGCCCTTGTGCGTCGTGACGCCCCAGGGGCGCGGTGGCAGCGGCCCGCCACGCGTGCCGTAGATCGTCTCGCCGTTCTTCTCTAGCCACTGCCCCACCTCGGCCAGGCGGCTCGCGTGCTCGGGCTGGATCGTGCCGTCCGGCCGCGGACCGACATTCAGCAGGAAGTTGGCGTCGTAGCCGGCGGCCTTCACCAGCAATTGCACGAGCTGCTTCGTGCTCTTGTGCCGTCCGTCCGTCTTGTTGTAGCCCCACGAGTTGTTGATCGTCTCGCACATCTCGAAGGGCAGGCTGCCGAGCTCCGAGTCCTCGTTGAAGCCGGCCGTGTTGTGGCCCGGCAGGTCCTTCTCGAACATCTGGAAGTCCTCTCCCGGGAAGGGCTTACGGTGATGGTTCGCCCCCACCAGGGCGGCGGGCTGTAGCCGGTGGATGAGGCGGTACGTCTTGTCGAGCCGCCAGTCGGCTTCTGGCTTGTCCCACCAGCCGTCGAACCAGATGCCCCCGATGTCGCCGTAGCCGGTCAGAAGCTCGCTGAGCTGCTGGTCCATGTAGTCGAGATAGCGGAACCAGTCACCCTTGTCGTCACGGGCCGAGAAGCGCCCGGTGCGACCGCGCGGGAAGTAGTCGGGATGGTGCCAGTCGAGCTGCGAGTGGTAGAAGAAGAGCTTCACATCCTGCTTGCGGCACTCGTCTGCGAGCTGCCGGAGCACGTCCTTGCCGTAAGGCGTGCGCTCGACGATGTCGTAGTCGCTCACCTTCGAGTCCCACATCGCGAAGCCGTCGTGGTGCTTCGAGGTGATCGTGATGTACCTCATGCCCGCCGCCTTCACCATCCGCACCCAGGCCGCGGCGTCGAACTTCGCCGGGTTGAAGGCGGGCGGGTAGTCGCGCTCGTACTCGGCGACCGTGATGCGCTTGTTGTGCATCACCCACTCGCCGTCGCCCGCCACGGCGTAAGCACCCCAGTGGATGAACAGGCCGAAGCGCGCTTCCTGGAACCAGGCGCGGGCGGCAAGGTTGGCGGGCGGGGGCGTGTAGCCCTCCTGGGCCGTGGCCGAGGGGGCGACGAGAACGACCAGACAGGGAAGGACGAACGAGAGCCAGCGCCTCATGACGGACCTCCAGGAACCCACAACGAGCTCAGGATACGCCGTCCGACCTCGAGTCCCGAGCAGCTAGCCTTCGACAGCTGCCTTGGCGAGAACCTCGGGCGGGCAGCCGTTCCACTCGGCCACGAACGTGTTGCCCATGAAGCGCAGGTCGTCCGTGCCCATCTTGCTCGACCAGAAGCCCGAGGCCACGAGGTCGCGGAACAGCGTGAAAAACGCCACACCGGCCTCCATCTCGGGTCGGGCCTTCTCAGGCCAGGCGATGTCGTCGAGCAGCGGACGCCGCTCATCAGCCGAAGCCGCAACGAAGCCCTTCCCGCAGCGCTTCGTGCACTCGCGCTCGAGCCACGCCAGGCCGCCGCGGACCCGCGTCTGCAGCCGCTCGCGGTCGCGCACCTCGGCGAGCGGGTCGTCCAGGATGAAGTCGATGAACTCCGGGACGAGGGCATCGGTGGCGCTGCCCGAGCGGGCGTCGGCCGGGATGATGACGTCGGCCAGGACGCGCACCGTCGCCCACTCGCCGCCCGTGAAGAACTTCGGGGTGTAGGGCTTGGCCTTGCCGGCCTTCGCGGCCTGCTTGTGGACGTGCTCCTGCGCCGCCTGCAGCCGGCCCGCCGACAGCACGAAGCCGGCCGCGAGCGGAATCGAGCCCACCCGCTTCAGCAGCTCGCGCCGCTGCATACCGCCCGGGCTCGTCGCGTCGCCCTTGTCCTTCGGCGCTTCGCTCACAGGGTCCCCCTCTTGCGTTCGTCGGCAATGTGCTCGGCCGTGCGCATCGCGAGCGCGAGGATCGTCCAGGTGCAGTTCTTGTGCGCGTTGCTCACGAACGGCCCGGCGTCCGCCACGAACACGTTCCTGGCGTCGTGCGCCTGGCACCACTCGTTGAGCACCGAGGTGCGCGGGCTCGCGCCCATCCGCGTCGTGCCGGCCTCGTGGATGATCTCGCCGCCGATCGAGATGCCTTCCTCGGTGGGAGCCACCGTTCGCGAGCGCAGCGAGCGGTTGCGCTCCACCACCTGGCCGCCCATCGCCTCGACGATCCCGGCGAAGGTCTGGCGCATGTGGCGGACCTGCCCGAGCTCGGCGTCCGACCACTTCCAGTGGAAGCGCAGCACCGGGATGCCCCAGCGGTCCACCATCTCCGGGTCGATCTCGCAGTAGCTCTTCTCGTTCGGAATCATCTCGCCGCGCCCGCTGAAGCCCACGAAGGCGCCGTAGTAGCGGCGGTAGTCGTCCTTCAGCGCCTGGCCGTAGCCGCCGCCCTGCACCTGGTCGATGCCCGCGCCGAAGCCGTAGGAGGGCATGCCCCTCCCGCCACCGAGCTCGATGTGGTACCCGCGCGGGAAGTCGAGCGTGCGGTTGTCGAGCCACCACGGCACGTAGACGTGCATCCCGCCCACGCCGTCCTCGTTGTGAGGCGGGAGGTCGACGAGCGACGGGATGAAGCCAGAGGTGCTGGTGCCGACGGTGTCGGTCAGGTAGCGGCCCACGGCTCCGCTCGAGTTGGCGAGGCCGGCCGGGTGGCGGCTCGAGCGCGAGTTGAGCAGCAGCCGCGCCGACTCGCAGGCGCTCGCGGCCAGCACCACGACGCGGGCGCGCACATGGCGGTCCTTGCCGGTGGCCTTGTCGACGTACGAGACCCCGGTCGCGAGGCCCTCGGCGTCGGTTGTCACCTCGCGGGCCATCACACCCGTAACGAGCGTGAGGCGGCCGGTGGCAAACGCCGGCGGCAGCAGCACGGAAGGCGTCGAGAAGTTGGAGCCCGTCGAGCAGCCGCGCCCGCACTGGCCGCAGTAGTGGCAGGCGGCGCGGCCGCCGTGCGCCTGCGTTAGGATCGACAGCCGCGACGGGATCACGGGGATGCTGAGCCCCTTGCAGGCCTTCTGGATCGCGAGCTCGTAGCAGCGCGGCTTCGGCGGCGGCAGGAAGACCCCGTCGGGCTCGTTCTCGATCCCTTCGTTCGAGCCGAAGATCCCGACCATCTGGTCGAGGCGGTCGTAGTACGGCTTGATGTCGTCGTAGCCGATCGGCCAGTCGTCGCCCAGGCCGTCGCGGCTCCTGGCCTTGAAGTCCCAGGGCCCGAAGCGCAGCGAGATGCGGCCCCAGTGGTTGGTGCGCCCGCCCAGCATCCGGCCGCGGAACCACATGAACTGGTCGCCGGGAGCGACGGTGTACGGCTCACCCTCGATGTCCCAGCCGCCGATGCAGCCGTCGGCTTCGCCGAACGGGCGCCCGCGGTGGCCCTTGCCCCGCCGCGGCGAGTCGTAGTTCCACGCGAACATCGCGCCGTCCTTGGCGGCGTCCCAGGTCTGGCCGGCCTCGAGCAGCACCACCTCGGCGCCGGCCTCGGCCAGCACCTTGGCCGCCATCCCTCCGCCGGCCCCCGAGCCGACGATGCAGACGTCCCAGGCCTTCGACAGGGTGAGGATCTCCATGGGCCGAAAGGCTATCCGCGGCCGCCGGCCCCGGTCAATCGGGATCTGTCGAATGGCCAGGGCCCTCGTGGCCGCGCCGTGCCAGAATGCCTCCATGCGGCGCCCGCGTCCGACGCTGGCCCTGGCCGCGGTGGTGTGCGCTGCCGCCTGCGCCACGAACCCCGCCACCGGCAAGAAGCAGCTGATGCTGGTGAGCGAAGCCCAGGAGCTCGCGATGGGCCGCGCTTCGGACGCCGAGGTCGTGGCCGCCTACGGCCTGTACGCGGACGCCGAGATCCAGGCCTACGTCGATCGGATCGGCCAGCGGCTGGCCGCCGCCTCCGAGCGGCCCGGGCTGCCCTGGAGCTTCAAGGTCGTGGACGATCCGGCCGTCAACGCCTTCGCGCTGCCCGGTGGCTTCATCTACGTCACGCGCGGCATCCTGGCGCACCTCGGCTCCGAGGCGCAGCTCGCGGGTGTCATCGGGCACGAGATCGGGCACGTGACCGGCCGCCACTCCGCGCAGCAGATGAGCCAGCAGCAGCTCGCGATGGGTGGGCTGCTGGTCGGGATGGTCGCGGTGCCGGAGCTGCAGCAGTATGGGGGCCTGGTCCAGCAGGGACTGGGCCTGCTGTTCCTGAAGTTCGGGCGCGACGACGAGAACGAGGCCGACCAGCTCGGCCTGCGCTACATGACCCGCGAGGCCTACGAGCCGCGAGAGCTGCTCGAGGTGTTCGGCGTGCTCGACCGCGTGACGCGCGAGGCGGGCGGCGGCCGCCTGCCCGACTGGCTCTCCACCCATCCGAGCCCCGGGGACCGCGCGACGCGGATCGGGAGCGCCATCGTCCCGGGCTCCGCCGCGGACCGGACCGTCAACCGCGCGGACTACCTGCGCCGGCTCGACGGGATGGTCTACGGCGAGAACCCGCGCGAGGGCTTCTTCCAGGCGAACGCCTTCCTCCATCCCGAGCTGCGCTTCACGCTCGCGTTCCCGCGCGGCTTCACCACCCGCAACCAGAAGCAGGCGGTCGTGGGGGTGAGCCAGGCGCAGGACGCGCTGGTCGCGCTGACGCTCGCCGCGGAGGCCTCAGTGGAGGAGGCCGCGCGACGCTTCTTGTCGCAGCAGGGCCTGAGCGCCGGGCGTGCGGGCCGCGACTCGATCGGCGGCCTGCCTGCGTACAGCGCGCTCTTCGAGGCCGCCACCGACGAGGGCAGCCTGCGCGGCCAGGTCGCGTTCGTGGCCAAGGACGGCCGCGTCTACCGCATCCTGGGCTACACGCCGGCCGCTCGCTTCGCCTCGTACCAGGGCGTCTTCGACGCCGCGATCCGCAGCTTCCGCGCGCTCGAGGATCCGCGCTACCTGGGTGTCCAGCCGAAGCGCATCGAGATCGTCGGCCTGCAGCAACGGATGCCGCTCGCCGAGTTCGCGCGGGTCTACCCCTCGACCGTGAAAATCGAGACGATCGCCCTGATCAACGGCCTCGCGCCGGGCGCGGCCCTGGCGGGAGGCGATCTCGCGAAACGCGTCGTCGGGGGCGGGCTGCCGAGCCCCTGAAGCGTTAGCGCCGGCCCGAGCCGAAGGTGTCGCACGCCGCGGGGTCCCCGGCCGAAAGCCCCTGCTTCAGCCAGCGCACGCGCATCTCCGAGGAGCCGTGGGTCCACGACTCGGGGGCCACGTAGCCCTGCGACTGCTGCTGGATCATGTCGTCCCCGATCGCGGCCGCGGCGCGCAGCCCCTCCTCGACGTCGCCGGGGTCGAGCGCCTCCTTGTTGAAGTGGCCGTAGACGCCGGCGAAGCAGTCGGCCTGCAGCTCGAGCGCCACCGAGAGCGCGTTCGCCTCCTCCTTGGAGCGGGCTCGCTGCTGCGCCGCCTGCACCTGGTCGGACAGGCCCAGCAGGTTCTGGACGTGGTGGCCCACCTCGTGCGCGACGACGTACGCCTGGGCGAAGTCGCCCGGCGCGCCGAAGCGGCGGTCGAGCTCGCGGAAGAACGCGAGGTCGAGATAGACCTTGCCGTCGAGCGGGCAGTAGAAGGGCCCTACGGCGGCCGACGCCAGGCCGCAGGCGGACGCGACGCGACCGTCGAACAGGACCAGCGTCGGCTCGCTGTAGCTCTTGCCGCGCTTCTGGAACACCGTGTGCCAGGTGTTCTCGGTGTCCTTCAGGACCACGCCGATGAACTTGGCCTGGGGGTCGTCGGCGGGCGCCTGGCCCACCGGGCCCTCCTGGGTCGCGGGCGCCTGCTGCGGGATCATCTGCTCGACGAGCCCCAGCAGGCTCAGCAGCTGCCTGGGGTCGGCGCCGGTCAGCAGCGAGATGCCCAGCACCACCAGGAGCCCGATGCAGCCGAAGCCGGTCCCGCGGCCGCCGGGCACGCGCATGCCGCGGCGGTCCTCGACGTTGCTGCTGCCTTCACGGCCTTCCCAGCGCATGCGACCTCCGACCGGGCCCTGGATGGATGCGGCCGGCAGCCCGGCCGCGGCGATCATATAACAGGCTCTCGGCCGTGTCGGACGAGGTTGACACGGCCCGGGGACGGCGGATAGCGTGCCTCGAACTCATTGGTAGAGAGCCTGATCCAATGTCCAAGCACAGCACCTCATCCCGCTCCCGCGGCTTCCTCCTCGCGCTCGCGATCCTGGTCCTGATGCTCCCGGCCTGCGGCAAGAGCCAGGGTCCCCGCGGCAGCCAGGAGCGGCCCTACCGGATCGCTGTAATACCCAAGGGCATGACCCACGAGTTCTGGCGCACGATCCACGCCGGCGCGATCCGGGCCCAGCGCGACCTCGCCGCCAAGGGCGTCCACGTGGAGCTCGTCTGGAAGGGACCGCTGCGCGAGGACGACCGCGAGCAGCAGGTCCAGGTGGTCGAGTCCTTCGCGAGCCAGGGTATCGACGGGATCGTGCTCGCGCCGCTCGACGAGAAGGCGCTCGTGCGCCCGGTCGAGGAAGCGGCCCGCCTCAACGTCCCCACCGTGATCATGGACTCGGCGCTCGCGTCGGACCAGATCGTGAGCTTCGTCGCGACCGACAACTACAAGGGCGGCGAGCTGGGCGCCGACGCGCTCGGCCAGGCGATGAACGGCAAGGGCAAGATCCTGCTGCTGCGCTACGCGGAGGGCTCGGCGAGCACCACGGCCCGCGAGGCGGGCTTCCTGGCGCGGCGCGAGGCCGCCTGGCCCGGCCTGGAGCTCGTCTCTTCCGACCAGTACGCGGGCGCCACGCGCGACACCGCCAAGCGCGCCGCCGAGAACCTGCTGAACCGCTACGGCCGGGATCTCGACGGCATGTTCATCGTCAACGAGTCGTCCACCTCCGGAATGCTGCTCGCGCTGCAGGACGCCGGGCTCGCCGGCAAGGTCAAGTTCGTCGGCTTCGACTCCAACCAGGCCTTCGTCGACGCGATGCGCAAGGGCCAGATGCACGGCTTCGTGCTCCAGAACCCGTTCCGCATGTCCGGGCTCGCGGTCGAGGCGCTCATCGACCACCTGCAGGGCCGGCCCGTCGCCAAGCGGGTCGACACCGGGGTCTCGGTCGTGACCCCCGCGAATCTCGACGCCCCCGAGATGCAGGCCCTGATCAAGCCGCCCCTCGACCAGTACCTCAAGCCCAGCGAATGACGGCGGTCCTGCGCCTCTCCGGCATCGAGAAGCGCTTCGGCGCGACGCTGGCGCTCGACGCCGCGTCGCTCGAGGTGCAGCCGGGCGAGGTGCACGCGCTGCTGGGCGAGAACGGGGCCGGCAAGAGCACGCTGCTGTCCATCCTGGGCGGGCTCGTGCAACCCGAGTCGGGGACGATGCTGGTCGGCGGCGAGGCCTACGCGCCCCGCTCGCCGCGCGACGCGCGCGGCCGCGGCATCGCGCTCATCCACCAGGAGCTCTCGCTGTTCCCGCACCTGTCGGTGACCGAGAACGTGCTGATGGGCACGGAGCCGGCGCGGCGCGGGCTGTGGGACCGCGACCTGGCCCGACGCCGCACGCGCGAGGTGCTCGCCGAGTTCGGCCACCCCGACATCGACCCCGACGCGGTCGTGGGCCGGCTGCCGATCGGGGCGCGCCAGGTGGTCGAGATCTGCCGCGCGATCGCCACGCGGGCCCGCGTGGTGCTGATGGACGAGCCCACGAGCAGCCTGCCGCGAGGCGATGTCGAGCGGCTGTTCGCGCTCATCG
>Ga0214473_10007250_pt1 | contig 13172 bp, 15 predicted proteins | sample RVTome_7_FD_203509 | JGI IMG/M metagenome (GOLD analysis project Ga0214473, IMG submission 203509) | Soil microbial communities from uranium-contaminated site in the Upper Colorado River Basin, Wyoming, United States - RVT98D197 | ecosystem: Environmental > Terrestrial > Soil > Contaminated >...
AGCTTCACCCGCAGGCGATCGCGTAGACGTCGCTGACGCCCTCGGGCAGCCGGTTCTCGCGCCAGGTGCGCCCGGCGTCCTCGGTGCCGAAGACCTGGCCGGTGCGGCTCACGCAATAGACGGCGGCCGCGTCGCGGGGGTGCAGTGCGACCGCCATCATGGTGGACTCCGCCTTGACGCCGTGATCGAAGCGCGTCCACGTCTCGCCGAGGTTGTCGCTGCGGTAGAGCGAGCCATCTTCGCTGCGCGCGGCCGGGCTCAGGCAGGCGTAGAGCACGCGCGGGTCCTGCGGCGAGACGCGGATGTCGCGGCTGTAGGTCAGTGGGGAGAACCGGCCGACCTCCATGTCCTTCCAGTGGGCCGCGTTGTCGGTGCTGCGGAAGAGGCCCATGCGCAGGGCCAGGATCACGGTGCCGCTGGCCGCGGGGCTCACGCAGAGCGCGTGGCCGTCCAGCATGCCCTCGAGGTCGCTATCGCTCACGATGCGGCTCTTGAGGTGCGGCAGCTCGGAGAGCTTCACGAGGTCGCCGCTGCAATCACTCCAGGTCAGGCCCCCGTCCAGGCTCCGCATGGCCCCGCCCACCTCGAGCGCAGCGTATATGTGGTCGGGCTGCGCGGGATCGATCGCCATGCGCATCACCCGGCACGCGAACGGCATCTTCACGCGCTCGGCCTGCACCGCCTTCGGCAGCCTCCGCCACGAGGCGCCCTCGTCGTCGCTGCGGTAGATTCCCACCGGTGACGTGCCCACGAAGAGCGTGCGCGGGTTGTTCGGATGCACGAGGATGGACCAGACTTGGCCCCCATCCTCCGGAAAGGGCAGGCGTTCCCAGCGCTCGCCGCGGTCCACGCTCCGATAGGGTCCGTTCTGCGTGCCCACGTAGACCACGTCCGCATTGGTCGGGTGCACCGTGATCGCCTGCACGTGCACGTCGTCCGGGAGCCCCTTGTTGCAGAGCTCCCAGCGCGAGTCGCCGTCCCCACGCCGGAACACCCCGCACTTGCTCCCGGAAGTCCACCGCGCCGCCCCAACGTAGACGTGAGAGGGCCCCGCTGCCGTCGCCATACACGCTCCCCTTTCCAGTGCCGGTGATGCGTGGTGCACCACAGCATAGCAGGGGCGGCGGCGAGCGCAACTGGCCCTATCGAAAGGATTCTGCTTCGCTCAGTGCGCAGAATGGGCGGCGAGTTCTGGCGCGGGCACTGTCTTCAGCGTCTGTAGCGTCTGCTGGAGGGTGTGCACATACTCCGAGCTCAGGCCATGTTGTGTGGCACCGGCGATCATGGTGCTCACGTACTCCTGCGGAGGAGGCACCTCTATGACCTCGCCAATGAAGGTCACGACCTCCTTCGGGTCCTTGTACTCCTCTCCGCCCTTATCGACCAATACGGTTGTTTTGCTTTGGATACGTCCAGGCTGATGCGGCTTGAGCAGAAACGAAAGAGCAGTGGGTGGCAGAGAATACAGGACTCCCTCGACGGTGCTTTTCGGCGACGGAACGATGGTGGCGAGCACTTCATCGAGGTCCGGACGTGCTGCTAGGCGCCCGAAGGTGATCCGCGAATCGTTGAGCTTCGCGCGCCTAGGAGGATCTTTCTCCCAAGCCTTAAGTGCCTCGTCCGCACTCCAGTTCAGGCGACGCAGCATTTGTGATGTCGACATGCTGCGCCCGTACGCGAAGTATGAGACAAGCTGTTCCCTTTGCTGGCCAAGGCCTACGATCGCGCGTAGCCCTTCTGCTTCACGGGGCACCCGAGCCCGGAATAGCCATTCGGGTTTGGGGTCGGTGAACAAGCGTTCGACGAAGTCCTCGCCCATCTCGTCCAGTAGAAGGAACCCGAGTCTGTAGGACTTGAGCTGCTTGTCGCCTGAACCTCCGCATATCGTTGGGATCTCCGACTTCAACTGAGTCTTCTTCTTTTCTTCAAGAACCTGTGACGCGTCCAACATCGTAAGGCTGTATTCCTCGACCTTCGAGGCATCGATATCGTCCATCACTCGCTTGACGAAATCGATCCGCTCCTGCGCGCGCACGCGATCGATAGCCTGCTCCATGAACCTTAGGAACACTTTCACGAACTGCTCTGGTCCGAACGAGATATCTTCCTTGCCCTTCTCGAGCCTGATGTTGAAGAGTCTCGACCGCATGATGAGCATTGATCCAAGGCCAGCCACCATGACCGCTTTCATCTTCTCTAGTGGTTCCTGCGGAACCGTCCAGTAGAGGGTCAGAACATACAGGGCGAACATCGAGATCGCACCGTTGAACGCATGATAGAAAAGCGCCTCAACGGTACGGAACGACTTGAGGGGCTCGTCCCGGAACTTGCTCACGATCTCGGTGAATGCGGTCAGAGTTCCGAGCAGGAAGGCGGCAAGGTAGAGAGTGGGACTCTGCATCGCCCAGGCCACGGCACCTGCCAAGAGCAGGACCAGGACATAGCCAGATAGGATCCCGAGACTTTGGGCGATGGATCCGAAGAGCCCTATCAAGAAGAAGCCTAGGATGAGAGACAAAATCCAATGATCGGAGACCCACGCTAGCAGATCGGGGATAGCCATTGGTTGATCCCCCTTTCCGGCGGTGCACGCTAGATGGGTAGGGCGCGTAGGTCAAGAGGATTGTTGTGCTTACTCCGTGAGTAGCTAGGGTTCCAGTCTGCAGCGTCTCGTGGGCGAACGGTGAAGCGTGGCCGAGCTAGGCGCACCACTGGCGCGGGCCGTCGTCGGCGAAGCCGCACTGCTCGCACGGGTGGAAGAAGTGCCAGGCGGGCGGCATCGCGACGGCCAGGCGCAGGGAGAGCTCGTCCCCGATATTCCGGATGTGGTGTACGGCGCCGCGCGGCACCCACACGATGTCGTCCTTGGCCGCGTTCACCACCACGTCGCCGGTCAGCTCCCACTGAAGATGCCCGCCGAGCACCACCCACCACTCGTCGAACTCGCGGTGCCAGTGGGGCCGGTTGCCGCCGCCGGGCGGCGAGGCGATGAGGGTCACCAGGTTGCGCTCGTCGGCGATGATGCGCCGAGACCAGGGCGGCGGCCCCATCTGCGCGACCACCTCCGCGACCCGCGTGTGCAGCGCGTTCGGCCCGCCGGCCGCGACGGGCGCGGGCGGCGTGGGTCCGGTGGCCAGGCGGTTGATGACGATGGTGACGGGTGCCTCGACGGTGGACATTGGGGGAGCCTCCCGGCTGAGAGAATACCCGCCGGCGGCGCGGGCGCAAGCGGTTGCGGGCTCCTGAGCGCTCGCTTATGATCGGGGCCCTGGAAGGAGGGCGAGCCATGTCGCTGACGACGAGGAAGCTCCACCCCCTGTTGGGCGCCGAGATCGTGGGCATCGACGTCAAGAGCGTGGACGACGCCACCTTCAAGGCGATCGTCGACGCGTTCAACGAGTACTCGGTGCTGCTCTTTCGCGGCCAGTCTCTCACCGACGAGGAGCAGATCGCCTTCAGCCGCCGCTTCGGCCCGCTCGAGACGACCATCCGGAGCATCGCGAGCCAGGACCGCACCCTCGAGCACATCGCCAACCTCTCCAACGTGGACGCCGAGAACCGCCTGATCCCGACCGGGGACAAGCGCAACATCTTCAACGCGGGCAACCAGATGTGGCACAGCGACAGCTCGTTCAAGCAGGTGCCCGCGATGGCCTCGCTCCTCTCCGCCCGCGAGATTCCGCCCGAGGGCGGCGAGACGCAGTACGCGAGCATGCGGGTCGGCTACGCGCGCCTGCCCGGGGACCTGCAGCGCTTCCTCGAGGGCAAGGTGGCCATTCACAGCTTCGTGTACTCCCGCGGCCTCATCGACGACGGGCTCCTGCCGCCCGAGCACGCGGCCCAGGTGCCGCCGGTTCGGCAGGCGCTGGTCCGCGTCAACCCGGCCAACGGGCGGAAGGCGTTCTACGTGGGCTCGCACGCTTGCGAGATCGTGGGCATGCCGACCCCGGAGGCGCGGGCGCTCCTGCGCGAGCTGCGGGAGGCCGCCACCCGGCCCGACCTGGTCTACACGCATCGGTGGCGGGTCGGCGACCTCGTGATGTGGGACAACCGCTGCATGCTCCACCGCGGGCGCCCGTGGGACGAGTCGCGGTATCGTCGGGTCATGCACCGCACCACCGTCGCCGGGGAGGGGCCGACCGCGCCCGAGGAAGGCCCCGCGGCGGTCACGCCCGCGCGCGACGTGGACATGGCCTGGGGGCGCGCGCAGCTCGAGATGGTTTAGCCCTGGGCGAGGTCGTCGTCATCCGCCATCCGCTCGTGCAGCACAAGCTCGGCCTCATGCGCATGCGGGACACGAGCACCTCCGAGTTCCGCAGCCTGCTCGCCGAGATCAGCATGCTCCTGGCCTACGAGGTGACGCGCGATCTGCCGACCCACGAGGTGGCCGCCGAGACCCCGGTGGCCCCCACCACCGTCCGGCTCCTCGACGGCAAGAAGATCGTGCTCGTCTCGATCCTGCGCGCGGGCAACGGCCTGCTCGACGGCATGCTGCGCATCCTGCCGAGCGCGCGGGTGGGCCACGTCGGGCTCTACCGGGATCCGAAGACGCTCGAGGCCGTCGAGTACTACTTCAAGGTGCCGCACGAGATGCAGGAGCGCGACGTGATCGTGCTCGATCCCATGCTCGCCACCGGCAACTCCGCGGTGGCCGCGATCAACCGCGTCAAGGCGACGCGCCCCCGCTCGGTGCGCTTCGTCTGCCTCCTGACGTGCCCGGAAGGGCTCCAGCACTTTCACCGCGTCCACCCGGACGTGCCGGTCTACACCGCGGCCATCGACAGCCACCTGAACGACCACGGCTACATCGTGCCCGGCCTGGGCGACGCCGGCGACCGGCTCTTCGGCACCAAGTGAGACTGGCCGGGAAGGTGGCGCTGATCAGTGGCGGCGCGCGTGGCATGGGCGCGGCCGAGGCGCTCCTCTTCGCGCGCGAAGGGGCCCGGGTGGTCCTGGGCGACATCCTCGACGCGGAGGGCAAGCGGGTCGAGGCCGCCATCACCGGCAAGGGCGGCGAGGCCGTGTTCGTGCACCTCGACGTGACGAGCGAGACGGACTGGGAGCGGGCGGTGGCGACCGCCGTCTCGCGCTTCGGCCGGCTCGACGTGCTCGTGAACAACGCGGGCATCGGCGGGGGCAGCCGGCTGGAGGACACGACCGCCGAGGCGTGGGACCGCGGGATGGACGTCAACGCCAAGGGGGTGTTCCTGGGCACCAAGGCGGCGATCCCCGCGATGCGCCGGGCCGGCGGCGGCTCGATCGTCAACATCTCCTCCCAGCTCGGGATGGTGGGGATGGAGCGCAGCAGCCCGCAGTACCAGGCCTCGAAGGGCGCGGTACGCACGCTGACCAAGCTGACCGCGGTGCAGTACGCGCGCGAGCGCATCCGCGCCAACTCGGTGCACCCGGGCCCGATCGTGACCGCGATGACCGAGGCGCGGCGCGGGGACCCCGGGCACCACGAGTACATGGTCTCCCGCATCCCACTCGGACGCTACGGCGAGCCCGACGAGGTCGCCTACGGCGTCCTGTACCTGGCCTCGGACGAATCCTCCTTCGTGACCGGCAGCGAGCTGGTGATCGACGGAGGATGGACGGCCCAGTAGCGATAGGAGTCAACCGAGAGGAGCCCCGCATGATCTACGAGATCCGGACGTATCGCGTCAGGGTCGGCAGCCTCGCCGAGGTGGAGAAGCGGTTCGGCGAGGGCTACGAGCACCGCAAGAAGATCTCGCCCCTCGCCGCCTTCTGGCATACCGAGATCGGCCCGCTCAACGAGATCATCCACGTATGGCCCTACGCGGATCTGGCCGAGCGCAACCGCCTCCGCGCCGAGGCGGTCAAGGCCGGGAACTGGCCGCCGAAGATCGCGGAGTTCATCGAGACCATGCAGTCGGAGATCCTGGTGCCGTTTCCGTTCCTGCCCGATCTCAAGCCCGGCAAGCTGGGCCCGGTCTACGAGATGCGCTACTACACGATGAGGGCGGGCACGCTGCCCGATCTCATCAAGCGCTGGGAGTCGAAGATCGAAGAGCGCGCCAAGATGTCGCCGGTGGCGCTGGCCGGTCACGTCGAGCACGGCGAGGCCAACCGCTTCATCCACATCTGGGCCTACAAGAGCCTCGACGAGCGGACCGCGATCCGGAACAAGGCGCGCGAGATGGGCGTGTGGCCTCCGCCGGGTGGGAGCGACACGCTGCTCACCATGGCCAACAAGATCATGCTCCCGGCCGCCTTCTCGCCCGCCCAGTAGCGGGAACGGAGCCGGTCAGGCGGGCGGAAGCCCGTCGAGGAAATCGAGCAGGACGCGGTTGAAGGCCTCCGGCTGGTCGAGGTTCGAGGAGTGTCCGGCGCCCCGGATGACCTCGAGCCTCGCCCCGGGGATCTTCTTCGCCATGTACTCGCAGGGGGCGAGGAAGGGCTGGTCCTGATCGCCCACGATGATCAGCGTGGGCACGCGGACCGAGGTGAGGCCGTCGATCACGCGCGAGCCCTCCTGCGCCAGCATCCCGCGCGCGGCGTGGGCCAGCCCCTGGGCGGAGCGGTGCAGCGCCACCGCCTCGCGCACCTCGCGGCTACGACCGAGGGCGTCGAGGCCGCGCGTCTCCAGCGCGGCCGCGCGCTCGCGAGCCCGCGCGTTCCAGGCCTCCCGGGCGTCCGGGCTCCGGTAGCCGGGCCCGGAGTCGCAGATCACGAGGGCGCGGACCATCTCGGGGTGCTCGAGGTAGAAGGCGAGCGAGACATAGCCGCCCAGCGACAGGCCGCCGATCACCGCGTGCTCCACGCCGAGCTGGTCGAGGAGCGCGCGCATGTCCCCCACGGTGAGGGCCGCGGAGTATCGCGCCGGATCCGCGGGGCTCTCGGTCTCGCCGTGCCCGCGCATGCTCCAGCTGACGACCCGGTAGCGCCCGCCGAGGGCCTGGTGCTGCGCGTCCCACATCCGGCGGGTGGCGGAGTAGCCGTGGCTCAGCAGCACGGCGGGCCCGCGGCCGCTCGCCTCGTAGTCGATCTCGATCCCGTTGAGCCTCGCTCGCGTCATCGGGCCGAGTATGCCAGAATCCCGCCATGCAAACCACGTGGGGACGCCTCGCACTGTGGGCGATGGGCGTGGCGATGATGGTGACGCCGGCGATGGCCGCGGCCGAGGAGCTGACCGAGCTGTCGGCCGCGGAGGCGGCCGCGCGCATCCGCGCCGGCACGCTCAAGAGCGAGGACCTGGTCCGGGCGCTCGTCGACGTGATCGAGCGCAAGCGCGACCTCAACGCCTTCATCACCTTCGACCGTGACCGCGCCCTTGCCTCCGCGCGCAAGGCCGACGCGCTGGCCGCCCGCAAGAGCTTCGCGGGCGCGCTCCACGGCGTGCCGATCGTGGTGAAGGACAACATCCACATCGCCGGCCTGCCGAACTCGGCGGGCACCCCCGCGTTCAAGGACTTCGTCCCTGCCCGCAACGCCCCCGTGGCCGAGAAGCTGATCCGGGCCGGCGCGATCGTGATCGGCAAGACCAACATGCACGAGCTGGCCTTCGGCATCACGAGCAACAACGCGGCCTTCGGCCCGGCGCGCAACGCCTACGACCCGACGCGCATCGCGGGCGGCTCCTCCGGTGGCACCGGCACCGCGATCGCCGCGCGGATGGCCGCGGCGGGCCTCGGCTCGGACACCGGCGGCTCGGTGCGCATCCCGGCCGCGCTGAACGGGATCAGCGGCCTGCGGCCGTCGCTCGGGCGCTACGCGCAGGACGGCATCACGCCCATCGCCCACACCCGGGACACCGCGGGGCCGATGGCGCGCGAGGTGGCCGACCTGGTGCTGCTCGACACCGTCATCACCGGCGCCCGCGACAAGGTGGTGGCGGCGCCGCTCAAGGGCCTGCGCCTCGGGGTGTACCGGACCCTCTTCTTCCGCAACCTGGATCCGGAGACCGAGCAGGTGACGAAGGCGGCGCTCGACCGGCTGCAGTCCGCCGGCGCCGAGATCGTCGAGGTCGACATGCCCGGGCTCGTCGACCTCAACGGCAAGGTGAGCTTCCCGGTGGCCCTCTACGAGGCCAACGTGGACCTGGCAAAGTACCTGAAGCGCTACAAGATCGCGCTCGACGTGAAGGGCGTGGCCGAGCGCATCGCGAGCCCGGACGTGAAGGGGCTCTTCGCCAGCAGCATCGTACCGGGCGCCAAGGACGCGATCCCGCAGAAGGTCTACCTCGACGCGCTGGCCGCGCGGCCGGCGCTCCAGAAGCTCTACGCGGACACCTTCAAGAAGCACAGCATCGCGGCGCTGGCCTTCCCCACCACGCCGCTGCCCGCCGCGCCCATCGGCGACGACGAGAAGACCAAGCTCAACGGGGCCGACGTGCCGACCTTCTTCACCTTCATCCAGAACACCGACCCCGGCAGCAACGCGGGCATCCCCGGCCTCACCGTGCCGATCGGGCGCACCGCGGCCGGCCTGCCGATCGGCCTCGAGCTGGACGGCCCCGCGGGCAGCGACCGCCGCCTGCTCGGCATCGGGCTCGCGCTGGAAGCGCTCTTCGGCCGCCTGCCCGCTCCCTGACGCGCCGCGGGCGCCTGCGCCGTCCGGTCAGCGCTGGATGCTCAGCGTGCCGGCGCCGCGCCCACCCACACCCACGTGTAGGGATACTCCTTGCCGTTGCCGTGGCGCTCCCAGCGCCCGGTCGGCAGCTGGACCTCGGGGGCCGGCTCGACCAGGGGAGGCGCCACGTACGCCAGCGCGGGGGCCGCCGGCACGACGTAGATGATCGGAGGCAGCGCCGGCACGATCACGGGCGGTGGCTCGGGCGCGCCATACGAGAAGCCCAGGCAGCACGGGATGACCGCGATCGGCCGGTGCACGAATGGCGGGCGGGGACGCTGAGGGGGCCGGTGGACCGTTCCCGCGCCGTGGAGGCGCATATCCGGCCTGGTCTGCTGCGCCCAGCCGGTCGCGGGCAGCAGCCCGGCGAGCAGGGCCAGCCCAAGGACGAAGCGCCTCATGACCGGCAGTGTACCCGCCCCTCCCGCATGCTGCCACTGCCTGCCGCGCTGCCGCTTGACAACGAGGGCGGCTGGCGGTCTGCTGGAGGGCGACGGAGGGTGAGGCGCCGCCGTCCGTCGTGTCGGTAACCCCAAAAGGAGATCAGGATGGAGAACACGCCACCCGGCCAGTACGGCGCGTCATCGGGCGTGGTTCTGGCCTGATGGCGCGCGAAGGACGCTGAGCGCACGACGAGATCCCGGCACATTGTCGGGACATGCCGCGGGACAATGATCCCGCGCGCGAGAAACCGAGGCCCGGCAGGCGGTTGACCGGTTCCGCCTCCGGGCCGTTTTTCTCACGGGCGTGGTAGGGGGAGGCGCGGCATGGGGCAGTGGGACCGTATCGACGTCGATGGCTCTCCCATGCGTCTGTACGTGGGCACGCCCAGCCTGGGCCGCGCCTTTCCCGCCGTGATCGTGATCCAGCATGGACCGGGTGTGGACAAGTTCATCGAGGATCGGGTGGATACCCTGGCCCAGCAGGGCTACCTGGCGATCGCCCCGGATCTCTACCACCGGCAGACCGAAGGCGGCGACATGATGACCCGCATCGGCCGCCTGCGTGACCCCGAGGTGATCAACGACGTCAACGCGGCCGTCAACTACGCGCGCCGCCTGAAGGACACCCAGCTCGGCGACGTCGGCATCATCGGCTTCTGCATGGGCGGCCGCGTGGCCTACCTGATGGCGGCGTCCAAGCCGGTGTTCAAGGCGGCGGCGGTCTTCTACGGCGGCAACATCATGAAGGCGTGGGGCGACGGCCCGACGCCCTTCGATCTCACGCCCTACATCCATTGCCCGATCGCCGGCTTCTTCGGGCTCGAAGATGCGAATCCCTCACCCGCCGACGTCGACAAGATCGCGGCGCAGCTCGACAAGTACCGCAAGCCCTACGAGTTTCATCGCTACGAGGGCGCCGGGCACGCCTTCCTGAACTTCACGAACCCGGCCACGTTCCGGGAGGCGCCGGCGCGGGACGCGTGGGAGAAGCTGATCCCGTTTCTCCAGCGGCACCTGCACACGAGTCGCCAGTCGCGCCAGCGGCTGGCCTAGCCCGCTCAGGGCATACTGGGCGTCGCCGCCACCTGCGGCGCGGGGCGCGCCGGCGCCGGACCCAGCGGATAGGTCCGCAGCATCTCCTGGAACAGCCGGCACCAGGGGCAATCCACGCCACCGTCCATCATCGGGCACGTGCACCGGCCCTCGAACTGATTGGCGATCGCGACCGCCTTCGCGCGAAGGTTCATGACCGGCCTCCGTTCTCGACGAAACGATAGTCCCGGCCTGCGACGCTTGGATGGCACGCCCATGAAGAATCTATGACGCGTCCGGGGCGCTTCGAAACGCGGCGTGCTGGGCGGTCCAGCGCTCGAGCAGCTCGGGATCGGGCTCCTGGGCGATGCCCGGCACCGCGGAGGTGGCCACTTCCCCTCGGCCGCTCAGGACGATCTCCGGCTTGCCGAGGTCGTTGGCGTAGAAATAGGAGGACGGGAAGATGTCGGCCGGATAGGTGAAGTTGGAGAGCGTGGCCAGCTCCGCGCAGATGGCGCCCCCGACCGCGGTCTCCAGCATCCCTCCGACCCAGCACGGGATGGAGTGCTCGGCGCACAGGGCCTGGATCTCCCGCGACTCGGTCAGCCCGCCCACGCGGGCCATCTTGATGTTGACCACCCGGCAGCTCTGCAGGCGAATGGCCGCCTGCACGTGGGCCAGGCTCTGGACGCTCTCGTCCAGGCACACCGGCGTCTCGATCCGCTGCTGGAGGTCGGCGTGGTTCACCAGGCTCATGCCGTCGTCGGCCAGCGGCTGCTCGATCATGGCGAGCCCGAAGCGATCGAGCGCCCGGAAGAGATCGGTGTCGGCGGGGGTGTAGGCGGCGTTGCAGTCGATGTGGAAGGTGAAGCGCGGGAAGGTCGACCGCACCGCTTCCACCATGAACAGGTCCCAGCCGGGCCGGAACTTGAGCTTGATCCGGGGGAACCCCGCGTCGATGGCCCCCTGGATCTTCTCCATCAGGATCTCGAGCGAGTCCTGGATCCCGAAGTCGGCCCCGACCGCCACGCGATCGGCGGTGCCGCCCAGGGCGCGGTGCAGCGGCAGCCCGCGCCGCTTGGCATCCAGCACCCACCAGGCGATGTCGAGCGCGGCCCGCGCGAACTGGTTGCCCTTGATGAAGGCGAGCCGGTCCAGCAGATCGCGCGCCGTCTCGATGTCCTGGCCGATGATGCGCGGGGCCATGTGCTCGCGCAGCGTATGGAAGGTGGCGAGGGTGTGCTCGGCCGAGTAACCCGGGATGTAGGGGGGGCAGCTCTCACCCCAGGCGTGATGCCCGCCGCCTTCCAGGCGCACGAGGATGGTGTCGGTGACGTGCTGGTCGGCGTACGAGGTGCGCCAGACGAAGGCCAGGGGCACCTTCACCCAGTAGATGTCGATCGCGTCGATCTTCATGCCCGGGGCGGGTGAGGCGGTCTCAGCGCGCGCGGGCCACGATGAAGAGGCGGCGGAACGGGAAGAGCGTGTGCCCGTCCGCGCGCCGCGGGTAGGCGCGCGCCACCAGCTCCGCGTAGCGTGCCTCGAAGCGGCCGCGCTCCGGCTCCTCGAGGGCGTCCAGCAGCGGCCTGAGCCAGGTGCCCTTGGTCCACTCCTTGACCGGATCGGGGCCGTCGAGCACCTGGAGATACTCGGTCTCCCAGACGTCGAGGGTCGCGACCCGGGGCGCGAGGACGCCGTAGTAGAAGTCGGGGTCGCGCACCGGCGCCGGCCGCAGGAGCGGCTCGAGCCGCGCCCGCCACGGACCACCGAGAGCCGCCTCCGAAATAGCGGTGTGCGACGGCGCCGAGAAATTGCGCGGCATCTGCACGGCGAGCACGCCGCCCGGCGCCAGGCCCGCGAGCAGCGCGGGGAAGAGCCGGTCGTGGCCGTCCAGCCAGTGGAGTGCGGCGTTGGAGTAGATGAGGTCGGCTGGCCGCGCCGGGCCCCACGTGGCCAGGTTCGCCTGCTGCCACGCGATCGCGGGGGCGGTGGCCGCGGCCTTGGCCAGCATCGTCTCGGAGTCGTCCACGCCGGTCACGCGGGCCTCGGGCCACCGCGCCTTGATCAGACGGGTGACGTTGCCAGCGCCCGCGCCCAGATCGCAGATCTCACGCGGGTCGGCGAGGTCGATGCGGGCGAGCAGGTCGATCGCCGGCCGCAGCCGGTGGTCGGCGAACTTCAGATACTGCGCGGGATCCCAGGCCACGCGCGGCATGATACCACTCGCCTTCCGGCCTTGACGCCTCTGCGTCTGCCTGGTATACAATCGACCACCTTTGAGCCAGGACGCGGGGGCGAGAATCCGGTTCACCGACCCGGGACTGATCCGGGAGCGTGTCGTCGACGCGCTTCGGGACGCCATCATCGCCGGACGGCTCAAGCCGGGTGAGCGGATCCGGGAGCGGGAGCTGGTGTCGCTGCTGGGGGTGAGCCGCTCGCCACTGCGGGAGGCCATCCGGATCCTGGAGACGGAGGGGCTCATCACGTCGCTGGCGTATCGGGGCGCCCGGGTCAGCGAGCTGAGCGCCTCGGATCTGCACGACATGCTGCACGTGCGGATCATGCTGGAGACCTTTGCCGCCCGGCTGACGATCGAGCGGCTCGGCGACGCGACGCTCCAGGCGATGGAGGAGCAGGTGGCGCGCGCGCGCGCGGCGGGAGCGCAGGTCGACCTCCGGGCGAACTTCGACCTGGGGCTCGAGTTCCACGACCTCCTCGTCGCCGCCTGCGGTAACCGCAAGGTGGTCCAGCTCTACGAGAATCTCAAGCGGCATCAGACGCGCTACCAGCACTTTGCCTTCGCCCGCCTCGGCCGCGACATCCGCGCGCTCGACGAGCACGCCGACATCCTGGCCGCGCTGCGGCGGCGCGACCTGGCCGACGTCGAGACCTTGCTGCGCGCCCACCTGCTGCGCTTCTACGTCGAGATCACCCCGCTCCTGCCCGTGGAGTCCGGTCCCGACGGAGAGCCGTGATGAGCCACGAGCTGGTCGTCCGCGGCGGGACCATCGTCACCGCCACGGACTCCGTCCGGGCCGACGTGGGCATCGGCGGCGGCCGCATCGCCGCCATCGAGCCCTCCCTGCCGCCGGGGCGGCGGGAGAT
>Ga0214473_10007251_pt1 | contig 13171 bp, 11 predicted proteins | sample RVTome_7_FD_203509 | JGI IMG/M metagenome (GOLD analysis project Ga0214473, IMG submission 203509) | Soil microbial communities from uranium-contaminated site in the Upper Colorado River Basin, Wyoming, United States - RVT98D197 | ecosystem: Environmental > Terrestrial > Soil > Contaminated >...
GGACAACATCGTTCCACCAAAGAGAAACGGAGAACTCGAGGCGCCATCCTGGGAAGGCGCCGCCCGGTTGGGCGGGTGCCAGGCGGTTCCAGGACCGGAGGGTTCGGATCGTAAGGCGGCCCTTTCCCAGGGGGACAGGTTTTTCTGGTGGGCGGTGGCGTTGCTGACGCTGATCGGGCTGGGATTGCGGTCTTATGGGATCTGGGAGAATGAGTTCTGGACCGACGAACTCTGGGCGCTGAGGGCATCGCGAGATTGGGACACGATTCGAGAGCATTGCTTCCGTTGGCTCAGTTCGCCTCCGACCCGGTACGTCATAGCCGGAATCCTCATTCACCTCTTCTTCGTTCCTCAACTCGTTCGGATTCCGTCACTCGTTGCCGGAACGCTGTCGATTCCAGTGGTCATGTGGCTTGCGAGAAGGTGGTGGGGAAACCGACCGGCTCTTTGGACGGGTTTGTTGGTGACCTTCAATCCTTGGTTGATCGCACACTCGCAAGACCTCCGGATGCACATATTGGGTCTGTTTTTCTTCCTCCTGGGCACGGCCGTGTCGGTTCCCCCTCCGCAAAGGTATCGGCAATTGTGGCTCCTCGTAGGTGGGATCAGCTGGGCGTTGGCCTCGTCGATTACTTATCCCGCCGTTTTGGTGTGCGCGGGGGGTGCCTGCCTCTATCTGGTCTACTCCTGGAAGTCTCCTTGGCGAGACACTCTACGAGACGCGGTCTGCTTGTTGGGGCCTTGGTTGTTCTTCCTCGTCTTCTGGTTTGGTTGGCTTTGGTGGGACGTTTCCGGGATTTCGTTTTTGGGGACGGCTGCCGACGCGGGATCGGTTCCCATTCCCGCGCCCCAGTCGCCGGCGGACCTCGAGCTGGTCCCGACGCCGCCCCGAGTATGGACTTGGGCGTTCTACTCCGTACACTTGAGAGACCACCTTTGGGATGGCCCCCTCCGTTGGATCACGGTCGTGGGTCTTGCGGTCTTCGTCGCGGCAAAGCGCAAAGGGCGATCTCCGGGACGATTCGGCCGAATCCTCCTCTTTGCCGTCCCGTTCTTGTTGGTTGTCGTGGCAAGACCGGACCAGTTCTATCCACGGTACGGACTCGCTCTCCTTCCTTTCGCCCTGATGGGAGTCGGCCTAATGGCGGATTCGATGACCAGACGGACTTGGAGCCGGGCCGTCGCCACCCTTCTTCTATTGGTCATCTCCGTCCCGCCTTCCGCCAGGATCCTCTCGGTTGCGCCTCAACCTTGGGAAGACGCGGTCAACTACATTGTCGAACACTGGGAAAAGGGGGACCGCCTGCTGGTCGGAACGCATCAGGCGGAGTTCGGTGTCTATCTCTACAACGCCGGAAGAATCCCCAAAGACGCAATCGTCTATCGCGTTTTTAGCGGGAAGAAACTGTGGGAAGAAACCCTTGGGCGGGACAACCGCTGTTGGCTGATCCAGTGGTTCGGTTTTCCTCCCTACGTCGAGTCGGTCCTGGACCGCTGGTACGAAAAGGTGGGCGTTTTCACCGGACGATACGGGGAGATTTCCGTTTTCAGGAAAAGAAAAGACGTGTCGGAGCGGGATGCGGGAGCCCTCCCCCACTCGCAGGAAAGAGTCCCAGTCCCTTAGGGGAGCGGTCTCTCTCGCGGAAGATAGAGGTAGTTTGTCCAAAAGGGGGAAGGGTACCCTCGCAGAACTCGCGGATCCATCGAACGCCAGTCCGGAGGGAGAGGGGGCTTCAAACGAGGGGCCACTTGGTAGTACCGGTGGAGGGTCGCGGCCGTTTCCGGCGAAAACTGAGTCCACCATTCTTCTGCAGCCCAGGCGTCCGCTTTGACGTCCATGTCGAAGGGCAGTACGACGGCTCCGTATGCCTGCCTCCGAATCTTTTCGTGGAATGGCCCGATGTCCCAACGACCCTCCTTGGACAGCTGTGTCATGATAAAGGGTTGCCAGACCAGATCTTTCCCCGCCAGAAGCGCCAGACCGGAGTCTTGGCTGAAGACAGCCTTGGGTACCCTGCGAAGATTCTCCGCCAGTTGGCTGGGAAACTCCGGGGAACTGCGTATCGGAGTTGCACCCCAGTCGTAGACTCCCCAACTTCCGAAAACATGGGGGATGTGGAGGGGGAAAACGAGGTCGAAGAGAAGAAGAAAAACCGGCAAAGGCCTGAATGCATTCTCCTTGGGGATCGCCAGTTGGGCCTCGGCAATCAGCAGTCCCACGATCCACGATGAGACGAACATGAGTTCGAGCAGATAGTTTGTGGCCGATCCCATCTTTCCCACCAGCCCGAACGTCAGCAGCGCGAACGGAGCGCAGACGGCTGCCAGGTCCCACCTCTTTGTCACGATCGACCGAGCCAAGTAGAAGAGAAGAAACACGGAGGGAATTTTCGAAGTGGTCATAACGGCTCCGAGCCACATCCGGACCACGTCTTTCAGGTTGTATTCGTTGGCGTTGTACAGAATCAAGTGCCGGGCGAACTCCCCTCCGGAGAGCGCGGACAGAAACCCGAAGAGAAGAAGCCCCGCCAGGATCAAGGTCCCGAACCATTTCGCGGCGGCTCGGGGACCGTCCACTCGACGCAAGAAGAAATAGCCGGCCAAGGGGCCCATCACGAGAGTCTGCCGTGTGTAGAGGGCGAGCAGGAAAAAGAGGATCGAGACCTTCAGATGATTCCTCCGGATCAGGAAGAGCAATCCGAGTGCCTCCAGGCCGATGCCGAAAGAATCGACACGATGATGCGTTCCCCAATTGTAGACCGGATACGAACACAGCCAGGTGAGGCCGGCGGCCACCGAAGCGAAGCGGTTGGACGTTTGGTAGCAGACGATTCTCCACAGGCAGCAGCCGGCGGTCAGAATCCCCAGCATGGAGAGGACTCTACCGAAATGGAACTGCACGCCGAACAACTTGACTCCCAGCCCCACGGCGAGGGTGTAGACGGGTGGATAATTCGCCACGAGCCAGGGGGGCGTATCGATCGGCTGGTAAGGGCTACGCCCGTTTGCAAACTCCTTGCCTTGATTCAAGACGAATCCCTCGCCGTAGTCGATGGAATAGGGGTAAAGAATCAACCGGACGGCGTGATACACGTAGAATGAGGAGAATACCGCGAGGACGATAACGAGGGAAGTATTGAGGGCGGATTCCGCCCGATCCCACCGCCCCCTCCTTTCCGTGGGCAGCGAAGGCATAGGTGCGCCGGCCGATCCACTACTTGAGTGCGTCCTGGAACTCACTTCTTTGGCGGCGTCACCATAACGGCAAGGTCGTCGCCTTCACCTTTCTGGGGTTTCTTGTCGGGACCGATCGAGAGGATCTCGACCACCGGACCGGACCCGTTCGGGTCGGTGTGCACCCGGTAGTCCAATTCACTCCCCCACCGGTCCACAAGCGGGAGGGTGGTTTGTTCCAGATAGGGTCCTTTCCAGTTCATGTCGCCGGGATCCTCGACAAGCTCCTGAAAGAAAGGAGACTCGGCCCGTGGAAAACGTCCCAGGTCGGCGTAAAAAGCCTGCACCGCCGACTGCAATCTTTGGAAGTCGTCCATCTGCAGCGAAAGGGCGAGTTCGCCGGCCTCTTCGGTCGAGGCGACAATCTGCTGAGCCGAAGCCTGCGGGGGTGGAATTCGTGCTTCCCAAGCCTTCCACTCCTTGAGTCCCGATTCGTTCGGCGGGGATTGGGAGACGATTTCCCTGTTCGCGTCGAGCAGGAAAGAGATCGGGCCGCGGATGTCTCCGCGGATGATTTCGCCTTCGGGCTGTTTGTAAAGAATGGTCTCGCCTTCCAACACCACGATCCTGAGCCCGGAACGGAGAATCTCGACATTCAATACGGCGTTTTGGGAAACCGCTTCGACGGCGGCGATTCGGACCGAAAAGGGTTTTTCTCCTTCTATCTTGGCCCAACCCTTTCCCTGGTCGACCTGGAATCCCTTCGCGCTGAAGCGGACAAGGGTATCCGGGTGAAGGCAGATGACGGCGTTCGCTTCGGCGCGCGCGACGAGGAGGCCCGCGAGGGTGTTTACCTCGTCGTCTCTCCACAATGCGGTGCCCGTGAGAATGGGCTGCCAGCTGCTCTCGAAATGGCGGAATTTGCAGATCCCCTCCGTCCAGACCACCCGGCCGAAGGAACGCGTTTCCTCTCGGACTTCGTCTGTCGCGGCTTCCGCCTCCGTTCCGGGGATATTCGCCAGGATGGCGGGAAGAGATCGAAGCGTGGAGGGGTCCTTGCTCTCGTTCTTCTTGAAGTTGAGTTTCAAGTCGAGAGGAACGATCGGCAGGGGAGTGGGTGTGGGGTTCGGTTCCTGGAAAAGGGCGCCCAAGTCGACGTCGTCGCTTTCAGGCTTCTCGGAGGGAACCGGTTCGGTCTCAGACGCCTTGGGTTCCTCAAGCGACTCGATGTCCTTTTTCGAAAGCCGGAGGAGGATTCCGTTCTTCAGCCGGATGGAGATTTCGGTTTCCGTCTCGTCGAGAACGTTCCCCAACAGCAGGTCCCCGTTTTTCAGAACGACGGATTTCATTTCGGCGCGAACCGCCGGCGAGACAATGACGAGAACGATCGCGCTCCAAAGAGCGATGCCTCCACGCATTCGTTGATCCTCCAAACGAAAAACACAAGCGCGGTCGGGAAGATCGCGCCTCCAAACCGCTCTCTGATTCTACCGCGAAAGCTGAGTCGAGTCAGGCAGGGCCGAAGATCCTCCAAGCTTGCCTCCGTTCTCGGGCGTCCCCTATCCTTCCCGGTGTCATGAGGGTTCTGATGGTTCAGAGGTTCGACCTCGAAAATGTGGGCTGCGCCGAGAGAATCTGGCGCCAGGCCGAAGAATTGGCCCGTCGCGGGCACGAAGTCGACCTGGTGAATTTCCCGCACCCGGAAAGGCGGCGCCGTTTGCCACGGTTGCGACCCGAGGCCCCTCCCGGTGTGAATGTAGTTCCCCTCGACCGGCGCGGCCCGGCTCTTTGGGGAAACACCCGAACTGTCGGGGAGCGTGTCGCCCAAGCCGACGTGGTCCATCTGTGGAAAGCCTATCCGGATACCGCAATCCCCGTTCTTTGCGGAATCCGGAGATCCAACAAACCTTTTCACTACGACTGGGACGACCTGGAAGGGGGACGCGGAGGGATTGCCGAACGACTGACCCGGTCGTGCCTGGTCGGTCATCTCATCGGTTTCTGGGAAGGGGAGATCCTGAACTGGGTAGACACAGTCAGTGTTGCCAGCCAGGAAATAGGGGAACGCTGCAGGAAATCAGGTTTCCCAACGGACCGGACTTTCCTCTGTCCTGTCGGCGCAACCCTTTCTGAATTGGACGACGGACTCCTTTCCAAGTGGCGCGACCGTCTGGGAGAGAAGAAGACCATCCTTTTCATGGGTCAATTGGAAGCGCAAGATTTCCCTCTTTCCGTCCTGTCCGCCGTCGAGGCGATACTCGAAGAAGACCGGGACACTCTCTTTGCAGTCGTCGGAGATGGAACCGCTCGAGAGGCGCTGGAGAATGAGACGCGCCGGTTGGGGATAAGCGGCCAGGTTCTATTCGCGGGCTATCTTCCGTGGGGAGAGGCACAGTGCGTTCTCTCGCTGGCCTCCGTTTTCATCCATCCGCTGCACGACGACCTGATGAGCCGCTGCAAGTCTCCCCTGGTCGTCGTCGAGGCGATGGCGCGTGGAGTACCGGTGGTGGCTTCCGACGTGGGCGAGGCGCCGCGAATGCTTGGAGAAAGCGGCACCTTGGTTCGGGGACTGGAAACGGAACCTTGGCGGGAAGCGTTGGCGGGCCTCCTGGGCGACTCCGACAGGAGAAGGGGCCTTGCGCGCAAAGCGAAGCAAAGGTTCCTGACGGAATGGACCTGGGAAAGGGCCGTCGACCGGTTGGAAGAGGCCTATCGGGTCGCCCGCGCGAATGGGGGGCTCTAGGCTTCGCTAGCGACCGTCTTGCACCGTTGTTTCTTGGAGGCATGAGAAATCGCCGGAAAACAGGGAGAAATCAACCGGTCCTTTCGCGAAGCCCGCCATCCACTCCGCGAAAAAGGGCGTGAGGCCTACCTCCGAACCCGCTTTGCGGAAGAGATCCGCGGGCTTTGCGAATCGCCCGGCAGAATCGGTGTCTTCGGGTCCGGGGACGGGAAAGAAGCCCAGGCTCTCGCCCGCATCTTTCCCGGGGCAGTCGTTGTTTCGATGGATCTTTCCGGCAGGGAAGTCGCGGTTGTTGCGGGGACGGCAGCGGCGAAGGGGGCAATCGTGCAAGGAGACTGGGATCACCCCCCTTTCCAAGCGGAGTGTTTCGATCTGGTCGTCTTCTTCGCAGCGCTGCACCACTCTGCCGACTTACTCCGCACGCTTCGTCAGGTGCACCACGTTCTCGGCCGTGGAGGATGGCTGTACGCAACGCACGAACCGATGTCCTCACGGATTCTGGGACCGTGGCAGAGGAAACGGATGAGGACGATCGCCGAGGAAGAGGATGGGATCGAGAGTTCGCCTTCTTTTCGGGAGTACCGGGACGCCCTCGAAGGAGTGGGTTTTGAAAAGATCTCCATCAGATCGAGTTCCCTGAATCTCATCCGTTTGTTGGAGACGAATGCTGGGTTCGATGATGTCCGAAAGCGGAGGCCGGACTGGCCCGAAAGAGGGACACGGATCGTGCTGAGGCTCCTGGCTCCTTGCGGAGAGGGTGTTCGGAGAACCTTTCTGTTCTTCCTCCAGAGAAACCTGTTCGGGCTCTTCGGTGTCACTGTTCAAGCAAGGAAACCTTGAAAGGTTGAGGCAACGAAAGGGAGATGAGGGTGAAGAGCGAGGCAGGCGCAAAGGCGGTTATCAGGATCCCCCGCGTTGCGGTCGACCGGTTGCTTGGATCCGCGGCGGAAAAGACAGATCCAACAACCCTCGCAAGAGAAGCGGGGGAAAGAGCGGCAACCGAAACCGCACGGCTCAATCCGGCCCCTACGCCCGTCTCCTTGGAACAAGCCCACGTCTTGGTGGGTGAACCGGTCTACGAGACCGAAAACGCGGAGACGGCCACGTTTCTGGTTGAATCGCGCGTGGCGGCGGTCGGCGAGGCGGATCTCAAAGTGGAGGCCTTGATGGCTGTCTCCGTGGCGGTTCTCTGTTTGAGGGACCGATGTCAGGCTCCAGGGGAAGAGGTCGAAGTCGTTTCGATCGAACTTGTTGCCGCGGATAGGGAGGGCACTCAGTAGATCCCCTCGTCCTTGGGATCGGTTGCGTACCCGTTGCCATCCAATCCGCCCGATGATAGAAGCGTGCCGAGGAGCACCTACGGAGTTGCGAGGAGGCAACCCTCTGATGATTGTCGACTGCCACAACCATCCGGATTGGCACAAGCACGGATTCGAGAAGTACTTGGCCAACATGGATGAGCATGAGATCGATGTCACCTGGCTTTTGTCCTGGGAATGCCCGCGCGATGAGTTCGACCCGAATTACTGGAGGGCCTGTCCGCACCCGGGAACGGATGGCCCGGTCCCGTTTGCACGCTGTCTCGATTACAGGCAGCGCGCGCCGGACCGCTTCGTCCTGGGACACGCAGTAGATCCCAGGTTGCCCGAAGCGGTCGACCTTCTCCAAGGGGGCATCGAGGTCTACGGTGTCGCCGTTTACGGCGAGCTCAAACTGCGTATGTGCTACGACAACCCCGACGCCCTCAGGATGTTCCGTTTCTGCGGCGAAAAAGGGCTCCCGGTCACCGTCCATCTCGATTATGAATTCGACACCGGTTCGAAGTACCCGCGTCCGACTTGGTGGTACGGCGGCGGGTTCGAAGCGTTCGAACGGGCGGTTCGAGCCTGCCCGGAGACGGTTTTCCTGGGGCATGCGCCCGGTTTCTGGGGACACATTTCGGGAGATGGAAAGCACTTGAAAGAGCCCTATCCCGATGGTCCCGTCGTTCCAGGCGGGAGAATCCCCATCGTCATGCGCGAGTGCCCCAACCTGCACTGCGATCTTTCCGCGGGTTCCGCGATCAAGGCGCTCAGCCGGGATCCCGGTTTTGCGAAAGAGTTCCTCCTCGAGTTTCAGGACCGGGTTCTTTTCGGACGGGACTACTTCGACAATGCGTTGCGGGAATTCCTCGAAAGCCTGGAACTGCCCGAGTCCGTGCTGGGAAAGATCTACTCGGGGAATGCGCTCAGGCTGGTGCCGTTGGATTCGCCCCTACATTTTTCAGGACTCTTGTGATTCGCATTCACTCGTCATCGGCCTCGGCTTGCAGCACTTCATATTGGGGAGTGGACGCTTGTGTTGGTAAACGACCCGGACAACATCAGGATCGCCATACTCGGCATGGTGGAGGGCAACGGCCACCCCTACAGCTGGAGCGCCATCTTCAACGGCTACGACCGGGAGGCCATGGCGAGTTGTCCCTATCCGGTGATCCCACAATATCTGGGCGCACAGCGGGACGGGGATTTCGGCATCCAGGGTGCCCGTGTGACGCACATCTGGTGCGACGATCCCGCAGACGCGGCCAAAGTGGCGAAATCCGCGCTCATCCCCAACACGCTCGCGAAACCCACGGATGCGATCGGACAGGTGGACGCGGTCATCATCCCCACAGACAAAGGGTGGGAGCACCTGGAACGGTCGCGGCCTTTCATCGAGGCGGGGCTTCCGATTTTCATCGACAAGCCGCTCGCCGACCGCGAGGAGGACCTGCGGCAATTCGTCCGCTGGCACAACCAGGGAAAGCCGATCCTTTCGACGAGCTGTATGCGCTACGCAAAGGAGTTTGCCGACTGCCGGAATCGGCTCGATGAGGTCGGAACCCTTCGCCTTGCAACAATGACCACCGCCAAGAGCTGGGAACGCTACGGGATCCATGCGCTCGAAGGCGTTTACCCGTTTCTCCCGTCCGGAAGATGGCTCGACGTCGTGAATACGGGGACGGAGAAGGCCAACATCGTACATCTTCGTCACGAGGTCGGCACGGACGTGGTTCTGGCCGCAATCGCCGACATGTACGGGGCGTTCGGCGTCCTCAACGTACATGGCACGAAGGGTTCGATTGGGACCCGTTTTTCGGATACCTTCTTCGCTTTCAAGAGCCAGCTCGTGGCGTTTGTGGAATTTCTGAAGACCGGGGAACGCCCGTTCCCCTTTGCGGAGACGGTGGAACTGATGAAGATCGTTATTGCGGGAATACGCAGTCGCGAGGAAGGCGGCCGGCGCGTTCCCTTATCCGAGATCGAGGTGGAAGAAGCATTATGATGAAAATGCGGCCCAGTCGGGTCTTGAGGAAAATGAGAGCCGGGAAACCGGCGGTTTCCATGGCATTGAAGATCGCCGACCCCCTGGCTTCGGAACTCGCCGCCCAGGCCGGTTACGACTGTATCTGGATCGACTGCGAACACACCCCCACCACATTGCGCCAGATCGAGAATCACGTTCGTTCGGCGAAGGTCTACAACGTGGACGTCCTGGTGCGAGTCCAGCGAGGCAGTTACAGCGACCTGATCCATCCTCTCGAGATGGATGCGGCGGCGATTATGGTGCCCCATCTGATGAGCGCGGAGGAGGCCAGGCAGGTTGCCTGGTACACGAAGTTCCATCCGGTCGGCCGCCGTCCCCTGGATGGTGGAAACGCGGATGGCGCGTATTGCCAGATATCGACCGCCGATTATGTGAAACAGGCCAACGAGGAGAGGTTCATCGTGGTCCAGATCGAAGACCCGGAGCCGGTCGAGGAGATCGAAGAGATCGCCTCGGTCGAGGGGATCGACATGCTCTTCTTCGGACCGGGAGATTTCAGTCATGGACTCGGAGTTCCGGGGCAGATGGATCACCCCCGCATCGGCGAGGTGCGTCGCCTCATTCCCGAAGTGGCACACAGGCATGGGAAGTTTGCGGGGACGGTGGGAACGCCCGACAGCTTTGCCGAACTCGTCGACATGGGGTATCAATTCGTCAACGTAGGTGCGGACGTCCTGGGCCTCACCCAGTACTTCCAAGGCTTGAGATCCAGGGTACCCGTTCCGCAGGGAGATTGAGCCCGCCCGGATCCGTCATGGACCGAACCGAAGCCATTGAAAAGCGGTATTTCGCCGCGGTGGAGACCGCTCGCAAGGGCGATTTCGAAGCAGCTCTTCAGGAGTTCCACAAGATCCTTCGTGAAGACCCCACTCACATCGAGTCCTGGGGCCAAATTGCCTATTTCCACGAACTGAACGACAGGTTCGAGGACGCGGTCGAGTGCTATCTCGAAATCTGTCGACTGAATCCGGACCTGCCTTACGCCCGGCTCCGGCTGGCGGATTGTCACCTGGCACTCGGCGACCGCCGCAAGGCTCGAGAAACCTATCTCTCGCTGGAAGGAACGCAGTACTTTGCCGGCGAGGACTTTCAGAGGAAGTTGGCGCAGACCCAGCCCCTTCCTCATCGCGTCCTCAAACGCGCTTTTCCGATTCTCGGCTCTTTTCTGAAGAGGACACTCGATCCCGCGTTTGTCCGGACTCTCTGCGGAGAGATGGCAGGGTTACCACGTTCCTTCCACGCGATCGGGGAAGCGGGTTTCCCCGCCTTTCTCTCTTACCTGAGCCGGCATTACCTCCAAACGGCCTCATATCGTTATCCGTCGGATGCGTGCGATCTCTGCGGAAGCAGAAGCTTCGAGACCGTCTTTTTCTGTGGTCCTCACAAGATTCTCCGCTGCAAGGAGTGCGGACTGGAGTGTGTGGAGCGGAAACCGGCGGAAGGCATGGACGTGGTCTCGGACAGGTACAGCCAGGATGAAACCATCAAAGGCTATGAAGGAGAAACCTGGCGAGATACCGAAAGACACAAAGAACGTGTCCGACTTCTTCAATCGTTGTTTACCCAAACAGGAGAAACGTTTCCAGAGCCGGGAAAGCGTATCTTCGAGATCGGGTTCGGCGATGGCGCTTTCCTTGCGAGCCTGGCGGAGAAGGGTTTTGACGTGGGGGGGATTGAAACTTCGGATCGGTTGGCTGAGTTCGCCCGCACGGAACACGGACTCGAAGTCTCGAAAGGGACGGTGGCCAATTGGGATCCTGAACCGAAGTCGTGCGATCTGGTTCTCGCCTACCACGTCCTCGAGCACCTGGACCGTCCTTCACTTCTTTTCGAAAAGTCCCGAACTCTTTTGAAGGAAGGGGGATATCTTTTCATCGAGATCCCGGTAGCCGATCTATCGAGAATGTCCCTAGCCAAAAAAAGGGACGCGATGATCGGTTACGGGAACGTCCAGCACATGCACTTCTTCACGCCGGAAGTGATTCCGAAATATTTCGAAAAGTATGGGTTCTCACTGGTGGGATCCTACGTTCAGTATCCGGAAACTCATCCGACTGGGGGGTATTTGGGGAGGTCTGGTCTCACGCTTTGGCGATGCCGAGGAGTTGGCGCTGAAGGAGCAGGTCGCTCATGCGTTCAACAACTTCACTGCTGCACTCGTCTTCAAATACCGCAGAACAGCAGAAGAAGCGGTTCTCGGCAAAGCCTTGGATTTCGCCCGGCGGGCCGTAAGGTTGGGTAAAGGTCGCTGCAATCTCTCTTGCGCTCTGGCCCTTTCAGGGAAGTTGGACGAGACATTTGATGAATTGGAAGGATGCCTCGAGCGGCAAGAAATCGAATGGTTCCATGTTGACGGCGACCGGGAATCCAATAGGAAACCCGACAGTGATTGGGACAATCTTCGCGACCATCCGCGATATCTTGCTTTGAGGGCCAAATACGGGAAGAAGGAGGGTGATTCGGAGGATAAGAAACACGAATAGTAAAGTGCGATGAGCGAATTGGGAACAGTCGGAACGAAGGAGTATTTGAGAGAATTGAGGACACACCACACTTAATGATGCTTATCCCCCCAGAGGGGAAGCAGGGGAGACCCCGGCTCTGGATACCCGCTTTCGCGGGTATGACGAGATGAAAGGCGGGGAATCGTAGAGGCGGAGGCGATTCTTGGAGGACTTTAAGTAGAAATGTGAGATACCGCATTCACCGCGGTATCTCGATGAAGATCTGGCCGTCGCTCTTTAGACCATTCGTGGGATCGTAGCGGGGACCGAGAGTCCACGGACCTTCGTCCGAGGGAGAACATGAGAGGACTTCAGGAGAATAGACCTTCTGGACAAGACCGTGTTTCTCACGGTCCTTGGACCCGAAATCGATTCTCTTCATCCCCGGTATTTCGTAGGCTACGAGGTTGCTCGACCAGCTGTCCCGATCTCCCTTCGGGCCGAAACTGAAAACCCGGACCGGTCCTTCCTTTGTGGAGTCAAAGATGCTGAGAGCCAGGCTCCTTTCGGGATCTGCAACGAGATCGACCGGGAGGCCGTTGGGGAACTGCCCGAGAAGCTCGGCGGCATTTGCCGCATGGACGCCTTCCTTCGGAAAAGGAAACCTGCGTTCGCGGGGGATGCGTACCACCAGGTCCCCAACGCTCGTGGTTCCGTTGGTGGGGCTGTAGTCGATGGCGGCCGAGTTGTCCTCTTCATCGGGGCCGACGCTGTACACGGCGTAGGGTTCGATTCCCGGTTCGGTGAAACGCAACGGTTTCCCCGAAAAGACGTCTTCGGGAGGTCCATCGGGCAGGTAGGGCGCGAAGTACATCGCCGCGTGAGGGAATTCTCTCGTCAGCAGGCATTGTGCCCTGGCCGCTGCCGCCATTCGGACCAGCTGGAACCGCAGATCCGCAACGCGAAGGCGAATCACAGCCTCCGCGGTATTCGGCATTGCGGCCCCACCGGTGTCCTTCATGAAGAGAAGCGGGGCAATCCACTCGCCGTCCAGAAGATTCTGTCCGCCTTCTTGTCCGGGAACCTGATGCAGCCTCTCCAGCACGGTCCAGCACTTCTCGTAGTCTTCCGGCGTCTCACAGGCGTTCAGAACGAAATCCTCTAATCCCGATGTGGTAATATTCCGGATGGCGGTTCCGATCAAACGCTGGATCAGCATGCCTTCCGCAGTCATCGACTGCCCCAGCCGGTAGAGGCCCGCAAGGAGATTCAGGCTTTCCTCTCGATTTCCGAGTAACAGGTCGAGTCTAGCGGAGATGACTGCAAGCCTCGCGTCGATCTGCAAGGAGACGTAATGGGGCAGCTTCCAAAGCTCCAGGAAACTGTCTTCCGTCGGATCGACCACGGGCCAGGTGGTGGTGAGAAGTCGGCGTGATTTCACAAGGCGCTTCAGGGCATCCAT
>Ga0214473_10007252_pt1 | contig 13168 bp, 7 predicted proteins | sample RVTome_7_FD_203509 | JGI IMG/M metagenome (GOLD analysis project Ga0214473, IMG submission 203509) | Soil microbial communities from uranium-contaminated site in the Upper Colorado River Basin, Wyoming, United States - RVT98D197 | ecosystem: Environmental > Terrestrial > Soil > Contaminated >...
GCACGAAGCACCGGCAGGCCGTCGACGGCGGGCATGCGACCGTTGAAATGGACCATGCCGTGTTCATCCGTCCACGCCACGAACTCCCGCGCCTCCCACTGCCGGCGGGCGTACTCCCGCGCGTCCACCTGGCCGTACAGGCGCGCGTCCCGCACGAACGCCTCCAGCTTCTTCGCGCTGACCGAAAGCGCGTACTCCAGGATCGCCGCCTCCGTCTCAGGCGTGGCCAGGCGCGTGACCGCCCGAGCCTTGCTGAAGCTCAGCTCGCCGCGCTCCATGGCGGCGCTGGTCAGCGGCAGCGTCACCAGCACGCGGGCCGTGCGCACGCGCTGGCGGCACGCGCCCTCGTCCTTGCCGGCGCGATGCGCCAGCCAGGCGGCACAGGAGCGGTGGCCGGTGAGCTTCCAGCCGCCGCGCCGATCGAACTCCTCCAGTCGGACCAGCAGCTGGTACTCGGCGGCGTGGATCCCGGCCGCGATGGTGGCGATCTCGTTGCCGAGCTCCTCGAGGGCCTCCGCCTCGGCCTCCGGGTCCGGCGCCGTGCCGCCGGCGGGATCGGAACCGCGCTCAGAACCGCGCTCGGAACCGGAAGACGGCGCGGCACCGGGCCCGGACGGTTCCGCGGAATCGCGGCTGGTATCCGGGCTGCCGGGCTCCGCCGCACCGTCGGCATGGTGGCCGCTCGGTGCCGCGGAACCGCGTGAGGTCTCCGCTGCGGCACCGCGCTCCGAACCGGGCTGGCTCGGTTCCGCGGAACCGCGGCCGCTCGCCCGCGCCTCATCATCCACAACATCAGCCCCGGACCGCTTCGTCGCGCCGTCCGCGTCCCCCGGTGGCCCAACCCTCCGCTCCCGCACGACCGCCGCGCCGTTCCACGCACCGGAGCCGCCCGCCAATCCGTACCTGAAGTCCTGCGCCCGCACACCCATGAAGCCCTCCTATCCGCCGTGGTCGCAATCACTTCCTGTAATATAGGGGGGGTATTTCCGACCCTCTGGAAGGGGCCTGGAAGGCTCATAGTCGGCATGGGGAGACTCGAAAGCCTCGGCAACGGTGCCGCCGCGGTCTGGCAACCACCTACCTTGCCCCACGAGCCGATTTCGCGCGGGTGCGAGACAAGCCCGAAATCGCACGCCAAAAGCTGTCAATGGGATACTTGGGACATCTGAATGGGGATATGGGACAGCCCGGCCACCTGGAAGAGGATATGGGACAGCCCGGCCACCTGGAAGAGGACATGGGACAGCCCCCGGACATCTGGAAGAGGATATGGGACAGCCCGGCCACCTGGAAGAGGATATGGGACAGCCCTCGGACACCTGGATGGGGATATGGGACAGCCCCCGGGCACCTGGATAAGAATACGGGACGCGCCCGCCACCCCTGGTGGGCAACAGCACGCGCCCGGGCGGTACTCCACCCGGGCGCGCCCATACGTCCCGTATCCAGAAATCCAGCCGCTTCAGCGGCGGCGGAGCCTGAGGTCTGTCAGCCGCCCATCAGGACGGCCAGCCGCTCATTCAACTCGGTGAACCGCTTCAGGAGCGCTTCGGACTCCGGGTCCATCTCCACCATCTTGTCCTTGAGTTGCTTCTGGAACGCCTCCACGCGGGGAGCGATCTCGGGCAGTTCCAGCGCCTGCGCCTGCGCCTCCTGCAGGCGCTGCTCGATCTGCTGCGCCTCGGTCACCAGCTCGGCCATGCGGGCCTGGTCCTGCGCGGCCTGCGCGGCCTGTGCGCTGGCGATCAGGCTCTCCAGCCGCTCGATGTGCGCGGGGACCTCGGGGTCCTGCTCGGCCATGGCGTCCTGGACGTCAGCCCCGAGCTTCTCCTGCGCGGACTGGATCTCCGGATCCGCGAGCGCCTGCTGCTGGATGGGCTGGATCTGCGCCTGGAGCTGCTGCAGCTCCGCGATCAGTTCCTGGGCCTCGGGCGGCAGCTGCTGCGAGGGATCCATCCCACCGCTCTGCGCCGATACGGCGGCCGGCGCCAGCACGGCTACCAGGGCCGCGACGATGATTCGATTGAAAATTCTGGGCACGACATCTCCCTGCTAGGTCAAAAATAAGACCGACGGCCCCGCGCCGATCGTTCCGGGTGATTGGACCAACACCACATGTGCCGCTGAGTTCCGGATGCCTCATGGCGCCTGCAGCGTGCCGGAGCCCGGAATGCCACGCGTCGAACCGCCGATCCTGATGGGGCGGTAAGGAATAGCCCGCTTCCCGTCCGATCAGCTACGCAGCAGCGCGTTGGCGGCCAGCCCGAATGCCAACGCGCTGGCCACCAGGGCCACCGCAGCCGCGCTCGGCTGACCCACGAGCACCAGGAAGACGCTCAGCACGAAGCCCAAAGTGCCCGTCACCAGGCTGCCCAGGGTGGCCAGCCCGGCCATCCCCATGACGCGTTTGTCCTCCGCGGCCCGCTCGCGAGCCTTGTCACCTTCAAGCATCCGGTCATCCCTCCGCTCGGGTCATGGCGCGTGCCCATCCCGCACGAGGGTAGGCGGTACCGATCCTCGGGGCAATGCGGAGATCGGCCGTCCCCGGGAGCCAGCGAGGGCGGCGGCCGCGGTGCGAGCACGGGTCTTGCACTTGAACAGGCTTGCAAAGCATTGACAGAAAGGGAGTTACGTTGATGGATAGAAGCAGCGACCACGCCGGCCAGGCCGATTCTGCTCCGCACAGCTCTGCCCATGCGGCTGAGGGCACGGGCATGGGTGCGGCCGAGGCGCTGCTTGGTACGGAACGCCGCAATGGTGATCGCCGCAACGATGAGCGCCGCGCCCGGGAGGGGCGTCGTCGTCGGAGGGACGCCACCGCGGCCGCCCTGGACGCAGCCATGCGCAGGAGCGGCCGCCTGGTGCGGGAGAACCGTACCACCGTCTCGCTGGGACTGGCGGCCAGTTCGCTGGCGTTGCTGGCGGGCGCCGGCGCGGGCCCGGCCACTGGCACCGCCGCGACCGGCAACGCTGCGGCGGACGAGGGGGAAGTGGCCGCGGAGAAGGCCGTCACCTGGGACATCGAGTACACCGAGCACGACCGGGTGGATTTCTTCGTGGAATACCTTATGGGCAAGAATTACGACAGGACCCATGAGTGGCTGGAGCGGGTCGGCAAGTACGGTCCCATGATCGCGAACGAGTTGAGGGCGCGCGACATGCCGCAGGACCTGCTCTATCTGGGCATGATCGAGAGCGGGCTCGACCCCAACGCCTATTCCAGGGCGCACGCGGCCGGGCTGTGGCAGTTCATCGAGGAGACGGGGCAGCGCTACGGGCTGGAGGTGTCCAGCTACGTGGACGAGCGGCGTGACCCGATGAAGGCCACCGGCGCGGCCCTCACGTACCTGCAGGAGATGCACGACGATTTCGATTCGTGGTACCTGTCCGCGGCCGGCTACAACACGGGTGAGAATCGCGTAGCGCGCCTGCTGAAGGAGCGCGGCGGCTCGCTGGGTGGGGACGAGGCCCTGTACTGGGAGATCTGGCACGAACTGCCGAGCGAGACGCGCGACTACGTGCCGCTCATGCTGGCCATGGGCAAGATCGCCAAGGAGCCGGCCAAGTATGGCTTCACGGACATCCAGCCGCAGGCGCCGCTGCGGTTCGATCAGGTGGTAGTGCCGGGCGGCACGAGCCTGGACGACCTGGCCGCCAGTACGGGTCTGGATGCCGAGGTGCTCTACGACCTCAACCCGCACCTGGTCCGCAAGCAGACGCCCCCGGACCGCCGCATGCCGGTGCGCGTGCCGCTGGGTGAGGGCACCCGGGTGGCGGCCAATGTGGACGGGGGCGTCGAGATGGGCTTCTGGAGCGCCGAGTAGCGCGTTTCAAAGCGACGATGCATCCCCTTCGGCCCCGGCGGTATCTAACTGCCGGGGCCGCTTCACGTTCTCCTCGCGTCGATCTTGCAGGAGCCGGGTCCCGGAGTTGCATCGCGGCGGCATGCGCGTGCCGGCTTACCACACGAAGGGAAAGGGATACGCACATGGAACGAATGCTACGAACGGGTGCCACGCCGGGCACGCCGGGCACGCCGGGCACGCCGGGCACGCCGGGCACGCCGGGCACGCCGGGCACGCCGGGCACGCTGACCGGTCTGACCGCGCTGATCGCGCTGGCCGGCCTGGTCACGGCAGCTCCGCTGGCCGCACAGGGTAACGGCCTCACGCTGGAGGTGTACGGCGGCGGCGCCGACTTCGGCCGCTTCCTCGAGGAGCGCTCGGAATTTGCGGTGCAGACCCGGGAGCGCGAGGTCAGCTTCGAGCGCGCCCTGGCGCTCGGCGGCTCCCTGGGCATCAACCTCTGGGAGAACACGGGCCTCCGCGCCCAGGGCACCTGGGTGGCCACCCAGATGGCCTTCACCGACGACACGCCCGACGGCGCCAGCAACCTGGACGTAGAGGACGTGGCGGACATCACCGTCACCGCCCTGGGCGTGGAGGTCATCAAGTACCTGCTCGACCCGGGCAGCGACTGGTCTCCGTACGGCGTTGCCGGCATCACAGCCGTGCGCTGGAAGGCGGATGAGGATGACGTGGCGGCCGGCGGCCTGAACACCAACGACGAGGAGAGCCTGTGGCGCATGGGCGGGGTGGCCGGGCTGGGCCTGGAACTGCGCCCGAGCAGCGCGCTGGCCGTGCGGCTCGAGGCGTCCACGTACGCGCTGGGCAGTCCGTTCAACGGCAACGAGGCGTGGTCCACGTCCACGGGCGACACCAAGATGGATGAGCCGAACGCCGGGCGGATGACTCGTGCCACCATCGGACTGGCATGGACGTTCGGGCTGGACGGCCGGCGGCGCTCGCGAATGCAGCGCGGCGGCTCGAAGTAAGGGGCAGGCGGCCGGTCGGACCGTTCGACCGGCCGGCCGCCGGCCGCTCAGGCCGCCGCGTGCCTGCCCGGCCCCCGAGGCTAGCGGCCACTCTGGACCGTCAGCCGGGCCACGGCCCTACCGCGGTAGCCGCGTCCCCAGCCAGGCCTCCCGGAAGCCCAACATGGCGGCGCTGGGCTCCATGCCTGCGTCCTCGTAGAGGAGCACCTCCAGCCGGTCGTCGGCGCCGAACGTCACCCGCGCCTCGTAGCGCTTGCCGCGCGACTCGTAGACAAGCGGAGCGGTGTCCCGCGGCTGCCGCTCCGCCGTCAGCCGTCCCAGAGCGGCCGGTTCGGTGAGCGGCGTGCCGTCAAGGGAGACGAGCAGGTCCCCGAGGTCCACCCCGGCCTCGTAGAGCGGGGTGCCCACCAGCGTGCCGGCCGTCACCTCGAGTCCCCCCTCCACCGGTCGGGTGGCCACGGGACCAAGCGTGGCGCCGTCGGGCCGCGCCGAGCGCAGCAGGATGCCGGCGCTGGCCAGGAGCGTTTCGTAGTCCATCACCTCGCGGCCCGCCACGTAGCGCTCGAAGAACTCCGCGGCGAACGCGGCGTCCCCGCTCACCTCAGCCAGCGTGGCCACCCAATCCTGCAGCGTGTAGGGCGTCTCCGTCTTGCCGTAGCGCGCCCACATGGCGCGCATGAAGTCATCCAGCGTGACGCCCGGGAAACGCGTGCGGAGCGCCAGGTCCAGGCCCAGCCCCACGCCGGCGCCCCACGTGTAGTAGGAGATGAACGTGTTGCTCCGGTTCACTGGATCCACGGACGTGGCGGCGTCCACGAAGGGCGCCTGCATGCTCATCTCCACGAGCGTGTGGTAGCGCCGCCCCGGAGCGTTGATGACGGTGTTGAGCGTGCCCACGAGCGCGGCGGCGTACGCGGCATCGTCGCTTATGCCAGCGCGACGGATGGCCAGCGGCGTATAGTAGCTGGTGAAGCCCTCGGCGAACCACAGGGCGTCCGACATGTTGGCGCGCGTGAAGTCGAAGGGCTCCAGCGTGCGCGGGCGAATGCGCTCCACGTTCCAGGCGTGCACGAACTCATGGGACACGGTGCCGAGCAGCCCGGCCGCCGCCTGCTCCAGGGAGCCCGTGCTGGTGAGGATGGTGGAGTTGCGGTGCTCCATGCCGTCGCCAGCCACCCAGGGCAGGTAGTCGGCAATGAAGGTGTAGGTGCCGTAGTCGAAGGCGGGCAGCTCGCCGAAGATGTCCGCCTCCGCCAGCACCACCCTGCGCACCCAGTCCGCGTAGGCGTCCAGCTCCGCCGCCATGCCCAGGTGGTGCATGGCCAGGCGGATGGTCTGGGTGCGGCCCCCGCTCTCCACTTCCCAGGCGCGCAGGTCAAAGTCACTCACCTCGGTGGGCGAGTCCAGGAAGTAGTAGAGGTCGGGCGCCGTGAAAGTGTGCGCGTCGGCGGTGGGCGCGAGCTGCGTGGCCACGCGCCAGCCGCTGCCTGCGGGGGCGTGGAAGGTGATGCGGATGGGCCGCTGCCCCGTGCCCACGCCCCAGGCGAAGGTGGCGGGCATGTTCAGGTGCCCGTGCGTGCGGTCGATGCCGCTGTAGGTGCCGTCGGCGCGATCCGCGAAGAGCGTGTAGTGGAGCGTGACGGCGCCGCCGTGGTCGTTGACGCGCCACGTGTGAGGGTCGGGGCGCGTGATTGCCAGCTCGCGCCCGGCGCCGTCCACGGCCCGCACGTCGTAGACGTTCTTGGCAAACTCGTGCAGCGCGTAGCGGCCGGGTGAGCTGCGGCTCATGCGCACGTCGAGCGGCGTGGCGGGCAGCCCGTCGTAGCGGATCGTGATCTCCGCCTCGTGATGGGCGGCGTTGGGGAAGGCGATTTCGTAGCGGACCGTGTCCCCGGGGGCCTGCGCGACGGCGAGTGCCAGTGCGGCGGTCAGGATGATGGTATTCATGCTGAAAGATGTTTCCGGGCGGGCGGGGGCGTCAACTCAGGCCGCGCGCTCATCCGCGCCGTGAGCGTGACCGAGTCGTTCGTAGGCGCGCGGGGCGCGGCGGGGGCAATTCACGTTCGTCGCCTGATCGGCGCGCTGCCCGTGATCGCCGCCGATCGTGACATAGTCGCGGAGGCCGGGAGCATGGGGGCCAAGGTCACGATTGTCTGCACCCGGCCTCGGGGCTCACGGATCGGCAATGGTCGTTCGCGGCACGCTCACGATTGTGGTCAATCGCGCAACCGGGGGCTCCGCAAACGGCGTCATCGCGTCTGATGCTAATTATTGCAGTCAGGGCGCCACGTGCGGCGCGCGCACACGTCTGGTCGCAATAATTACGACCAGAAGCACATCGGTCCGAAGGCGGGCCGCCGCATGCGGTCTGACGACAATCGGACTCCGAGCCGCAAGCCGCCGCATAAGCCGCATGCCACCGCGAGCGTCAACGCCGCGGCTCCGGAGCCGCCGCTTGCGTACGTCGACTCCGCGACCCCGCCGCCCGCCGCCCGCCGCCGCGCACATCGACGCCGCGCCTCCTCCCCCGCTTTGCCCCCGCCGCCTCCCCCGCTTGCCACCCCGCGCGCTCCCCGTCTATTCTGCCCCGGCGCCCGTGCGTGCGAACCGATACCGCGGCGCATCGATAATCACCGTCACGACTCCGGCCGCCGTCCTGGCAGAAACCGAATTCTGTTGACTCTTCAGCACCGCCTGATCCCGCTCGCTCTCCTTCTCATGCCGTCCGGCGCCCTCAGCGCTCAGGTGCCGCCGCCGGACAGCATCCCGCCCGACTCCACCTATGTCATCCAGGGGGTGGTGGTGACCGGGCAGCGCCAGGCCTCCACGGTGGAGGGCACGGTGGGTCTGGTGGTGCACCCCGACTCCCTCACGCTCCGCCCGGTGGCCACCCTGGAAGACGCGCTGCGGGAGCTGCCCTTCGTGCTGGTGCGGCAGAATTCGCGTGGCCAGGCGGAGGTCTCCGTGCGCGGCTCCGAGAGCCGGCAGGTGGCCGTGCTCCTGGACGGGGTGCCGCTCTCGCTCTCGTGGGATCATCGCACCGACCCGGCGGTGCTCCCCCTCATGGGCGCGCAGAGCCTGGAGTTCGTGCGCGGCCTGCCCACCATGCTAAACGGCCCCAACGTGCTGGGCGGCGTCATCGCCGTGGACGTAGGCAGTGGCGGCGGCTCGGTGAGCCCGCCCGACGCGGTGCGCGTGAGCGCGGGCGTGGATGACGGCGGCGCGCGCGCTGTCGGGGCGGCCGGCCACCGGGTCATGCCGCTCGGCGGGGACGACCGCCTGGTCTTGCGGGGTGGCTCCGGCTACCGCAGCCGTGACGGCGTGAACCTGCCCGGAGACATCACCCCGGCCGTCCCCGGGGGGGATCAACGCACCAACAGTGACAGCCGTCAAACCAACGGCTTCGGCGCGCTGCGCTGGGAGGGGGAGGAGCGCCAGTGGGTCTCGCTGGCCGTGTCCGGCGTCCGCGCCGAACGCGGCGTGCCGCCCGAGCTGCACACCAACGCGCCGCGCCTGTGGCGCTATCCCGAAGAGTGGCAGGCGGTGAGCGCCCTCTCGGCGGGCACGGGGATCCGCGACACGCCGTGGGGCGCCGGTGACCTGGAGGCCAGCGTGGGGCTGGTCACCGGGCGCCAGGAAATCGACGCGTACGCCACCACGGCCTACGACCAGGTGGTGGGCAACGAGACGGGGCGCGACCGCAACCTCACGCTTCGGCTGGTCGGGGACCACACGCTGCCGGGCAACGCCGAGCTCGGCGGCGCGCTCACCTTTGCCGACGTGAACCACACGGAGACGGTCGACGCCGACGCGCCCGCCGACTACCGGCAGCGGCTGTGGAGCGCCGGCGCCGAGGTGTCGTGGCTGGTCGGGCGGACCACGCGGCTGAGCGGGGGCGCGGCCTTCGATGGCGCCGACACGCCGGAGACGGGCGGACGCCCCGCGCAGCCGCGCCAGACCGCGTGGGGCGCGCGCCTGGGCGTGAGCACGCTGGCGCTCCGTACCGACCTGCAGCTGCACGCCTCGGCCAGCACGCGCGCCCGCTTCCCCGCGCTGCGCGAGCTCTATTCCGGCGCGCTGGGGCGCTTCGAGGCCAATCCGGCGCTGCGCCCGGAGCGGCTCGTGGCGGGTGAGGTGGGCGCCACCTTCAAGCGCACCGGCGTGGAACTGCAGGCCGTGGTCTTCCACCACGACCTGGCGGACGCCGTGGTGCGCACCACTACCGTGGAGGGCATGTTCAAACGCGTCAACCGGGACGCCATCCGTAGTACGGGGCTGGAGCTGCTGCTGAACGCGCACCTCGGCCAGGCGGAAGTGCTCGGTGACTTCATGGTGCAGGGCGTGACCGTGGCGGAGGAGGGGCAGCCGGACAGCGCGCGGCGGGCGGAGAACATGCCGCGCGTGCGGGCCGGCGTGGACGTGAAGGCGCCGCTGGCGCTGGCCATTCGCGGCCTGGCCAGCGTACACCACACCGGAAGCCAGTACTGCCTCAGTCCCGAGGCGGGAGGGGACATCCAGCTGGCCGCCTCCACGCGCCTGGACGCGGGGGTTCAGCGGAGCTGGCGTTTCGGCGCCGGACCGTGGCGGGAACTGCGCGCCTCCGCCACGCTGGACAACGCGGCGGACGCCGCCATCTACGACCAGTGCGGCATGCCGCAGCCCGGCCGCACGCTGCGCGTGGGCGTGGAACTCCTCTGAGCTTGCTGCCCGCCTATATTCTGTATTGTATAATGGCTCAACCACGCGGTTCCGTCCGGAATCCTCCGAGCATTCCAGCGGACCGTAGCCGGTGCCATACGGCGGTTCGGACTCCCGGGCAGCCGCTTGCCGGCCCCCACGATCCCGGGGTATTCTGCCCCGACACCCCTTGAAGCCCCTTCCAGACGAACCGGAGTGCAGGCATCCATGACAACCGCCATGGCCGTCGCAGCCGTTCTCACGCTCTCGCCGGCGCCGCTCGCACAGCAGCAGCCAGCCCAGCAGCTTGCCATCGAACCGGTGGAGGTGAGGGTGGAGGTCGGCAGCACGCAGCAGCTCCGGCTGCCGGATCCGGTCGGCGGCGTGGTGCTGTGGCTGAGCACGAACGCCGAGGTAGCGAGCGTGGACTCGACGGGCACGGTCATGGCCCTGCGGCCGGGCACGGCGCGGATCGTGGCGCTGGCGGACGGGCGCCAGGGCCAGGCCATGGTGCTGGTGCCCGCGCTGCCGCCGGCCGAGGTGAGTCTGCGTGCGGGCGCCAGTGAAGTGTTGGCGGGCACGGGTGTGCCCGTGACGGCGGTGGTGCGGGATCGACAGGGCACGGTGCTCGATACCCGGGTGGAGTTCAGCACGGATCGCCCCGCCATTGCCACCGTGGATGCGTCCGGCCGCCTGAGCGCGCACGAGCCCGGCAGCGCCACCGTTACCGCCCGCGCGGGCGCGGCAACGAGCACTCTAGCCGTCCGCGTGCGCGCGAACCCCGCGCGCGCCTACCGGATCACGCCCGCGCCGCAGCAGATCCGCACGGGGGACGTCATGCGCTTCAGCGTTGCGGCCACCGATGCGGCCGGCGCGGAGGTAGCGCCCCTCATGCCGGCGTGGTCGGTCGAGGGACCGGGCGCGCAGATCGAGGCGGACGGCCAGGAGGGAGTCTTCGTGGCCGAGAAGGCGGGCCGCTACACGGTCACGGCGCTGGTCGGCCCCCGCATCGTGGAGCGCACCACAGTGGATGTGGCGCCGCGCCCGCATGACGGGCAGCTCGTGCGCGTGGGCCACGGTCTCACCGCGGGGCACCACGCCGGCGACACGTGGGCATTCGCAGGTGTGGATGGGCGCGACTACGCCATTATCGGCACCTTCAACCACGACTGGGCCAAGGTCTTCGACATCACGGACCCGTCCGGGCCCGTGCTGACCGACTCCATCCAGCTCGACGCGCGGCGGATCAATGACGTGAAGGTCCATCCGAACAACCGCCTGGCGGTGCTGACGCGGGAGGGCGCCTCCACCCGGCGCAACGGCATCGTGCTGCTCGACCTGGCCAACCCCGCGCACCCGACCATCATGGCCGAGTACACGGAGGGCATCACGGGCGGCGTCCACAATGTTTGGATCGTGGGGGAGGAGGAGCTGATCTACGCGGTGCACAACGGCACGAGCGATGTCCGCATCATCGACATTGCCGACCCGCGCGCGCCCCGCGAGGTCGGACGGTGGCGGCTCGACAAGGACAACCGCTCGCTGCACGACGTCATCGTCCAGGATGGCTACGCGTACCTCTCCTACTGGGACGACGGCCTGATCATGCTGGACGCAGGCGCCGGCACCCATGGCGGCACGCCCTCCACGCCTGTCTTCGTCAGCCAGTTCAAATACCCGCAGGGGCATACGCACACCGCCTGGCGCTACGGCAGATACCTCTTCATCGGCGATGAGATCTTCCCGCCCGATTGGGACGCGAGCCAGCCGATCCAGGCGCGCGGCTACATCCACGTGGTGGACTACGGTGATCCCGAGCAGCCTGTGGAGGTGGCCCGGTACGAGGTGCCCGAGGCGGGGGCGCACAACTTCTGGATCGAGGATGACGTCCTCTACGTGGGCAACTACCAGGCGGGGCTGCGCGTGGTGGACGTGTCCGGTGAACTGCGCGGCGACCTCTACCGGCAGGGCCGCGAGATGGGCGCGCTGCTGACCTCCAGCCGCGCTGCCGTCACACCCAACTGGTCCATGACGTGGGGAGCCCAGATCTTCAAGGGCAACATCATCACCTCAGACCTCAATTCGGGGCTGTGGATTGCCAAGTTCCAGCGGGGCAGGGTGGTGTTCTGAGGGGCAATTATCGTGGCCGCAATCGAACTCCGGAGGCGCGCCCGCGCCGCATGCGGGGGCCGCTCCAGACGGAGCTCCGCGCCTTGACACACGTCCCGCCCCCCTGAAACATACGCTTCCGGCGCCGTGCGCCGTGGCCGCCGTATCTTCATCCACAGGACGGATTCCATGCAGCGACTCATGTTCGTGGCCCTGGCGCTCCTCACCTGCGTGGCCGTGGCCGTGCCCACGGCCGTCGGGGCTCAGCAGGTGGGCGCCGTCTGGCAGGCCGATTCCGCGTTTTTCGGGGGGCTTTCCTGGCGCAACGTGGGGCCCGACCGCGGCGGCCGCTCCACCGCCATCTCCGGCAGCTCCGCCCGTCCTTTCGAGTACTACTTCGGCGCGGCGGGCGGCGGCCTCTGGAAGACCGAGGACGGCGGCACCAACTGGAACGCCGTCACGGACGGCTACCTGAACAGCTCCTCCGTGGGCGCCATCGGGCAGTGTGAGCTGAACCCGGACGTGGTCTACATCGGCACGGGCGAGGTGCAGTTCCGCGGCAACATCATGCAGGGGGACGGCGTCTACAAGTCCACCGACGCCGGGGAGACGTGGGAGCACAAGGGGCTCCCGGAGAGTCAGGCCATCGGCCGCATCCGCGTGCATCCGGAGAACTGTGACGTGGCCTGGGCCGCGGTGCTAGGCCACAGCTTCGGCCCCAACCCCGAGCGCGGCATCTACAAGACCGTGAACGGCGGGGACAGCTGGGAGCGCGTGCTCTTCGTGAGTGACAGCGCCGGGGCCGTGGACCTGTCCGTGAATCCGCGGAACCCCGACGAGCTCTACGCCGCCATCTGGCAGGTCTACCGCACGGCCTGGGGCATGTTCAGCGGCGGCCCCTACAGCGGACTCTACAAGTCCACCGACGGCGGGCAGAGCTGGGACGAACTTTCCGACAACCCCGGCATGCCCGCGGGCCCGATGGGCAAGCTCGGGGTGTCCGTCTCCCCGGTTGACCCGAACCGCGTCTGGGCCATCATCGAGGCGGATTCGGGCGGCGTCTTCCTCTCCGAGGACGCCGGCGCCACCTGGAGGCGCACCAGCGACGACCGCAACCTGCGCCAGCGCGCCTTCTACTACACACGCATCTACGCCGATCCGCAGGAGCTGGAGACCGTGTACGTGCTGAACGTGGGCTTCCACAAGAGCATGGACAACGGGGAGAGCTTCCGGGAGCGCCTGCGTCCTCCGCACGGGGACAACCACGACCTGTGGATCGACCCGTACAACAACCAGCGCATGGCCAACACCAACGACGGCGGCGGCAACGTCTCCGTGAATGGCGGCCAGACCTGGACCGGGCAGGACTACCCCACGGCGCAGCTCTACCGCATCACCACCACCAACCACGAGCCGTACTGGGTGTGCGGCGCCCAGCAGGACAACAGCACGGCGTGCATGCCCAGCTCGGGGTGGCGGCAGATCGCCGAATTCACCTCCGTCGGCGGCGGCGAGAGCGGCTACATCGCGTCCGACCCGGAGGACCCC
>Ga0214473_10007253_pt1 | contig 13167 bp, 8 predicted proteins | sample RVTome_7_FD_203509 | JGI IMG/M metagenome (GOLD analysis project Ga0214473, IMG submission 203509) | Soil microbial communities from uranium-contaminated site in the Upper Colorado River Basin, Wyoming, United States - RVT98D197 | ecosystem: Environmental > Terrestrial > Soil > Contaminated >...
CGCCCAAGGAACTGATGTTGATGAAGGACCTGACCGCAGAGGCCATGAGCAGCGGGGCGTTCGGCCTCTCCACCGGCCTCGTGTACCCCCCCGGGAGCTTCGCGAAGACCGATGAGATCATCGAGCTGTGCAAGGTTGTTGCAAAGTACGGTGGCATGTACACGTCTCACATCCGCGGTGAAAGGGAGACGATCGCGGAGGCGATCAAGGAGGCTATACTCATAGGCGAGAAGAGCGGAGTCAGGGTACAGATATCCCACAACTGCCCGAAGATAGGAGCATGGGGGAGGACGAAGGAGACCCTCGGCTTGGCAGAGAAGGCCAGAGAGCGCGGGTTCGATGTGACGGTGGACAACGATGTGCACACGGATCTCGCCCCCAACCTCAGCCACGCGCTCCCGCAGTACATGGCCGAGCTTGACAAGGAGAAGCTCCTCGAGCATGTCAAGTCCAAGTCCAACAGAGCCAGACTCAAGAAGGAGATCATAGAGGACAAGCTGCCTGCGTTCGGCCCGTCCGGGCTCCTCAAGCACGGCTATTTCGACAGGATATTCCTGATGCACTGTCCCAAGCAGAAGAGGCTCGAGGGGAAGACGATCGCCAAGGTCGCGAAGGAGCGAGGCAAGGACGTCTTCGAGACCTACTTCGACCTCATGGTGGAGGAGAACGACGACATCATCGCGATATTCGATTACATCAGCGAGGACGACATCAAGAAGATCTTGGTGCACCCGCTGGTCATGGTGTCCTCGGACTGCGCTACTTGGTCGGAGAGCGGACCGCTCTCAGACCCGCCGCCCTATATACCGTGCGCGTTCGGGGAGTACCCTGGCATATTCGAGAGGTACGTCAGGGACGAACCGCTTCTGACCATCCAGGAGGCTGTCAGGAAGATGACCAGCTTCCCCGCTCAGAAGATGGGCCTGTACGACAGAGGATTGCTCAGGCCTGGGCTGAAGGCGGACATAACCCTCATCGACCTCGAGAACATCAAGGACCGGGCGACGAACATGTGGCCGCACGAATACCCCTTCAAGAACTACCCGCACAGATACCCTGACGGCGTGCCATATGTCATCGTGAACGGTACGGTCGCGGTCGACAACGGCAAGCAGAAGAAGGTCCTCGCCGGAGAGGTCCTGAGGCACAGGTGGCCCTGATCAGAACTCGTACTTCCTGTAAGAGCCCTGGCACGGATTGCCTTTGCACACCCATACGACCTTCTCGGTCAGGTTGAACACGATCGAGAATATGGACATCGTCTGGTCCTCAGGGTCGAGTGCGGAATCGGGGTGCCTGCAGATCGATTCGGGGTACCCCACATGGTCCGAGAGCACCCGCTTGAACGCCTCCAGGTCGACCTTTCCCAGCTCCTTCTTGAACAGTCTCTTGGCCCTGTTGTACCGTACGATGGAAGAGAACCTCGTGTGCATGTTCTCCTCGAACTTCCACATCTTCGGCGACAGGTAGTGGTTGGTATGTACGAGCCAGCCGTCTTCGGCGTACAAAGCGTCGAATGTGGTGGCCGACCCCTCCATGCTGTAGATCTCGCCGTTCGAATCGGACACGATGTTGTTGAAGCTGTGGCCCCTCTCCTCGGGCATCGATGCCATGAGCGCCTGGTAGATCCCGGCTTCTCTCAGGATCTTGCGCACTGGCAGAGATTTTGGTATGCCCACGCGGGTGTCGTTCGGGACGAGGGCGTTCCCGGTCACGCTGATCCCGGCAGCGTTGAGGCCCTCGGTAGGCCATATGCCGCCGTAGTTAAGGCCTATGTATCCTGGCTCGTCCGTAGGCTTGATCTTGGCGACGCATATCTCGTCGATCTGGTATGGAGTCACGTCCTCGTTGTGCGCGACATAGACGCAATCGTCTTTGGTCCAGCTGGCGTTCGCGGCGAGGTCGGTGCACGCCTTTCCCCTGCCACCGGGGAAGTCGCAAGTCATAGCATAGACCATCTCGAACTTCAGGCCAGACCCCTCCGCGTATCCTTCAAGCTCCTCGATGAATCCAGGATACCACTTCCTGCTCATGGGGAGGCTTCGCCTTGAATACGCGATAGCCTTCTTCATATCGAAGCCAGGTGTGGATTCTACATTCTCTCTAAAGCGCTTGGCCATCCTTGTGGCCTGATCCCTGCACTGCTTCCCGACCGAGACACCTATCTCGTGGTGGCTTCCGGAGGCAGAGACCAACCTGAATTCACTGGATCCGTCCTTTTTCGGCAATGATTAGCCCCCTGACTTGTGACCGAGGGCCACTGGAAGAATCTAAGACATCAAAAGCCTGCCGATTGGACCTCGATTAAGTGTCAACAAGGTTTATCAATCGGTTCGCTAGTCCACGAACCATGGCCAAAGTAGAGCTTGAATACAAGTGCAGAAAGTGCAAGAAGGAATATCCGGCGACGGTCAGCTACGCCGGCAAGATCGATGATCTTGACCTAGACGAGAATCAGTCTCGGTGCCCATTCTGCGGCGAGTGGAACTGCGCGGACCCGGCATCGGTCCAACAGGCGATCAAGGACGCGAAAAAGAAGTGAGACAGCTCGCCGCTGACCTCCATATTTTCGATGTCGATTCTGTCCTGACGGAGGTTCATTCCTAGATGGAGAAACCGTCCGCGGAGCGCAAGTCTTAGCGACGTGACTGGCTGGCTGTCCAGATGACGCGACTGCCATGTCCGCATTTGCGGAAACCATATATACTATCGAAGACTGTCTCTAGCCGAATTGGTCTGTTGAGGGGAGTTATTCACGGACCGAAACTCAATACAAGGAGGATATGACTAATGGAAGCTAGTAAAGAAGGCGAGATGCCTGTAGAATCATCCCCGGAGGAGCTTCCTGCCCCAACTGGAGAGGAGACACCGAAGAAGACAAAGATGTTGGCGATAATCGTCGCCGTCATCATTGTCATAGCAGCTTTGGCTGCGGCATTCGGTCTCGGACTGTTCGGGGGGAAGGATGAGGAGAAGAATCTGCCTCCGACCGCCGGAGCGAGGGCCACCACGCCGACATCCATTGATATAGGTGGATTTGTGGTGATGGAATCGACGGCTACCGACTCTGACGGTACGATTGTGGATTATGCATGGTACTTCGGTGACGGAACCAAGGCGAACGGATCGTCGCTAACGACCGTCAACCACACCTACCTATACGGTGGGTCGTACCTCGTGCTCCACGTCGCAACTGACGACGCGGGCGCGACGGCAAGCAACGAAGCGAGTATGGTCAGGATCACAGTCTTGTTGTACCTGCCATCCACTCTGGCTGCAGATTGGAACAACAACACTGCGCCGCTGGCGATTTTGGTCGCGGACAATGATGTGATCGAGAACAACACTGTTGTCCACTTCAACATGACAAGCTCACTTGGATTCGCATGGCAGTGGAAGAACATGTCCAACACCTCTGAAGGCCCGACATGGGTCAGCGGCTGGCAGAACATCACAGCCATGACCCTGGATTATGGCGATGGGTCAGCAGTGGCGACCGTCACACCCGCCGTACTCATAGTCTCTAACCACACATACACCGCGCCTGGTCACTACGCCGCGAAACTGACTGTCACGGGCGCCAACGGGCAGACGACTATAGTGATGAGGACAATCCACGTTCTCTCACCTCAAGTGACAACCCCGGGTACGATCAAGAACCCTGACGCGTTCGTCGAGGTCACCATCGGAGAACCCCAATATCTAGATCCTGCCGTGGACTACGAGACAGCTGGCGGCGAGGTCATCATGAACGCATACGAGACGCTTGTATGGTACGACAGGGACAGTACTTCGGCCCTTGTACCATTGCTCGCGACCGCTGTACCGACCGTCGCCAACGGTGGAATATCGGCGGACGGCTTGAACTACACGTTCAACCTGAAGCCGAACATCAAGTTCCACGACAACACGACAGTCATGGACGCGGACGATGTCGAATACTCCATCGAGAGGGTCCTGCGGATACACGACTCATCTGGACCTTCATGGATGCTCGAGCAGATCATGAACGACTACATCCAGTACTACGTCGGAGGGCCGCTGTCTGACTTCAAGGCCGACTCATTCGGCGCGCAGTGGGTCAACGATGCGATCGGTGGAACCGCTGACGACTACGTGATCACGGAGCTGGATGTCCAGAACGTGAGCGAGGCTTCAGTTGTGAAGGTGGATTCGGACACTGTGACGTTCCGCTTGACGCACCCGTATCCGGGATTCTTGGCCATCGCGGCCTTCTCGGTAATGTGCATCGTAAGCGAGGACTTCGTTGAAGCCCACGGCGGCGTGGTGAACGCCGAGCACAACGACTACATGGACGAGAACACCATGGGAACTGGACCGTACAAGCTCGTTAGCTGGGAGAAGGGCTCCAGGATACACATGACCAGGTTCGACGGCTATCATGGAACCGCGCCCGCGCTGAAGGACGCATACATCATAAAGGCGAACGATGTCAACACGAGGATCCTTATGCTGCAGGCAGGCGACGCCGACACGGGTTACGTACCGATCGACTACGAGTCGCTGTTCGCGAACGATGCGGACTTCGAGATAACGAAGGGACTGCCAACGTTCAACATCGACTTCATCGGGTTCAACCAGAACATCAACGTGACCGAGGCTGCGTCATTCGGCAGCGACGTCCCGGCGGACTTCTTCGCGGACAAGATGGTAAGGAAGGCGTTCGTTCACATGCTCAACGCGCCGCTCTTCATTCAGAACTACATGAAGGGCAACGGAATACAACCCAATGGACCTATACCAGCGGGCATGTTTGGCTACAACGCCTCGGCGCCAGTGTACGACTACAACCTGACGAAGGCCATGGAGTACCTGCAGAACGCAACGAACGTGGGATCGGGCAACTCGTGGTGGGTGGACGGATTCACAGTCGCGTTCATCTACAACGCGGGCAACCTGGTCAGGGACACGGCATGCAATTACATGAAGCAGGCTCTCGAGTCGTTGAACACGATGCCGGGCACGCACGGAACGTTCGAGGCAACGATCAACGCGCTGGACTGGCCAGCGTACTTGTCGGCAACACAGTTGAAACCGAGCCCGCTGCCGGTGTTCTTCCTCGGATGGGCGCCCGACTACGCCGACCCGGACGACTATGTGAACCCGTTCGTGTACTCGAAGGGAACATACCCGTCGAGAATGGGCTATGTCAATACGACGATCGATGCGCTTGTAGAGAGTGCAGCCGCGGAACTTGACACGGACACAAGGAAGGCGATGTACGATGAGATCACTAACCTGGTCTATGACGACGCACCGCTCGCCTGGCTGGTTCAGGCCAACAACTTCCATGTTGAGAGGGCTTGGCTCACCGGGTACTACTTCAACGCGATGTACTACGGGTACTACTTCGCCGCGTTCGACAAGGCCTAGGGCACAGTGTTGCAGAACCGTGAAAACCCCTTCGGAAACCTCTTAAATTTCTATCATTTCTCTGACACACGAGAGGAGGCTCTACGTCTTGACAAGAACTTCCTCGCGCCGGGGCCAGCTACTCCGGGATTGACGAAGGGAAAAGGTAGAAATAGCTCAGAACCTACTAACGAGGAATTGAAGACCAGGTGGTAGAAGCTGCAACTACTGACTTACATAATCCGCAGGTTACTTCTTCTCATCCCAGTCCTGATTGGAGTCTCCATACTTACATTTGTCATAATGCGCGCTGCAGGCGACCCTGTAACCCCATACCTTCAGAATCCAGAGAGGGCCACCCCGCAGCAGATCGATGCGATCAAGCACAAGTATCACCTGGACGAGCCGAACTATGTTCAGTACTATTATTGGCTCAACGGCATAGTGCACGGCGATTGGGGGATAAGCCAAATCACGAAAGATCCTGTGCTTGATACGATAGCGCAGAAATTCCCAGCGACTTTCGAGTTGGCGATCGTCAGCACAATCCTGGCAGTCTCGATCGGCATAATGGTCGGCACGCGTGCGGCCACCAAAGTGAACTCGCCTTTCGACCAGGGGACGAGGGTCATCTCGCTCGTCGGAGTGTCCATACCTGTCTTCTGGCTCGGCGTGCTCCTGCTTGCCGTATTCTACTACTACCTAGGATGGGCCCCCGAGCCCGGAAGGATCGACAAGCAGTTCGACAGCGTTCCGACACCAACGAACTTCTACCTCATCGACAGCATTCTCAACCTGAACTGGGACATGTTCGTGAACGTCGTTGCCCACCTCGTTCTACCTGCCATAACTCTAATGTTCGCCTCCACAGCGATTATCATCAGGATCATGCGCGCCAGCATGCTAGAGGTGCTGGGTTCAGAGTATGTTCGAACTGCCAGGTCGAAGGGTCTGCCCGAGAAGGCGGTCATTAGGAAGCACGCTAGGAGGAACGCGCTGATCCCGACCACCACCGTCGTCGGCTTGAGCTTCGGCGGGCTCTTAGGAGGGGCGGTCCTCACGGAGACCATATTCTTGTGGAACGGAATGGGCAGGTGGTCGGCAGAAGCCGCTCTGAACCTGGACACAGCTGGAATCATGGGATTCACGATGGTCACGGCGATCATTTATGTCCTGGCGAACCTGATCGTCGACATCCTGTATGCACAGCTCGACCCCAGAGTCAGACTCGGATGACTTCAGGAGAAGATCAAGGGATGACAGACAACGATTTGAAGGGCAAGACCTTAAAGAAAAAGGTGCCCCCCAAGGCGGCTTCGAGCAAGTTCGGTCAGGCCTTCGCCCCCTCGATCAGGGAGCTCAAGTTCGACATGCATCTGATGTCCAAAAGCCTGACCTCGATAGTCGGCTTGGGGCTCTTCGCCTTCCTGTTGATCATCGCTGCGGTTCCGTGGCTCTTTGCTCCGCCGACAGGCGGACTTGACCCATACGTCCTCCCGTTCGACCCGTATGAGCCTGACCCCCTGCCTCCTGGAACCAGCGGCCACTTGCTCGGGAGCGGGAGGAACGGTGCAGACATCTACTACGGGATCGTGTGGGGCGCGAGAATCTCGATGACCTTCGCGATAGAAGTGGTGGGCCTCGCCGTTGTGATTGGCACTGTTCTCGGACTCATCTCTGGATACAAGGGAGGACTCGTGGACGAAGTCGTGATGAGGATCACCGACATCTTCCTGTCGATCCCCTCGCTCATACTCGTAATGGCAATCGCGGCTGCGCTGGGCAGGAACCTCGATTCCACTAAGCTCGCGCTGATGGCCATCTGGTGGGCGGGCTACACAAGGCTGGTCAGAGGCCAGGTCCTGTCCGTGCGGGAGAACACATACATCGACGCCGCGCGCGCTTCTGGGTCGGGCGAGATAAAGATAATGTTCAGACACGTGCTGCCCAACTCGTGGCCACCGATGCTCGTGGCCGCGACCATGGACATGGGCACGGTCGTGCTCGTGATGGCGAGCCTGAGCTTCCTAGGTCTGGGCGCCCCGTCTGGATACGCAGAATGGGGCAAGATGGTCTACGACGGCCAGCAGTTCTTCTATAAGGGCGACTGGTGGATGGTCATGTTCCCCGGATTGGCAATCCTCCTCTTCGTCATGGCGTTCAATCTCATGGGCGACGGGCTCAGGGACGTCCTGGACCCGAAGATGAGGCGGTGATCTCTGGATGGCTCAAGAGGAGAAGGTGCTCGTCGAGATCAGCGGCCTCTACGTGAACTTCTATACCTACCAAGGGGTCGTCCAGGCTATCGAGGGAGTGGATCTCGTCATACGCAAGGGAGAGACGCTTGGGCTGGTCGGCGAGACCGGTTGCGGCAAGAGCGTCACCGCGAGCACGATCATGAAGCTCATCCTATCCCCCCCAGGGAAGATTGAGGCGGGAAGCATCTTCTTCATGGAACCTCCCGAGGTACGCGCGAAGAGAATGGAATACGAGGCGAAGGCTCAGAAATGGTATTCGGAGATGACGCCTGAGAAGAAGCAGCAGGCCATCAGATCGTACGGCATGATGTTCACTGGATTCAAGAGGCGTGTCAAGAAACTTTCCCTGGATGAGAGTAAGAAGCTCTCGATACCGGAGAGGGCTCCGCACAGAGTCATCACATCATACATGTCGAGATCGGCAAAGACCGTCGCGAAGGACGACCGCGTCACGCAGGATGCGCTCAAGAGGAGCTACGACCTGATCCCGAAGAGCACGGAGTACATGCAGAAGATCAGGGGGAAATGGATCTCGATGATATTCCAAGAACCAACTAGCGCACTCAACCCCGTCTTCGCGGCCGGGGACCAGATAGCAGAGGTCATCCTCCTCCACAAGAAGGTTGAGATGGCCGAGCGAGCCCTGAAGAGGATCGACAACGAGATCAGGCTGATGAAGGAGAACAAGAGGCCGCATATGGTCCACAAGACCGTCGCTGGAGCGGGCGCGGACAAGAAGCTTGGCAACCCAGGAACGACGCGTTATGTGTGCTCAGTGTGCGATGCCGAGCTCGAGGAGCACGATAAATGGTGCGACAAGTGCGGTGTGGATTTCTACTCTGGCATCTCGTGGGGGGTCAGGCGCCCAGTCCTCGAGACGTACAAGAGGTTCATTCTCTACGCCAAGAAGAACCCTGAATCAAAGAACCCCATCCTCAGCAGGATACCCCTGATAAAACGGTACAACAACTACCTCCTCAGGGAGGCGCGCAGAGAAGCCGTCAACATGCTGGAGATCGTGAGGATACCCGACCCGAAGGGGGTCGCAGAAAGGTACCCCTATGAGCTCAGCGGAGGCATGCAACAGAGGGTCATGATCGCAATCGCCTTGGCCTGCAACCCCAAGCTCCTGATAGCGGACGAGCCGACGACCGCGCTCGATGTGACCATCCAAGGGCAGATTCTGAAACTTATGAGGGAGCTGAAGGAAACGTATGGCGGCTCCATTCTTTTGATAACTCACAACCTAGGTGTCGTCGCCGAGATGTGTGACCGAGTAGGGGTCATGTACGCTGGCTCGATGGCGGAAATAGGCTCCGCGAGGGACATCTTCAAGAAACCCCTCCACCCGTACACTACAGGACTCATGAAGTCCGTTCCGTCCATCCAGGGAGACGTCGAGAAGCTGTTCACAATCAGGGGCTCGGTGCCTAATCTCGTTTATCCGCCGAGCGGGTGCAGGTTCCATCCCAGATGCGATTTCGCCAGGACCTACTGTACGAAGGTCAAGCCGGAACTCACGGAAATGGAGGAAGGGCACTTCGTGTCCTGCCACAAGGTCGCGGGGGTGAAAGGCTATGTCGAACCCGCCTCCTCCAAGTGACAAGAACCTCATCGACATCATCTCGCTGAAGAAGTACTTCCCAATCAGAGGAGGGCTCCTGAAGCGGCCGGTGGGTGCCGTCAGGGCAGTCGACGACATCACATTCTCCATCAAGAGAGGGGAGACTGTCGGCCTGGTGGGCGAATCTGGGTGCGGAAAGACCACAGTCGGCAGAGCCATCATGATGCTCACGCCTCCTACTTCCGGGTACGTGTTCCTTGAGGCGCCAAGGACGGTGGTCGCTGATTTCCGCGAACTCGTGGAGCTCAGGGACAGCGGAACGAAAGGAAAGCTGCCGAAGCAATTGGCGTTGAGAATCCTAATGAAGGTCGATGTCCTCCTCAATGCGCCTCTGTGCGATATCAAGGTTGAGAAGAAGAAGAACCTGTGCGCGGATGCTGGGAAACTCCAGCGCGACATCGACGACCTTCAGGGGCTCGTCGTCCCCGCCTCATTGAAAGACGACGTCCTCATGGTGGCTGATGAGGCTGTCGAGGATGTCGCGCGCAGGTACTGCATCAACTACCTCAGGAGAGGAAACATCAAGAGGCTCAGACGCAGGGTGCAGTTCGTGTTCCAGGACCCGTTCTCATCACTCGACCCGAAGATGCTCATCAAGAGCATCGTATCGGAACCCATCAGGGCGCAGTGGAGGTTCATCGGACCCGAGATGAGGAGATCGGTCACGCAGTCGCAAACCTATGTTCGGACCGCCGACCCGACAGGCATGGCCAAGCCGACATCAGGCCCCCAGAGGACCCCATCCACGGGCATGGGCAAGGGCGAAGTCATACGCCTGAGGACTATCCAGCTCCTGGAGAAGGTGGGCCTGAACGTCGAGCACATGTACAGGTTCCCGCACGAGTTCAGTGGAGGACAGAGACAGAGAATCGGCATCGCTCGGGCGCTCTCTGTGAACCCCGATTTCATCGTGCTGGACGAGCCGACATCTGCGCTCGACGTGTCAGTTCAGGCGCAGATTCTCAACATGCTCAACGAGCTCCAGAGGGACTTCGGACTGACATACCTGTTCATATCTCACGACCTCAGCACCATCAAGTACATGTGCGACAGAGTCGCGGTGATGTACCTCGGCAAGATAGCTGAATACGCCTCGAAGAAGGCGCTCTTCGAGAAGCCGGTCCACCCGTACACGGAGGCACTCCTGTCTGTGATACCAGTTCCCGATCCTGACCTCAAGAGGGACAGGATCATCCTCCCAGGCGACGTCCCGAGCCCGGCGAACCCGCCGCCGGGGTGCAGGTTCCACACTCGATGCCCCCTGGCGATCGACGTATGCAAGGTCGTCGAGCCACCGCTCATAGACATCGGGGACGAGCATTTCGTGGCATGTCATGTGCGCGCACCAGCCCAAGAGGTTTTGGCAAAGAGATGATGCGGAGGAAAGGCGCGAGAGAGTCGATGCCGCGAGGCAGGACGAATCCCTCGATGACGAGCAGGTCAAGCGCCTGGCTAGAAAGCATCTTCCGTGGAAGGATTGGCTCATCAACGAGTACGTGATCTACTGGTACTGGTTGGCCTTTCTGGCAGTCGACCTGTTCTTGTTGCTGGACGCTGCCCAGAGGTACCATGTAGAGGACGCGCGCGGGATCCTGATCCTGCTCATCGCGCTGGGAGTCCTAGTCTGGCTCGAGTACTTGCTATTCGCAAAGATCTGGCAGGAGAGACTGATGTCAAGACCGAAAGAGAAGTTCTAGCATTTCGGCTTCAGGCAACCAAACGCTTTTTCAATATGCTGCGCTCATACTTGCCCGCGGTTCTGACCGGCTCGCTTGGGATTGGAGAGATTTGAACGGCTATGTGATAGCAGCTGTCATAGTGCTGATCTACCTCGCGATTGTGTTCACCGGACATAGGCTGGGTGCCTGGAAGAGACTGAACGTCTCCCTGTACGGACCTGTCCTGATGATGAAGACCAAACGAGGCAGAAAGATGATCGAGAGCCTCGCTAGGGCAGAGGGCTTCTGGACCTGGTATGGCAGGCTATCGACGTCTATCACTTTGGTCGCGATGGCTGCGATCACCCTGTTCCTCGCTTACCAGGTAGCGGACGTCGGGCAGAGGACCCCGACACCGGATACACTGTACACCCAGAGCATCGAATTGCCGCAGGCGCACCTCGGCGTCACGATCCTTTACATAGCGACCGGGTTTGCAGTTGCGATTGCCGCCCATGAATTCGCCCACGGGATTCTGACTGTCGTGGGGAAGATCAAACTCGCTTCGATGGGCCTTCTGTTGCTCGTCATCCCGATCGGAGCATTCGTCGAGCCCGACGACAAGGACTTGAAGGCAAGCTCTCGAAGCAGGCGCTCGAGTGTGTACGCGTCCGGATCCGCAACGAACATTCTGATCGCGGCAGTGTGCATGGCCATTCTCGTAGGACTTGTTGGTCCTGCCGCGACGCCGATAGCCAAGGGCGCGGTGGTCACAGGCTTGGCACCGGACTCCCCTGCTGCAATCTATGGATTAGGCACTTGGAGCGAGATCCTGTCTGTCGAGGGCCAGCCTGTCCTAAACGGAACACAGTTGAGCCAAGTGTCGTTCGCAGAGCCTGGAGAGATGGTCAGTGTCAACCTGCTCTACGACTCCGAGTTCTTATCGCTCGAGATACCCGGCGGAGTCGTGGTATACACGGTCATGGACGGGCCTGGTCATGACGCTGGCCTTGAGCCAGGGATGATCATCAGAAGCCTGAACGATACGCCGATAAACACCATCTCGGAGTTCAGGTCGGTCACGGAGAACTCCTCCAGGAACGAACCCGTGAACATATCCGTGCTGAGGTTCACGCGAGTCGAGACATCCGGTTGGGAGGGTTTCCTCGAGGACCCCAGCATCAGGACTCTCAACCTCACCTCGAAATGGCTCTACTACAGAACGCACTATCCCACAATCAACCGCGAGGCGTACAGGAACGTGAGCTTCATCGCGATCTCGGTCTCGCCGTTTGGCATCAGGGCAGAAGATCCGGAGTATCTGACTGAGATCGTGGCACAGCCGTTCGATTCACGGGACGGCACGGACGACCTTGGATCCCAGTTCCAGCGGTTCATCTCGATTCCGTTCATCGGCTACACTCCCGTGGTATCCCCGGCGACCGACCTCTATGAATCGTCCGGGGCGCTTTCATTCATCCCAGGGGACATCCTCTGGATGCTGATCAACCTACTCTACTGGGTATTCTGGGCGAACCTCGTGGTCGGCCTTACGAACACCCTCCCGGCGATACCATTCGACGGAGGCTATGTTCTCCGGGACTCGCTGCGAGGGTTCGCCCGCTGGCGGGAGCTCAGACTGACTGGCCTTGACAGGGCGATCGGTAGGAAACCGGTGACGGAGGCGCAGGTGGATACTCTCATGTGGTTCATCTCGGGCATGGTAATCATCGTGGTTATCTACATCTTCCTAGCAGGGGTGTGGGGTAGCTTCTAGGAGGGCGTGACAGGCAAACCTACGATGTTCGGCAATGGGTTATTCCAGCTAGACGGCCAATACAAGAACAACAAGATGACAGAGGTGAGAACATGGTCAAGAGGAAGATCATCGAGATTGACGACGATAAGTGCAATGGATGTGGTTCCTGCGTCACCAAGTGTGCTGAGGGAGCGCTCCAGATCATTGATGGCAAGGCCAAAGTGGTCAACGATGTGTTCTGCGACGGCCTGGGCGCATGCATAGGCGAGTGCCCGGAGGGCGCGCTCAAGATAATCGAGCGGGACGCCCCGGAGTTCGATGAGGAAGCAGTGAAGGAACACATCGATCATGGGAAGGCGCACAAGAAGGAACCAATCGGGCTGGAGCCGTGCGGATGCCCGTCCCACAACCCCATGGTGCTCACTGCAGGGGGCGCCAAGGAAGGCCATGGAAAGCATCACGGCCACGCGGGCGAGGAACTGCCTCCTGAGCTGA
>Ga0214473_10007254_pt1 | contig 13167 bp, 9 predicted proteins | sample RVTome_7_FD_203509 | JGI IMG/M metagenome (GOLD analysis project Ga0214473, IMG submission 203509) | Soil microbial communities from uranium-contaminated site in the Upper Colorado River Basin, Wyoming, United States - RVT98D197 | ecosystem: Environmental > Terrestrial > Soil > Contaminated >...
CGATCTCGACTGGGCTAGATTCGCCGACGCCATCGCCGACGCGGTGGTGTTTCTCGACAACGTCATCGAGGCGAATCATTATCCGTTCGCGGCGATCGAGAACGCCACCCGGCGCACCCGCAAAATCGGCCTCGGCGTCATGGGCCTGGCCGAACTGTTCGCCCGCATCGGCATCGCCTACGACTCGGAGCAGGCCCTCATTCTCGCCGAGAAGATCGCCAAATTTCTCACCGCCGAGGCCTGGACCGCCTCGGCCATGCTCGGTGCACAACGCAGCTCCTTTCCGGCCTTCGCCGACAGCGTTTGGCCGGGCCGCGGTTTTGCCGCGCTGCGCAACGCCGCCCTTACCTGTGTGGCACCCACCGGTACGATCAGTTTGATCGCCGGAACCTCGTCCGCCATCGAGCCGTTCTTTGCGCTCGCGCTGGCGCGCCGGGTACTCGACGGGCGCGTCCTTACCGAACTCAATCCTTTAGTGGCGACGGAACTCGACCGGCTGGGTCAGAACGCCGCAGCACGAGAGGCGGTTCTGCGCCACGGTTCGCTCAGCCATGCGCCGAATCTGCCTCCGGAGCTGAGCCGTCGCTTTCCCGTCGCTCTTGAAATCGCGCCCGAATGGCATGTGCGCATGCAGGCGGCTTTTCAAAGTCATGTGGACGCGGCGGTGTCGAAGACCGTGAACCTGCCACGGGATGCGCCCAAGAGCGCGGTGCGGGAAATCTTTACTCAAGCGCGCCGCCTGCATTTGAAAGGGGTGACGGTGTATCGTTACGGTTCCCGTCCAGGACAAACGCTCTCCTTTATCGAAGAAGCGGCGCGGCCGGATTGCCGGGAGTGCGCGGTTTGACGCCAAGGATATGCTAAAGTAGCACCGATGGCTGCCGCCGAGACCGAAAAAAATCTCCGAACCGCGTCCGAATGGACGATTCACAAGGGCTCTTGTTTCGTCCTGTTCGCTTACGATGCCGCCCGCTCCGTCAACCTTGACGACGCCGAACGGCGATTTCACGAGGCGACGCAACGCCAAACCATCCGCCACAAGCGGCGCGCTCCCAGCTACTTCGAGTACCAGCCGCCGCCGCTCCGCGTCAGCCAGGAAACCGAGCCGGTGCGCGTGGGCAAGTTTCACAGTCGCTCCACAGTCGATCTGGTGGTTTACGACTTCGGTGCGGTGGCTGCCGTTTATTCATTGCCCATCGACGGCCCCTTCACCGATCTCCTACAGCTGAGCGAAGAACTCTATGACAACGAATTCCTGCTTGCGGATTCGCGCCTGCGCGTGACCCAGCTCCTGAGGGTCATGGACGAGGCGGCGTTCAAAGCCAATCTCGCCCCCGTGGTCGAAGATTACGTGGTCTTTCACATCGAATCCTTTGCCGAGCCGTTCGACGCCAATCGCTTGTGCTCCGAACATGGCCCGCGGATCGCTCAGATTCTTCGCGCCGAGCGCCAGACATTGTCCGACCAGGAAGTTGACGACGCCCTGGGCGCGAAAATTTCGTTCGGCGTCGAAGACCTTACCATTGTCGATTGGAACGCCGCGTTGCTCATTGATCGCGAAGGCGAAGATGTCCGGGCGGTCCTGGACTTTGCCAACGTCGAGCTGCTCGAGATGCGCTACCTCGATCAAAGGCTGGACCGCGCGCTGGACGAGGCCTACGAAACGCTTTCGCGGCGCTCGGTCAATCTACCACGGATCCTCGGGTACTATGGAGCGGCGCTGCGCCGCGTCGCCGAGCTTCAGGTGGACAACGCGGTGCTCTTCGAGGGCGTCAACAACACCCTCAAGCTGCTCGGCGACCAATATCTCGCGCGGGTGTACCGGCTCGTCAACCGCCGCTTTCACCTCGACGAATGGGACACGAGCATCCTGCGCAAGATTCAAACCCTCGAAAGCATCTACGAAAAAATCTCAGACCAGGCCGCCAACCGGCGCATGGAGATACTCGAATGGGTGATCATCGTCTTGATCGCGATCTCCATCGCTCTTGAGCTGCTCCACCGGGTGCCATGAACGGAGAGCAAGAGACGGCTCTCCGTGGTCAGAATGAGCCATAGTCGATCTCTGGAGCACGAAGTCGATGAAAGAGAAAATCGAATTTTTCAATCTCTACAACCATGGCCTTATCCGCGTCGCCGTCGGAGTCCCGGAAGTGCGGGTTGCGGACCCGGCGTTCAATGGCGCCCGGACCATCGAGCTTATGGAAGAGGCGGAGCGCCAGAAGGCTGTGCTCGCCCTCTTTCCGGAATTGGGGCTCACCGCCTACTCGTGCGAGGATCTCTTTCATCAGCAGGCGTTGCTGGATGCCGCGCTAGCGTCCCTTCGGGAGGTCTTGAAGGCATCCGAGAGACTTAACCTGATCGCCGTAGTCGGCATGCCGCTGCAGGTCGATCAATTGCTGTTCAACTGCGCCATAGTCCTGTTTCGGGGAAAGATACTGGGAATCGTACCCAAGACGTTCCTGCCCAATTATCGCGAATTTTATGAATTGCGCCAGTTCGCGCCGGCCTCGGCGGGGCACAGCACGACCGTAGAAGTTCTCGGGCAGCTGGGGATCCCTTTTGGCGAGCAGCTGATCTTCGAGTCCCGGGAGGAGAGACGATTCACATTCTTCGTCGAAATCTGTGAGGACCTCTGGGTGCCGATCCCGCCCTCTTGCACCGCCGCCCTCGCCGGGGCGACGGTCATCTTAAACCTCTCCGCATCCAACATCACCATCGGCAAGGACGAGTACCGCCACAATTTGGTCGCCAACCAGTCGGCGCGCTGTCTCGCCGGCTACCTATACACCGCCGCGGGCACGGGCGAATCCACGACGGACCTCGGTTGGGACGGGCATGCCATGGTTTACGAGAACGGCATGCTGGTCGCCGAATCGGCAAGATTCCGCTACGAGTCGCAGCTCCTGACGGCCGAGCTTGATCTGGAACGGCTCGCCCAGGAGCGCATGCGGCAAAACAGCTTCGGGCAAAGCATGCAGCGCCATCAACCGGAGCTTAGCCGGTTCAGAAGGATCGCGTTCAATGTAGAGTTTCCCGACACTGGCCGCCTGCTCTGCCGGCGCCAGATCGACCGCTTCCCCTATGTGCCCTCGGAACCGGCGTTGCGCGACCGGCGATGCTACGAAGCCTACAACATACAGGTGCAAGGTCTGGTGAAGCGGCTGCAAAGCTCGCGGATATCCAAAGTCGTCATCGGCATTTCGGGAGGTCTGGACTCGACCCACGCGCTGATTATAGCGGCCCGCGCCATGGACGTCTTGAAACTGCCGCGCACCAACATTCTCGCCTACACCATGCCCGGCTTCGCCACCAGCCAGCGCACCCTGGCAAATGCCAGAGCGCTGATGGACACGGTCGGCTGCACCGGCCAAGAACTTGACATTCGCCCGAGCTGCGAGCAGATGCTGCGCGACATCGGCCACCCCTTTGCAAACGGGCAGCCGCTTTACGACGTTACCTTCGAGAACGTCCAAGCAGGAGAGCGAACCAGTCATCTTTTCCGTCTTGCCAACCACCATCAGGGCCTGGTGCTTGGGACCAGCGATTTGAGCGAGCTCGCCCTCGGCTGGTGCACCTACGGCGTGGGCGATCACATGTCCCACTACAGTGTCAATGCAAGCGTACCGAAGACGCTCATTCAGTTTCTCATCCGCTGGGTGGCAGACACCGATCAACTGGGGAAAAAAACCGGCCGCATCCTCCTTTCCATCCTCGACACCGAGTTCAGCCCCGAACTCGTTCCCGGCGACCCCAACGGCGAGCAACCCACCCAGAGGACCGAGGATGTCATCGGCCCCTATGAGCTTCAGGACTTCACTCTCTATTACACAACCCGCTTCGGCTACCCCCCCTCAAAGATCGCTTTTCTCTCCTATTGCTGTTGGAGAGACCGGAGTCTGGGGCAATGGCCTGATATCCCCGAAGCTAGACGAAACCAGTACGCCATCGCCGAGATTAAGCGCTGGCTCTCTGTGTTTGCTTGGCGATTTTTCCAGGTGAGTCAGTTCAAAAGGAGCTGCATACCGAATGCCCCCAAGGTCGGCTCCGGCGGCTCTCTCTCCCCGCGCGGTGATTACCGGGCGCCGAGCGACAGCGAAGCGACCGCCTGGCTCGAAGGAATCAAACAAATTCCGGATAGAGATCCCGAGCGCTGATCCGGCCGTTTCACTTTGCGCTCGCGCTGGCGCGCCGGGAGCTCGACGGGCGCCTGCTTAGGAAACAAAAGCCATCGTTTATCGAAGCAACGGCGCGGCCCGATTGCCGGGAGTGCTCGGTTTGACGCAAGAGATATGGATCTTCCGGAATTGCTGTAAACGGGCATTGACCACAGAGACACCGAGTTCACGGAGGTTACTTTCTACTCCCTTTTGTCCGTGGCCTCGGCGCCTCAGCCTTGAAAATTGTGGCGGATCAGCCTAAGGCTGATCCGCACTGCAATCTCCGGGAGCTTGCACTGGAATAGCGTCGGCCAGGGCATTCACACAGAGGCCTGAAGACCCCTTGACTAAAAGATTCTACGGAAACACCTCCGACCAAGCCGCCAACCGCCGCATGGAGATGCTCGAATGGGTGATCATCATCTTGATCGCCTTATCCATCGGCATCGAGCTTTTCCACTGAAACTCCCGCAATGATCTCTGGCTTATGCTCCGCCCTGGGCCGATTGAAGGCGCTGGGTTTGACCGTCAGCACCGGACAGGGGGCATGGCGTACGACCTTCTCGGCAACGTTGCCGATCAGCAACCGTTTGACGCCGGTGCGGCCATGAGTGGCGAGGACGATGAGATCGCTCATGCAATCCTCTGCGACTTCGAGAATCCTTTCCAAGGGATCGCCGCTGCGAACATGGTAGCGTACCTGGTTCAACCGCTGTACATGGTCACGGCAAAACTGTTTCAGCAAGACTTCCGCATGCTCCTCGGTCGTCCGCCTGAATTTGGCGCGTCTCTTTGGCTCGCTTTTGTACGTCTCGAAGAGGGCGGGGTCGATCTGGGTCAGCGCCGACATGTAAAGCTCGTCCAAGGGATCCTCGATCACGTGCAGTACGTCGAGCGTAGCATCGCTGGCTCCCGCCATCTTGACCGCCAGTCGAAGCGCGTCTAAAGAGAAACCGGACATATCCACCGGGCAGAGCATTCGTTTGAAATCGAGACTCATGATTAACCTCCTTCCGTTTGAAAAGCGTGAACTTTCTAAACCCTGCGGCTCAAGACGCCTTGCGATACATATCCTCGATCAAATCCTTGTAACGTTCCACGATGACTTGCCGCCTGGGCTTTAACGTCGGCGTCAGCTCCTCGCCCGCCACCGTGAAGTCGCGGTCGAGAATCAAAAAATCCCTGATCGCCTCGAAAGACGCGAGTTGTTTATTCGTTCTATGAATGATCTCCCTGACCCGACGTTGGACCCACGGATGGGAGGCCAGATTCTCGGCGCCTCCGATGGTGATTCCCTCTTTCCCGGCCAGCTCCGCGACCCGGCTGCGTTCCAGCGTGATCAACGCCAGCAGATGCGGTTGGCCCCGGCCGACGACCAGCGCCTGATTGATGAGGGGATCCGCCTTGAGAATATTTTCCAACTTCTGCGGCGCGACTTTTTTGCCACCGGAGGTTACGATCAGATCCTTTTTGCGGTCGATAACCCGCAAAAACCCATCGTTGTCGACCTCGCCGAGATCGCCGCTATGAAACCACCCGTCGGCGTCGATCGCTTCCTCGGTCGCCAGCAAATCACGGTAGTAGCTCTTGCAGATATGGGGGCCGCGGAGCAGAATCTCGCCGTCGGGCGCGATCTGGCAACGGGTCCCCTCCAATGGCAGCCCCACAGTGCCGAACTTGAAGCGGTCCGGGCGATTGGCATGGGACACCGTCGAGGTTTCCGTCAGGCCGTAGCCTTCCAGAATGAAAATCCCCAAAGCATGAAAGAACTCGACGATCTCGCGGGACAGCGGCGCCCCGCCCGAAATCGCCAGGCGCAGACGCCCGCCAAAGGCCTTGCGCACGCGCGCGAAAATCAGCCGGTCCGCGCAATGGAACGCCAACGCCGTGCCCCACCCGAGCTGCGCTTTTTTCTCTTGGACCCGCTGTTTTCCGACTGACATGGCCCATTCAAAGATTTTTCTGCGCCACGCCCCGCTTCTGCCCATGCGCAACTGGATGCGCGCGTAGGCATTCTCATAAATCCTCGGCACCGAAAAGATCACCGTGGGCCTGACCCTCTTGAGGTCGATTGGAATCGTCTCCACCGAACGCGCGATACCCATCGTCCATCCCTTGGCCACCGCCATGAAATGCTCCAAGCGGCCGAGCGCATGGGCAGTGGGAAGAAAATGCAAAGTGACATCGCGCTCAGTCGATGGGATTGCGGCGTCCAAGGCTTGAAGCATAAACAGGTAATGAGCGTGGGTCGTCAGCACTCCTTTCGGCACGCCGGTTGTTCCGGAAGTGTAGATGATCGTGAGATCATCCTGCGGGCGAAGGGAATCGACGACAAGCTCAAATGTCCCCGGATGGCGCCTTTCATAGGAGCGCCCCATCTCATTAAGACCATCGAGCGTGATCACCTGCGCCGGCCGTTCGCTCTTGAACGCCGCTTCCGCCGCCTCGAAGACGACGACGGCTTTGAGCCGGCTCCACGGCATATGCGCGCTGTGGAGCCCCACGGGCAAGCCTGTGTCACCTTCTAGTACGTCCGTGGGGCGAAATCCTGAGCGAGAGTCCCCGGCCAAGGCCGGGGGTCGAGTCGAAGGGTCAAGCAATTGGAGCCGCTTCCAAGAATCAACAAAGAGCACCGCGGGTTCGGCGTGGCCGATGATATGCAAGGCCTGGGATGCGGTGCCAGAAGCGTAGATCGGAACGGTCAGTGCCCCGATACAGATATCGGCCCAGTCGGCGAGCAGCCACTCGACGCGGTTGTTGGAAAAAATCACCACACGCTCGCCGCGCCCGACTCCCAGCGACATAAGTCCGAGGGCGATTCCCCGCACCCGATCGAGTGCGCCGTCCCATGTGAGCGAATGCCAGTGCCCGCCTTGGGCGTAACGGTATAGGACCTTCTTGCCGTATCGCTGCGCTTGGCGCAGAAACATTGCAGCAAGGCTCGAAAACTGCATGCCGGCCTTTTGATCTGTAGCGACCATTCCGTTTCCGCCGTCCGAGATAGGTGGCAGCATAGCTCCCCTCCGGCTTGATAACGCAAAGCATATCCCGCGGCTGGACGGCAGCAAGAGGTTGGTCTCGCGGCGCAGACTTGATTAGTTTCAGGAATTATCCAGGGACGTCCCCTTCACAAAGAGGTAGAAGAGGAATTTGTCAGCGTTGGGAAATTATTTCGGCTGATGCTTGCATTCGCGCGAAGACTTGTGTCGATTGTTATGACAATCCGGCGCTAAAATCTTATTGTTCATGCGGCACGGCGTTTGCTGAAACTTTCGCCAAGGGGCGGCTTGGCAATATTTTCCACCTCCGCCGCAAACATCACTTACTATCAGTCACACACCAAGGAGAAGCGCAGCATGGCTATGCTCGATCACCACAACCATCTTAACGGTTCACTCTGGGGACTGGTTTTGGCGGCCGGGGACGGCAGCCGTCTGGAGGAATATGTCCGTGAGCTTAAAGGAAGAGCGCTCCCCAAACAGTACGTCAACGTCATCGGTCGCCGTTCGATGTTGGAACACACCTTTGATCGGGCGCAACGACTCATACCGGCGAGCCGGACTTTGACCATCGTAAGTCAAGAGCACCTGCGACACACCGAAGCACGAAAACAGCTCGCCTCTCGTCCGGCTGGCACCGTCATCTTGCAGCCTGAAAACAAAGACACCGGACCCGGAATTTTGCTGCCGTTGATGCATCTCTTCAAACGCTGCCCCGAGGCGGTCGTTGCGCTGTTTCCATCGGACCATTTTATTCTCGAAGAAGAGCGATTTATGAACCATGTCGAGCTGGCGGCGCAGGCGGTGGCACGCAATCCGGACCGCATCGTGCTCCTCGCTACGGAAGCGAGCTGGCCAGAAACGGAATATGGTTACGTGGTGCCGTGCGACGAAGGCGGGCAATTGAGCTTTTGGGGGGCCCGAAGGGTAGCCCATTTCGCGGAGAAACCCGACCCGGACCGGGCAAGGAGGCTTGCCACTGCCGGAGGTCTATGGAATACAATGATTATGGTGTTCAAGGCAAAGAATCTTTTGAATCTGACCAAAACGCTCTATCCAGAGCTCTATCGCCGCTTCTACGGCATTCTCGATGTTCTTGGGGAAGCGAGAGAAAAAGCTAGGGTTAAAGAACTTTACCGCAATCTTGAGCCGCTGAACTTCTCGAAAGATATTATGCAGAAATTGCTGGCTGAGTTTTCCTGGACTGTCTACGTCCTCCCCATGCTGAATGTTTTTTGGAGCGATTGGGGCTCCTCCCAACGGATTTCGCATGCGCTGCAAGCTCTCGGAATGAATGCGCAGCTCCCGGCGCGCCCGCCGCAGGAAACCGTGGAGGTGCGGCAAGCGAAAAAACGGCAATGGACGAGCGGCGCTGTGGCCGCGCAACCCCAGCTTGGTTAAGCCTCATTGGCCAACTAGAAATGGAGGTGTGACAATGGTCCTGAAATATTCGAGGTTGTTTGGCGGCGCCCTCATCTGGAGCGCGCTTTTTGCCGTGTTGTTCGCGCATTCCGCGGGTTCCCAAACGGTGCGCGAGCGGGCCGAAATCGCGTCGGTTCTTGCGGTCGAAAAACTTTCAGTGCAAAAGGGAGTAGTGTCGGGGGAGATTTACAATCGCTCCTCCCATACCATCCGCGACGTACAATTATTCATCCGCCATACCTGGTTATGGGACGAAGAATTCAAACCGGGCAAGGACGACCCTGGGACGTCGATCTATTTCACCTTGCCAAAAGAGATACCCCCCGGAGGCCGTCTGCCGTTCACCTATTCACCTTCGCCGCCCTTGCCGAAAGCATCCGGCGGCCGCTTTGAAACCACGGTCGCCATCGCGGGCTATGCGGAAGTTGTCCCGCAAACGAAATAGATGCGGCGGCTCACCCTTAGGCGTAGTCCGAAACCCGTGTCAAGGAAACGCCGTGCGGCATTGGAATCCGACGCGCGCGCATCAGAGTGTGTGAAAAAATAGCCGTCCGCCCTTCGAGAGCCGCAGAGCCAGTCCTGAGTTTATCGAAGGAACGAACGGCTAAGTACTTGAATTTCTATCTACGCCATCCCGTTTGTGGTGAGCGTGTCGAACCATGAACGGATTCTTTCACACACTCTCAAACTTCCACGACCCTGAATAAGGAGACCCTAAAACCGTGGCGGTGATAGGCGATGCAGGTTAACAATCCCGGCAACTTTGCCCGTTATTGTTTTTTGGCGCGCAGTTGGTCGATGAGAACCGTGATTTCTTCGAGGCGCGTTTTCACCTCGGCTTCTGCTTTTCTCAGTTCCTCGGGCGCTGCCCCTTTTTCGACCGCGTCCTCAAATGCCGTCACTGCGACGCCGAACACCTTCAGTAATCGTCGCGTTTCGTCGGTGGGCATAAGTGCTACCTCCGTTCAAACAGCTCAAGCCGTTCAAGCGATTCAAAGCGTCAACATTCAGGGTCAGGCGAACCGTCCTGATCGGCTTGAACAGTTTGAACGTTTTGAACAACTTGAACTCTGTCAGCCGTCCAGGCCCAACTCCGTTAGCTTACTTTCAGGAACCAATCCGTTCGCATCCCATCCCCTTGCTTGGTAATAGCCCTGGATCATTTCTCGGAGTTCGTTCGACGTCAGGCCGGTGCCCTGAGCCACGCCAGTGGGGAGGATTTCGCTCAGCAGCCGTTCCGGCAGCCAGTCGTCAGCTGAGCGCCAGCCTTCGCGCATGTTGAAAAGTTTTTTTAAATTATGAATGCGCTCGCCGATGCGCTTTAGCTCATCGCTTGAACAATCCCAACCGGTGACCTTGCTCAGCAGTTCTGCGCCCTCGCCGTAAAAGTCGGTGAAGCACTTGCGCAGGAATTTACAGACGATCAGCGAATCGAGTACCGCGGCAAAATCTTCCGACGCGACGACCAGAGCGCCTCTGCCGGAGTCGGCGCGCAGCCGATCGACCTCTCCCGAGAAGTCGGCCTCGTAGGCGCCGGAGCGATTGTGACAGGCGCCACGCGGGCTGACCGCCAAGCCCAGGGCCATGGTCTTCAAACTGCGCGGCTCATAACCTGGGAGTTCCAATCCCTTGACGTGCATCGCCCAATACAAGCTCTCTCCGCCAATCTCGACCGCGGCCCGCTTCGATCCTTCAGCCAAGAGCGCGCCCAACCCTTCGCGCTCGGCGATCAATGGGATGGCGGCGAGAAGCGCGTTGGGCTCGCCGAAGCGCAGGTCCCGTGCTTCCGGCAACAATCCTTTCTCGCTGCACTCCATCGCCCAGGACAAGGTGCCGCCGGTGCTGATCGTGTCCAGGCCATAGAGATCGCAGAGCTGCGCGGCTTGCAGGACCACCTCGGGATCTTGAATGCCGCAAAGCGGTCCGAGGGCGAACAGGGTCTCGTATTCCAAGCGCTGTTCCGCGCCGTTGAGAGCTTTGAATAGGCGCTCGCAGCGAATCGTGCAGGAGGCGCAGCCATGCCGGCGGCTGAAATTGTGCTCGGTCAAGCTCTCGCCGCTCAAAGCCTCGGCGTGGTCAAAGGTCGATTGCTGAAAATTGCGCGTGGGCAAAGTACCGAGGCGGTTAAAAACCGCAAGATTGGCCACCGTGCCGATCTTGCGGTACTTGTCGGTGAGCGAGCCGAGGCTGCGCTGGCGCAGCGAGTCCGCGATCGCTTCGACGCCTGTTGGATCTGCCACCTGCGTCTCGCGCCCGCCGCAGACGGCGATGGCTTTCAAGTTCTTCGAGCCCATCACCGCGCCGACGCCGCCACGGCCGGCGTGGCGTCCTTCGTTGCTGATGGTGGCAAAGCGCACCCGGCTTTCCCCCGCTCTACCGATGGCCGCGACCCGTACTGCGGAAGAGTTGAGCTGGGTCCGAATCAACGCTTCGGTCTCGCCGGGACTCTTCCCTCGCAACTGTTCGGCCTCTCTGATCTCCACCTTTTGATCATTGATATGAATGTACGCGGTGGAGGAAGCCTGGCCGGTGATGACCAGTGCATCCAGGCCAAGCCGTTTAAGCTCCAGGGCGAAGTGGCTGGAGGAGAGGGAGTCGGCGATGAACCCGGTAAGCGGTGATTTCGTGACCACGGCGAATTTTGCCGTAGTCGTGAGGCCGGTGCCGACTAGCGGCGCGCTCGTAAAGATAAGCGGGTTGGCCGGCGCAAAGGGATCGACTCCCGGCGGGGCAAATTCGTAGAGCAGGCTCGTGCCGAGGCCGATGCCGCCGAGGAATGCGCGCAGGCGCGCCTCCTCAAGCTCGCGCCACGAGCTTTGCCCGGTGCTCAAATCGATATGCAGGAGGCGACCGTGAAAGCCGTACATCGCTCAGCCTCCCGCGTCCGCCGAAAGAATAAAAATCTTATCTCCGGAATGAATCTTCGCGCTCGGAGCGCGCACGAAGTCCAGGCCGTTGATGTTGCAGGTATAGCCGCTAAGCAGACTGCCGCCATCGGAATGGATCACGCGACCGACCAAGACCGGCACTCGCACCGCAAGGGCGGAAAGGACATGGGAAAGAGTCGCTTCTTGCGGCAGCGCCAGCGAGACCTCTCGGGTCTTCGCCAAGAGGCGGGCCGCTCCGAAGAGCTCTACGGTGCAAGTGAGAGAAAGTCTCATTCTTTCCCAGCGCTTCAACGCCTCCTCATAGTCTTCCGGTGTGTTCATATTAAGAAAGCTCAAGCCCTCGGGGTCAAGGCAGCGGATCTCTTCCTCGCCGATTTTGCGGGTTCGCACCTTGTCAAATAGATAAATGGGGCGAAGCTCGCCGCGCTCAAGCTGCTCTTTGAGGAGCGGCAGCACGCTTCTTCGATAGACCGCATGCAGGGGCTGAAAACGATTCTGCCAATAGGGCACGACTACATCGTAATTTGAGATATGAGATATGAAATATGAGATTAGGGAAAGGTTGGTGAAAGCGACATCGCAAGAAGTCACGAAACAGAATTCGCCGCCGGCCGCTTTGAGCCCGTAATAGATTCCACCCACGGGCCCCTGATAAGCGACCTCGTCGCGCACCAGAAGCGCCGGCAAGGGCGGCAGCTCCTGATCCGGCGCGGCCACGACGACCGCATCGGCAAACATGGATTTGAGCGCTCTCACGATGTGGACGATGAGTGGATCGTTATCGAACGGGAGCAGCGCCTTGGGCCGGCCCATGCGCGAGCTTTTGCCGCCGGCTAGAATGACGGCCGTGGCGTTGTCTTTTGCCGGTTCAACTATCACCGGGCTCAATCATATCGTCAAGCACCCGATAGTCAATCAGGGAGGCCAATGGGACCTGGTCAATTGAGCGCCGCGCCTTGCCGGCTGCCTCTGAACCGATATATCTTAGTGGTGATTAGGACGAAAGCCGTGGCCGATGCAACGTCTACGCTGGCGTGGATGAAGACTGTATTCTTCTAAGGATATGGGTGGTCCAGCGCCGCCTGTTTCATCTGGGCGTGCAGTTCGACCATGGTGACTGCACAGTATTCCATCGAATAGCCGGTCCGGAATTCCACGCTTTCCTGCAGCGCGCGGGTGAGCACGGTGCGGTTGAAGACGCCGTGGCCCATGGCCACTTCATCGCCTTGGCCCAGCTTGTGGGTGTCCCTATCGGCTTCCTCGTGGGTGGAAAAATAAATCGCGTCTTGTTTTGTAAACCCGTACTGCGTGGTCAGCGCGGTGAACCACTCGCCCGACCATTGCGAGAGCGACTCCTCGAAGACATGCAGCCCCCAAAGCTCGACGATGGAGCCGTCGATGAAAATCTTGTGGCAAAAGTCATTGATCGCGCGGGCGGCCGGCAGGTAGGGATCGACCAACACCTCTTTCTTGCTCAAGCCCATCTTCTCAGCGGTCTGCAGCAGCACCAAGACATGTCCGGGCGATTTGGGTGAAATCAATTCATCGGCGATCTTGGCGCAAAAGGGGCCTAAGAGATCGAAGTTGCGAACGAAGAACGGCAGGTGGGTGTAATAAGAAACCGCGTTGAGGGCGTTTACTTCGAGCGAGAAGTGCCCCCAGTTCTTGAAAAACTGCCGGATCACCGGCATCGGCAGC
>Ga0214473_10007255_pt1 | contig 13165 bp, 11 predicted proteins | sample RVTome_7_FD_203509 | JGI IMG/M metagenome (GOLD analysis project Ga0214473, IMG submission 203509) | Soil microbial communities from uranium-contaminated site in the Upper Colorado River Basin, Wyoming, United States - RVT98D197 | ecosystem: Environmental > Terrestrial > Soil > Contaminated >...
TACCGGTGGTGTTGCTATATCCAGCATTCACACCTATGAAGGTATCATAATCATCGTCGCCAGTGGTGCTAGTCCCTGCACCTTTACCATAGAAGGTGTTGATATTACCCTCTGTCCCTCCCCAGGCAATCCCTGTGAACACAGACAACAAAAGAACCATTGAACACACAATAATCATCGTCTTCATTGTACCCCTCCTTTGTTTGCCTGGAGGCAGGGCTAAGGCCCTGCCTCAGAAGATTGTTGAATATCACTAGAACTCACCCCCATGCTTCCCTCTTCTTATCCAAAAAATTCTGCCTCAAGCGTACCAAGAGTGCCGTATCATTTCAATCGCTAAGTTGGAAAAAGATGGCACCCGCCATCAGATCCCATGGCAAATGGATCACGCACGAACAGGGGGTTGACAGGGGTGAGGAGTTGTGCTATACAAACGGCGACAACTGAATAGTTCGTTTTGATGTGGGTGCCGTGTAAGGCCGAAGAGGGAATCCCGTTAAAAACGGGAGCGGTCCCGCCGCTGTAACCGAGGACGAACCCCGTAAAAGACCACTGTTCCGGTAAACCGGGATGGGAAGGCGCGGGGGGTAGGATGATTCGGGAGCCAGAAGACCTGCCTGCATCGATGACCGGTATCCCTTTCGTGGATCGAGGGGAGAGGTAAAGGGCGAAGGAAACTGGGTGCAGCCCTCAGGTTAAATACCTGAGGGCTTTTTTGTTTTGAAAAAGGAGGAAGCACACTATGAAAAGATTTGTGATCGTAGCCCTTATTAGCACCATGATGCTCTTTGGATTTAGTGGTCTATTGTCCGCAGCAGAAGAGGAAGCGGTGGATCTAGGGGAGGTGGTGGTAACGGCCACCCGTACCGAGGTCCCTATAAAAGAGCTGGGGGTGTCGGCCACCGTCATCACCGCAGAGCAGATCGAGCGTAGCCAAGCCAAGGACGCCGTGGACCTGCTGCGCGACGTGGCCGGAATCAATGTGGCCCAACAGGGCTCCCGCGGCGGCGTTGCCTCTCTCTTTGCTCGGGGTGGCGAGAGTAACTTTACCCTCGTCCTCATCGACGGCGTGCAAGTTAATGAGGCAGGAGGTTTTTTTGATTTTTCTAGCCTTGCCACGGCAAATATCGAACGGATAGAGATCATCCGCGGCTCCCAGAGCGCCCTGTACGGATCAGATGCCATAGGCGGAGTGATCCATATCATAACCAAAAAGGGGAAAGGACGACCCACGGTCAGTGTCTCTACCGCCAATGGCGCCCATTCGGAGAATGGACACTACATCGGCGAACAAAGATTCAACTTCTCGGGGGGGAATAAATGGCTCGACTACTCCTTTGCGTATGGCCGCTCGGACGATAACGGGATTTTGAATGTGAATAACAACTTCTGGCGCAATACCATCAGTAGTCGACTGGATTTTCGCCCAAAAGATAAATGGGATGTTAGCCTTACGCTGCGTTACGAAGATGCCCATTCCGCTTTTCCCACCGAGAATGGTGGTGATCGGCCTGACCGGGTCTTCCCCGGCCTGGATCCCGACCAGAACCGTGAAGACCGTAATCTGGCAATAGGCCTTGGGACACAATTTGATGTATTCTCCTGGTGGGAGAATGCCTTGGAAGTTAAGTTCCACAGGCAAGAGAGGGAATTCAATGACCCCCCTAATGTGGAAAGCGCCTTTGACGCTTCTCCTGGAAGCTTTTCCGACACCGTCGAGAATCGTTTTACCTTCGATTATCACACCAATCTGCGTTTCCCGCGAGAGGGGGCAGTCCGCTCCATCCTCACCTTGGGTTACGAATACGAGCTGGAGACCTTTAACCTAGACGACCTTTCCACCTCTCGCTATGGGTCTGATCCTACTGCCGCAGCTACCTACACGACTCAAAGCGATGAAAGCCGCACGAACAATGCGTTTTATGCCCAGGAACAACTCACCCTCTTTGACCGCCTCCATCTTACCGGAGGACTCAGGGTGGACAACAATAGTAAATTCGGCACAGAGGTGACGCCACGCGGTTCTATCGCCTTCGAGATCAAGGAGACAGGCACCAAACCCCGTGCAGCCATCGGCACCGGCATCAAGGAGCCCACCTTTATAGAGAACTTTGGGGGATTTGGGACTGGTGGCAACCCAAATCTAAAACCGGAAAAGTCCTTGTCTTGGGAAATCGGGGTGGACCAGGATCTCTGGGATGGCAGGGTTCAGCTCGGATTGACCTACTTCCAGAATAAGTACGAAAACCTTATCGCATATATCTATATTCCTACGTCCTGGCCACCTCCAGCGGTACTGCCCCCTAACTATTTCAACGTTCAGGCAGCAGAAAGCTGGGGCGTAGAATTTATGGGCAAGGTTAATCCTGGTTATGGTCTTACGTTGGGTGTAAACTACAGCTATTTAAACACGAAGGTAACTGATGCCGGTGGCCTCACAAACCTCTTTTTTGTCGAGGGGGAAAAGCTCTTGCGCAGGCCGACCCACACGGCTTCGTTCTTTGTGGATTGGCTCTGGAAAGACCTCAACCTGCATCTCAAGGGGACCTATGTGGGAGAGCGGGATGACTCTTTATTCCTTGTGGCACCGGGGCCTTTTGGTTGGTACACCTACACGAGCCTTCGGTTGAAGAACGACGACTATTTTGTCGCGGATCTGGCGGCCTCATATACTTTTGATGTCGATTTCTTGTTTCTTAAGGGGATTAAGATCTTTGCCAAGGGTCAAAACATCTTTAATGAACATTATGAAGAGGTCCTTGGATTCTCGTCACCGCGCTTTAGCGCCATGGGCGGGGTAGAATGTACTTTTTATTAGAGTAGCTCGATGGAGAAGATACTTTCTGAAATAAGAGAGAACACAGAGGCGTCCGTACAACGAAATGGGGCTGAGGGCATCCTCCTGTCCGGTGGCATCGATTCCGGGATCCTCGCCTATCTCGCTCCCCATGCCAGGGGTATTACGGTAAGCCTGGAAGACCACGGGGATGACCTTCGTTCTGTCTCCGTCCTCAGGGAAGTTATTGATCGCGATCCTATCCTGGTAAAGGTGACAGTTGATGAGGCCCTTGCCGCCCTCCGAGATGTGGTAAGGATCCTCGAAAGCTTTGATCCCGCCCTGCCTAACGACCTCGCTGTCTATTTTGGTATGCGGGAAGCGAAACAGCAAGGGCTTTCCTCTATCATGACTGGAGACGGAGGGGATGAGCTTTTCGGGGGCTATCCCTACATGCAGGAGATAGAGGATCTCGATGGTTATATCCGCGGGATGAGTCGCTTATGGAGTTTCAGCTCGAAGAGGATAGGCGAGCATTTCAATCTGGAAGTAAAACAGCCGTATCTGGATGATGCGTTTGTAGATTTTGCGCTAACAGTACCCAGTGATCTCAAGATCCGGAAGGATAACGGTACGGTATGGGGAAAGTGGTGTCTCAGGAAGGCCTTCGAGCCCCTGCTCCCCCCTGCCTTCATCTGGCAGGGGAAGCGTCCGCTCGAGGTCGGCTCAGGCATGACCTTGCTGCGAAGTATAATTGCAGAGCAGATCACTGATAGAGAGTTTGCAGAGAAACAATTGGAGTATCCCGTGAAGTTTCTCTGCAAAGAACACCTCTATTTTTATGAAATTTACCAGGAAGAGTTCGGGGTTGTTCCTCCGCCTCAGCCCGACGAGGATCGGTGTCCAGGGTGCGGCGGCGGCCTTCCCCGAGGCAAGAAGCACTGCCGCATCTGTGGGACGGTGCTATGAAGGTCTTCTGCTCTTGGAGCGGCGGGAAGGAGAGCTGCCTTGCGTGCTGCAAGGCGATCAAGGAGGGCCATGAGCTTGCATCGCTTTTGACCATGGGGACCACCACCGGACGCTACACCCGCTCCCACCGGTTGAGCAGGGTGCTGCTCATGGCACAATCCCAGGCTATCGGGATTCCACTTCGTCAGAGACGGGCCTCGTGGGATACCTACGAAAGGGAGTTCGCTAAGGCCTTAACCTCTTTGAAGCGGCAGGGCGTAGAGGGTGGGGTCTTTGGTGACCTCTTTCACCGTGAGCACCGCGAATGGGTGGAGCGCGTGTGCACGGAAGCGGGGATCGTCCCCCTCCTTCCCCTTTGGGGCATGGATGGCAAAGACCTTTTATGCGGATTTATCGAGACGGGATTTGAGGCGATAGTGGTAGCGGTGCGGAACGATATCATGAATGACCATTGGCTCGGAAAGCGGATTGATCGAGAGTTTATGGAACAGATGGAGAAGGGAGGAGTTGACGTTTGTGGCGAAAATGGAGAGTATCATACCCTGGTAGTTGATGGGCCGATCTTCAGACGGCGAATAGACATCAGGGAGTCACGGGTCACCAGAAGGAAGACGATGTCCTTCCTACACATTATGAGTTTTGCTGTGGGGGAAAAGGCATGAAGGCAACACCGTCTCTCGGTGCCGCGATCCTCTCGTGCGCCTTCTCTTTGCTTGTTCTCAGCCATGCCGCTGCTTTTCCCGTGAACTCCACCCCCCGGAGGATTGTTTCCCTGGTACCCAATATCACTGAGGAGCTCTTTGACTTAGGGGTGCAGGATCGCATCGTCGGCGTCACCACCTATTGCCATCGGCCCCTTGAGGCGCAATCCAAGGAGCGGGTGGGGGCCGTTGTGGAGGTGAATGTGGAGAAGATCCTGGGCCTGCAACCGGATCTGGTCATCGCCTCCCCTCTCACCGACCATAAGCAGTTACAAAAATTGCAGTCTGTGGGCATCAGGGTAGAGGTCTTTCCACCCCCTCGGGATTTTGAGGCCCTTTGCGTTAATTTTTCCCAGCTCGCCCATATGGTAGCGAGGGAAGAGCGGGCGCGCGAGATCATCCAACAGGCAGAGAGAGAATTAGATACTATAAAAGGAAGGGTGAAGGGGCTGCCCAAGCCACGGGTCTTTGTCCAGATCGGTGAAAGGCCCCTGGTTGCTGCCGGAGGAGATTCTTTTATCGACGATTTCGTCAACTGTGCCGGTGGGGTGAATATCGCCCACGAGGTAAAGACGAGCGTCTACAGCCGCGAAGAGGTGGTCCGGAAAAATCCCGATATCATCATCATCGCCAAGATGGGTATGGCAGGGGAGCGGGAAAAGGCAGTATGGGTGAAGTACAAAACCATAAGGGCCGTGCAGACCAAGAGCATCTACACGGTGGATCCCTACCGGTTCTGCAGCCCCACGCCCCTGAGTTTTGTCGAGCAGGTAAGGGAATTGGTGAGGTTGTTTCATGAGGCTCACTAACAACAAGCCAGTGTGGTGGGGATGGACCCTTTCCCTGGCAATACTCCTCGTTATCGTTTGCCTTTTCTCCCTCGGGGTGGGTGCGGTCCATATCCCCTTACAAAAGGTCTTGGTTTTACTCACCAGAGGCAGAGGAACCCCGGAATACACCATCCTCTTTGCGGTGCGCCTGCCGCGCATCCTCCTCGGCTTGGCTGTGGGAGGGGGGCTTGCCATAGCCGGGGTGATGCTTCAGGGTATGTTTCGTAATCCCCTGGTGGAGCCTTATACGCTCGGCATCTCAGGAGGGGCAGCCTTGGGCGTAGCCCTGAACATCGTCGCCGGCAATGCTGCAAGGTTCGGCCTTTTCTCCCTGCCGGTCAGCGGCTTTCTGGGGGCGTTGGGGATCATCTCTCTCGTCTATCTCCTTGGTACCCGGAAAAGCATGGTGAAACTTTCCCGACTGCTGCTCATCGGGGTGATGGTGAGCTTCATCACCTCTGCACTGATCATGCTCATTATGGCCATGACGAAGGTGGAGGATCTCCAGGGGATCATCTTCTGGATCATGGGGTCTCTGCAGGAGCCCAACACCGCATTGATCGGAGCAATCCTTTGTATCTCGCTCAGTGGATTGATTATATCGCTTATGCTATCTGTCAATCTCAACGCCCTCTCCCTGGGCGAGGAGGAGGCCTTCCACCTCGGGGTGCGGGTGGAGCGGCTCAAAAAGATTCTCTTCCTGCTGGCCTCTTTTATCACGGGGTGCTGTGTCTCGGTGACGGGGATCATCGGGTTTGTCGGATTAGCCGTTCCCCATGCCATGCGCCTCCTGGTGGGGGGTGATCATCGTATCGTGATTCCCACCTCTTATCTCGCCGGGGCCATCTTTCTCATCCTCTGCGACACCCTGGCCCGGGTAGCCATGGCACCAATGGAATTGCCAGTCGGTGTAATAACGGGCCTGGTGGGCGGAGGTCTCTTTATCTATATCCTGAGCGGGAAGGGGTCCTCCTTCTGATGGGCAAATCAATGATGTTGGAGATCAACGGTCTTTCCTGCGGTTACGGCAAGCGGGTTGTCCTCCACGGTGTGAGCTTCACGATAAAGCGGGGAGAATTTGTAGGGGTCATCGGCCCCAATGGTTCAGGCAAGACTACCCTGCTGAGGGCGATTACGGGCCTCCTCCGCCCCTTCGAGGGCACTATCTCCTTAGAGGGGAGAGAGACGCATGAAATAGCGCGGCAAGAGCTGGCACAAAAGGTGGCCGTGGTAACGCAGTTGCCTGATGCGGCACCACCTTTTTCTGTAGAAGAGTTTGTCCTCATGGGGAGGGTTCCGCACTGGGGCAGGTTTCAGCTCCTGGAGACCCAAAAGGATGTGGAAAAGGCCGAGAGTGCCATGGCATTGACCGGGATCGCCTATGCACGTGATTGCCGGATGGGGGAGCTGAGCGGCGGCGAGCAGCAGCTCGCCTTTGTAGCCCGTGCCCTTGCCCAAGAACCCCGCCTCCTGCTCTTGGACGAGCCAACTGCCCACCTCGATATCGGGCATCAGGGCAAGACCATGGACCTGTTGAGGCAGTTAAACAAGGAGCAATCCCTCACCGTTGTGGTGGTCTTGCACGATCTTGCCCTTGCGAGCCTCTACTGTCAACGACTCATCCTCCTCCACCAAGGCCGTCTGCGCAAGATCGGCCCTCCGAAGAGAGTATTGACGAAAGAACTGGTTGAAGAGGTTTATCAAACAACGGTGAAGGTAATGCAAACCCCTGGAAGGGGGAGACCCATTATCCTGCCTCGGGCTGGTTAGAGCACTTAACTATTAGCTGATTTCTTGATAGGGAAGCCCTGTAGGAAGGAAAATCCGGAAGCGCGCCGCCGCTTATGACCTCTTTTTAATGCGTGAGCCTTACAGGAGAGCCGTCCACTTCTAACGTGCTGAGCGATGAAAAGACGATGAATACCCGTTCGTTGTTACTTTTTTGATCAAGAGGGATAAGAAAGAATCCGGGCTGGTCCATATTGAACACATGGGTATACCCAGAGATGGTTTCTCCGTCCTTAAATACAGCCCGTATCTTCTTTCCCGAGCCTGGGAGGCCATCCGGGCTCTTTGTTTCTTTGTAGTCTTTATTCCCGCCGAAGTCTCTTACAAAGAAGACCGCCTTGAGATCATTTATAAAGATCTTCTTCATCTCCTCGCCATGCATGCCTCCCACGGAAAGATGAAACAAGGGCCTCTTGGGGAGAAAGTCGGCGGTTGTACCCTTTATGACATTGCCACTCTTTTCGTGCACCACAATCTTATTTGCAGTCATATGCCCCCCTCCTTGCAACGAGTAGGTGCGGCCTCTCTTATGAGGCTGAATAAGCTTTTGTTTGGTTATTTCGCAAGACAATAAATAAGAATGAAGCGCTTGTCAAGACAAAAATCTTAAGCCTTCGGCTTTGCCTCTGTATCAAACGACGAAGGTTGCCTTTACACGCTTCGAAACAAGAAAATATGGTACCCATATTACGCACCCTATAAAAACTCGTATAAGTTCTGTCAGAGATCCTATGTCCTCTTGAGCAGCTACAAAAGGAATTAAGTCGGCGGCAAAATAGTCTATTGCTACAAAAACCAGATTAGAAAGCAAAAGCATAATGACCAACCGCGGGACAAATCTTCTTTTTTGAAAGAAAAAAATAGCTATAATAATTGGAAATAATATAAACAGACAATTTCCTATTATCTCAAAAAGCAAGAGCGGCGCCCATAGCGGATGATAGGCCTCTGTTCCTGGCGTTGTCAAACGAGACCAGGTATCGGCTGAAAGTGCAGGTAACAAGTCTTTGAAAAGCACAACTAAGAGCCGTATCGGTGTGAATATTAAGCCGATGGCAACGAGTATCAGCCAGCCGCCGATTTTATCATACTGCTTTGGTGCAGCATCGGCGTTTTTTTGTGCCTTCATGCCGGCCTCCCTTCTTTATTTATTTCCTGACCGATTCGGTTATTACCCCATACCACTCGTCCTTTGGACATCTTCCGGGGTCGCTCCCCCGGTTGCAAATGCTTACAGCTCCCAGGCTGCCCGCGCCCCTTCTTCGGTGGCCTCGATGATCCTCCGGGCCTTGCGGGCATCGCCGACTACCACGTGGGGTATACCTGCCTCGGCGAGGGTTGCCTTGAGTGCGTCCTTCGATCTGAGGCCTACGGCTACTATGACCTGATCGATGGGTGCGACCGTCGATTCCGCGCCCTCTGTCTCGATCGTTACCTTATCTGCCTCGATCGCCTTGACCGCGGTATTAAAGAGCAGCCGACAGTTATAGTCCCGCAGCCGTTTGTGCAGCATGTATCCGTGGGAGGTGATCTTTAACACCGGCGACCGCTTCATGATCTCCGCGAGCGTGACCTCGCTCCCGCGGCTTCCTAAGTAGTCCGCCGTCTCCATCCCGATCAACCCGCCGCCGATCACGAGCACGTGTTTCCCAGGCGCAACCGCGCCGCTCAAGAGCTGCCAGGCGTCGCAAATGTGCGGACAATCTAGCCCCGCTATCTTGGGAATGATCTTTTCCCCGCCCGCGGACAGGATCACGTATTCGGGCTTCTCCTTGCGGAGCATGGCCTCCGTGACCTCCGTTCCCGTTTTGATCGTTACGCCTGACCCTTGTACCTGCTTGATCAGCCAGTCGATCCACTCACCGTAAATCTCCTTGTGCGGCGGTATCCGCGCGTACCGGATCTGCCCCCCCAGTTCTTGATCCTTCTCAAAGAGGGTGACGGTATGGCCGAGCCGCGCCGCCTCAAAGGCCGCGGTCAATCCCGCCGGACCTGCTCCCACCACCCATACCGATCGCGGCCTTGCCGCCGGTCCCTGGGGGTAGATCGTTTCCTGTCCTGTCTCGGGGTTGATGGAGCACCGGATGTTACCCTCGCCGAGGATCTCCCGCTCGATGCACCCCTGGTTGCAGGCGATGCACCGGCGGATATCTGCGGCACGCCCTTCCCGGAATTTGACGAGGAAATCAGGGTCTGCCAGGAACTGCCGGCCGAAGGCAACGAGGTCGGCATCACCCCGGCCGATAACCTCGTCGGCCAGCACCGGATCGGTAAAACGACCCACGGCGATAACCGGCACCTCCACCACATCCTTGACCTTCCGGGCGAGCCAGACGTTAAAGCCGGGCTTGTATTCGGGCGGGGCCTGTGTAATGCCTGCCGGGCTTCCGTGGGTCCCAAAGGAGGCATGGATGATATCCGCCCCCGCAGTCACGAAATCGGGCAGGATCGTCTGCATGTCTTCGGCGGTATAGCCGCCCTTGATAGATTCCTCTGCGGAGATGCGGATCGATACGGGAAACTCGGCTCCTACAGCCTTGCGCACCGCTTGAATTACCTCGATGACAAGGCGCGACCGCTCCTTGATAGTCTTCCCGCCATATTGATCAGATCGTTGGTTCGCTAAGGCCGAGAGGAACTGCGTCAAGAGGTACCCGTGGGCGCAGTGGATCTCCACGCAGTCGAAGCCTGCTTCACAAGCGCGTCTGGCAGCGGCACCGAAGGCGGCGATTACTTCATTGATGTCATCGCTGGTCATCTCCCGCGGCGTTCCCTTAAAGACGATGCTCGGTATCGCCGAGGGACCTATGGCCTTCCCTTGATTGAGCAAGAAAAAACTCTCCCGACCGGCATGGTGAATCTGCATGGCGATTCTGCATCCGGCCTCATGGGCCAGGGAGACGAGCTGCTTGAGGCCCGGTATAAACCGATCATCGTAGGCGCCGAGCTGGTTCGGGCTGACCACGCCATGGGGATGGACCGCCGTAATCTCGGTAATGATCAAACCCGGCCCTCCCCGGGCGCGACGCCGTAAGAAGGCGATATTCTCCTTGCTCACCGTCCCGTCCGCGTTCCCGAGGTTTGTCCCCATAGGGGGCATAACCGCCCGATTCTTGAGCTCCATGGTCTTGATGGTGATGGGGGAAAAAAGATGACGTAGTATAGTCATATAGCTCTCCTTTGTCTAAGCATTAAAGAAGCCGTGCGACCCAATGCCGCTCGAAAAAAAGTATCGTTCTCTTATCATAGCATGTATAAATCGCCGCGGCATAAATCTTTTCGAAAATTTCCTGCTATAACAGGAATATGATAGTATAGCGAATAGATGGCCTTATATCAATAATTTTTACTTGATAAACCATCGAGGCGGACCCATATTCTACCTAAGCACCGGCAAAGGCGGAAAAAGCTTAAAGGCGGATGTTTGCAAAGCAAACGGTGCTCGAACCTTTTTATTGTCTTATGCTTAGAATACCGTAAGATTAAACGGCAAAGGAGGGCACATGGACCAAAAGCTCAAAGAGGCTTTTCACAAGGTGTATGAGGGCGAGGCCAAGGCAGCCTTGCGGCTCAAGATCTTTGCCAAGGAGGCGGAAAAGGAAGAGCTTCCCCAGATCGCCAAGCTCTTCCGCGTGATCGCGTCTAGCGAAGAGATCCACGGCGAGCGCGCCTTGCGCATGCTGAGAGAGATCCATGACACCGATGCGAATATCAAGGAAAGTCTTTTGTCAGAAAGGCATGTGGCCAGCGTGGCCTACGACAATTTCCTTAAGCTGGCAGGTGATCTAAAAGACGATGCTGCCTCGACCATATTCTCCAATTCCCGGGATGTAGAAGATGCCCACGCCAAGCTCTATGACAAGGCCGCAAACCATCTCATCGGGGAGCGGGAGACCACCTATTATGTCTGCCAGGTCTGCGGCTATGTATCAGACGGCATCTGGCCCGATGTTTGTCCGGTATGCGGAGCACCCAAGGACCAGTTTGTGGAATTTAAATAAGTCGGAGGTATTGGATCATGAAACGCGCTATACGGGAAAGAAAAGCAATGATGAAAACAATGCCCTGGCTAGAACACTACGATGAGGGGGTCCCTTACACCTTACAGCCATACCCGAAGCTGACATTGATGGATGTTGTCGCCGAAGCAGCTGCGCAGCGCCCCGACCATCCTGCGCTGCTTTTCAAGGGCAGGACCATATCGTATGCCGAGCTGGAACAGCTAAGCAATGCCTTTGCCGCGGCATTGGTCCGGCTGGGTGTGAAAAAAGGAGACAGGGTGGCGCTGCTTCTGCCCAATACGCCGCAGCTCGTCCTGGCCCTGCTCGGCACCTGGAAGGCCGGGGCAATCGCCTGCCCCCTCAATCCGCTCTATACCGAAGACGAGCTCGCATTCTCTTTGCGAGAGATAGGGGCGGAGACCGCGCTGGTGATGACGCGGTTCTATGCCAAGGTCAAGGTCATCCAGCGGCGGACAAAGGTCCGCCATGTCATCGCCACGAACATCAAGGAGTATCTGCCGACGGCGCTGCGGTTTTTGTTCACCCTGCTGAAAGAGAAAAAAGAAGGAGACCGCATCACCCTGCAAGCCCGTGACCTGTGGCTGGCCGATCTGCTGAAAAAACATGCCGGCGCCCCATGGCCTAAGGTCAACGTGAAGCCGGAAGACTCGGCAGTCATGCTCTTCACCGGCGGCACGACCGGCACACCCAAAGCAGCTGTCGGCACGCACCACGCCCTGCTGATCTCCGGGTTGCAGCTCCGCGCCTGGTTCAAGAACATCGTAGCAGAATGGACGGACATCCTTATGCTCAACATGCCCCTCTTCCATGTCTATGGCTTGGCAGGCGTATTTGCCGCCGGCCTGATAGGTCATGAGCCTCTGGCAGTCGTGCCCAACCCGAGGGACATGAACGACATGCTGGCGACCATCCAAAAGGTCAAGCCCGGCTTCCTGCCCGGTGTTCCCACCCTCTTTATCGCCCTGCTCAACCATCCTAAGGTGCAGGCAGGCAGGGCGAGCCTGAAATCCCTCAAGCTGAGCATCTCCGGGGCTGCCTCCCTGCTGGCGGATACCAAGGAACGCTACGAACGCGCCACCGGCGGACGCATCATCGAAGGCTTCGGCATGACCGAATCCATGATGGCGGCGGTGGTAACGCCTACCAAAGGCCAGTACAAACCCGGTGCAGTCGGTATCCCCCTGCCGGATGTCGAAATCCGTGTCGTCGATGCGGATACCGGCAAAAAAAAGCTGCCTACCTGCAAAGCGCTGGATAGCTGCCAGGTGGGTGAAATCATTATGCGCGCCCCGCAGCTGATGAAAGGCTACTGGAAGAAGCCGGCGGAGACCGCCAATGCGATCCGCGATGGCTGGCTCTATACCGGCGATTTGGGATACCTGGACGAAGACGGCTACATGTATATCGTCGATCGCAAAAAGGATGTGATCAAGCCGAGCGGCTTTCAAGTCTGGCCGCGCGAGGTGGAAGAAGTGATCGCCTCTCACCCGGCTGTCGCCGAGGTCGGTGTGGCAGGCGTACCCGATCCCTACCAGGGCCAGGCGGTCAAGGCGTGGGTGGTACTACGCCCGGGACAAAAGGTCACGGCGGACGAGCTGCGCGCTTACTGCCGCCAGAAACTGGCTGCCTATAAAGTGCCCAAGCATATCGAATTCCGCGCAAGCTTGCCGAAGTCGACGATCGGAAAGGTCCTCAGGCGCGTCTTAGCCCAGCAAAAATAAAAAAGGGGCAGGCTACTTTTCCAGTCACTTTACAAAAAGAAGCCTGCCCCTTTTTATTTACTGTCTTACATACCTCTCTCCATCCCGCCTTACAGTCTTTTCCCGCATGAGCTTCTCCAGGTGTTTTTTCATGTGCGCCCGCTCGCCAAACGCAAAGAAGGCCTTGGGCTCGCGCGGCTTCCCATAGATGATGCATGCCTCCACGACATCGTCCAAGGTCCGGGGCGTCTTTAAGAGTTCCAGGAGTTTCTCTTCCCTGACAGAGATAACATCGAGGTATCGCTCCCAGAGATCGCCGGGATCCGACTCGAAAAGGCCGGTCTCATGTCCGGCAATCCACACCTTCGCCGAAATTTTA
>Ga0214473_10007256_pt1 | contig 13164 bp, 10 predicted proteins | sample RVTome_7_FD_203509 | JGI IMG/M metagenome (GOLD analysis project Ga0214473, IMG submission 203509) | Soil microbial communities from uranium-contaminated site in the Upper Colorado River Basin, Wyoming, United States - RVT98D197 | ecosystem: Environmental > Terrestrial > Soil > Contaminated >...
GTATTCCTTCTTTCAACGCCCTACCTTTTCCCCGATTTATATCATACCTGATTACTTCCACTTTCTTTTTGTTAAATTTATCAGCAATTTTAGAAGTTAAGTCATGACTTCCGTCATCAACAACAATCACTTCCCACTCATATTTTTTTTCCGATAAAAAATTAATGACATGTTCAAGGGTGTTCTTGATAATGTTTTCCTCGTTGTAAGCAGGAATAATTAAGCTCAGTCTTATTTTGTTCGCCATAAAATAAATAACCTGAAGCTATTATTGCAGATAAACAAGCTTGTGGTCAAAGAAATAACGCAGTAGAGATTGCTAAAATTTCAACTGCCAATTATATTGTGATAACTGTATCATTGATAAAATCCTCTTTCGATTTAATAAATTCTTTTTCTCCTTTGGTATTTTCCAAATATATTTCCGCATTTACATAAAAAAATTCAGGGGTTTTTTTCTGAAGATTTTTTATTTGTTGAGCGACTGACTCCCTAGGTGGGGAAGCGGTTATAACAAGGTAGTCATTATTCTTCAGACTTACACCCGGGATTTTAAGGTCTATGTTTTCACTCGGATATGTCAACGCAGGGTCAAAATATCCTACAAATCTGGGGTATTTATCGGGAACTACCTTCCTAACTCTCTCATTAACTTCCACGACACTCTGACCCGTAACTTCTGATAAAGCTGCTAAATGTTTATTCCAATCAAACATCACCCTCGGAATAACATATACCGTTACCCATTCACCCCGCCTTGCTAAAATTGTTCCGTTTTTATCCTCCATACTTACAATCGGAATCGACTTCTCATTAATAACAAGCTTGCTTTCGGGAGTATATCCGGGCCATAAGTAATTCCATTGCCAGGAAATTCTCCATTGGTTACGATACTTAATGTAAATAATTGTTGGCTCATTGACTAACTCCCCGTATTTAGTAATGTATTTAATTTTAAATTTGACGCTCGCCTGATTCTTTGATTTAGTTATATCTCCCACCTCAACCTCAACTTCTCTCGTTCCAAGCTGGTCTAAAAAACTCTCCAAATGGTTAATAAAATCCGTCTCGCCTATATTCTCTCGTTGTTGCGGTGTCACGCTACGATAAAGCTCTCTATAAGCACGGGTTGAAATAAACCTCGCTGCCGCCTGCACGTCTCCTGATGGATTATTGGAAGATAGACTAGTTACTAAAAATGGGATATTAATAAGAATCAACAATAATATGACCCAGCGAACCTTTCTAAAATAATAAACAATCATTAAAACAAAAAATGGGATAGTAGGCACCAAATATCTGGGGTATATTTGAATCAATGTATTAACGATTAAAAATACCGAAGTTAATCCTGTTATATAAATCCACTTTTTATCTCGTTTCTTTAGCGCTTTAACTAAAATAATGACCAAAACCACTACTCCAAGAGGTAAGATTAAAGTGCCGTCGCCCAATGCAAATAACTTGTCTGAATGCCAATCCTGATAGTTAAAAAAAATAAGTCTCCATTGATTTAGGTAACCAAAGGTAGAGTCCGGGTGTATATAAAAATTTAATTGTTTCTCGTGGAGTCTCAACCAAGGAATGGGGTTTGGGTGTCTTATAAAATAAGTATAGAAAGAAATTACATAACCGGCGAAAACCGAACCAGAATAATAAATCAATGCTTGTATCTTCTTGGATGTTATGAAAATTAAAATCAAGCCCAACACCAATACAAATGGCGTATAAACTCCGGGTTTAGTCCCGGTAGCTAAACCTAAAAATATTCCAGAAGTAATAAGGCTCGAATATTTTTTAATTGTTAGAAATTTTATAAACATCCAGGTGTGTATTAAATATAAAAACATCATCGGCAAATCCAGCATAGTTTGTTGTAATTGAGTAGCAATAAACGGAGAAGTAACAAATAAAAGAATCATTAACACAACATACTTCTTATCAAACAGCTCTTTTGAAAAAAGAAAAAAGATGATAATTGAAGATAAATAGAAAATGAGTGAAATCCAGTAAGGATTACCTAAATACATTTCCGCTAAACCATATAAAGACTTACCAAATGGAGGTATCTCAAAATTAACATTAAAAGGGTTTTCACCTTCTATTAGCCTGTAACCGATAAATTTATAAAGCTCACTATCAGATATACCGCGGCTGCTATTTGGATAGGCCCACTGGGAATGGTAATAATAGTTCTCATAATATTCCGGTTCGTATTTAAAAAAGAAAATTTGTCTTGAAGAATAGATTACAAAACCAACAACTAAAAAGACTGAAACGATTAATAATAATTGGAAATACCGATTAGCGAATACCTTTGAAAGAAGATTCCGCATTAACTAATTATATCTTAAAAACCCAGTACTTTATCTGTTACCTGAAAAAAAAGTAGTGTATCGCGGGAACCATCAGGGCGGAAGGCTTTTGGATAAATTGCATCTAACTCAAGTCCTAAAATTTTCGGATTCGTTTTCAACCTGCTGCTATTAATAACTAAATAAGTTTTATTACCGAACTTTAATGACTCGGCGAGTTGACTTGGTAATTCACTAATGTCTACTCCGACTCCGATAATAGTAATTTCTGGTAAATCATTAAGATAAGCTTGAAGCCCGTCTGGTAATGGTCCGAAATACCCTTCCGTACCTACTACGATTTTCTCTTCAGGCATCCTTTGATATTCATCACGGATTATTTCGGAAACTTCTTTTATCCCGTAACCTGCTGTCCACTCCTCGAGATAGCCGGAACGCTCGGTTCTCGGAAGCGGTACTTTTTCGACATCCGTAAGGATTAAATTGTCTATCCATAATGCCTGTAAAACATAAAAAATAAATATTAAGGTAATGATATTTTTGTACTTGCTACCAAAAAATACTGTCGACGCCAAAATAAATAAGGAGGGAACAACAAAAGTTATGTATCGCGCCGTAAACACTTTTGCAAATTCGGCAGAAACTATTATTGGTAAAAATGTCCATAAGGAAAGAATTATTATTTCTTTTGTAAATTTTTTTAAATTAATACAAATTCCCGCTAACAGTAATACTATTAAAACACTTGGTCCAAGCTGCCAAAACCACTCTAAACTTCTTCGAAGGTATGGAAAAAGGGGGTCAAAAGGACTGGAAATTGCGTGACTAATTGAGTAAATATAATCCTGATTTCTCAAAGCCAACATATGAAAGCTTTCACCCAGTCGCAATATGTTATACATACCATATGAAATTAAAAAAGTAACAAGCAACAAAAAAATTAATCTTCCAAAATGAATAACTCTGTTTCTCCTGCCTTTTGGGAGAGAAGAAAGTAGCCATGTTGTCGGTAATAGAATTGCGAAATAAATTGCCGGTGATTTTGTAAGCAAAGCCGCTCCAAGTGAAAACCCTGTTAGCATTGCAAAATCAATTCTCTTGGTCTTTGCTGTAACCACTCCTAAAAATAAAGTCCATACTCCAAACATGCTAAGCATAGAGTCAACAAGTGCCATTCTGTCAAAAAACAAAGAGTAAGGAGATATTGCGTAAATAAACGAGGCAATTAACGCTATTTTTTTATTCTTAAAAAGATAATAACTTAGCGAAAATATACCCAATAGAGTTCCCATCCCATAAAATACCGAGGTTAATCTTCCAATAAGCAAGGGGTCGGGAAATCGCCTCACCAAAAACATCAAAACCCACATAAAAAGCGGCTGTTTTCCGTCTGTAAGCGGTAAAAATCGAAGACCGGGTTGGGCACCCATCACCTGAGCCCACCTAATATAAATCGCTTCATCTCCGAAAATAGGTAATAAGTTTAAGTTATAGAGTCTAAGTACAAGTGCAAGTACAAGAATCAAAATACCAAACATAATTGTACTTCTCCACTGTTTCATTATTTTTTTCATTTTTTTCTTAAACTTAGACTTAAACTTTAACTATATCTCATATTTTCCCGACAAAGCATTTATTCTGACCCTCATTAAATCTCTCAATCCCTCCCACGAATCTTTTATAGGATTAACTCTTGTTCCCTCCTGATGATGCCACTCCACAGTAACCTCGGCAACTTTGAGGCCAAGTTTTCTAGCAATATAGAGCACCTCCAAGTCAAATCCCGCAGATACAGAGGGTCCCATTGCTTCACTTTTTTCAGTAAAAATATTTAATCTGTTAAAAATTTCCCTAGCTGCCTTCTTCTTGAAAATCTTAAACCCACACTGTGTATCTCTATAAGGAAGTCGTAGTACGACAGTTCTTAATAGAGAAAAGCCGTAAGCCATGGTTTTTCTGATTATGGGTGCCCCTTCACGACCACTTCTTGAACCAATAACAACGTCGTAGCCTATTTTTAGCTTAGGCAGAATTTTTTCTACCTGGTCTAAAGGAGTAGCTTGATCCATATCCGTAAATAATATTCTTTCGCCCTTGGCTGCCATAACACCAGCAATAACAGTACCTCCTTTCCCTCTATGAGGCTCTTTTAAAACTCGGAAACCTTGGTGTTTTTTTGAAAATACTTGTGCAAGTTTTGCCGTATCATCCTTTGATCCATCATCTACTATCAATACCTCCCAAGTGTATTTTTGCTCTTTTAAATAATCCCAAACCGAAGATAAAACACCTCGTTTAAGATTGCCGTGTTCATTGTAAGCCGGAATAATAACCGACAAATCTACTTTTTCCATATTCTTTTTTATTAGGCTATACTAATTTTAATCTATTCATGAGTTTAAGAAAAATTCTTACAGTTATTTTCATTCTCGCCATATCTCTCAGATTACTCTATTTCAAAGATTCGCTGACTTTTTTTTACGACCAGGGAAGAGACGCGCTCGCAGCAATGGAAATTTGGCAAGGAGACCCTGTAAAAATTATCGGTCCGCAAACTGATTTTCTCGGACTTTATCATGGCCCGCTTTATTGGTACCTAATATCCCCTTTCTATTATCTAAGTGGAGGAAGTGTTTGGATGGTAAGACTCTTTCTTATTTTCCTTAATTGTGTCTCTCTTTTCTTTATCTATGATCTTACAAAAGACTTATTTAATAAAAAAAATATCGCTCTTCTTGCGGCTTTCCTTTTCGCAATTTCCTTCGAAGCAATAGCCTATGCCCGATGGCTATCAAATCCTGCTCCCGCACTTTTGACGACCACTATATCTTTTTGGTCTTTATACAAACTAATAAAAGGAAAAAGTTGGGCATTAATTACCCTAGCCGTCTCATGGGGTTTATCAATCCAATTTCAACTTTTTTTAATCTATCAAATTTTAGTATTTTTAATTATATGGGTTTTTATAAAAGGCTTTAAGCCTCCTAAGGTATCCATTAAGACTTATATTTACAGTATAATCGGATTTCTCGCAACAGTATCAACGTACATTGCGTCGGAAATTAAATTTAATTTACAGGGAACAAAAGTGCTCATAAATTTTTTTAAAACTCGGTCTTTCCCCGAAACAAACTTCATTAAAATAATGGAAGGTTATTTAAACAAAATTGTAAATGCTTTCTCCTTAAACATCTGGGGATTAAATATATTTTTGGCTGGATTGGGAATTTTAGTTACTCTCTACTTTTCCCTCTATTACATTAAAAACAAAGAAAAGAGAGGTGAAATTATATTTCTACTCTGCTGGATTCTTTCACCGATATTTATCGTTTTCTTTAACGGTCCAAACGCACACTTCATTACTTTAGGAATCCTACCGGGTGTTATTATTTTGACCTCATATCTTCTTTATGACGTCCTCCTCGCAAAAGGCGATTCCCTAAGGAGGACGACATATCAGCGTTCAATTCATCCCCGACATAAATGGCGGGGTTTTCTTGAATGCTGCTATAAGCTTAAAACTAAAAAAACTATTTTCTTTGTTGTTGTAATGTTATTAATTATTTCAGGAAACTTAAATCTCATACTTTCGAAAAATAAAGAGGGTGATACACTTTTTACCGTCCAAAAACAAATGATTATTGGGGACGAATTAAAAATTGTTGACTGGGTATATAAAGAGGCTCAAGGTGAACATTTTAGGTTAAACACGATAACGTATCCTCTTTTCATAAATTCAACCTGGGCATATCTTTTTAATTGGTATGGGGGAAAAACTTATGGGTATATGCCTTACTGGTGGGGGGAAACACAAGTCGATGTACCCGGTTCTAACGTCATTTGGTCCGACGACGGCGGAAATGATTGGCTGTTTTTGATAATAGAACCAAGTTCCACCGGTAACGACACCTGGGAAAAGGCCATCAAATTACTGGAAGATACGAGATCCGTTACTGTTAAGAAAGAAAATATCGGATACTTCACTGTAGAAAAAAGAAGGATTACAAATCCAGAAAGAATCTATACATCTTCAGATGTTTTTTTTGTAATTAAAAATACCAACATTAATGTATTGCAACAAACAAAGTAACAATTAAATTCTACTCCGTCTTTGGACGGTTACTCCTCCGAATTTTACCTCTTCTATAACTTTCCCAATACCCTTTTGTCTTTCCAACCAAGCACTTAGTCTCTCGGGATGCGGCGGATCGACCTCGTTTAAAGTATAAAGTAAGGGTATCTGTTCGTCTTTGTTTAAACCGCACAAACTCTCACCGCATTTTTTGGTAGCTTGCCAAAGAAAAAGATAATCATATGAGTATGGGATTACGGGGGGAACATATACGTCTATATTGAAATTACCTCTTCCTTTTGCATCCTCAAAAACCCAATTAACCGCTTGGAGTTCATTCCCTAAAGTTATGTGCTCCGGACCATCGACACCTGCAATCAGATAATACCTTAGTAGCATCCCGTTTCTGGCAAAAAAGAAAACGAAAAAGATTAAAACTATTAGCTTCCCCCACTTTTTTTCCCAAAGTAGTCCAAGTCCTAAAGAAAAAACTAAAATCATCGGTAGATAGTATCCAGTCATATAATAGTCAAAAATATTACCGAAATTACCCTGAAAAGTAATAAAACCTATCATCGGAGTTAAAAGAAAAAGCAATAGAAGTTTTAGGGATTTCTTCACCTCTTGAGATTTCTTTTCTATTATCAATACAAAAAACGAAGTTATAGAAAAGATACCCGCAGTCAATGGTCGGTCTCGAATTATCTTAGAGTAAAATACTGACCAGAAATAATCGGCTCTTACTCCTAATACCTGCCAAAAAGAAAGGCGAAAACTTTTTTCTTCGAAAATTAATTTTAAAAAATTGTTTAATAATATATTTTCGTGTCGGAAATTAAAAATTATTTGAGGAAGCAGTGTGACAAGAAATATTAACGACGAGATTAAAAATATCTTTTTGCTTGGAAGTACTTTACGTTGCCAAAGAGTGAAAACCAAAAATATCGGTAAATAATAAACAGCACTTGCTGCCTCAAACTGCAAAGAAATGCCAATCAAGAGAACTATCATAATCCACCATAGATATAACTTTTGACTTTTGACTTTTGACTTTTGACTTTGATTTGTTATTTTCCACATCGACCACAAAATAAGCATTGAGGTTAAAAGAATTGGAGTAGGATTTGCCAGCCAGCGACTTGCTTTTACTAATTCCAGAGAAAATGCACCGATAGTTACTGCGATTAACCCTGTTGTTCGATTATGAAATTTCCAACCAAGAAAGTAGAGAAAGAATGTCGCAATTGTCGAAAGAAATGCTAAAAAGACTGCGGGTGTAACCGGGTTTCCTCCTCCAAGAAGATAAAACGGAGCTATTATATAATAATATAGAGGCCCCAAAAAGATGCCAGCCAATCCCGTCACCGGTCCGATTAAAAATGGCTTCCCCTCATGCCAAAGTCGCCAAACAACTAAAGCATCCCTTCCTTGGTCAAAATAAAAGCCTAGAAGCGCGTCGGGTCGATAAACACGGACGAACAGTCCAAGTACAAGTATAAGTACAAGAAAGATGTATGTCTTGGAGTGAGAACTTACCTCCCTTTTAATGCTTTTCCAAAGCTGATGGAAAACGTTTATCATTTTTTTTGAGCGAACTTTCTTGCAGCACTCAATACTTTTTCTACTGCTTCGTCAAACTCCATACCTTCGACTTTTGCCCCGGATGAATAAATATGACCTCCTCCTCCCAATGCAGTCGCTATATTCGAAGTATCAAATCCTGTTCGCGATCTAAAACTCACCGACAAGTTACCTTTAGTCTCCTCTACCATCACCATACCAAAATCTGTTTCTTTTATGCATTGGGTAAACATACTAGCCGCTGATTCTTTGCCACTTTCTGACTTCGAAAATTTTTCAAAAACCTCATAAGAAATCGCCGACCAAATAAATTTATTTTTGTCGTCTTTGTGCATTCTTCGAATTACCTCACCCCAAAACTTGACGTCTTTAAAATCAATTGAACGATTAAGATTAAAAATAATATCATCCTTTTCCGCTCCTTTTTTGATTAATTTAAGAGAAATTTCTATGGTCCGTGCCGTTACCCCTGGATATTGAAATACACCACTATCTCCCAATATTCCAGCAAGAAGCAAAGTAGCCGTCTCTTTGTCTATTTCTGCCTTCCAATCCTCCAAAACTAGAAAAATGATTTCTGCGCATGCAACAACTTTTGAATCCACTAAATTTAGTTTGCCGTATTTGGAATTGGTTTTATGATGGTCTATGTTTATAACTGGAATTTCAGGAAGTTTGATGCTCCAGTCTCCAGTAATCAGATTAACACCTGATGAATCTATACAAATAAATAAGTCATACTTTTCAAACTTAAAATTCTTAAAATTAATTTTTTCGACTACCTCTGAATTAGGTAAAAATATTAAACTTTCACTCAGATGCGACGGGCAGATAACTGCAACATCTTTATTCAAACTTTTTAAGACTCGAAAAATTGCCAGCGAAGATCCAACACTATCTGCATCCGGACTTCTGTGGCAATTAATAATAATATTTTTTGCCTTATTTATTTCTTTAAGAATTTGTTTTGATTCTTTGTAATTCATTGTACGTGAATGACTTTGTGTATAGTGACGCCTGATTCTTCCCACGATGCGACGACTTTTCTCCAACCAAAATTAGCAAGCTCCGGCCGTTCATTAGTTTCCGGATTGCATCTTTCCCCCGTAACCTCACAAACAACATATAGTTGGTCTTTTAGCGTTTTATCAAGCATGTCCGCAATGGGAATATATGCAGGTATTCCCCACATTTCAAAAAAATACATATAAGCTCCTTCATAATTTCTCTCTGCAATAACTGCAAAATTAAACGCTTTCCCTTCTGAATATTTACTGACAGCCCTTACTACCTCAGTAGTTCTTTGCAGCTGTCTATTTGGAGCGTATTTTAAAGGATTATTGGCTAAATTTATATAAGATAGCCATCCTAATATTAAAACAACAATCACTAAACCTGTTTTTTTTGAATTATTAACAATTCCCTGTGAAATTCCTCCAACAAGAAGAAAAGGAGCTGCAAAGAAAAAACCGTAATAATGGTCGTATATTTCTTGTTTATATATTCCAAGACCTACAAGCGCGGCAATAAGCCAAATTGAAATTAATAAATAAGCTTTTTTCTCTTTTCCCTTTAAAGTTCGCCAATTAAAAACTATTAACCAAAGAATTCCTAAAACAATCCCAATCAATGCTCGTCCGCCAGCTTTACTATCTGTTCCCGTCATCAGTCTCGTGCTTATTTTTTCCGTCAAAGATTTAAGTTTCGGAAATGCCGTCCAAGGGCGTGCAGATATAGTTGTTTGGCGATGGGTGAAAAAAGTTTTTATTGCCTCAAAGTTACGCCACTCGTGGCGAGCGTCAAACAGTACTAAGGGCGACATGAGGATTAGGAACAAAGCACTTCCAATTACCGTATGTTTGATAAATGGGCCAAGCTGTGATTGGTGATAAGCGAAGCTTGGCGCTCCGCGCTTGGTGATTTGTGATTTGTAAATTTTAAGAAACGTAAGAAACCAAAAAAAGCCGATTACAGGAAAAAGCAACAATCCGAGATAGTGGGATTGAAGGACAAATGCCATAGAAATTCCAATTACAATTAGCCATTTATACTTCTGTTTTTCCCAGAACTGCCATATTGAATAAATTGTCAAAAGGGAAAATATAGGCATAATATTCGGATTCCACGAAGAGCGAGAATAGATTATTACGATAGGAGTTATAGCATAAAGAAGCGAAGCAATAGTAGCAGCTTTTTTTCCAAACCATTCCCGAGTGATATACCAAACAAGAAAAATTGTCGCAATTCCCAAAAGTGCAACCATAACAGCTGGCCCTACCGGTGAAAAGTTGGCAAGAAGGAGTGCCGGAGCCATCATGTAGTAATACAAAGGACCCAAATACATGTTACCGATTGAAGTTCCTGGTCCAACCAAAATAGGGTCAAAATCAGTAAGAAGACGCCTTACCACAATTACATCTCTACCCTCATCTCCCAAAAAAGTCATATATTCAGAGATGCGATAAAGACGCATAAAGGCACCAATGAGTAGAATTAATCCTAAAATTATTGCCTCAAATCGATTTTCCTTAATCCAATTTGTAATTTGTAATTTGTAATTTGTAATTCGTTTCTTTAGTGGAGTTTTTGCCATAATTTAATTAAATCAATTACACTTTTTACCACTACTTTTAAATTAGCACCCGTCTGTTTACCAAATTCCCTCGGATAATGATTAACTCCAACTTCTTCAAAGCGAAAACCCGCCTTTTTTGCTTTAATCAACATCTCTATTTGGGTAACTTTTTCCTCACCAATCAAAGGTTGAATTTCATTAAATACTTTTTTCTTTATTAATTTAAATCCGCATGAATAGTCTCGTACATTTAAATTCCACAATAAAATCGGTAATAATCCCCAGACATAAGTAAACACTTTTCTCATAAATGAATCAGCCCTCTTTAACCTGTAACCTAAAATTACATCTGCATGATTCTGGTGTTCAATGAATTTATTAATCTCAGAGAAATTAAACTGGCCATCTGAATCCGTAAAAGCAACCCAAGAATATTTTGCGGACTTAAATCCCGTTTTTAATGCGCCACCATAACCTTTATTAACTTTATGGTTCACAACTCTAATCCGTTTATCAGTTTTGGCCAGATTCTCGGCAACTTTTTTCGTGCCGTCATACGAACCGTCGTTGACTATTATTATCTCCCACCTACCTGCAACTTTTTCCAAAACTTGCTTTGCAGATGCCACAACACGTTTAATGTTTTTTTCTTCGTTATATGTTGGGAAAAAAACTGAAAGTTCGGATATTTTTGTCATATTCTCAAAGTCTATCACAAACAAATTTGAATCGGCTACTAATTTAGTTCACTCTTGAATTAGCCTTGTGGTAGAATTATCTTAACAGTCAGAAAAAATGAAATTTAAAAAGTACATTTTGCCTCTTATCCTATTTACAATAATACCAACTTTTTTAATTTGGCTCCCATTTTTTTTTAAATTAGAATCGATTTGGGGAATTCCCCTACCGCAAAACGGTATGGCAACAATTGTAGCCAATTACGATGGACCTTTATATCTCGTGGTTGCCAAAAGTTTCTATAATCCCGATTTTATCCGTTTCAATTATTCCTTTCCAATTCCTTTGGAATATTACGCCGCCCACTTCCCTCTTTTTCCCACATTAATCAGGCTTTTTGCAGGTATTGCAGGATTTCCCTATTCTATGCTTGTTGTTACTGTCGTTTCATCATTTTTCGTCATCCTTTATTTTTATAAATTCATTAAGGATTACGTAGATGAAAAAGATGCTTTGTGGATAACTTTTGTTTTTTCCATTTTCCCTGCAAGATTTCTGATATTGCGGTCAGTAGGTTCTGCAGACCCTCTTTTTATGGCGGCCGTACTTTCTTCTATTTACTATTTCAGAAAAAATAAGTACTGGTTGGCTGGTATTTTTGGAGCAGTCGCCCAACTTACAAAATCTCCCGGTATACTACTATTTATTTCGTATCTTATTTTCATACTTTTTACCGGTACTAAAAATATCGCTTTTATTAGTTTTAAAAAATGGTTAGGAAAATTAAACTTGAGAAAAATGTATCCCATCTTTTTAATTCCACTTGCCCTTTTATCAGTCTTTTTTATTTACCAAAAAACACTTAATAATTTTTTTGCTTATTTTAATTCCGGTGATAACATCCATTTATTTTTTCCGCCATTCCAGATATTCAATTATTCATCTCCATGGGTAGGAACTTCCTGGCTTGAAGAGATACTTCTTGTTTATCTTATCGCCGGTCTCGGACTCTTAAAATTAATTGAAAAAAAGCAAACTTTTTTAGCTACTTTCGTTGGAGTGTTTCTATTTTCGATTCTCTTTGTTTCACATAGAGATTTAATCAGATACTCTACCCCGATTCTTCCGTTTTTGTATTTATCATTCTCAGAGACAATTACAAAACGAGAGTTTAAATATGTAATGGCAATATTAATTATTCCCATATATCTTTTTTCACTTTCTTTTATCTCCCAAAATGTTATGCCTATCTCCGACTGGGCACCGTTTTTATAAAAGACGAGAGGTTTTGAGAGAAATAAGGGTATAAGCTTATATTTTCACAAGTTGGGACGATAACTTATGCCCGCAGAACATTCGAGGTTAAGTCAACAACGATATCGATTAATTGGAGAAACCTGTAATAGTGGTCAATGTGGAGGTAAAAAAATATTTCCTCCTCGAGATTTATGTCCGGATTGCGGTGGAGGAGCAAAGGATACTTATCAATTTAGCGGACGCGGCACAATTTATTCTCACACTACTGTCTACCAAGCTCCCATAGGATTTGAGCAGGATGCTCCCTACCTCATGGCATTAGTCCGTCTCGAAGAAGGACCATTGGTTACGGCACAACTGACCGATTTAGGTGAACGAAAACCTGACATAGGTATGCCTGTAGAAATGGTAACAAGAAAATTAAAGGCGGATGGAGAGCGCGGGCAATTAGTCTACGGTTATAAGTTCAGACCTTTAATTGAGGACAATAATCACTCCGAATAGTCAGCTTGCACTTCTGCAAGATAATAATTTAGCTTCGACTTATATTGCAGCGGATTAAATTCTAAATTTCTCTTCTTTATCTCTAGATATTTTGAGTAGCCCATTGCCGCCTCGACTACTCCCAGTCTGAATTTATTTCTATCGCCTTTAATAATTCTTTCTCTGTCAATAAATCTGTAATT
>Ga0214473_10007257_pt1 | contig 13164 bp, 10 predicted proteins | sample RVTome_7_FD_203509 | JGI IMG/M metagenome (GOLD analysis project Ga0214473, IMG submission 203509) | Soil microbial communities from uranium-contaminated site in the Upper Colorado River Basin, Wyoming, United States - RVT98D197 | ecosystem: Environmental > Terrestrial > Soil > Contaminated >...
TCTGCTGCTCCTCACGGCGTTTATCGGTGCCAGGGGAATGATCGTTGGTGTGCCATCGCTGTATTGAACGACGAAGAGTGGAAGTCCTTTTGCAAGGTCATCGGCAAGCCAGAGCTTATTGAGGACCCAAGATTTCAGACCTCGTTCGATCGGGTCAAGAACCGTGACGAACTGGACAGAATGGTGAATGAGTGGACGGCTCACTTAACGGCAGAGGAGGTTATGGTCAAGTTGCAAACAGCGGGGATACCGGCAGGCATTGTCAAGAATGGAGCAGATATCTATAACGATCCCCAGTTGAGGCATCGCGGCTATTTTTGGAAACTGAAACATCCTGAAATGGGATCCTTCACTCACTTAGGGCAAAGCTTTGTATTATCAAAGACGCCAGCCGAGGCGCGAAGGCCCAGTCCCTGTCTTGGGGAGCATACGGAATCGATCTGTAAGGAATTCCTAAACATGTCAGACGATGAATTCGCACATTTGTCACAAAAGGGCGTCTTTGAATAATTGGCCAAATCTTCCCTTTGAATACAGGAGGACAAAATGGGATATCAAAATATTATTTATGAGAAAGAGGGTCATGTCGTTCGAATCATATTGAACAGACCAGAAAAAATGAATGCCCTTTCCCTTGCACTCCAGCGTGATCTTATGGCTGGCATGACCGAGGCTGAGGAAGACGATGATGTAAAGGTCATTATCCTGAAAGGATCGGGTCGATGCTTTGCAACAGGATATGACCTCAGTGAGGTCGGGTTTATGTATGGAATGAAAGAGCCAAAACCCGGAGAAAAAATGCGTGTGAAGCCCAGTCAGAGGATAAGACTTCAGAAAGATCGATTTATGTTCTACGAAGTTTATAATCATATTCTGTTATGCCCTAAACTGACGATCGCTCAAGTGCATGGATATTGCATTGGCGGAGCTCTCACGTTAGTGCAACATTGTGATTTTATTATGGCCTCTGATGATTGCAAATTCGGCCATGTGGAGGAGAGGATGGGGTTTGCGGGGGCCACCCTATCCCCCATGCTTATCTTGAGAGTGGGACTGACACGTGCTCTTGACCTTTGTATTACCGGTAAAATGATAGACGCGAAAAAGGCTTACGACATCGGTTTGATCAACAGAGTCGTTCCATTAGATCAACTCGATGGAGAAGTGGAGGAATTTGCGAATGCGTTGGCTCGTTTTCCAAAAGATGGCATACGCTTTGGTAAGACGAAGCGGCACATGGTTTACGACATGATGGGAATAACGAGGGAATTTGCGCCAGCCTATGCCATGCATAGCTTCCAAACCAACATCACGTTTGAGCCTGATGAACTTAATTTCTTTAAAGAAAGAAGAGACAAAGGGGCACAAAAAGCAGCCCATTCGAAGCACGATTTTTATAAGGCCCTGGATAAATGATTTCTCTCCTAAAGAGGCTCCTGCTGAGGAACAAGGGTACCAGCAGGCTGCTGAAAAAGTCATCTTTTCCAGGTTGCTCAAAAAGGACCCTGCCTGCGCCGAGGCTTCGGCAGGCAGGCAGATGCAAGTTGAGCTTTGCGAAATCCCGCCTGCGGGGGCTTCCGAAATCCTGAGGAGTGAGGCGTGCTCGGGTGTACGCCGCAACGACTTGCCCCGTTAGATAGAGTGCTGGTTCCTCTTGAGCCATTTGAGAGCGGATGTCTTTACTAATCTCTCTCCACAATCTATCGGCTCATCTAACAGGGCGAGGATGAGGGGTGGCGTCGCGACGAATAAGGAGCGACTTTTCGCCACGCCGCCGAGACGGTGAGGCGGCCGGATAACGCAGCAGATGGCCATTTTTCAGCAACCTGATAGAGAACTTCGTACACCGCAAGGGGGGGGTGATTAAGGTCTCGACGGGTCACTTCGGGCAATCACTCAAAGATGTTGGGGTTGCTGTAGGGAAAGGTGGAAAGTAGGTGGGCTTGCCCTGCGGTCCAAGAAAGTCATTTCGGTTGTGATTGAAGGGAGGTGGTTGTTACGGCTATTCATCCGATGGAGACCGAGATTTACAAAGCGGACTATGCGGCTCCTGAGATTAGAGACATTTTCGATGAAAGATCGATGATCGAAACCTGGTTGTTCCTTGAAGGAATTCTGGCTGAAGTCCAGGGAGAATTGGGGATCATTCCTCCGGAGGTAGCAAAAGAGATCAAAGCAAAAGCAAGTTTAAAGCATGTAAGGTTCGAGAGGATTATCGAGATCTATCGGAAGACCAAGCATCCTCCTGTCGCCACTGTCCGGGCTTTGGCCGAAGTTTGCGAGCGTGGCGCCGGTGAATATGTGCATTACGGGTTGTGTAGTCCAGAACTGACAGAAAACAGCCTGGCCTATTCTTTAAAAAGGGTGATGGATGTCTTCGAAAGAGATCTTGCTGCGATTCGATCGCATCTGAATCGCTTGGCGGATCTTCACAGACATACGGTCATGGTGGATAGGTCCCATGGTCAACAGGCGCTTCCAACGACCTTCGGTTTTATTGCTGCCATTTGGTCTGATGCGGTTTCAAAACAGATCGACCGTTTCCAAGAAGCCAGAAAAAGGGTCCTGATGGGGACCCTCAAAGGTGTGATGGGCAACCATGCCTCCCATTATATGCTCGCTGGAGAGAAATGTCTGGAATTAGAGAAAAAGGTGTTGGAGCGCTTGGGGCTTTATTCAAACAGGATATCCTTCAGACGCCACTTGGAACGCTGGATGGAATTTTTGAACCTCCTTTCTCTTCTGGCTGCAACTTTTGAGAAGATTTGCGATGACCTTTATTTCCTACAACGGAGTGAGATTGGAGAAGTGGAAGAGCATTTTGATACAGAGAGTCAGATTGGCTCCAGCACTATGCCGCAGAAGCGGAATCCTGTTCTGTGCGAGGCGATTCTCGGGTGGTGTAGGAAGATCCGGTCCAATGCCGCGGCTTTTTCCGGCGTGCACATGAGAGAGTCTCACGACAGCATTGGATTCATTACAGAGGATCTCATCATTCCTGAGGCTTGCGTTCTGACGGGAGCCATGCTCAATGCAGCCAAGTCCCTCTTGGAGAATTTGGTTGTAAGAAAAGACGCCATGAGGAGAAATTTGGAATCATCGAATGGAATGATCATGGCAGAAGCATTAATGCTCGGTCTCTCAAAAAAGACTGGAAAGAAGCAGACAGCACACGCAATTGTACATCAGGCAGCGATGGAAGCTTTTGAGAAAGGAGTTCCATTTGACCAATATGTTCTGGAAGATCCATTCATTTGCGATCACTTTACCAAAGAAGAAATCCAAGGGCTGCTCAAACCGGAAAATTATTTGGGTCTAAATGATGTTTGCATCGATGGAGTGATCCAACGTTAGAAGATCCTTACAGAGGAATTCGGTTTCGAAGGGCCGGTAGGCTGCCTAAAAATCGGGTTCCTGGAAGGATAAGCGAGTTTGGGTGGTTTCAATCGAATATAGATCAGACACGGAAGTCAAGGAGAGGAAGAAATGGATATCAAAATACGGGACAGGAAAATCGATGAAGGAGAATTTCTAAAGGAGAGAAAAGGAGTGCTTTCCATGTGGCCCACTGGAAAGGAAGTGAATCTGGAAGAGGCCATTGACTACCACAAAAAACTTCCCGATCACAAGAACTTCATGAAAGTTGCCGAGAGGCTTCATCGGGAGGGGAAGACAGTCGTTTTCCCTCGGGCCGGGACTCCCATCTTAGAACAGGAGATTGAATTGAACCAGACGCTCTATGAATCTGGGTTGCCACTCATCCCTGTTACTCCTGACAGTTATTGCCGTCTTTTGAAATTTGATAAGGCCAAGCAAGGGCTTGAGGATAGTATCCGATCAGGGAAACCAAAGCTGAATGGGTTTCCAACCGTTATTCATGGCGTCAAGAACACAAGGAAAGTAGTGGAGAGCACAGAAGCTGCATTGAATCAAAGGATGACGAATCTGGATACCCGGCTGATGGGAGAGATTGCCTTTGCTGCTGGCATGACTGCGGGGTTACAGGACCCGATGATTGACTTTGGGTGCTACGAAAAGAATACCACGGTAGAGCAGATCATGAGGAACAGTCAATATATTTACAGGCTCATGGGTTATTACGCGGAGCGGGGTGCCATTATCACCGTTGACATTGATGGAATGCTTCCCCACGGGGTTTTTCCCCTGAGCGTATCCATTGCTGGTGTGGTCGCTGTAGCTCTTCTTGCTGCCCGGCAGGGAGTCAAGAGCATCATTCCGTGGTCTAACATGTTAGGCCATATCGGGCAGGACATTGCGTGGGCCCGGTTGACCAGGAGATTGGTCAGAGAGTATCTTGACCGGTTTGGATATAAAGATACGGCCACCCCGGCGCTCTTCGTCGCGCAGGTTCCTATTTTCCCTTATCCTCAGGATATGGGATGGTCCTTTGGGTTTCTGAATTACAGTGCCATGGTGGCGGCGATGGCAGAGGCGGAAGGTGTTTACCTGAGGACGATTGACGAAGCGGCGGGCATACCGGTGAAGGAGTCTCATGCGGTCAGCTACCGGTCAGCCAAATGGATCTTCGACGTCGTCAGGGAGCAGAAAATGAAGTTTGATTTTGAAGAGATCCGCGTTGAGGAGAGAATTGCCGAGATGGAGATCCGGGCTTTGCTGGACAAGGTTTTTGAAGTGGGAGATGGGGATTTAGCGGTCGGTCTTCAGAAGGCATTCGATCTCGGATTTATGGATACGCCCTTCTCGTCCAATATCCATATGAAAGGGAAAGTCTTGGGGGTTCGGGACATGAAGGGGGCTTGTCGCTATTTGGATTTTGGGAATTTACCGATTCCAAAGGAGGCGAGAGAATATCACCAGGAGAAGATTGCTGAGCGTGAGAGGCTTCAGGGTAAGAAGCCCGATTATCACACGGTGGTGGAAGAATTTTGGTCATTTAGCAAGGCCCATCTTATTGAAACGAAGGAAAAAGTTTACACCGTTCCTGCGAGCGGGAAGAGGGTCATGAAGAAAGCTCACACCGTGATTACCGGGACGGTGGGCCAGGATTCCCATTCGATTGGATCAAGGCTGCTGTCTCGTGTTTTGAAGGATAACGGGTTCAAGGTGGTCGAACTGGGGGGGTTAACCCCTCCAGAGGAGTTCATCCATGCCGCAAGGGAGACAGATGCCAGCGCGATCTTGGTCAGTTCTCTCTATGGGATGGCGGAGTTTGACCTTGCGGGTTTCAAAGAGGCCTGCGTGGAGGCAGGGCTGCAGGACATCCTGCTCTACCTTGGGGGTTACCTCGTGGTGGGGAGACACGATTGGGCGGAGACAGAGAGTCGATTCAAAGCGCTTGGGTTTGATCGGGTCTATCCTCCGGAGATCGATCTGGATAAGATGATCGATGATTTAATGACCGACCTATCGGCAAGAGGAAAGACAAAAAACTGAATCATGGAAGAGGAAAACCTTAGATTTTTGATCGATCTCGGGAGTACCTTCACAAAATTGGTGGTGGTCGACCTGGATCGGGAAGAAGTCATCAAGAGATGCCAGGCTCCGTCCACCGTAGACAGGGACATCACGATTGGCCTGAGGCAGGTCCTTGCCGAAGCCCAAAAGGAAATCGGATTCAAGGATCCTCTGAAGGAGTCTCTGCTCGCTTGCAGCAGTGCCGCAGGGGGTCTCAGAATGATTACCGTGGGGTTAGTTCCTTCCCTCTCCTGCGAAGCCGGGGTGAGGGCGGCTTTAGGAGCGGGCGCCAAAGTCGTTGGAACGTTTTCGTACGAGCTTAGCACCTTCGATCTGGTTGAGATTGAGAAGATTTCCCCTGATATCATTCTTCTCATTGGAGGCACGGACGGCGGCAACAAACAGAATATCCTCTACAATGCCAGGATGCTTGCCGATTTGACCCACCCCGCACCTGTTGCGGTTGCTGGGAATAAGGACGCGAGGGATGAGATCAGAGCCATTCTCGATTCTTCCGGGCGATCCATCGTCTTTGCGGAGAATGTAATGCCTGAGATCGGAACGCTCCAGGTAGGTTCTTGCAGGGAGGCGATTCGACAAATCTTCATCTCACACATTACCAAGGCAAAAGGAATAGACAGGGCGAAGGAGATTGTCAGCGATGTCATCATGCCGACCCCGGCGGCCGTGTTGAGTGCTGCGGAGCTATTAGCCGAAGGCGTGGAAGGAGAAGGGGGGCTGGGCGAACTGATCGTTGTTGACGTCGGCGGTGCCACGACGGATGTCCATTCCATCGCAAGAGGATATCCCACCCACTCGGGAGTCGTCCATAAAGGGCTACCAGAGCCTTATGCCAAGCGGACAGTTGAGGGAGACCTTGGTGTGAGACACAATATTGACACGCTCCTTGAGATTGCCAGACTGAAAGGAAGCTGGGATCACTCCCTTTTTGACGAGATCCGATCACGCTTTTCTTCGCCATCAAAGCTTCCGGAGAACGACCTTGAGTTTGAGTTCGATGGCATTTTGGCGAGCGTGGCTGTGGATATTGCCGGAGAGCGCCACTGCGGAAAGATTAAGGTGGTGGATGGATCTTTTGGGGAAATCACCGTTCAGGAAGGGAAAGATCTCTCGGAGGTGAAATGTGTCGTAGGGACAGGAGGACCCCTGATCTTTTCTAAGGATCCGGCAAAAATCCTTCAGAACCTTCTTTTTCAAAGCGATTCTCCCCATGTGCTCAGGCCCCGCAGGGCGATGCTCTACATGGACAAGTTTTATTCCCTTTACGCCATGGGTCTCCTAAGTCAGAGCGAGCCCGGGAAGGCCCTTCGAATTATGAAGAAGGCTCTGGCTCCGCTTTCGTAAAGAGACGCGTGAGGGTCTTTCGAGTATCTTAAGAAGGACGAAAAGGAGACAAGGATGATAGCTCAGGTATCTCTGATTCCCGCTGAATCGAAGAAACTTATTTCTAAAGCCATCACGAAAATGGACATTTTTCAGCAGGCGTTGAAAAAAGGGCTCGTCATTTTGCATCCAAGCAGCAGCAGTTATTTCCTGTATGAGGAGGTGACCGGACGTAAACCGCTTTCGAATGTCTGGGTTTGCGGGCTCATTGCTCCTAAAGGGGCTTGTGTTGAGATGGGTGCGATGCTAGGAAGGCATGAATCCTCCGCCAATGTCGAAGGGATTGCCTATAACTCTGCAAAACCTAATCCAAAAACGTTCCCCCATTGTTGGGTATTAAGGAAAGGAGAGGTTTCTCATCAAGAACCTCTGGGGGCCCTTTTAGAAGAGATGGGACCGAATGACGTTTACGTCAAAGGAGTGAATGCTTTGGATGGAGACGGGAAGGTAGGGGTGCTCTGGGGGAATTTGTCCGAGGGGGGAACAGCTGCATTGGTGATGGCTGCTCAGCGTCAAAAAGGGTTTCATCTCATCTTTCCGGCGGGACTGGAGAAGTTGATTCCCTTTTCCATCAAGGAGGTTGCCAAGGAAACCAAAAGGTTTGAATGTGATTATTCCATGGGAATGCCTTGTGGATTGCTTCCCTGCGAGGGGATTGTGGTAACGGAGTTAACAGCGATTGAACTATTAAGTGGTGCCAGGGCGATCCCCATCGCGGGAGGAGGATTAGGAGGAGCTGAGGGAGCTGTCACCTTGGTCATCAAGGGAGATAAAGAGCAGGTCACCAAAGCGATTCAGTACGTCGAAGATTCCAAGGGGGCAAGATTACCTCCAGTGCGCCTCTCTAACTGTAATGAATGTCCCCTTTCCTCGACGTCTTGTAGATTTCCCCTTGGCGATAAGCCTTGGGTATGAGGAAAAGGAGCAGGAATTCAATCTGGAGAAGAAAGAGAGCATGAAGGGAAAGGAAAATGAAATAAGAAAGGAGGATTCGAAGATGAGAAAGAAAAGAGGTTTTTTCAAGAGGTGTTTGGTTTTGGCATTGGTTGGGGTTTTCTGCGTTATGATTTCTTTCCAGGGACTCATGGCCGCAGAGAAATTTCCTGAGAAACCGATCAAAATTCTTGTCGGTTTTGCTCCAGGGGGGACCGTTGATCTTCAGACTCGAATGCTCGCCAGTTTAGTGAGTGAAGATCTTGGACAGCCTGTTGTTGTCGTTAATAAACCGGGGGCTTCTTCAACGATTGCCGCAGCTGAACTTGCAGGTTCGAAGCCTGACGGCTATACACTGGCCACTTTCCCCATTCTCGTAGTTTCGTTAACGCCCTTTTTTGTCAAGATCAAATATGATCCCCTGAAGAGTTTCGAACCCCTCGTGAGCGTTTCAGGAAGCCCCTACGGGATCTGTGTCCTCCAAAACGCGCCCTGGAAGTCTTTTAAAGAGCTGATCGAATGGGCTCGAAAAAATCCTGGCGAGCTGAGCTTAAGCACCCCAGGAGCAGGGACTCCACAACATGCATCCTTTGAGTGGATCGCAAAGACTGAGAAGATAGAGTATAAGCACGTCCCCTATCCGGGAGGCCTTCCTGCAGCCACTGCTCTGCTGGGGGGACATGTGAAGGCTCACTTTGGATCAGGTTCCCATCTCCCTTTCTTGGAAAGCGGGCAGTTCAGGATGTTAGCTTCTTATTCCCCTACGAGATACTCTAAGTATCCTGATGTCCCTACCCTCAAGGAGTTGGGCTATGGTCTCCCAGATACAAGAGTTCATTTTGTCGCTGCTCCCAAGGGGGTCCCAGATCCCATTTTAAAAACACTGGAGGATGCTTTCAACAAAGCAGAAAGACATGATGCTTATAAGGGATTTTTAAAGCAGGTCATGCTTGAAGCCGATTTTAGAAGTAGAGAGGAGATGAAGGGCTTAATCGAATCAGAATATAAGACGTGGGATGGACTTCTTGACAAACTGGGCTTGAAGGCTAAATGAAAAGGTTCCTCCAGGCTATCCCAAATCTTGGGATAGCCTGGTTTGTTCTCAAATGATTCAGCATTCATAGGACTGCAACGAATCGTTCCTGAGTCTTTTTAAAGGGGTCGTTAACAGTGAGCCTTAAAAAGGATCAAATCAGCAGCATTTTCTTGTTACTGGTTGCCGGGGTTTTACTGATCGCCTCAGTGAATGCTTCTTTAGGCAGCTTTGGAGAGCCAGGGTCCGGCCTCGTTCCCTTCCTGGCTGCTTTTCTGCTGGGATTTTTCTCTTTGTTGAATCTTGTCCTTTCGAGCCTGAAGAAAACCAAGGAGAAAGAAAAACCCCTCTTTCCGTCCCATGACATGAACTGGAAAAATCTTATCATGACATTGGGGGCGCTGTTTGCGTTTCCTTTTTTATTGAAGCTTCTGGGTTTTAATCTAACGGTGTTCGGATTTATGCTTTTTTTGGCAAAGGCCATTGAACCAAGACGATGGGTGACGGCTGTGCTGTTTGCAGGGAGTACCACGATCGCATGCTATCTTCTGTTCGTCTATTGGCTTAAATTCGTCGTTGAAAAAGGAGTATTTGGAATCTGAGGATCTGCGGTTTTTCTTGGAATTAAGAGGGCGATATGTGGGACCATATTGTATTAGGCTTTACGGTAGCTTTTAAGCCAATCAATCTCCTCTATTGTTTTTTCGGTTGCTTCTACGGAACCTTTGTCGGCGTATTGCCCGGCTTTGGACCCACAGCCGCGATTGCACTCTTGTTGCCGCTCACCTTCGGTATGGCCCCTGAAAGTGCGATCATCATGTTGGCGGGTATCTATTATGGTGCCATGTACGGTGGATCGACAACGTCCATATTGGTGAATATCCCCGGAGAGGCCGCCAGTGTTACGACTACCTTTGATGGTTACCAAATGGCCAAACAGGGGAAGGCGGGGTCTGCCTTAAGTATTGCAGCGATTGGTTCCTTCATTGCTGGCAGCCTTGCTGTGCTTGGCCTGTTCGTCGTTGCACCCCTACTGGCAAACGTTGCTCTTCAGTTCGGTCCTCCTGAATTCTTCTCATTGATGGTATTAGGACTCACGATCGTGGTCTATATCTCCTTTGGTTCCGTTCTCAAGGCGGTCGCCATGGGGTGCCTCGGTGTCGCCTTAGGCTGTGTTGGATGGGATTACGTTTCCGGTAATACGAGAATCACCCTCGGTATCGAATACCTGTATGATGGAATTCCGGTGGTTCCAATCTTAATGGGGCTTTTTGGAATTTCTGAGGTCTTATTAAACTTAGAGAAAACCCAAAAACTGGAGATATTCAAAGAGGTAAAGAGGATCTGGCCTTCACTCAGGGACCTCCGTGAATCTATCTTTCCGATATTGAGAGGTTCAGGAATTGGCTTTCTCTTGGGGCTGGTTCCTGGTGGCGGAACAGTGATTTCCACTTTTGCTTCTTACACCATCGAAAAAAAGATTTCGAAACACCCAGAGAGATTCGGAAAAGGAGCGATTGAAGGGGTGGCGGGTCCGGAATCTGCGAATAATGCGGCGGCACAAGCGGGGTTTGTTCCCCTTCTGACACTTGGGATTCCCGTGTCCCCCGCCTTTGCTCTGGTTTTTGCTGCTCTCTTGGTTCATGGAATTCACCCTTTATTCTTGGCCAAGGCCCCGAATGTTTTTTGGGGTGTTGTCATCAGCATGTACGTCGGGAATATGATCCTGCTTGTCTTAAATCTTCCATTGATCAGGATGTGGGTGAAGGTATTGGCGATCCCCTATGGTTTGCTTTTCCCCCTGATCCTCATTTTCTGCCTCGTCGGGGCCCTATCGGATAACAAGGTTGGAGATGTTTTTGTCATGATTATTTTTGGAATCTTCGGATATCTCATGAAGAAATTTGATTACGAGCCAGCCCCGATGGTCATTGCCTATATCCTGAGCCCCATTCTTGAATTGAACCTTCGTCAATCCCTGATCTTATCAGGGGGAAGTTTCGCTATCTTTTTCGCTAAGCCGATTTCTCTTGGATGTTTAATTGCTGTAGGGCTTCTCGTCCTTTTATCAACCCTCCCGAAGTTCAAAGTCATGCGGCCTAAATTGGGAGTGGAAGCATAGATGTTTAAAAAAAAAGTTCTGAGGAGGAAGGAGCGTTTATGCGTAAGACAACTCGACTCAAGAAACTCATCCTGGCTTCCGAGATTCTCATCATGCCAGGGGCCCATGATTCTTTAGTTGCACGGATTATTGAACAGGCGGGATTTCAGGCAGTCACATTGGGAGGATATCCTGCCACTGCAAACCTCTTGGGGAAACCCGATGTTTCCCTTCTTACCATGACCGAGATGGTTGAATATACGCGAAGAATCTGTGGGGCCGTGGATTTACCCGTATTTACAGATGGGGACACGGGATACGGAAATGTAACGAATGTGTATCGGACGGTTAAGGAAATGGAGCGGGCAGGGGCTGCGGGCATGTTCATCGAAGATCAGGTATTTCCGAAGCGGTGTGGACATATGGAAGGGAAGCAAGTGATCCCGGCGGAGGAGATGGTGGCCAAGATTAGAGCTGCCTTGGATGCACGGATAGATCCTGATTTCGTTATCATGGCCCGGACAGATGCTCTGGCTGTTCACGGCATCGAGGAGGCGATCAGCCGAGGGAATCTTTACAGGGAAACGGGGGCGGATCTAATCTTTGTTGAGGCTCCTCAAACGATCGAAGATATGAAAAGGATCAATCGCGAGATCAATGCTCCAACCCTTGCGAACAACGTCGAGGGTGGGAAGAGCCCCCTTCTCACAGCCAAGAAATTGGAATCGATTGGGTACAACGTTGTTGTATTTCCAATCGCGTCCACGTATTGCATTGCCAAAGCAGTGGTGGATCTTATGCGAGAGCTCAAAGAAAAAGGCACAACAGAGTCCTTTTTAGATCGAATGATACCGTTCGCATCCTTTAATGACCTTGTCGGATTACCGGCCATCCGAAAAAAGGAAGAGAGTTATTTAAAGGGCCTCTTTCAATAGTTTTCGAGGAAGCTATTATCTTGCACAACAGGAGAGGGTAGAGAGTTACGCCATGCGACTTGAATACAGCACTTATGAGGAAGCGAAAAAGAACTTCAAATGGAGCGAGCGGTGGGAAGTTTTTGATGGGAACAGGAAAAGGTTTAACATAACGCATGAATGCGTCAGCCGACATGTTTCGGATGAAATTGCCATTCGAATAAAATTTGATGATCGACATAAGGAAGTCTATACCTTTCGAGAATTTGATAGGTTTGTCTCGCAATTTGCGAATCTGCTCGAAAGGCTCGCCATTCGCCAGGGGGATCGTATTGTCTTACTGTTGCCTCCTTCCTTGGAATACTACGTCAGCATGTTCGGTACCCTTAAAAGGGGAGCCGTGGTTGTCCCTTGCTCCCCACTCTTTGGTCCAGAAGCCATTTCCTTTCGCATCGAAAATTCGAGAGCCAAAGCGATCGTCACGACGAAAGAGAGGCTGAGTCTGATCGACAAGAAGTTTGCTCCCAAACTGCAGCTGATTGAGGCGGAACAACTTCGCCGTGACTTAAGAAATGAGAAGGAGATCTACGAATCAGAGACTTCGGCAGACACGCTGGCAATGATGCAATTCTCCAGTGGCACCACGGGCGCACCAAAGCCGGTGATGTACCGTCATGGGGCCTTAACGGTGTCGGCCCCCCAGATGAAGTTCCAAGTTGGGCTTCAGCCTGATGACAACTTTTTTTGTCCATCCTCACCGGCCTGGGGTCATGGGATCTGGTTTGGGACGATGAGCCCACTCATTTTTGGTAAGGCGATCGGTGCCTATTCAGGGAAATTTGATGCCGAGATTCTTCTCGAAGCTCTTGAAGAATTTGAGATTACAAACATATCGGCGATTTCATCCCACTATCGATTGATCATGAACTCTGGAAAGATTGAAAATTACAGACTGAAGATTAAAAGGATGACCTATACAGGGGAAGTGATGACGATGGAGGTCATCCGCTTTTTTCAGGAGAAGCTAGGGATTACACCACATTGTATGTATGGGACAACGGAAGTTGGTCCGATTTGCTCTGATTACGCAGGATTTAAGGACTGGAAGGTAAAGCCTGGGAGCCTCGGAAAGCCGTCCATCGGCGGCCATAAAGTGGCCGTTCTTGATGAAAAAGGGAATGAATTGCCTCCGGGCAGGGAAGGTCAGATCGCCCTGTGGGACGGGAGTAAGTGGACCCGAGTGGGTGATATCGCCTATAAAGACGAAGAGGGGTATTTTTGGTACCGGTGCAGAGCGGATGATGTCATCATATCGGCAGGGTATACCATCGGTCCCATAGAAA
>Ga0214473_10007258_pt1 | contig 13164 bp, 13 predicted proteins | sample RVTome_7_FD_203509 | JGI IMG/M metagenome (GOLD analysis project Ga0214473, IMG submission 203509) | Soil microbial communities from uranium-contaminated site in the Upper Colorado River Basin, Wyoming, United States - RVT98D197 | ecosystem: Environmental > Terrestrial > Soil > Contaminated >...
CAGGTTCTCCCGCATCCGCTCCGGGTACACGCGCAGGTTCCGGAACACGGCCGCGAGCTTCGGCACGAGGTCGTCCACGAGGATCAGCGCGTGGGGCACGATGATCCGCTCCGCGGCGCTGTTCGTGAGGTCCCGCTCGTGCCACAGCGCGACGTCCTCGTACGCGGGGATCACGAACCCGCGGACGACGCGCGCGAGGCCGCACACGTTCTCGCTCGTCACCGGGTTCTCCTTGTTCGCCATCGTCGAGGAGCCGATCTGCCTCTCCCCGAACGCCTCCGCGGCCTCTCCGATCTCCGTGCGCTGGAGGTTCCGGACCTCCGTGGCGAACTTCTCCGCGCTGGCGGCGACGTTCGCGAGGAGCGCGAGGAGCTCCGCGAGCCGGTCGCGGCCGACGACCTGCGTGGACGCCTCCTCGTACCCGATCCCGAGGTCCTTCATCGCGATCTCCTGGATCTCGAGCGCCCGCGGCCCGAACGCCGCGCCCGTGCCGACGGCGCCGCTCATCTTCCCGACGCAGATCCGGGGCCGCGCCTCCCGGAGCCGCTCGAGGTGGCGGTGGACCTCGAGGGCGAACACCGCCATCTTCAGGCCGAACGTGAGCGGGACCGCCGCCTGCCCGTGCGTCCGCCCGAGCATCACCGTCTTCCGGTGCTTCCGCGTGAGGCTCAGGAGGGCGGACTTCAGCTGCTCGAGGTCCTCCTCGATCAGCGCGAGCGCGTCCTTGAGCTGGAGGGCGAGCGCGGAGTCCGTGATGTCGTTGCTCGTCGCGCCGAGGTGCACGTACCGGCCCGCGTCCCCCGCCTTCTCCGAGAGCGCGAGGACGAGCGCCATCACGTCGTGGCCGATCTCCTTCTCGAGCTGCGCGACGCGCTCGACGGTCACGGTCCGCGGGTTCGCGGCCTTCCGGATGTCCTCCGCCGCCTTGGCGGGGATGTTGCCCACGGAGGCGTGCGCCCTCGCGAGCGCGGCCTCCACCGCCAGCATGCGCTGGAGCCTCGCGTCCTCCGAGAAGACGTCCTTCATCGGCTTCCGGCCGTACCGGAAGTCGAGGGGACAGACGACCACGGGCGAAGGATGGCGGGGATTCCCTTAAACCCTTCTGATGCCGCGCCTCAGGCCGCGGGGGGCTTGGGCTCTTCCTTCCGCTGGAGCGCGCGGAGGCGGCGCACGGGGACGATCAGGACCGCGACGCCCACGAGGAGGCCCGCGACGAGCGCGAAGACCGCGGGACCGTAGCCGAGGACGGTCGGCGGCGGCGACGGCCCCGCCTGCACGTACACGAGCGCCGTCACCTCGTTGTCCGAGAGATCCGTCTCCGTCGTCGCGCGGTCCACGACGATTGTGAGCTCGTGGCGCCCGACCGTCCAGTCCCGGTCTGGAGTCGTCCCGGTCGCGCGCCCGTCCGGGGCGATCGCCCGCGCCGTCGCGAGGGTGAGGTCCCCGATCAGGTTGTCGGGGGCGGCGGCTCCGTCGTAGATCCGGACGCGCACGTTCCCGGCGGGTTCGTCTCCCTCGTTCCGCACGGCGACCGTCACGTTCCCGCGGACGATGCCGCCGGAAACGGTCCCACCGGCGAAGGACACGTCCGACGGGACGACCGCCAGATCCGGCTGCCCGCGGAAGGCGAACATCGCCCGCCCCGCCGCCACGAGGACCTTCGCCCCCGCGACGACCGGCGCGCCGGCGCCGGACGCGGACGCGTGCCGCCAGAGGACGGAGCCGTCCGAGGCGTCGAGCCCGAGGAAGTCGTGCGCCGTGCCGTTCCGCGCGGAGAGGAAGAGGCGACCGTCCGCCGCCGCCATGTCCTCGCCGCCGACCGGGGCGGGGAGGCCCGCGCGGACCCACAGGATTTCCCCCGTGGCGGCGTCGAGCCCGACCACGCGGCCGTCGGAACGCCGCACGAAGAGCGAGGCGCCGAGCGTCGCGGGGGTGCCCGCGCTCCCCGACGCGGTAGCGTGCGTCCAGAGGGGGACGCTCCCGAGGTCGGCGTCGAGCGCCCAGGTCTCCGCGGCGACCTCGAGGAAGAGCGTGGATCCGGCGATGACCGGGGACGCTTCGAGGGGCGCGCCCGCGTCCACCGCCAAGAGGAGGTCGCCCGTCCATGCTCCGGACTCCGGCGGCCCGCTGTCCCCGTCCGCGAGGCCCTGCAGGTCCAGGTAGGAGAGGTTCGTCCCGGACGCGACGTACACGACGTCCCCGACGATCGCGGGCACCGTCCGCACGGGCGCCCCGGTCGGGTAGGACCACGCGAGCCCGCCCGTGGCGTTCACGGCGTACACGGTCCCGTTCCCGTCCTGGCCTCCGAAAACGACGACGCCGCCGGAGGCGACGGGGGCGGACCGCGTGGCGTTCGGCGCCGCGGAGGTCCACGTCGCGGCACTCTCGAACGTCCAGAGGCGCGCGCCCGTGGCGGCGTCGAGGGCGACGAGCGCCTCGCGGTACTCGTCGCTCGCCGTCAGGTTCGCGGTCACGAGCGCGAAGACGCGACCGCCGTCCACCGCCAGGGAGCGCGGCGGCGCGAGCGAGGCGGCCCCGGGGATCGGCAGACGCGAGGTCCAGCCGCCGACCCCGGTCTCCTCCGAGCCGTTCGACTCGACGAGCTTGTGGACGACGAGGTGCGGGCCCGCGGCTGGCGCCGTCCCGTCGATGTCGCCGACGTAGACGAAGCCGTCCACCTCCACCGCGGAGCCGAGGGTCGCGTTCCCCGCCAGGGACCAGACGAGCCCGAGCCGGTCCGGCGGCGCCGCCGCGTTCGAGAAGCCGTGCGACGCGGAGCCGCCGTACATCGTCCAGTCGCCCGGCGAGGCCGCCGCCGGGGCGGCGGAGAGCGCGAGGAGCGCGAGCGCGAACGCCAGCGAGGACAGGGCCGTTACTCCTTTGGCGGCCATTTCGGGCGGGGAGAAGCCGTCCCGCTATTAAGGTTTCCACAAACGCGTTTCGGTCCGCCTATCTGCGGCGCAGGTACGCACGGTAGTTCGCCGTCGCCGCCCGCTGGCGGTAGCCCGGAGACCGCATGAGCCCCCACATCCCGAGGAGGGCCGCGAGGTAGATCAGGAAGTCGAGCGGGGTATCGACCTCGAGGAGGCGGACCGCGGCAATCACCGCGGAGTACGCGAGCATCGGCACGTACGTGAACAGGAGGAGCACGCGAAGGGAGGCGTGCGGCCGCCGCCGGCGGATATACAGGACGCACCCGACCCCTAGGATGGCGAAGAGCGCGAAGTACAGGAGCGCGTCCTGCCACGGCTCCATGGCTCACCGCGCCGAGCCGATCCTCTCCACGCCACCCATGAACGGCCGCAGCACCGGGGGCACCGTGACGGTCCCGTCCGCGTTCTGGCAGTTCTCGAGGATCGCGGTGAGCGCCCGGCTCGTCGCAACCGCCGTGCTGTTCAGCGTGTGCACGAGGCGCTTCTCGCCTCCCGCCTTCCCCACGCGGATCCCGAGGCGCCTTGCCTGGTAGTCGACCGCGTTGCTGCACGAGCCGACCTCGCGGTACGCGTTCTGGCGGGGGAACCACGCTTCGACGTCGTACGTCTTCGCCATCACGTTCCCCGTGTCCGCGCTGCACAGGACGATTGTGCGGTGCGGAATCCCGAGCGCCTCGAACACCGCCTCGATGTTCGCCCGCAGCTCCTCGTGGATCGCCCACGAGTCCTCGGGCCACGCGAAGACGACCTGCTCGACTTTGTTGAACTGGTGCATCCGGAAGAGGCCCTTCGTGTCCACGCCGTGCGCGCCGATCTCCTTGCGGAACTGCGTCGCGATCCCGCAGTAGCGGAGCGGGAGGCGCGCCTCCTCGAGGATCTCGTCCTGGTACATCGCCACGAGCGGGTGCTCGCTCGTCGCGATCAGGTACGCGTCCTCGCCCTCGATCTTGTACATGACGTCCTGGAAGTCCTTCAGGTCGACGACGCCCTGGTACGCGCTCCGACGCAGGAGGAACGGCGGGAAGACGGGCGTGAAGCCCCGCTTCACGAGGAGGTCGAGCGTGAACGCGAGGAGCGCCTGGTCGAGGCGCACGAGGTCGCCCATCAGGTACACGAACCCGGCGCCCGCGACCTTCCGCGCGCGCTCGAAGTCCGCGATCCCGAGCGCCTCGGCGAGCTCCCCGTGCGGCTTGATCGGGAACGCAGGTGCCGCGGGCTCGCCCCACCGCCGGACCTCGACGTTGTCCTCCGGGCCGGCCCCGTCCGGCACGGACTCGTGGAGCAGGTTCGGGACCCGAAGGAGCGCGTCGTCGGCCTCCGTACGGAGCGCGTCCACGCGCGCCGCCAGCCCCTTGATCCGGTCCGGGAGAGCGGATGCCTCGGCCTTCAGCGCGCCCGGGTCGCGCCCCTCCTTCACCGCCTTCCCGACATCATGGCTCACGGCGTTCCGGCGGTGCCGCAGGTCCTGGAGCTCCTGCAGGTCGCGCCGCCACTCCGCGTCCTTCGCGATCGCGCGCTCGAGCTGCTCGAGCTTCTCGGGAACGCGGCGGCGCGCGAGGTTCGCGCGCACGGCGTCGGGATTCTCCCGGAGGAGCTTGATGTCGAGCATGGGCCCGTGCGCATCATCGGCGGCTATCTATACCTTTCCGCCTCCGGACGGTGCCCTCGCGCTGGCAGTTTCGGATTTCCGAACGAACAGTTCTTGAGGGCCGGGCGGTTCGGGACCGCGATGCGCCGCCAGGACGCGCCCGAGGTCCCCTGGCCCCGGGTCCACGCGTTCCGCCTCCGCCGCCACCGGCTCGCGCCCCGGGCAGGTCGCGGGGACCTCGCGGAGGTCGCGGGCGACGCCTGCGGGGTGCAGGCGCAGATCCTCTCCGCCGCCCGCCTCGCGCTCCGTGCGCGGACCCGCGGCCTCCGGCCCACGGACGTGGACCGCGCGCTCCTCCGGAATCGCACGCTCGTCGGCGTCTGGTGCATGCGGGACACCCGCCACCTCGTCCCCTCGAGGGACTTCGCGGTCTTCAGCCGCGGGGTCCACCACATCGTGCGGCGGTGGACGTCGTGGTTCGACCGGCACCGGCTGCCCCCGGAGGCGATCGAGCCGATCGTCGATTCGATCGTGCGCGCGCTGGACCGCCCGCGGACCCGCGACGAGGTTCTCGAGCTCGTGAGCGCGGACCTCGGGATCCCCAAGCGGGCGAAGCGGATGAGCCGCGGCTGGGGAAACGTCGCGCACACGGAGGGCCTCGCGGTCCGGGGGCACGTCCTCCCGATGTCCGGCATGATGGGGTACGCGTGCATCCGCGGCCTCGCGTGCTGCGTCGCGAACGACGGGCAGGACGCGACGTTTGTCCGGCCCGACGCGTGGATCCCGGACTGGCGGGACCTCACGATCCCCGAGGCGGAGCGGGAGTTCGTCCGGCGGTACCTCCGGTCGTACGGGCCGGCGACCCCGGAGGACTTCGCCTTCTGGGCGGGTGGCTTTCCCCTCAGGAGCGCGCGGGCGATCTGGGCGGGGATGGGCGACGGGCTTTCGGAGGTCCGGCTCGACGGCCGGCCCGCGTGGGTCCTGCGGGAGGACCTTCCCGCGCTCCGCGCCGCCAAGGTCGACGGACCCGTCGTGCGCCTCCTCCCGTACTTCGACACATACCTGCTCGGGCACCGGGACCGGGCCCACCTCGTCGACGCCGCGCACTACAGGCGCGTGTACCGGCCGGCGGCGTGGATCGCCCCCGTCGTCCTCGTCGATGGGCGGTGCGCGGGCGTGTGGTCGCACAAGAAGGCGAGAGACCGCATCGACGTCCGGGTCGAGCCGTTCTCTCGGATGTCGCGGGCCGTACGCGAAGGGATCGCGGCGGAGGCGGACGACGTCGGCCGCTTCCTCGGCGGAGCCGTGAACGTGCAGTATGCAGAGCCCTCGTGAACCTCGCGGCATGCCCGCGTAGGCCTTCCGGGGGGTGCCGCCATCCTCGGTGGCGGGAGTCCCGTGGGCGCAACGTCGCCGCCATCGGAGTCGGACCGGCCCCCTCGGCGCAAGGCCATATAGACGTGGCCGGATGAATGCGCATGAAGCTGAAGGTCGTCATTGAACCCGATGCCGAGGACGGCGGGTACGTCGCCTCGTGTCCGGCCCTCCCCGGCTGTCACTCCCAGGGCGAGACCGTGGCGGAGGCCCGGCGCAACATCAAGGAGGCGATCCGCCTGTGCCTGGACGTCCTCAACGAGCGGGCGAAGCCGACCTCGCGAAACGCTCGCCTCATCGACGTCGAGGTGTGATGGCTAGGCTGCCGGTGGTCTCGGGCGCCGAAGCGATCAAGGCCTTCCACCGCGCGGGTTGGCGCGTGGTGCGGCAATCCGGGAGCGCCACGTCGTCATGATCAAGGAGGGAGAGGAGGCCACCCTGTCCATCCCCTTTCACCGCGAACTGAAGCGGGGTCTGCTGCGACGTCTCATCCGAGACGCGGGCCTCAAGCGTGGACGCGTTCGTGGCGTAGCTGTGAGCAGTCGTACGACATCCGCCCGCCTCAGGAGAGGCGCGCGACCCGCCGGGCCAACTCGTCCAGGGTCAGCACCCTCCCCCTCTCCACGTCACGGAAGGCGCGGGTGAGGCTCCGGAGCGCTTCTCGGGAGGCGAGGACGTCGATGCTTTCCAGGAGGGCTTCGTACAGCCTTCGGGGGATCGTCACCATTTCCTCGCGGGCCACGGTGCGCATCGGGAATGCACTCCGCTCGGGATACTTAAGAGCGTTGTGCGCAGCGGCGCTGGTCTGCTCGAAACCGAGGGACCGCTGACGCGTTCGCCGCCACCTCTACGCCTTCGGCCCGACCGCGAACGCGCGCAGCCGGACGCCCTGGCGCTCGAGGCGCACGAGGCCCTGCTGCGCGAGGAGCCGCAGGTGGTACAGCGCGAGCTGGCGGCCGATCCCGAGGAGCGCCCCCAAGTCCGCCACCGCCGTCCCCGGCGCCTCGTTCAACACGCGCAGGAGCCGCTGCTGGACTTCGTGTAGCCCGCCGCCGTCCTCCGGCGGCCGCACCTCGATCGGATAGAACAGCTTCCGCGCGCCGCGCGTCATGGACCGGACGAGGCCGCCGCGCTCGAGCACGTCGAGGTGGTACGTGAGCGTCCCCGCGTTCAGGTCGAGGTTCCGCTTGATGTCCGTGTACGAGTCCCCGGGGTGGACGCGGATGTACCCGAAGATCTGCCCGCGCGTGAACTGGTCGAGCACTTGGTCGTCCTTCAGGCGCGAGTACAGCGGGAGGAAGAGGGTGAGGAGCCCGAGGCGGCCGCGCTCCGTCGCGAGGGCCGCCGCGGCGCCGACGAGGGCGATCGCGCCTCCGACGAGGGGCCACGGGCTTGGCGGCGTCGGCGCCTCGATCACGAGGGTCCGCTCCCGGGAGACGTCGTTGCCCGCGGCATCCGTGGCGGTGACGGTCACGCCCCACGTGCCCGCCCGGTCGAACGCGAGCTCGACCCGGGAGCCCGTCCGCTCGATCGTTACGCCGTCCAACGTGAACCGCCAGACGACGGTGGCCGCCGCGCCGGGGTCGTTGTCCGCCGCGGACGCCTCGAACGCGAGCGTCTGCCCGAGGGCCCCGCGGGTCGGGACGGACGCCACCGCCAACGTCGGCGGCGTGACGTCGCGGACCTCGACCGCGAACGTGAGGATCGCCGCGTTCCCCGCCGCGTCCGTGGCGGTGAGGACGCCCTGGTACAATCGCGGCGTCGCGAACGTGTGCGTCGCGACCTTCCCCGCGAGGACGACGCCCGCCTCCGGGAAGGACCACGCGAACGTGCCCGTCGTCGCGAACTGGGGATCGTTGTCCGTCGTGGCGGAGGCGTCGAGCGTGAGCGTCGCGTCCTCGTCCACCGCCAGGAGCCGGGCCGCGACCGGCGTCGGCGGCGTGAGGTCCGCGGGGAGCGTGAGGACCGTCTCCGTGATCCCGCGCACGGCGACGGACCCGTTGGCGGCGGCGCCGTGCGCCTCCGCGGAGACCGCGAACGGGTTGAAGTCCGTCTCCCCCGACTTCCGGAGCGTGCGCTCCGTCAGGACGAGCCCTCCCGTGATGCCCTCGCCGCCCGTCGTCGCGGAGGCGATGGCGGTGCCGTTCGCGTTGTCCTCGACGGAGACGCGGGCTCCGGCGACCGGCGCGCCGTGCACGTCCTCCACCGCCACGGACAGGATCCCCTCGACGTCCACGCGCGACAGCGTGTCGACGAACTTCACGAGGCCCTCGTGCGTGCTCGCCCGGAGCCGCGCGACGGACGCCTGGTCGAGCGACAGGTCGCCGAGGACGTTCCCGAGGAACGTCGTGTTCTCGAGGAGCGCCTCGGACGCGACGAGCTGGACGCCCTCCCGGTTCCCGGAGACGAGGCCGCCGCGGACGCGGACGGTCGATGCGTGCGCGACGAGGCCCGCCGCCGTGTTCCCGGAGACGGCGCCCTCAAGGACCGTCGCGACGCCGCCGGAGACGAAGAGGCCGCGGACGCTCGCGGAGAGACTCGTCCCGGAGATCGTGGCCGCGCCGCCGGTGACGGAGAGGGCCGCCTCCGCGTGCTCGACGATCGCGTGCTCTAAGACGACGGCGTCCGCGCCCGCCCCGACGATTCCCTGCCAGTACCCCGGGTCCGCCGCGCCCTCGCCGCCGAAGCGGACGGGCGCGTCCGCGGTGCCGCGGACGAGGAGGCTCCCCTCCACCGCCAGGCGGACGCCGCGGGACGCGATCACGTGGACGCCCGCCTCGATCTCCAAGGTGAGGCCCGGCGGCACCGTCGCGTTCCCGACGAGGAGATAGGGGCTGTCCCCGACCGTCCACGCGCCGGAGACCGGTCCTCCCTCGACGAGGGTCGGCCCCGGCCCCTCCCCCGGTCGCGCGAGCGCGAGGGACAGCCCGAGCAATGCGATGGCGACGAGCGCGGTCCGCCGGTTCATCCTCTCCCCGTCACTTCCGGACGAACCCATGGGAGCGGAGCCACATATAGAATGTGGCCCCGAGGCCCGCCAGGAGCCCGAAGGAGATGTAGGGCGTCGGGCCGGACCAGGGCTCCGGCGGCGCGCCGTCCCCCTCGTTGTGGACGTTCACGTGGCGGCACGACAGGTCGGAGTACAGCTCGCCGTCCCAGGCGCGGGCGCACACGACGTGCTTCCCGTTCTCGTACTCCGTCGTGTCCCATTCGAACGCCCAGGTCCCCCACGGGCGCTCCCGGCCGGTGTTCACCGCCAGCTCCCACTCGCCGTCGTCGATCCGGACCTGGACCTTCTTCACGCCGTGGTCGTCCTCGGACATGCCGTGGACGAGGTAGAGGCCGGAGACGTTCTCCTCGTTCATCGGGTGGTAGATCTTCACCCACGGCTTGTTGTTCACGTTGTCGACGCAGACCTTGATCGAGTGGACCTCGGAGAACAGCGCGCCGTCGTAGGACCGCGCCCCGATCCAGACGCACCCGTCGTCGCGCGTGCGTGTGTCCCACTCGTACGCCCACGTCGCCCACGACCCGTCCGGGGACGTGTCCGTCGTCGTCCGCCACTCCCCGTCCCCGAAGCGGACCTCGACGAGCTCCACCGCCACGTCGTCTGCCGCGGTCCCGTGGATCAGGAGGAGGCCCTTCACCGTCTCCCCGTTCGCCGGGTGGAGGATGTGGACCGTCGGCCGGTGGTTCTCGTTGTGGACCTTCACCTCGCGGCAGTGCACCTCGGAGTACAGCTCGCCGTCGTAGGACCGGGCGCACACGTCCGTGACGTTGTTCTCGTACGCGGTCGTGTCCCACTGCCACGCCCACGTCCCGTAGGAGCCGTTGTGGCTCGTGTCGACCGCGACGTTCCAGGAGCCGTTCCCGATGCGGACCTCGACGAGCTCGACGCGGTCCCCGGGGTTCGCGTCCCCCGCCTCCCCGTGGACGAGGACCGTGCCCCACACGGTCTGCCCGCCCTTCGGGTCGACGATCTCGACCCACGGCGCGACGTTCGGGTCCTCGACGTTGTCGACGAGGTACTCGTACTCGACGTTCAGGGAGTACGCGGTGCCGTCCCAGGCGCGCGCGGAGAACGCGTGCCACCCGTCGTCGACCTCGCTCGTGTTCCAGTCGTACGCCCAATGCCCGAAGGAGCCGTTGTCCCCCGTCGGCGTCGCGTTGATCCAGTCTCGGTCGTCGATGCGGACCTGCACGAGCTCGACCGTGTCGTCCGGGTCCTCGTCGCCCGCGCGGCCCTTCACCGTGGTGATGTTGCGGACCGTGCTGTGGTTCGGCGGCTCGTCGATCGCGACCCACGGCTTCGTGTTCTCGCCGCCGTTCAGGACCTTCACCTCGATCCGGGCGTCCCCGTGGGCGCTCGCGTTGTCCCACGCGATCGCGCCGATCCCGTGCCACCCGTCCGGCACGGTCGTCGTGTCCCACTCCGTCTCCCAGGACCACCAGGTGCCGTTCCCGGACGTGTCCGTCGCCATCCACCACTCGCCCGCGTCGATGTGCACCTTCACCCCGAGGACCGTTCCGTCATGGTCCCACGCGTTCCCGGAAATGACCACGGTCCCGCTCACCGTGGAACCGTGGTCGGGGGTGTTGATGACAACCTCCGGCGGCGCGTTCTCCGCCGCCCCTTGCGGTGCGAAGCTCACGATCAGTGCCCAGACGAGGGCGCCCAGCAGCAGCGCGCGTCCCCTCATTGAATCCACCTTGGCGGCGCATCCCGGGGCGGTTATAAGGGATGATTTGAACGCCGTTTTCACCGTATTTGAAGTGATTGGTTCGGTTGGCTCACGGCAGCGGTTTGAGCGCACGCCGCCACGTAGAGCAGGGCTTGGCGGTCATTCGACCGAGATTACACCTTCCGCAGTGAGCGACGGAGGCCGAGGGCGCCTTCGACGGAGAGGCCGACCCCCAGACACACCACGCCCACAATACTTGCCACGATGGCGAAGAAGCCCGCCATGCCCCACGGCGTGCTTCCCCGCGCCTCCTGCGGCCATGTGAAGAGCCAGGCCGGGTCAATGGCGGCGACGAGGAAGAGGGCGACACCGATCGCGCCCGCGGGTCCCCACCGCCGAGGGTTCCAGGGGGGCTTCCCGAGGCAGGGCAGGCCGCTCCCCCGATCTGCGAGCCGCTCGAGGTGGCACGCGAGCCACCCCGCGAGAGCGCCCACGGACAGGGCGAGGAGCCCGAGTCCGACGGTCTGCTCGGTTCCCCCCATCGCGCTTCCGAGATCCAGGCCCGCACTCAGGAAGCCGATAAGGAGCGCGAACGCCATCGCCGTCGCGACCGCCGCCAACGCCGCGACGACGTGCCGGACGGCCAGCCGGGGCACGCGCATGCGGCGCATCCCAAGGGTGCTGAGGCCGCTCAACGGGATTGCGAAGGCGAACGGGAGCACGAAAAAGGCGATGAGTGTCGGCGGCGGGAACCAGCGCAGCGACATGAGAGCCACCGCGACCCCGAGTCCTGTGAGCAGGGGGAACGCGCGGTGGGCAACCGTCCACCGGGCCTCGGATCTGGGGCTCGTGTGAGTCGCTCCCGTCGAACTCTCGAGCGCGGGACTCACGGTTGCATCGCCTCGCGGGGGCATCGTTCTTCGGGGATTTGACGGTGCCGACGCGGGCCAAGGCCTTGGCGGTCGCAGCGCGGAACGCCCGGCTCGGAAGACGGCATCGGTTTCGAGGGAATTCATGTCAAGTGAGGTGGTGGCGATTTGCGGCCGTAACCCAGCGACTCCGGCCCGTGCCGGGCAGCGTGGCGGCGTCGGAATTGCGGCCCTCACCGCCTGTGGCATTTCCCCATCTAAATGATCAAGTACCATTCTGCCGCTAGCGATCGCCATGGCGGAACTGGTCTCCGTGGACCGCGCGGGCCGCGTCGTCATCCCGAAGGCGATCCGAGACGCGGTCGGGATCGACGAGCGCACGAAGCTCCTGATCGCGGTGGGCGAGCACGGCCGCCTCGTCCTCCAGAAGCTCGACGTGGAGGCGATCGCGTCCCGTCTCGAGACGGAGATGAAGGGCAAGGACGTGGAGGCCGTCGTCCGCAAGGTCCGGCGGGAGATCGAGGCGCGTGTCCGCGAGAAGTACCCGGACCTTCTTGCTTGACACGAACGTCTTCCTGGCGGCGGTCAAGGACCCGCGCCGCGAGACGGCGACGCTGCGCCTCCTGCTCGACGTCCTCGCGCGGGACGACGTCGAGCTCGTCGGGAACGACCTGTGGGTCGAGGAGATGGTCCGGTACGCGGAGGAGTTCCGGTCCGAGACCGCCTCGTGGCTCGTCGGCGCGCTCGTCGGGAAGGCGCGCCTCGTGTCCGTGGACGCGAACTTCCGCGCGATCTGCCGTCGGTACGTCACGGAACCCAATCCCGCGGACGTGCTCCACGCCGCCACGTGCCTGCAGGAGCGGGCGATCCTCGTGTCGAACGACCGCCACTTCGACCGGATTCGGAGGGAAGGGGTGGTGGCGGTCTGGACGATTTCGGAGGCGATTCGGGCCCTGGGCGTTCCTGGCGGCTGACGCCGTCCTACCCCACGCTCTCCTGCAGCGCCTTGCTCATCTCGACGGCCGCGTCGCGGATGCCCTTCTCGGACTCCCGCACGGACGCGCGGTCCCGCACGTCCATCGCGAGGAGCTGGAGGATGACAGACGTGGACCACGCGCGGAGGAGCACGGCCTGCTGTGCGAAGTCCGCGCTCGCGCTCTGCAGCTTCTCCATCGGCTTGAACAGGAAGAGGGAGACGAAGTCCGCGATCCCGAGGGCCCCGATCCCGAAGACGTCGAGGCTCTGGCCCCGCGTCGCGAACAGGTAGGCGGCGAAGGCAAGGAGGAAGACGCCGACCGCGAACACGATCCAGGTCATCGCCTTGAGCGCGACGAGGGTCTTGGCGGCGGACGCGACGAGCGCCTCCATCTGCGCGCGGCTCCGGCGGTCCAGCTCCCCCTGCAGGGCCATGAGCTGGGCGATCGTCTCGTCGTTCATCCGGTCCTGCCACGCGGGGTCGACGGCGATCCCGTTCGCGCTCGGGCTCCAGCTGTTCTCCGCGGGCGGGCTCTGGGCCTTCGGCATGGTAGTCGCTCCGCGAACAAGGCGGCGGCCTAGTTAATTGTTATGCGATAGCACGGGCGGAGGTACGTCGAGTCGCATCTACGCCTCGTCGCTCCGCCCCCAACGTTCCGCGCCGCCCTCTATCGCCAGGTATACGCGGGACGCGACCCCGTGCCGCTCGAACCGTAACCGCCCGTCCGCCGCGAGCGCCCGAA